>Ga0207797_1001043_pt1 | contig 20612 bp, 18 predicted proteins | sample PRCRCaboRojoPR_6_FD_187275 | JGI IMG/M metagenome (GOLD analysis project Ga0207797, IMG submission 187275) | Marine sediment microbial community from Cabo Rojo, Puerto Rico - PR CR 10% Liquid 1 (SPAdes) | ecosystem: Environmental > Aquatic > Marine > Coastal > Sediment | place: Cabo Rojo, Puerto...
GTCCGGAGTGTCCGGGGGCCCGGAGGCGGCTATCGCCTGGCCCGAAAGCCGGACGAGACCACCGTGGCCGATGTCATCCTGGCGGTGGACGAGCCCATATCCGCGACGCAGTGCGGGGGCAACGAGGGCAAGATGTGCAAGGGTGATCAGCACTGCCTGACCCATTGGCTCTGGCTCCGGCTGGGCGATCACATCTACGATTTCCTGGCCACCGTCACGCTGGAGCAGGTGGTGGCGGAGAACGAGGGCCGGGCCAGCGGTCTCGGAGAGGCCAGTGGGATCCACATCCGGGCCCAGGAAGGGGCGGATTGAGTCTGTACCTGGACCACAACGCCACCGAGCCCCTCGATCCCGAGGCGCGCAAGGCCATGGAGGACGCCCTGGAGGGGGAGTTCGTGGTTCTCAGGAAAGGGAAGAAGAACTACCGCCTGGTTCGGGTCCGGGGCTGAGGAACCCCGGAGCCGGGGCCAGGGACACGGAAGGGGCCGCCCTCCGGTGCGGGAGGGCGGCCCCTGCATCCGGGATCCGTCTCCCGGTGGAAACCGGTAGACGGACGATGGTCAGAACTGGAAGGACTTCTTCCAGCCCACCACCAGTCCCCAGTCCTGCCGGAACTGGACCCAGTCCAGGCTCTGGTGGACCGGGAACACGACCTCCAGCGCCAGTCGGTGGCCCTGGAAACGGCCTTCGGGCATGAGGATGTTCATACCCACGGGGATCTCCGCCGCCCAGCCCTCCTGGAGACTGTTGTACGCCGGGCTGTCATAGACATCGGCGGTGGTCAGGGCCTGGTCGAATCCCTCCACGTTCCCCCACTGGCTGAAGCGCCCTCCGGCGAAGACGGAGACGTGATCCGACGCCTTGTAGGCGCCCCAGACCGTGCCCCGGTAGACATCCCCCAGAGACCAGCCCCGGTCGTTCTCCCCCATCCGGATGACGGCCTGTCCGTGGACTCCCAGGCTGGCCACCGGGTTCTGGATGGTAAGGGTGAAGCCCGGAAGGGCGTCAAACGTGCCCGACCCCAGCTGCTGCTGGTAGGGAAGCTGGACCTCCACGATGCCCCCACCCGGATTCCCCGGGTCCAGGACCTGATCCGTGGCGTCCGTTCCCCCCACGGGCACGGAGATGCCCCCCTGCACGTGAGCCCGGATGGCCCCCTGGTCGAAGAAGCTGTAGAGGGCGGAGAGTCGGACGTCCTGCAGCCCCGAGGTCTTGGTCTCGGTGATCCAGACCGTGCTCGGGTTGTCCGGATCCTGGGTCCACTGGTTCATGGTCTTGGCCGCGAAGACCCCCCGGGCCGACACACTCAGGTGGTCGGTCACACCCAGGACCAGGTCTACCTCGGCCCCCTGGGTCACCAGCTCGGTTGGGGCGATGGCGAAGCTGGCCAGAACCTGGTCCACGGTCAGGGAATCCGACCCCACGCCCTGACCCTCCATGCGCTGGTTCAGGAACTTCACGCCGACGTTGAGCTCCCAGGGTCGAAGGGTGAAGTCCCCGGACAGGTGGGCCGGGCCCAGGGCATCCGGGCGGTTCCGGGTCCACTCGTGGTCCTCGTTCCCCTGTGCCGCCAGGGGTTGGACCAGGAGGGCGAGTGCGAGAAAAGGCAGGACGCCTGCGATCGCGCGAACCTTCATATTGTCATCCTCCGGGAAGACGGACACCCAGCCGAGGCGGCCGGGGTAGACGTTTCCGTTGGCCTCCTACAAACAAGATGACGCATGATCGGGGGTCGGAACAAGTGTTTCGTGTCCTGGGAGGTTCAGGCTCGGGCAGGCTCGGGGGGGGACTGGAACGGAGTTGACCCTGGGCGGTACACGAGGGAAGTTCCTTCCTCCCTGAAACCACCCGAACGGAGGATGAAATCATGGCGGAACCCCTGGTCGGCGTCATCATGGGCTCCCGGTCCGATTGGGAGACCATGCGCCACGCGGTAGACACCCTGGAGTCCCTGGGCATCCAGGCGGAAACCCGTGCTCTCTCGGCTCACCGGACCCCGGGGGAAGTGGCGGAGTGGGCCTCCTCCGCCGAGGGCCGGGGGATGGAGGTCATCATCGCTGCCGCCGGTGGTGCGGCCCACCTGGCCGGGGTGGTGGCCGCCCACACCGTGGTCCCGGTTCTGGGGGTCCCCATGAAGGCCTGGTCTCTGGACGGGCTGGACTCCCTCCTCTCCACGGTACAAATGCCCCGCGGCGTGCCCGTGGGGACCCTGGCGGTTGGAAAGGCCGGGGCTGTGAACGCGGCCCTTCTGGCGGCCCAGATCCTGGGGACCAGGCATCCGGACATCCGGGAGGCGTTCCGGAAGGACCGGGCCCGACGGAAGGCCGAGGTGCTGGAGACCATGGACCCGAGGGACTGACCGCAGAGTGGACGAAGGTGGAGAACCCTGGCGAGACGGAGGATATGAAGAAGTCATGACGACCTTGGAGGAGATCCGGGACCGGATCGACGAGGAGATGGCGGCTCTGGACCACGAGCTGAAGATTGAGCTGCCGGAGCGGATCGAGAAGGCCGTGGAGTTGGGAGATCTCCGGGAGAACGCCGAGTACAAGAGCGCCCTGGAGCGCCAGCAGTTCGTCCAGGCTCGCATGTCCCATCTGTCCCAGCGACAGTCCGAGCTGGCTCAGATCGACGTGGACAACATGCCCGACGACCGGGTGGGCTTCGGCTCCAAGGTGACGGTCCACGACCTGGAGCTGGATGAAGTTCTCCACTTCACCGTGGCCGCCGGTGATCACGTGGATTTCGAGGCCGGGGAGATCTCCATGGCCTCGGCCATGGGCCAGGGTCTGTTGGGGGCCCGAAAGGATGAAGAGGTCACCGTCGATCTTCCTCGAGGGCAGCGGCGCTTCAGGATCAGGGAACTCCTCACCCTGCCCCAGCAGCTGGGGGTGGCCTCGGGGGCGGATTGACTCCCCTTCTCCAGATCCGGGACCTGCACAAGAGCTACCGGGAAGCCGGCCGGGAGCACACGATTCTCCGGGGTGCCCGGGGCGAGATCGACACCGGGGAGTTCGTGGCCCTCCTGGGACCCTCCGGCTCCGGGAAATCCACCCTCCTGAACCTGGTGAGCGGCATCGACGCCCCGGACGCCGGGGAGATCCTCATAGGAGGCCGTTCTCTCACGGCCATGTCGGAACGGGAGCGCACCCTCTTCCGACGTCGGCACATCGGGTTTGTCTTCCAGTTCTTCAACCTCCTTCCCACCCTCACCGTGGAGGAAAACCTCCTCCTGCCCATGGAGCTCAAGGGGACGATTGAGGAGGAGGAGCGGGCCCGGGCCCGGGGTCTGCTGGCGGACGTGGGCCTGGAGGGACGGGAGGACTCCTTCCCGGATCGCCTCTCCGGAGGGGAGCAGCAGCGGGTGGCCGTGGCCCGGGCCCTGGTGCATGGACCCATGATCATTCTGGCCGACGAGCCCACGGGGAATCTGGACGCCGAAACCGGGGACCGGATCCTCACCCTCCTGGAGCGGCTGGCGGACTCGGCGAACACGACCCTCCTGGTGGTCACCCACAGTCAGGACATTGCCCGTCGTGCCCACCGGATCCTGAGGATTCGGGATGGAGGCCTGGTGACGGACCCCCCGGGAAGCCCGGTGGGTGGGCCCAGCGCTCCCCCTCGGGTCTCCTCGTGAAACGCCTCCTCTTCCTGGGGAGCTTTCGCTTCCTTCTCCGTCACCCCTGGGAGGCGGTTCTGGCCGTCCTGGGGGTCTCCCTGGGGGTGGCCGTGGTGGTCTCCATCGACCTGGCGATCCAGAGCTCCAGGGAGGCCTTCCGCGTCTCCACGGAGGCCGTGGCGGGCCGGTCCACGCACCGGGTGGTGGGGAACGGAGAAGGACTTCCGGACTCCCTCTTCGTCCGCCTCCGGGTCCAGGACGGCCTCCGGCCCTCAGCGCCTGTCCTGGAGGCCTTTGTCCTGTCGCCCCGCCTCACGGGGCGGCCCTTGCGGGTCCTGGGCATCGATCCCTTCTCCGAGGGGCCGTTCCGGCCCTACCTCCTGGGAGGCTCCTCCGGCCTGGACGTGGTGGACCTCCTCTCGGTTCGTCGCGGGGTCTTGCTGGGTGCCGGGACCGCCGCGGATGCCGGGGTGGAGGTGGGAGACTCCCTCCCGGTGCTGGTGAACGGGCGCCGGAAGTCCCTGGAGCTGGAGGGGGTGCTGGAACCGGAGGACGAGCTCTCCCGGCGGGGGATTCGGGACCTCCTGATCATGGACCTGGCCCAGGCCCAGGAGTTGCTGGGAGCCCCGGGAGAGGTCACCCGCATCGACCTGATCCTTCCGGAAGGGGACGCGGGGGAGGTGTCGGCCCGGGAGGTGAGGGAGAGCCTTCCTCCCGGTGTGAGCCTCCAGGAGACCGGGACCCGGGCGGCGGCCCTCTCACAGATGATCCGGGCCTTCGACCTGAACCTCACGGCCCTGAGCCTGCTGGCCCTCATCTTCGGCATGTTCCTCATCTACAACACCATGACGTTCTCCGTGGTGCAGCGGCGGCCCCTCCTGGGGGAGCTCCGGGCCCTGGGGACCACCCGCCGGGAGGTCATGGGCCTGATCCTGGTGGAAGCCCTGCTGCTGAGCCTGGTGGGGACTTTTGTGGGCCTTCTCCTGGGAATCGTGCTGGGTCGAGGCATGGTGGATCTCATCACCCGGACCATCAACGACCTCTACTTCGTCGTGTCCGTGGAAGGCCTGACCCTGCCGGCGGGCGTCCTGGTGAAGGGAGGCCTCATGGGGGTGGCCGCCACCCTCCTGGCGGCCTTCCCCCCGGCCCTGGAGGCGAGCCTGGCGCCTCCCCGGGCCACCCTCACCCGCTCCGTCCTGGAGGAGCGGGCCCGCCGGGCCGTGCCCCGGGCCGGGATTCTGGGCGCCGCCGTCTTCCTGGCCGGGGCCTTTCTCCTCCTTCTCCCGTCCCGGAGCCTCCTGCTGAGCTTCCTGGGCCTCTTCGGCGTGGTCATGGGGATCGCCCTCATGACTCCCCTGACCACGGCCCTCCTCATGGGGGGGCTGGCGCCCCTGGCCGGTCGTACGGTGGGGATTCTTGGATCCATGGCCGCCCGGGGAGTGGTGACGGCCATGAGCCGGACGGCCCCGGCCATGGCGGCCCTGGTGGTGGCGGTCTCCGTGACCGTAGGGCTGGGCACCATGATCTCCAGCTTCCGGGAGACGGTCTCCCGGTGGCTGGACGGGACCCTCCAGGCGGACATCTACGTTTCGGTTCCGGGGCTCATCTCCTCCCGCCCCGAGGGAACCCTGGATCCGGCCCTGGCCCGGCGACTCATGGAGGGGGCCGGGGTGGAGGGAGTGAGCACGTACCGCCATGTGGAGGTGGGTATGCCCTGGGGGCCCACCCGGGTGGTGGCCCTGGACCTGGACCCACGGGGTGAGGGTGCCTTCGACTTCAAGGAGGGAGGCGGAGAGAGTGTCTTTCGCCGTTTCCGGCAGGAGGAGGGAGTCTTCCTCTCCGAGCCCCTGGCCTACCGGCAGGGATACCGGGTAGGGGAGGAGATCATCCTGCCCACCGACCGGGGTCCACGATCCTTCCCCGTGGCCGGGGTGTTCTACGACTACGGCTCGGATCGGGGGGTGGTGATGATGAGCCGGGCCACCTTTCGGGACTACTGGGAGGACCGGGGGATCACCTCCCTGGGCCTCTTCGTGGATCCGGGAGCCCCGGTGGAACCGGTGGTGGAGGGTCTTCAGGCCCTTGCCGGGGAGGAGCAGGCCGTCCTCATTCGTTCGAATCGGGCCCTGAAGGCCGCGTCCCTCCAGGTCTTCGACCGCACCTTCGCCATTACCGGGGTCCTGAGGGTCCTGGCCTTCATCGTGGCCTTCATCGGGGTCCTCAGCGCTCTCATGGCCCTCCAGCTGGAACGAGGTCGGGAGCTTGGGGTTCTGCGGGCCAACGGTCTGACCCCGGGGCAGGTCTGGAAGCTGGTCACGGCCCAGACCGGGCTCATGGGGTTGGTAGCGGGCCTTCTGGCCGTTCCGGCAGGGCTGGTTCTGGCCCTGGTCATGATCTTCGTGGTCAACAAGCGCTCCTTCGGATGGACCCTGCAGATGGACGTGGGCCCCGGGATCCTGGCCCAGGGCCTCCTTCTGGCTGTTCTCGGGGCCCTGCTGGCGGGGATCTTCCCGGCCTGGCGCATGTCCCGGACGTCCCCTGCCGTGGCTCTCAGAGAGGAGTAGGCCCGCCATGTCCCCCCCCCGGCGTGTCCTCTTCCTCCTCCTGACGGGCCTTCTGGTGGTCATCCTGGCCTACGGAGCGTCCCGCCTGGCCCGGCCGGACCCGGGCACCATGCCCCGGACGTCCCTGAGCGTGGCCCAGGTCATGGGGCAGGAGGCCTCCCCCTCGGGCTTCGCCAGGGCCCGGGAGCCTCGGCCCTTCGTCTTTCCCCGGGACCACGGTCCCCACCCGGACTTTCGCACCGAGTGGTGGTACATCACCGGTAACCTCCGGAGTCCGGGAGGCGCACCGTTCGGCTTTCAGATCACCTTCTTCCGGAACGCCCTGAAGCCGGAGGAGCCCGTGGGCTCGTCACCCTGGAGGACACGGCAGGTCTACATGGGACACTTCGCCGTGACGGACAGCGCCGGGGAGGGCTTCCACGCCTTCGAACGGTTCTCCCGGGGAGCCCTGGGTCTGGCCGGAGCCCAGTCCCGACCTTTCCGGGTCTGGATCGAGGATTGGGAGCTCCGGGGCGGGGGGCCGGAAGGCACGGACTTCCCCTGGACCCTGGGGATCCGGGAAGAGGACGTGGCCCTCCGTCTCCGTCTCTCCCCGGCCAAGCCCCTGGTGCTCCAGGGCGACGAGGGGCTCAGCCAGAAAGGCCCGGAGGAGGGGAACGCCTCGTACTACTACTCCTTCACACGGTTGGAGGCGGAGGGAGAGCTGGAGCTCCCGGGAGGGACGGAGGCCGTGAGGGGAACGGCGTGGATGGACCGGGAGTGGAGCACCAGCGCGTTGTCCCCGGGACAGGTGGGCTGGGACTGGTTCGCTCTTCAGCTGGCCGACGGTCACGACCTCATGTACTACCAGCTCCGGCGAGAGGACGGTTCGGCGGATCCCTTGAGCAAGGGGCGCTGGGTCCGGCCGGACGGGATCAGCCGCCTGGTGGAGAAGGGGGAGGTGAGCCTTCGGGTCACGGAGAGGTGGCGAAGCCCTGTGGACGGCGCCGAGTACCCCGGTGGGTGGCGCCTGGAGCTTCCCCGGGAGGAGCTATCCCTGAGGATCACCCCTCTCCTCCCGGATCAAGAACTGCGCCTCACCTTTCGATACTGGGAAGGTGCGGTCCGGGTGGAAGGCACCCGGCGTGGAGAGAGGGTGAGGGGGCGGGGGTACGTGGAGCTCACCGGGTACGCGGAAGCCCCGGCTACCGAGTCACCCGAGAGACGAATCGGGCGCACCGGGAGAGACGGATGGCCAGAGTCCTGATCATTGACGACGACAAGGATCTCCGTCGGACCCTTCGGCGGCTCCTGGAGCGAGCCGGACACCGGACGGAGGAGGCGGCCAACGGGGGGCAGGGGCTCGCCCTCTTCCGGGACCAGAGCTTCGATCTGGTGGTCACGGACCTGATCATGCCGGAGAAGGAGGGCATCGAGACCATCATGGAGCTCCGGGAGGAGTCCCCCCATATCCGGATCCTGGCGGTCTCCGGCGGCCTGTCCATGGACAAGGAGGGGGTCCTGGAGGATGCGGAAGCCCTGGGGGCCGATGCTTCTCTGGCCAAGCCCTTCGGGGTGGAGGAGTTCACCCGGACCGTGGAGTTGCTTCTGGAGGGAACCGGATCCGGCTGAGGCGAAAGGAAGGGCTCACGCCCAGCCCGGGACCCGGATCGTCAGCCACTGCCGCAGATCCTCCATCTCCCCCGGGTCCACCCAGTGGCCCATGCGGTAATCCCGGGCTTCCATGTCTCCCCCTGCCTCCCGGATGCGCTCTCTTCCCCGGCGAGCCAGGGCATGGGGTACCGCTGGATCCTCCGTCCCGTGTCCCCAGAAGAGGGGGGTGGAGCCCAGGGCCTCCGGGCCCACCCCCAGGTCTTCCCGGGGGAGGAGGAACCCGCTCAGGTTCACCACGGCGTCCATGGAGCCCGGGTGGCGGAGGGCGTAGGCCAGGCTCGTGGTCCCCCCCTGGGAGAACCCCCCGAGAACCAGGGGCCGGGGCCGGGATCCCACCAGCTCCGGAAGAGCCCCCAGGAAGGCCTCCAGCTCCCGGAGGCTCTCCTCCAGGGACGCCACCTCGGCACGACCGTCTCCCAGGTAGCGGTACCAGGCCCAGCCGCCCCCGTACCCCCAGTCGGCACCCGGGTGTGGAGCCTGGGGGGTGATCAGGGCTCCGCCGGGGGGCAGGACGCTCCGGAGGCCCTGGAGATCGCCCATGTGACTCCCCCGGCCGTGAAGAAGGACCAGGGTGGGGCGTTCCTCCGGCATCGGCTCACCCTCCGGAGCGGGAAGGCGCTTCAGGTACTCAAGCACCGGAGGCCACCCCCGGGGTCAGGGGTCTCAGCTCCGCCAGGATGCTCTCCCGCCGGGGCTCCAGCCACGCCGGGAGTTGCAGGTCCTGTCCCAGGGACACCACGTCCTCGTCCACGGCGAAGCCGGGTCCGTCCGTGGCGATCTCCAGGAGCAGGCCGTCGGGAGCCTGGAAGTAGATGCTCTCGAAGTATTTCCGGTCCATGACGGTGCTGACCCGGACCTCCAGGCTCAGGAGGTGATCCCGCCAGGCCTCCAGCTCCTCCCTGGAATCGGCCCGGAAGGCCACATGATGGGTCTGTCCCGTCCCTGAACGGCTCCGGTACGTGGATCCGTGCCAGCCAAAGAGGGTCAGGCTGCTGTGGGGCGCCACCGTGCTGCCGTCGTACCGGGCCCAGAAGTAGTGCCGGGTCCGGCTGTCGTCCTGGTTCAACGTCTGCTTCACCAGCCGGAGCCCCAGGGCGGCCTCCAGGAACTCTCCGCCCCGATCCAGGTCGTCGGTGATGCCGGTGATATGATGGATCCCCTGTAGCTCCATGTCCGGCGTGATCTCCGGAACCGGCTCCGGATGGGTCCTGGCGGCGATGGCCTCCTCGTCCCGACCTTCGGGCAGCCGAGAAGGATCCGGCTTGATGAGGGTCTGACCCAGGGCTTCCCGGGGCTCATCGATGGCGTAGCCGGGTCCCCGAGTGGCCATCTCCAGGATCTGCCCGTCCGGATCGGTGAAGTAGATGCTGGTGAAGTAGCCACGGTCCAGGGGCCCGGACACCGCCACCCCGGCGTCCTGAAGCCGACGCTTCCACTTCAACTGAGCCTCCGGGCTCTCCACCCCCAGGGCCAGGTGGTGCACCCCTCCCACGCCCCATCCCCCTCGACGGGATCGTGGCCACTCGAAGAAGGTCAGGATCGTCCCGGGCCTCCCCTCCTCCTGGCCGAAATAGAGGTGGTAGGAGGCCGGATCATCGAAGTTTACGGTCTGTTTCACCATGGGAAGACCCAGGAGCTCTCCGTAGAAGGCCAGGGTCCGTGGGGCATTGGAGGATACCATGGTGATGTGATGGAAGCCCTGCGTGTTGAGAGACGGCATGGCACACCTCCGGGTCTGGTTCTGGGCGGTCCGAAAATCCTTGGAGGAAATATAATTTAAGGTTTAAGGATCTTCAAGGGATGGAGCGCACTTCCGGGGGAAAAGAGAGGAGGGAAAGAGCCTGAGTCTCCTACTCGTCCGCCGGCTCCTCCAGGGGGCGAGCTTCGTGACCGACGGCCCGGCGCACCTGGAGAAGGCCCCGGGCTCCTTCCACGAGACGGGGTCCTGGACGGCCCAGGTAGGCCTCGGGAATGCAGTGCACCTGATGATTCCGGACGGCGGGGACCTCCTGCCACTGGGGATGGTCGTAGACCATGTCCGGGCGGTACTTGGCCGGGTCCACACCGCACCAGGAGAGGACGATGGCATGGGGAGACACCCGGGCCACCTCCTGGTCCGCGAGGGGTCGGCTCTTCACCTCCTCCGTGCCCAGGGGGTTCTTCAGGCCCACCATGTCCATGAGGTCCTGGACCCAGCTCAGGCGTCCCGGAGCGATGACCGGCTTGGGCCACCACTGGATCAGGGCCGAGGGAGCTTGAGAGGCAGGGTCTGCCGGGTCCCCGGCCAGGATCTTCCGGAAATCCTCTTGCATGCCCCGGACCAACGCGTCCCCCCTCTCCTCCACCCCCAGGGCTCCTGCGATGGTCCGGATATCCCGGTACACGTCCTGGAGGGAGGTGGGATCCGGTGCCAGGAAGGGGAGCCCGGCGGCCTCCAGGCCCTCCACCACCTTCTCGTGTCCCGGAACGGTGAGGCTGGCCAGGACCAGATCCGGTTCCAGCCGGGCCACCGCTTCCACGTCGATCTCCAGCTCCGGACCCAGGCGGGGCAGCCGGCGTAGGGCTTCCTCCGGGTGATCCGAGTGGTCGTCCACCCCCACCACCCGGTCCAGGCACCCCAGAGCGTGGACGATCTCGGTGTTGGAACAGACCAGCGACACGATTCTCATGGTCCGGGTGTACCCTGGGGAAGAGGGAAGAGATCCTGTCCACGAAACTCCCACCGAAAGGAATGACGATGGCCGAGACACCCTCCACCATGGCTCCTCTGGGTATGAAGGCTCCGGATTTCGACCTTCCGGATCCCCGGGGCGGGCGCCACTCCCTCTCCGACTTCACCGGGACCACCGGGACCAAGGGTCTCGTGGTGGCTTTCATCTGCAACCACTGTCCCTTCGTGAAACACATCCGGGAAGAGCTGGCGAGTTTCGGTGAAGAGTATCAGGAGAAGGGCCTGGCCATGGTGGCCATCTCTGCCAACGATGTGGACAACTACCCCCAGGACCGGCCCGAGGCCATGGCCCGGGAGGCGGAGGAGTGGGGCTACACCTTTCCCTACCTCTACGACGAGAGTCAGGAAGTGGCCAAAGCCTACCGGGCGGCCTGCACCCCGGACTTCTTCCTCTTCGACGGGGACATGAAGCTGGTGTACCGCGGGCAGTTCGACGACTCCCGCCCGGGAAACGACATCCCGGTGACGGGAAAGGACCTCCGGGCCGCCGCCGATGCCGTGCTGGGGGACCGGCCGGTGCCCCGGGAGCAGCGCTCCAGCATCGGCTGCAACATCAAGTGGAAGCCCGGAAACGAGCCGGAGTACTTCGGCTGAAGGAGGGACCCGGAAGACAGGGTCCCGGAAAAAGGGAAAGCGCCACCGGCAAGGCTTCCGGTGACGCTTTCTTTTTTCTGCCGCAACCCGGCATGATCGCCACGCCGGCGCGAACAGTCTTGATCGTTGTGTTCGGCTTCTAGCTGCCGTCCTTAGCGATCACTTGCCCGTGCCAGGTTGCACAGAATACTCGGACTAGACAAGGATCACCTCCTCTTCTGAAGAAACAGTCGGGCGGAACGCCGGCGGGCTCCTGGCCCGCGGTCCACACGGATCTGCCCACTCTGGAGCGCCCCCGTGGGCCCAAGCCGAATCTCTTTCGGCCGCTTGGAAGCTAAAACACTCCCCACCCTCCGTGCAAGACAAAAGAATGTAACAAGGACCAGGCCCCCCAGATCTCGGTCTGCTGGGACAAATTGCCCCCCATAGGCAGGGCTCAGCTTCCGCATCGTCCTCAGGCCGGCTCCGGAGGCCGGTCCATCCGCCGGGCGACCCAGCGAAGAAGCCAGGCACTCACCAACAGGGCGATCCCGATCCACAGGAAGCCCCAGACCGCCGTGGGGATCCCGGTCATCTCCGCCAGCATGGCGGCATCGGACCGGAGGTGGGGCCGGTCCAGGATGTCGCTCTTGATGTCCAGGACCGCGTAGAGACAGGAGGTGAGACCCAGGGCCAGGAGGAGGTTCCGGTTCAAACGGGGGCCCAGGTACCGGGCCGCCGCCAGGAGGGCACCGCCGAAGGCCAGGCCGAAGACGATCCCGAAGAGACTCCGGACCAGGAAGACGGTGATGAGGAGAACGGCCCCACCCACCGCACCCACGATCCAGCGGGCTTTCAGCCAGCGGGAGAAACCCAGAAGGACGAAGAGGACCCCCCAGAGGAGGCTCCCGAGGTAGCCGGCGGACAGGGTGAGGAAGGGGTTGCCGCCCCGGGTCACGGCGGCCCCTCCCTCGTGCACGTTCAACAGGATCCGTTCCACCGAGCCCCCGGTGGCCATGGCCGCCATGCCGTGGCTCACCTCGTGGAGCAACACCACGAAGATCTTCAGGGGATAGACGATGGCCGTGTCCCAGAGGGCCCAGAGGAGACCGAAGTACAGCAGAAACCCCCCCACGAAGAGGGCCCGGCGCTTTGCTATGGTGGTCATGGCCTTCCTCGGTCCTCTCCGGGTTGCAGGATGATGGGTCCCGGTCCTTCCGTCAGGCTTCCAGGCTCCCTACGCCAGAGGCCGGGCAAGGGTTTCGGGCCCGTCAGCCCGGAGCCTCTTCCTCCTCACCTGAACGGACGGGATAGGCGGTCCGCAGCAGGGCGGACCAGTCGTGGAGTTGCCTGCGGGCCAGGCGGGCTCCCTGCCCCGAGTCCCGTACGGCTTCCAGGGCCGTGGCCTTCACCTGATTCGTGGACATCCCTTCCCGGAATCCCAGGGTGGCTCCCAGCCGGGCCAGGCCGTTGTCCCAATCCCTGCGGATGGAGGCTTCGATGGCCGGGGTCACGGAGAGCCCCCGGTCCCGGGCGATCCCCTCCAGGAGCTTCCGGCCGGCGGCATCCCGGGCCACCCTCAGCAGGGTTGCCACCCCGCCCCGGCTCAGGTTGGCCCAGTGCTGTCGGTCCCGACTCAGGAGGAAGGTTCGGAACTCCCCTGCCGTGTATTCTCCGTCGGGCCACCGGGCCACCGCGCTGTCCGGGTGCTCCGCCAGGAAGCCCTCCGTGGCCAGGGCGAAGGGGCTTCCGACCCGGGCCAGCTCCTGGGCCAGAGTCGCCGAATCCACCTCCACGGGAGCTTTCACCGAGTCGGACCACTCCCGGAGCTCGTCCACCATCCGGGGCAGACCCCTGGCCACCTCTTCGATGGCCCAGTGCCGGGCTTCCTGGAAGGGCACCGGCTCTCGGTCCTCCAGGCGGAGCACGTGGAAGCCGTAGGGGGTCCGGACCACCGGGCTCACCTCTCCCACCTCCAGGGCGCTGGCGGCAATCCAGAACTCGTCCACCCAGGCTCCTTCCCGGGCGGGCTCCAGCAGGCCTCCCCGCTCCCGGGCTCCCGGCTCGTCCGAGATCTCTCCCGCTACCTCCGGGAAGGGCTCCCCGGCCTCAATCCGCTCCCGTGCGGCCCGGGCCCGGGCCCGGGCCGAGTCCACTCCTTCCTCGGTGGCCCACTCATCCACCAGGATCACCAGGTGCCGCACCGTGAGCTCGTACTGTGGGTCCTGGGCGTAGCGAGCCCGGAGGTCCGCCTCGTCCAGCCCGGCGAACTCCACCCGCAGGTGCCGCTCCAGGAGGTTCAGGAGAGCCTCCCGGATCCGCCGCTCCTTCACCGGCCTTCCCAGCTCCTCCAGCTCCCCCCTGGAGACGGCGATTCCCAGGGCGGTGATCTCGGTGAGGAGGGCCATGCGGTCGTTGTCGAAGGCCAGAACCTCCTCTTCGGCGTAGTCCACCTCGCCCACGGAGAGGGCCGGTGGGTCGGAGCAGGCCCCGGCAAAGGACAGGAGAAGGGAGAGGAGGAGCGTCCCCGGGGAAGGGAACGGGGCGAAGAAGAACGGGATCCTGCGCTGGAGTCGTCTCATGAGGAAAAAGTCACCCTCCCCGCCCCCGGAGGCAACCGGCTGTGGCCCGGGTCCCGGGGCAGGGCCCGGGCCCGGGAACGAGGATCCCCCGGGAGCTTCGGGTGGTAGGAAAGCCCAGCAGGTCGTCTCCGTCAACCTCTGACCCGAGGATCCACATGAGGCACCCATCTTCAGGGGCTCTGGCGCCCCCGGTTCTGGCCCTTCTTCTCTTGGTCTTGTCCTTCCCGCCGTCGCCCCTGGCCGCCCAGGAGGAGCCCTTCCAGCTCTCCCTCATCGGACCCACCCTCCAGGTGGTGGACGACGATGCCGACGTAAGGGGGTTGCGGCTGAACATCCTCTACGGCGTCAACGAGAACGTCACGGGCCTGGACGTGGGCCTGGTGAACCATGCTCGGGGCGCTTTCAAGGGCCTCCAGTGGGGGTTGGTGGGGCTCACGGACGGGAGGTTCACCGGCTGGCAGAACGGGGCGGTGAACGTGGCACGGGAGGAGATGTACGGGCTCCAGCACGGCCTGGTGAACGTCATGGGTGAGGGGGAAGGTGTCCAGTGGGGGGTGTTCAATCGGACCCGTCACCTGGGGGGGCTCCAGGTCGCCCTGGTGAATGTGGCCGACGATCTCTACGGGCTCCAGGTGGGCATCGTGAACATCATCCGCTCCAAGGAGAGGTTTCCCATCCTTCCCCTGGCGAACTGGAAGTTCCAGTAGGGGGCTCCTGAAGCGCTACTCTCCGGCCTCTGCCCCGGCCTCCGGGAAGAAGAGGCGGAAGATGGTCCCCTTTCCGGCCTCGGAGACGACCTGGATGGCCCCATCCTGCTGATGGACGGCCCCGTACACCATGGCCAACCCCAGACCGGACCCTTCTCCCACGGCTTTCGTGGTGAAGAAGGGCTCGAAGATCTGACCCAGGGTGTCCGGGTCCATTCCCCGACCCTGGTCGGAGACCTCCAGCACCACGTAGCGGCCGGGCTGCACCTCGTCGGGGATCCCCTCCCGGAGGGTCCTCTTGACCTCCTCCGGCCGGGTGGAGACGGTGAGGGTTCCTCCCTGGGGCATGGCGTCCCGTGCGTTCAGGGAGAGGTGCATGACCATCTGCTCCAACTGGGCCCGGTCCGCCACCATGGGGAGGGGATCCGGGTGCAGGTCCAGGTCCAGGTGCACCCGCTCCCCCAGGGTCCGCTGGAGAATGTCGCCGGCTTCCGCCACCACCTCTCCCAGGTCCAGGGTCGTCCGCTCCACCACCTGTCGGCGGCTGAAGGCCAGGAGCTGGGAGACGAGCTGGGCGGCCTTGCCCCCGGCGGTCCGGATCTCCCTCAGGTCCCGAACCGCGGCGTGGTCCTCGGGAAGCTCCGAGGCCGCCACCTCGGCGTAGCCCATGATGGAGGTCAGGAGATTGTTGAAGTCGTGGGCGATGCCCCCGGCCAGCCGACCCACCGCTTCCATCTTCTGGCTCTGGATGAGCTGGACCTCCAGCTCTTCCCGGGCCTTGTCCGACTCCTCCCTCTCCCGGATCTCCTCCTCCAGCCGGTGGGTCTTCTCCTCCAGTTCCATGGTGTGCTCGTGTACCAGGGCCTGGAGGCGGGCCTGCTCGGCTCTCATGTGCCGGGAGCGGAGGAAGGGGATGGAGAGAACCGCCAGGAGGGCCAGCAGGAGGGCCAGACCCCGGAACCACCAGGTCTGCCAGAAGGTTGGCCGGACGCTGAAGGATAGGACCAGGGGCTCGGCGCTCCGGGCTCCCTGGTCCGTCTCCGCCACCACCTCCAGCCGGTAGTCCCCGTGGCCCAGACCGGCGAAGCGGACGGTGGGATCCGACACGGGCGCGGCCCAGGAGTCTCCGGTCCCGGCCAGTCGGTACCGGAACCGGATGCCCGATTCGTCCCGGTACGTGGGCGCGGAGAAGCGGAAGGCCAGGACACCGGGGCCAGGGGGAAAGACCGTCTCGGACGGGCTTCGGGGCTCCCCGGCCTGGGTGATGGACTCCAGGTTCACCCTGGGGGCCGGGAGTCGTTCCTGCTCCAACTCCGGGTCGAAGCGGTAGATGCCCGTGCCCGTCCCGAACCAGAGTAGGCTCTGGTGGTCCTCCAGGATGGCATTGGCGGCTCCCTCCAGGTCCTGGAGGCCTTCGGCGGTGCCGTAGTGGGTCATCCCGTCCGTGGTGATCCGATTCAGGCCGGCCCCGGTGAAGAGCCACACGTCCGCCCGGCGGTCCACCAGGACCTGCCAGACGAAGTCCTGGGCCAACCCGTCCTCCTCCCGGAGTTGCCGGGCCACGGAATCGCCCCGGACCAGGAAGGCCCCGTCTCCATTGCTCCCCACCCACATCCCTCCTTCCGGATCCGGGTAGAGAGACCAGATGGTCTCCTCGGACATCCCCTCCGCCGCCCCCAGGGCCTGGATGGAGTCCCCGTCGGCGACAAGGAGGCCGCCGTAGGTGAGGCCCACCCAGAGTCGGCCCCGGCCGTCATAGGCCAGGGAGGCGGCCCCGGCCGACCGGAGCCCCTCCATGGGTGCGGGAACCAGGCCGGCGGGTGTCCAGCGGACCAGGCCCCGGGGCGTGCCCACCCAGACGCCGCCCCGGCCATCCGGAAGAAGGGCCAGGACATGCTCGTGGGGCAGGCCGTCGCCCACACCGAAGTGCCGGTCCTCTCCGGTGAAGCGCCGGTGCAGGAGACCCGAGCCCGTGCCCACCAGCAGCCCTCCCCCGGGGGCTACCGCCAGGGCATAGACCCGGGAGTCAACGGCTCTCGGCCCCAGGGAGACCTCCCGGATCTCCCCGTCCTCCCAGACGGCCAGACCGTCCCGGGTACCCATCCAGACACGTCCGTCGGGGCTCAGGGCCAGAGCCCGGACAAAGGGGTTGGGCAGTCCCTCGGCATCGGTGTAGAAGGCCAGGGGACCGGGGACGAACTTCCATAGCCCGTGATCGCTCCCCATCCAGAGGTTCCCTTCCCGGTCTGCGTGGAGGTCCCAGATATCGTGATTCGGGAAGCCGTTCTCGGCGGAATAGGAGGTGACCTCCGGAGCTTCGGTCTCCCCGGTCAGGGATCCCCGGATCCGGTAGACGTGGTCCGGGGTGCCGGCCCAGACGGTCCCGTCGGGACCCAGGGCCAGGTCCCGGACCAGCTCCGGGCCCGGCCCCAGGGGGATGGGCCGGAAACCCTCTCCCGTCTCCAGGAACAGCCCCCTTCCCGTCCCCACGAGGATCCCCTCCGGATGACTCTGGAGGGCGGCTGCCTGGGTCCGGATCCCGGACAGGGGCCGGACCTCCTCCCACCCCTCTCCCACCAGCCGGGCCAATCCCTCGTCCGTGCCGGTCCAGAGGGTCCCATCCCGGTCCCGGGCCACGGCCAGGACCCTGCCCGGAGGCAGGCCGTCCTCGGGCCCGTAGCTCCGGATCCACCGGCCCTCCCGGATATGGCTGAGGCCGTCGTCCGCCGCCACCCACACCGATCCGTCCCGGTCCAGGTGCAGGTCTCGGAGTTGGCCCGTGACCAGGCCATCCTCCGGGAGGACGCAGGAACGGATCCCGGACTCCAGGAAGCAGACGCCGGCCCGGGTGCCCGCCACCAGGGTCCCGTCGGGAAGGGCGTCGATGTGGCTGACGGTGTTGTGGGCCAGCCCGTCGGCGGCGGTGATGGAGTGGAACTCCCGGCCGTCGTAGCGGGCCAGGCCGCTGTTGGAGCCCACCCAGATGTAGCCCTCCTGGTCCTGGAAGACGGTGTAGGCCTGGATCTGGGGGAGTCCCTGGGCGTGGCCGTAGTAATGGACGTTGAAGCGCTGGCCTTCCACGGCGGAAGCCAGGGAGGCCAGGAGGAGGAAAAGGACTATGTAGACCCCGGACACCGGTCCGGGAATCGCCTGGTCTGAACTCATGTCCATCCACCCGTATGGGGGGCGTCCGGGCGGAAGCAGCCTTCGTTACAATCTACCCACACATCGGCCCGGAAAGCCAACGGGCCCCGTCCCCGGGGAGGGGGCCCGCGCCCTCGACCCCGAGGGCTTCCCTCAGGATCGGCTCCTGCGCCGGGAGCTTGAGGGCTGGGGAGGCGGCCCCTCACCTTTGGCCAACCGCCCCCTACCCCACGAATCCCATGAAGGTGGCCGCCTGTCCCAGGAGGTAGGCGCAGAAGAGAGCCGCGTAGATGCCGAAGACGTAGCCCACCACCGCCATGAGGAGCCCCACCGGGGCCATGGCCGGGTGGTAGACCCCGGCCACCACCGGGGCGGAGGCCGCCCCTCCGATGTTGGACATGCTTCCCGTGGCGATGAAGAACAGGGGGGCCTTCACGATCCGGGCTCCCAGGTAGAGGAAGCCGATGTGAACGGCGATCCACACCACCCCGGCCAGGAGGTAGAGGGGCGCCTGGAGGACGGCGGCCAGGTCCGCCTGGGCTCCGATCCCCGCCAGGAGGAGGTAGAGGGCCGTGTAGCCGAACTGGCTGGCCCCCACCTTCTCGAAGTTCCTCAGGGGAGTGAAGGAGAGGAGGAGGCCTCCGGTGACCACGATGAGCACGGCCCAGGTGGTGGCGCTGATGATGGTGGGGTCCCCCAGAGGGGGGATCATCTCTCCAAGGCTCACCGACAGCACGGCGGCCCCCACCCCGATCCCGATGAGGAAGGCGGCGTCCCGGACATGGGTGGGGTGTCGGTCCTGCTCCAGCTCCGCCAGCCGGGCGTTGGTCTCTTCGATGGCCCGGGTCTTGGCTCCCGTCCAGCGGTCGAACTTCTTCTGCCAGACGCTGAAGAAGAGGAGCACGCCCATCCAGCCGTACCCCACCACGGTGTCCACCACGATGATGGGACCGAAGGCCGACTCCGGCGTGTCCACGCTCTCCGCCACGGCCACCATGTTGGCCGTTCCTCCGATCCAGCTTCCCGAGAGGGCGGCGAAGCCCTTCCAGGAGTCCGGGGGAAGGAAGTTCCCGAAGAGAAGGAAGGCCACGGGCCCCCCGACCACGATGCCCACGGTCCCGGCCGAGACCATGAACAGGGCGGTGGGCCCCAGCTTGGCCACGCTCTTCAGGTCGATGGAGATCATGAGGAGGAAGAGGGCCACCGGTAGGAAGTAGCGGGTGGTGAAGTCGTAGGCCGGCGACGTGGGGGGCGTGAGGCCGAACGTCGTGGCGAACATGGGGACGAAGTAGACGAAGATCACCGGCGGGAGGTATTCGAAGAAGGTCTCGAACCGCTTCACCCCGGACAGCCAGAAGATCACGGCCACCAGGGTCGCCAGGAAGGCGAACACGGACATGGGATCGGTGAAGATCGCCTCGGTCTCCGGCGTCATGTCGTGGCTTCTCCCTTCACTCCGTCAGATGTCGTAGTACCGGGCCACTTCCCAGGGGTGGGGCACCACCCGCATCTCCTCGATGTCCTTCCGCTTCGTGGCGATCCACTCGTCCAGGAGGTTGTCCGGAAAGACGCCGTCCCGGGTCAGGTACTCCCGATCCCTCTCCAGGCCGTCCAGGGCCCCCTCCAGGGAGTTGGGGAAGGAGCGGATCCGGGCAAGCTCCTCCTGGGGGAGATCGTACAGGTTCGTCTCGTAGGGTCCGAAGCCCGCCTCCGTGGGATCCAGCTCTCTGCGGATGCCGTCCAGGCCCGCCAGCATGACGGCGGCGAAGGCCATGTAGGGGTTGCAGGTGGCATCCATGGTCCGGAACTCGAAGCGACGTTTCGCCGGGTCCTTCACGTAGCCGGGGATCCGGATGGCGGCGGAACGGTTCCCCTCGGCGAACACGGCCTTGACCGGGGCCTCGTAACCGGGCACCAGGCGCCGGTAGGAGTTCGTGGTGGGGTTCGTCAGGGCCAGGAGGGAATCGGCGTGGTCCAGAATGCCGGCGATGTAGTGCAGGGCCGTATCGCTCAGGTGATAGAGGCCGTCCTCCCGGTCGAAGATGTTCCGCCCCTGGTGGGTCAGGAGGTGGTGGATGTGCATCCCGTTGCCCGGCTCTCCGGGAATGAGCTTGGGGAGGAAGGTGATGATCTTCTCCCTCCGGCCGGCGATGCGGTGGGCCAGCATCTTGGCCAGGACCGTGGAGTCGGCCATGAGGGTCACCGGGGTGAGGTTGAACTCGATCTCCGCCTGGGAGCTCCCCACCTCGTGGTGGTGGTACTTCACGTCCATCCCCAGGTCCCGGAACACCGAGACGATCTCGCTTCGGATGGAGAAGAGGTGGTCGTTGGGCTCGGCCCGGAAGTAGCCACGCTTGGGCGCGATCCGATAGAGCTCCTCACCCCCGGGAGGGCTCACCAGCTCCAGGGTCTCCACCCGGAAGGACGTCTCCCGGGGAGTTCGCACGCTGAAGAGCTGGTCCAGAACATTGAACTCCAGCTCCACACCCACCTTGGCGTCATCGGCGATCCCTTCGCCCTTCAGGACCGTCAGGGTCTTGGGAATCAGGTGCCGGAGATCCTGATGGAAGCGGTTCCGGGTGTCCACTTCGATCATGTTGCAGAAGAAGCACAACACCCGGTGCTCCTTCTCCACAGGATCCTGGAAGGCGAATCCCAGGTCCGGTTTCAGGACCATGTCGGAGCGCTCCACCTCGGCAAACCCGAAGTTCGAGGCGTCGAATCCGATCCCCAGCTCCAGGGTCTTCTCGTCAAAGCCCTCGGCCGGGATGGCCACGCTCCGGAGGCGCCCGTCGATGTCCGTGAGGTAGAAGGAGACGAAGTCGATTTCGTTGGCCGAGATGAACTGCTGAACCTCGGTGACACCGTTGAACGAGAGCATGTCCTGTCCTCCGTCGATATGGAGCCCTTGGCCCTCCCGGAACACAGGATGGGAGGGCCCCCGCAGGGGGACGGCAGCATAGGTCGGCCAGGACGGAGGGGCAAGGCAGCCGTGGGTGTGTGAGGAAGGGTGGGATGGGAACGGACGAAGGCCCGGGG
>Ga0207797_1001044_pt1 | contig 20606 bp, 14 predicted proteins | sample PRCRCaboRojoPR_6_FD_187275 | JGI IMG/M metagenome (GOLD analysis project Ga0207797, IMG submission 187275) | Marine sediment microbial community from Cabo Rojo, Puerto Rico - PR CR 10% Liquid 1 (SPAdes) | ecosystem: Environmental > Aquatic > Marine > Coastal > Sediment | place: Cabo Rojo, Puerto...
CGCGCTGAATGTGTCCCCGTCGATGTCGTAGTCGTTCGCGAGTCGGCCCGGCCCGCTGACGTTGAGCCACTCGCCTTGCGAGACCGTGTAGGCGTCCTCGACGGCCGTCGGTGCCCGATTCTGTTCCGGGAGGACCTCGATGGTGACGCTCGCGAACTCCGAATACGCGCCGTGCTCGTCACGGACGCGGTAGACGTAGGAGTCCGTTCCCGTGAACCCGGGATCCGGCTTGTACTCGAAGCTCCCGTCCTGGGCCGAGCGGGCCAGGGTGCCGTGGCTCGGACTCCCATGGTGGCTCGCCGCGAACGAGTCGCCGTCGGGATCGGCGTCGTTCCCGAGCCGTCCGGGGCCACTGACGTTCAGCCACTCGCCCGCGTGAACGGCGTAGGTGTCAGGGATGGCCTCCGGCGCGCGGTTGGGGTCGGGCCGTACCTCGATGGTCACCGGGACGAAACTCGAGTAGGCACCCTCGCTGTCCCGCACGCGGTAAACGAAGGTATCCGTCCCGGTGAATCCGGGGTCGGGCTTGTACGCGAAGGCCCCACTACTAGTAAATGAGGCCAAGCTACCATTGTCCGGCTGACCGTGATGTGTCGCGGCGAAGGTGTCGTTGTTCGGGTCCCCGTCGTTCGCGAGGACACCCGGTGCGCTCAGGTTGTGCCACGTTCCCTCGAGGACGGCGTACGAGTCGGCCACAGCCACTGGCGCCGCGTTCGGGACCGTGACCGTGCCGTTCCCGACGAGGGAGACCACGACGAGCTGCTCGTCGCTGTCGTTCGTCGAGATCTCGAGGCTGCCCGTAAGCGAGCTGGCTACGGTCGGTTCGAACGCCACGGTGACGGTCTGGGAACCGCCGGGCTGGAGGACCCTCGATCCACCGCCGGCCTCCAGGCGGAAGCCGCCGCTCGACCCGGATAGCGCAGCGTCGACAGAAAGCGGCAGGCCGCCGTCGTTGCGCACGCTCACGTTTGCGGTGGTGTTGGCACCCACCGCGAGGTCCCCGAAGTCCACGCTGCCGGGTGAGACAGTCACCTCCGGGGGCGAGGTCCCGGCCCCTGACAGCATCGCCGTGGCGACCGGTTGGCTCGTGTCGTTGCTCGCGACCTCCAGGGTGGCGTTCTTCGTACCGATCGTGGTGGGCTCGAAACGCACCGTCACCGTGTGAGTCTCACCCGGCTGGACCACCACGGGGGCGAACCCACTCGCCACCTCGAAGGCTGCCGCGTCCCCGCCGCTGAGCGAGATACCGGTCACCGAAAGGGATCGTTGCCCGTCGTTCGAGACGTCGATCAACCCGTCGTCGGTCGCTCCGATGTCGGTGTTCGCAAACAGAAACGACGTCGGCGAAACCGAGATTTCGGGGGCGGGGGCCGTCACGTTCGCCTCGACCGGGAGCGCCTCGTCGACCGTGCTGTTCCCACTCGCCGGGACGGACACGACCGTCGCATTGGCCAGCCGGACGGCGTCGTCGTAGTAGCGAGAAGCGTAGACGTCGTCCGGGTCACCGAACAGCACCTTGACGTCGACGCTGGTCTCTCCCGTCGGCACGTCCACGGTGGCGTTGTACGCGCCCGACGTGTCGGTGCCGACGCCCGGTTGCTTGACGAACGTGCCCGTACCGTCGTCGCGGTAGACGACGACGAGGATGCCATCCAGGGGGTTTCCGGATGTGTTCGTGACCGTCCCCTGGAGTACGGCGGTGACGTTTTCGCCCGGCGGTGCGGCGAGCGGCGCCGAGCAGTCGACCCGCCCGATGCACTGGTCGGTCAGCGGGCCGCCCGGCTGGCCCCACCAGTTGTCCGTGGCGTCACCCGTCGGCCGGTCGTTCGCGCCCTCTTGGGCGTTGATCCCGCCGTTGACGTTGCCAGTGATGCTGGTGTTGGCGACGGTCCAGAGTCCCTCCGTGTATTCGGCGTCGAGTCCGAACCGGCCGCGGTAATCCCCGTTGTTCTCGATAATCGAGTCGTCGATGCGCCACTGTCCGGTGGTGTCCGTCGCCGCGATGCCACCCAGGCTGTTGTCCCGGACCGTGATTCTCTCCAGGCGGAACTGGTCGGGCGAGGTCCCCGCCCTGAGTCCCCAGTCGTAGTTCCCGCTCAGGACGGTGTCGCGGACGACCCAGTTGCTCTCGACGTCATGCGCGTTGAGCCCCGACCCGCTGTTGTCCGAGAGCGTCGAGTTGTGGATCGTCCACGCCCCGCTGAAGCTGCCCGCCACGTCGATGCCGTAAAAGGAGTTGCCCGACGCCGTGTGGTTTCCGATGGTCCATGCACTGTCGCGGCTCAGGATGTAGACGCCGATGCCGAGGCCGTCGAAGTTGTCGTTCGTCCTGGAGTCGAGGATGCGCCAGTCGCCCGACGAACCGCCGACGGTGATGCCGACGTCGCGGTTGACCGAAGCATTGGCCCCGCGGATGGTCCAGGCGCCGGTGCCGCCGAATCCGCCCGCCTCGATGCCGTCGTCGCCGTTATGGACCGCCTGTACGTCCCTGATGGTCCAGGCCGTGTCGGCCGGGGCGACGTCGATGCCGTCCTCGGCGTTGTACCGCACCACCACGTCACTGACGGTCCAGCCCCCGGTGATGGTGTCCTCCTGGTAGTCGTCATAGTGGTAGCCCGGACTGTCCTCGACCGCCGAGGTCCCCACGCCGATGCCGTCGCCGTAGTATTCGATGGTGAACCCCTCGACGACCGTCCCCGCGGAGAGCGTCGGCGCGATGGAGATGCCGACACTTCCGTCGCCGAGCGTCGAGCCGTTCAGCGTCGCCCCCGCAGGCGCGACCAGCCGGACGTTGGTGACGACCGAGACCTGCTCGCGGTACGTCCCCGGCCGGACCTCGACGGTGTCCCCGTCGGCGCTCGCGTCGAGGGCGGCCTGGATGGTCGTGAAGTCGCCGCCGCCACCTTGATCGACGACGTAGGTCGTGCCTGTCGCGGCTGCACTGCCCGCTCCGATCGCTACTACCGCGCCCAGCAACAGAACTGCCGTCAGAAGGAATGCGATAAGTCGTCCGCCCTCCCCCGTTCGAGACCGTCGGTGCATGCCACCGGTCAGCGGCCCGGCCTACTGAGGTTACCCCGTGACAGTTTGTACCACCCGTGAACGGCCGACGACGGCCTGAACGGTTCCGGCGGGTTGTACTGGTTTCGCAGCCGTCCTGGCCCGACCCTTCCTCACGAATCGTCCTCCGTGCCCGGCTCGGCCGCCTCGGCTGCAAAGGCCTCCCGGCCCAGCTCGGTTGCCTCAGCCTGTAACCGCTCGAAGGTCTCGAGGGCCCACTGCCTGACCGTCGGCGCCTCGGTGACCACGATTCCTCGCGGAACGCCCACGTCGTCGTCGGCCGACACGATGGTCACGTCGTCGAAGACGCCGAACTGGAAGGGAACTGTTGGTCGTCGCGAGAGTACGATACCGCCGCAGTCGACGGTCTTCCGAACGCGCTCCCTGACCGACGGATTTGCCCGGATGGATTCGATCACGGCGGGAGTGACGACACCACGCACAACCTGTCCGATGCGGGCGGCTGCCTCGGCGTTCGCGGCGGTAACGCGCGGGGCCATCGCGTGCGCGATCAGGCGCACCTCCCGGGACTGGCCGAACAGTCGTGCCAGGCGATCGAGATGCTTGTCGGGCGCTGTCGCCGTCGGAACCACCACCTCCGCGTCCGCCAGCGCGCTGAGCTCGAAGTCGAAGGCCTCGGTCGGCAGGGATTCGAGCAGCGGATCGAGGTGGCGGGTCGTCTCGAGGGTGTCGACGAAACGCTTGTAGGCCTGCGAGATCTCCCGCCCGGCGGTCGTCGCTCGGTACCCGCTCTCGCTCCGCTCGATCCACCCGCGTGATTCCAAGTCGGCAGTGATGCGTCCAACCGTGACGCGGGAGGCACCCACCCGATCCCGCAGGTCTCCCCGGGTCAGCGGCTCCGCGGCGAGTGCCTGCAGTACCGCCGCCCGATTGGGGGCTCGGGCCAGGAAGGCGACGTCGTCGGCGGTCATCGACTGAAACACCGACCTGACCCTAAATAGTTCTACGTGGTAGCCCCGGGCCCGCTTCTCCGCTCGAGGGACGTCATGCCCCGTCCTCGGTGTCCGGCACCTGTATCGCCCGCGTCGCGGTCGCCTTGAACGAGGCCACGACCGGCGATCCCGTCGCGAGGTCGAGCTTGTCCAGGCTATCCTCGGTCAAGAGTGCGTGCAACGGCGTGTCGGCGCCCACGTCGATGGCGACTCGCGCGAGACCGGCCTCCGTCTCGATCCCGGTCACCGTGCCCTCGAACCGGTTCCGCACGCTCGTCCCGGTTGGCTCGGGGGTCTCCGCCGGCGTCGTGAGCGCCACCGCGTCCGACCGGATGCCGATCTGGACCTGTTCGCAGTCCGCCGGCACGATCCCGCGGACTCGACCGGCCGCGGTCTCGATCGTCCCGAGCATGCCCGCGCGGTCGAGGACCCGACCGGAGAAGACCGACTCCTCGGCGCGGGCCAGGCCGGTGAACTCGGCCTGCAGCCGGTCGAACCGGGCGATGATGTCGTAGGCGGTCGGGGTGAGCGTGCTCCCGCCGCCGCCCTCGCCGCCGCGGGTGCGCGAGACCAGCGGGCCCAGGGTCTCCTCGAGTTCGGTGATGCGCTGTTGAATGCGGGAGTAGGACCGGCCCAGCTCCCCGGCGGCCTTGTGCATCGAGCCGTGCTGCTCGATACCGCGCAGCGCGCTGATGTCGCGCTGGTCGATTCGCGCGCCGTCGATTTCGATGACGGGGTCACCGGTGAGTCGCATATCAGGGGGACGGCGACCGTTCGGTCGCCTGGATACCGCCCTCCTCGTCGCCCTCGTACATCAATTCACCGTCGACGAAGCGGGCGGTCCGCGGATCGCGGGGCGACTCGAAGATGCGCCCGGGCGGCCCCGTCTCGACGACCTCGCCGTCGAGGATGAACGCGACCCGGTCGGAGAGCCGCTCGGCCTGGTGCATGTCGTGGCTCGCCACGATCACCCCGACGCCGCGGTCACGGGCGCTATGGATGGCCTCCTCGAGGACGGCCGTATTCCGCGGGTCGAGGTTCGACGTGGGCTCGTCGAGCAACATGACGTCCGGGTCCAGGGCCAGGGCCCGGGCGAAGGCCACGCGCTGGGCCTCCCCGCCGGACAGCGACAGGGCGTTCTGGTCGAGTTTGTCGGTCAGCCCCACCACCTCGAGGGCCGTCTCGACCCGGTCCGAGAGCGACGGGCCGCCGACGAACTCCCTGAGACCGGTCGCCAACCGTTCGCTCCAGGACCGCCGCACGCGCATCCCGTAAGTCACGTTCCGGTGGACGGGCGCGTTGAACAGGCTCGGTTCCTGGAACACCATGCTCAACCGGCGGCGGAATCGCAACCGTTCCTCGTCGGAAAGGGCCCAGAGGTCGGTGTCGTTCCAGGTGATCGTCCCCGATTCCGGTCGCCGGAAGAGCGCGAGGAGCCGCAGGAGGGTGGTCTTCCCGGTGCCCGAGGGCCCGACGACCGTCAGCACCTCCCCTGGCTCGACGTCGACCGAGACCGACTGGAGGACCTGCTGGCCGTCGAAGCCGACCGAGACGTCGGTCGCGGAGAGTGTCATGCAGAGCGCTCGCCCCGGCCCTTGCTACGGATCCACGAGCCCAAGCCGTTTACGACGAAGACCAGCGCAAGGAGGATCACGCCGAGGACGAGTCCGATCTCGTACCGGCCCTGGCGGGCCTCGACCGTGATCGCGGTCGTGAGCGTGCGGGTGTAGGACTCCCCGCCGCTGAAGACGATGTTGCCCCCGACGATGAGGATGGAGCCGACCTCGCTGATCGCGCGACCGAAGCCAGCGAGGATGGCGGTGATGATGCCATACCGCGCCTCCTTGATGACGACCAGTCCCACGTCTACCGGCGTGCCCCCCATGGCGTAGGCGGCGTCGCGGACCGGTTTGCCGACGGCTTCGACCGCGGAGAGGCTCACGCTCATGAGCACGGGCGTCGCGAGGATGAACTGCGAGACGATCATGGCCTCGGGCGTGAACGCGAGACCGAGTTCCCCGAAGGGCCCGCTGTTCGAGAGCGCCATGAGCACGACCAGGCCGACGACCACGCTCGGGAAGCCCATCCCCGTGTTGATGATGGCCGTGACGGTGCGCTTGCCCGGGAAGTCGGTGAAGGCGATCAGCAGCGCCACCGGGAGGCTAAAGAGGGTGCTCAGCCCCACCGCGGTCAGGCTCACCTTGAGCGAGACCACGATGATGCTGATCACGTAGGTCCAGCCGCCGTCGGCGAACTGTACGAGCGGGGCGACCATTTCCTCAGTAGCTATCGGGCACCTGGGTTTCGACCCAGTGGAGGAAGCGCAGGTCGGCCTGGGACATGCTCGCGGCTGCTTCGGCGTCGTAGCCCTGGGGGACGTACTGGGCGAAGTCCGGCTCCTCGGCGACGGCGTTCGGGAAGAACAGCTGGGAGCCGTTGGCCGTGTAGTTCTCGATCATCGATTGGGTCGCGGGGCTCGTGAGGAAGCCGACGTAGGCCATCGCGGCCTCGTAGTTCACGTTGTCGTGGACCGCCGGGTTGACCGCCATCACGCCGTAGGGGTTCTTGAGGATGACCGGCCCGCCCTTGAGCGGGCCCTGGACGTGGATCACGAGGTCGATCTCGTTTTTCATCGAGAGGTAGGTCCCGCGGTCCGCGAGGGTGTAGGCACTGGACTGGCTCGACTGGACCAGCGTATCGCCCATGCCTTTGCCGATCTCCCGGTACCACTGCCCGCTCGGCTCCGTGCCGGCCTCGTCCCAGATGATGAGTTCCTTCTTGTTCGTGCCCGAGTCGTCGCCACGAGAGACGAAGGTCGCCCCTTCCTCGGCGATCGTCGAGAACGCGTCGGTGGCGCTCTCCATCCCATTGATGCCGGCCGGATCGTCCTCCGGCCCGACCACCACGAAGTCGTTGAACATCACGTCGCGGCGGTTCACGCCGTACCCGTCCTGCATGAACTGGTCCTCGGCGTTGCGCGCGTGGACGAGGATGACGTCCGCGTCGCCGTCCTCCGCGGTGCGCAGGCTCGCGCCCGTGCCCTTCGGGATGGTCTTGACCGTGATCCCGTAGTTGTCCTCGAAGGTGGGGTTGATGTGATCGAGCAGCCCGGTGTCGTAGGTGCTGGTGGTCGTCGCCAGGACCAGCTCGCCGTCGCCGATCTGGCCGTCGCCGCTCGCGCCGCCGCTGTCGCCCCCGCCCTCTGTCGTGGTGGTCTCCTGCTCCTGTGACTCCTGTCCGGTGCAGCCTGCGAGGCCGACCACGGACCCGACCGCGGCCGCCTCCAGGAACCGACGTCGTTGTATCGGCATAAGCACATCGAAGGACCGGCCGTGCTTAATTATTGCCATTCGAGAAGTAACTACTATCCATTACGTCGGCACGAGGAGTGGCCGACAGTAGATACGCGAATCCTTATGCGAGAGGGAGCGAAAACCACCTGACGATGCCGCCCCTCTGGCAGACTCGCCATCCCACAGACCTCGATTTCACCGCCAGCGAGGTGACGGGCGCGATAGGGGATTCGGTTACGGTCCTGCCGATCGTGGTGGCGGTGGCGGTGCTGACGGACCTCTCGCTCGCGGGCATGCTGGTGTGGTTCGGGGTCTTCCAGGTCGTCTGGGGCGGCTACTACGGCGTTCCGATCTCGGTCGAGCCGATGAAGGCGCTCGCGGGCCTGGTGCTCGCCGGCAGTCTGACCACCGGGGAGTACCTGATGGCCGGGCTCGTCGCCGGCGTCGCACTGATCGCCATCGGCGCCACGGGCGCGATCGGTCGGTTCGAGCGCTACCTCGACGAGGCGGTCGTGCGGGGCATCCAGCTGGCGGTGGCGCTGGTCCTGCTCCGGACCGGGGTCGAACTGGGTCTCGGCGATCCCGGACTCGCCCTGGCCGCGACGGCTCTCGCCCTCGTCGCCATCGCCATCGGCCAGTGGAACGTCACCGCCCTCCTCGTCCTCCTCGCCGGGGCGATCTACGCGAGTGTCACGAACGGCGGCACATTGGGCGTCCCGAACGGCGGAACCCTCGGCCTCACGACCGCCATCGCGATTGCCCCGCCGAATCTCCCCGACCTCACGACCGGCGCGCTCGAAGCGACGGCCGCTCAGCTCGCGATGACGGTGGGCAACGCGGCGGTCGCGACGTCACTGCTCCTCGAGGACTACTTCGACCGGCGGATCAGCCCGGACGAACTCGCCACGAGCATGGGCGCCATGAACCTGGCGGCGGTCCCGCTGGGCGGGATGCCGATGTGCCACGGGAGCGGGGGCGTCGCCGGCAAGTACGCGTTCGGCGCCCGGACCGCGGTCGCGAACGGCGTCCTGGGAGTGGTCTACGTCGCGCTGGGCCTCGGCGCCGTGGGATTGCTCGCCGCCTACCCCGAGGCGATGCTCGGCGTGATACTGGTGCTGGTGGCCCTCTCGCTCGGGAAGACTGGCCTCCAGACCGACGACTATCCGATCGCAGTGGGCGTGGGAGTCGTGGGCTTCGTGACGAACGTCGGGCTCGGGCTGGTCGTAGGCCTGGTGGCTGCACGGGCGCGGTCGTGGTGGCGAGCAACGCGGCAGTGAACCGTGCGGCCGAGGCGGAGAGCGGTCATCCATACGGGAGTCCGATCGAGACCACGCTGCCCCGGGGTTCGTTGTCCGCGAACTCGAGGACGCCGTCGCACTGACCCACGATGAGGTTCACCAGCCACAGCCCCAATCCGCTCCCGTGAAACAGCGGTTCGATCGCCGCCTCCCGCGTGAGCACCGCCTGTTCCATCTCTGGAATGCCGGGTCCGTCGTCCCGCACGATGATCCGGCCGGTTGCCTCCCCGCACTCGACCGCGACGCTCACTGACGGCTCCCGGCTCTCCGCGTGTGTAATCGCGTTCTCGAGTAACTCCGCGAGCGCGGTTTCGATCGACGGGATCGCACTGACCGTACACCCCTCGACCTCCAGGTCGATGCGGGCCTCCGGGTGGGCCTCCCTGGCCGCTGCCACCGTGTCGGACACCAGTGGGGCAAGGTCGATGGGCAGCCTGGACTCCGGCTCGGAGAGGAGTTTCGTGATCTCCCGTTCCTTATCGACAGTTCCAAGCAGGGCATCGCCCGCCTCGATGATCTTGGCCGCCGCCTCGACTGCCTCGGGAGCGCCAGTCTCCTCGATATTCCGGGCGTACCCGCGGATGACGTTCATGTCGTTGTGGAGGTTATGCCGGAGGACCCGATCGATGACCTGGAGTTGCTCGATCCGGTCCCGGCGGTCGGAGACGTCCCGGACCAGCCCGATGAACCCCTGTATCTCGCCGTTCGCGTCCTCCAGTTCGAAGACGTTCGTCTCGCCGGGAAAGACCTGTCCGGACTGTTTGCGATACGAGGCCGTATAGAGGGATCCCGGATCCCCGTAGTGGTCCTCGAGGGGGTCGATTGTCGCCTCGTACTCAGCATCGGTCTCGAAGAGCGTACTGGCGGTGTCGCCCTCGATTTCCGATAGCTCGTACCCGAAGAGGTCGGTGAAGGCGGGGTTGCAGTCGATGATCCGGCCGTCGGTGTCAGCGACGAGGATGGCATCCCGGATGCTATTGAAAAGCGACTCGTAGCGCTCCTTGCTCTCCCGGAGTTCGGTCTCGAGTCGTTTCCGATCGGTGATGTCCGTCTGGATGGCCACGAGGGCCTCGATGTCACCCGTCTCCGAGAGTATCGGCGCGATCGTCTGCTGTGCGAGATAGCGGTCGCCGTTCGACCGTCGATTGATGACCTCCTCGTCCCAGACATCGCCGGCCATCACCGTCTCCCAGAGCCGCCGGTAGTGGGCCTCGGACATCTCCCCGGAGCGGAGGATGCGCGGGGTCTGCCCGACCGCCTCGCCGGCCTCGAAGCCTGTGATGCGCTCGAAGGCGGGGTTGACGTACACGATGGTCCCCTCAGGGTCGGTGATATAGACCGCATGGCCGGCGGCCTCGCTCGCGCGAAGGAACTCCCTGAGTTCTCGCTCACGGGCCCGGAGTTCGAGCGATTGAGCGCGGAGGCGCAACAGCGCTTCGACCCGCCACCCAAGTTCGAGTTTCCGGATCGGGAGCGAGACCACCTCGTCGATCGTGGCCTCGAGCACGCCATCCGCGAGTTCGCCCAGCTCGAGATTCCGGACGCCCGTCTCGAAGTCCGGGAGCAGCAGGAGCACCGGCAAGAGGACGGGTTCGGTCTCCTGTTTCCTGGCACGCAGTGCCTCGCCGTGCTCTCGAAGGCCTCCACTGTCGACGATACAGAGGTCGAACTGGGCGCCATCGGTCCACCTCGCAGGGTCGACCACGTCGTAGTCGGTCTGGTCCTCGATCCACTCCATCAGCAGCCGGCGGTCCCCCTCGCCCGCTACCAGCGGCAGGATCGCACCAACGGTACGATCGTCCGCCGGTACCGAATCGGCGTGCCGGTCGCCGAGCTGGTCGAGACGTCTGGCGGGGTCGGTCATGGCGTGAGTGATCGCTCCGGCGGACGGGAGTGGGTCATGGTGTGAGTGATCGCTCCGGCGGACGGGAGTGGGTCATGGTGTGAGTGATCGCTCCGGCGGACAGGAGTGGGTCATGGTGTGAGTGATCGCTCCGGCGGACGGGAGTGGGTCATGGTGCGAGTGATCGCTCCGGCGGCCACGCGGTCATCATGTCGTATCCGTCTCGATGGATTCCTCCCACTCGGGGGTCCCCGTGAGGACGCCACGCAGATGGGAGAGCGGTTCGCCGACCTTGATCCCGTACTCGGTGATCTCGAGTTCGCGAAGGGTTCTCTCGAAGGCGCCGGTCCGCATCTTGAGGGCCCCGATCACCTTGCGCATCTCGCCGCGATACTCGACGTGGCGGATGAACAGGATGGTGTCGGCCAGGTTTGAGGTTCCCTCGTCGGTGACACGGAACTCCCCGGTGATGTTCGGCACTTCGTTCGTGATGATCGTGGAGGCACCCTTCGAGCGGAGGTACCGACCGATCCGGACCAGGTCCGTCGATCCGTCATCCTCGATGCCCCGCAGGTTCTGTGTGAAGCCCTGGACCCCATCGATCATGACCACCGTCACCGCCTCATCCAGGACCGCCGAGCGGACGAGTTGTCCGAACTGGTCGACGGTATAGGCCTCGGGCTGGACCTCGACGATGGAAAGGTCCCCGTCCTCGAGCATCCCCTGGACCGGGATGTTCACCGACTCGGCCCGGCGAAGCAATGTGTGTCGGGACTCCTCGAACTGGTAGAGCACCGACCGGTCGCCCCGCGCGGCCGCCTCCTTGAGGAACTGGAGGCCGGTCGTCGTCTTCCCGACCCCGGTCGGGCCACTCAGGAACGTCACAGTACCATGGGCCAATCCGCCGCCGAGGAGTTCGTCGAGTTCCGGCACCCCCGATGCCAGCGTCCGCGTATCGACGGCGACGGGGTCAGCGCCGGCCTCGAGGCGAGGCCAGACCTCGATACCGGCACCGGTGATCTCGTACCCGTGTGGGCCCCGACGGAACGACGAGCCGCGGAACTTCGAGACCACGACGCTCCGACTGTCCCCTGGCGAATCCAGGGTGAGGACGGCATCGACCAGAAACTGGAGGTCGTCGTCCGGAATCGTGCTCGCCGCCTGGGAGGTAAGCACGACCGTGGCCGCCCGCTCCCGCAGGAACTGCAGGAATCCGAGGATCTGGGTGCGGAACTGGTGGTCGTCGGCCGTGAGATACCGAAACTCGGTGATGGGATCGAGAAGCACCCGGTCCGGGTCGACCGCCTCGATGGTCTCTCGAAGGTCAGCGATAACCGTCGGTTGGTCGACCTCGGCGGCCTCGAAGAGGGTGTAGCGCTCACCAGCCGAGAACTGCTCCTGCGTCGGAGAGAGATCGTGAAACCGAATCTCGTCGGGCGCCAGGTCGAAGTGCTCGGCCGTCTGCCTGACGTATGCGTCGGGCTCGCCGAGATTCACGAAGAGTGCCGTCTCGCCGTTCCCGGCTCCGGCCGCGAGAAAGTGCAACCCAACGATGGTCTTTCCCGAGCCCGGCGGCCCACGGAGAAGCGCGGTCTGACCCTCGAGGAACCCGCCATCCAGGATCGCGTCCAGGCCGCCGATGCCGGTCGCCCGTCGATTCGCGGTCATTCTTTCCGGTACGCTCGCCAATAATATATTATTGCTTATTATTCTCCAGCAATATGTCTTGATAACTCCATTTCCAGGGCCTGAGCGCGTGGCTCAAAAATCTCATCAGAATTATATTATCCGCAGGCACACACCACGCTCGTCCCGCGTTTCTGCGCACACACCACGCTCGTCCCGCGTTTCTGCGCACACACCACGCTCGTCCTGTGTTACCCTTCATCCGCCCGCGAGCAGATCTGCTCCGGGATTCGCTGCTGGCCCGGACGTTCCGACTGTGCCGCCGGTGGTCGGGCCGTTTGACTCGATACCGCTGGGTCACGTGCTGGCGGAGCCACCGGAGTCGGTCTCTGCGTGTGATCTGCGGTTCCAAAACGATCCTCGTCCCGTGATCGAGGTTCTCGTCCGTTTCCCGTTCTGAGCAGGTCATCGGTGTCCGATCGCTCCGCCGCTGCGTTCGCCATATCGACGTGGGCCCTACCATCCGACCCGCGGTACGTGGGTTTTTATACCGAGGCAAGACAACCCCGGCACAATGCCCTCCGGGAGGTCCGTGGCGTGCGTATCCTGATCGTCGGCGCGGGTGAGGTGGGGTCCTCGATCGCCGCGAGTCTCGCGGACACCCACGAGGTCGTCGTCGTGGACATCGACCCCGAGCGCGTGGACGCGTTGACCTACGGCGAGGACGTCCTGGCGATCGAAGGCGACGGGACGAACCTCGAAATCCTCGAGGAGGCCGGCTGCGAGAAAGCCGACATCGTCATCGCGAGTACCGACAGCGACGAGACCAACCTGGCGGTCACGGGGACCGTAGACACGGTCAGCGACGCGTTCACCATCGCGCGGGTACAGAAGACCGCGTATCTGGATACCTGGCGGCGCTCCGAAGGGGCCTTCGGCGTCGATTTCATGGTCTCGACCAACCTGCTGGCCGCCCGAGTCATCGTCCAGGTCATCGGCATCCCGACGGCCCGGGACGTCTCCCCCTTCGCCGAGGGGACAGTCCAGATGGCCGAGTTCGAGGTGCCGGCGGACAGCCCCCTCGCGGACCGCTCGATCGCCGAGATCGACCACTTCGACGGGTTGACCTTCGCGGCGATCATCCGGGACGGCGACGCCATCGTCCCCCGCGGGCCGGACGAGATCCAGTGGGGCGACCAGGTGGTCGTCATCGGGCGCCCGGAGAGCGTCCATCAGTTCGCGACCTCGCTCGCCCCGGGCGGCGAGGCCGACGAGGCCGACGATGTCCTCATCATCGGCGGGAGCACGACCGGCGGCCTCGTCGCCGGACTGCTGGAGGAACGGGGTTACAAGCCCCGGCTCATCGAACAGTCCCCCGATCGGGCCAGGGAACTCGCCGAAGCCCATCCCGGGACCACCGTACTCGAGCACGACGCAAACGACGTCGAATTCCTCGAGCGCGAGCACGTCCGGGACGCCGACGTCGTGGTCGCGACGTTGGATTCAGACGCGCGGACGCTGTTGGCCGCCCTCCTGGCCAAACAGGTGGGTGCGGATCGGGCGGTAGCGGTCGTGGACGAGGCCCAGTACGTCGAGCTCTTCGAGGCCGTCGGGGTGGACGTTGCGGTGAACCCACGAGAGGTCACCGCCGAAGAGATCGCCCGGTTCACCCTCGAGCGCCGCGCGGAGAACGTCGCCATCATCGAGTCAGGGACCGCGGAGGTCCTCGAATTCGAGGTCGACCAGGAGAGCATCTTCGCGGACGAGAAGATCAAACACGCCGTCCAGGAACTCCCCAGTGGGATGGTCATCGGCGCGATTACGCGGGAGGGGGCCTACGTCACCCCCCGCGGTGACACGGTGATCGAAGTCGGGGACCACCTGGTGTTGTTCGTCAGGGAGGAATCGATGGACGAGGTCGTCGCAGAGGTGTAAGATGGCTGCGAGTGCTCCGAGGACGAGGTGACATGGCCCGCATCCACGTCGACTGGCGCGCCTCGCTCGCCCTGGTCGGGACGGTCCTGAAGTACCTCGCCGTCCCGCTCCTCTTCCCCCTCGTCCTCGCGATCTACTACGGCGACGGCCTCTTCCCCTTCGCGATCACGATCGCGGTCACCGTCACCGCCGGCTTCGGCCTCGAACGGCTCGACCACGCCCGCGACATCGGGGCGCGGGAAGGGTTCCTCATGGTCGCCTCCACGTGGTTGTTCGTGAGCCTGGTCGGTGCGGTGCCCTACGTCCTCGCTGGCTGGGGGACTGCCTCGACACTCGCCCATCCCGTCAACGCCCTCTTCGAGTCGATGAGCGGGTTCACCACGACCGGGGCCACCGTGATGGGCGAGATCTCGACCGCACGCCACAGCCGCGCGCTGCTGATGTGGCGCCAGCTCACCCAGTGGCTCGGCGGCATGGGGATCGTGGTGCTGGCAGTGGCCATCCTCCCGGAGCTGTCGGTCGGCGGCGCCCAGCTCATGGACGCGGAGGCACCGGGCCCCGGCATCCAGAAGCTCACGCCCCGGATCGCCCAGACTGCACGGGCGCTCTGGGGCGCCTACATGGGCATCACGGCACTCGAGATCGTCCTGCTGTACGGGCTGCATCTGGGCGGTCTGGCCCCCAACATGACACTCTATAATGCTGTGGCCCACGGATTCACCACGATGGCCACCGGGGGCTTCTCCCCCGAGGCCCGCTCCATCGAGGCCTTCTCGGCCGCCGTCCAGTGGCTCATCATCCCGTTCATGATGGCGGCGGGGACGAACTTCGCGCTGTTCTGGCACGTTTTGACCGGCGAGCCCTCCCGGCCGCTCCGGGACGAGGAGTGGCGATTCTACGCGGGCGTGCTCTCGGTCGGAACCGCCATCGTCGCCGCGGTGCTGTTCACCGATCTCGGGTTGCGCAACGTGGCCGCCATCGGCGGGCCAGTCGCCGGGAGCGCCGAGGCCTCGTTCCGCCACGCCGCCTTCCAGGTCGTCTCGATCGTGACGACCACCGGCTACGCGAGTATGGACTTCAACGCCTGGAGCGAGCTGGGCAAGCTCCTGTTGTTCGTCGGCATGTTCGTCGGCGGCAGCGCGGGCTCGACCGGCGGCGCGATCAAGATGGTTCGATGGCTCATCATCCTGAAAGCCCTGCGTCGCGAGCTGTTCACGACCGTCCATCCCGACGCCGTCACCCCCATCCGGCTCAGCGGCCGCCCGCTCGACGACCGGACCCTCCGGGGAATCTACGGGTTCACGCTGGTCTACCTCCTCCTGTTCGTCGCGGCGGTGCCCGTCGTGCTCTGGCTCGGCTACGGCGGAGAGACGCTCTCGGTCCTGGAAGCGGGGAGCGCCGTCGCTGCCACCATCGGGAACGTCGGCCCCGGGTTCGGGGCGATCGGTCCGATGAACAACTACCTCGGCTTCCCCGCCCCCTCGAAGCTGCTGATGGTGGGCCTGATGTGGGTCGGCCGGCTCGAGGTCATCCCCGTGCTGGTCGTCCTCACGCGGGCCTACTGGACGTCCTGACCCGCTCGGACAGTCCCTCCGCCTGCAGGCCCCCGGCCGCTGCCTGACAGCGACGCCAACCGTCGCCTACTCCCAGCGCAGCCACCGGCGGACCCGCGACGTGATCCCCCGCTGGCGCTTGGCCATGATGACGGTGTTCTGGGCCCGCTTCGCGATGGTCTCCGGGATCGCGCCGAAGATGAGTTCCTGGAGCAGCCCCTCGCGGGTCGCCCCGATGACCGTGAGGTCGTGATCGCCCGTCTCCTCGACGACGGTCCCGACCACGTCATCGGCCTCGAGGACCGCGGTCTGCGTCGCCACGTCGTCGAAGAGAGCGGCGGTCTCCGCCACGAGCGTCTCCGCCTCCCCACGGGCGACCGGATCGGGGTCGGATCCGACCACGTGGAGGACCGTCACGGTGGCGTCCTCGGTGCGGGCGATAGCGGTGGCCACCTGGGCGGCGAACGCTGCGTGGGGGCCCCCGGCCGTGGGCAGGAGGATAGATTCGACCCGGCCGTCGGCCTCCCGGCCGATGCTCTCGACGAGGACGTCACAGGACGCCTCCCGGACGACCTCGTCGACGGTGCTCCCGAGGACGATGTCCCGGCGGCGGGAGCCGGTGCCCGACCAGCCCATGAGCACGGCGTCGGAGTCGTGTTGCTCGACGGTGTTGATGATGGCGTCGCCGGGATGGTGGGCGATGCGGATGGTGCCGCTGAAGGGCACCCCGCGGTCATCCGCGTGGGTGCGGGCCTGTTCGAGGATCTCGCGGCGGTTCTCGACGTACTGGTACCCCCGGGAGAGCGGGGTCTGTTCGGGCAGCGTGATGATGTTCATCACGAGCACCTCGCCGCCCTCCTGTGCGGCCAGGTCGGTGGCGGTCCGCATGAGCTGGCCGACGTGGTTGGGATTCGCGATCGGTACCAGGACCTGATAGTCGCGGTCCTCGGGGCTGGTCTCCGTGACGACCGTGGGCGTCTCCCGCTCGAGTTCCTCGGGCTCGGGTTTGCTGATGAGCCCGAACCACAGCCCGATGCCGACGAGTTCGGCCAGGAGGCCGAGCAGGAACGAGGAGGGTTCGACGTTCACGAGCAAGACGAGATTCGCGAGGACGGCGACGATGGGGACGTAGGGGACCGCGGGCACTTTGAACGGTCGGTCGATGTCCGGGTGTTTCCGGCGGGAGGTGATCACCGCGAGGTTGACGACGATCAGCCCGAAGAGGAGCATGAAGTCCGCGAAGTGTGCGATGGCCTCGATGCCGAGGTGGAGTTCGAAGGTCGTCATCGGGACGTGGACCGCGGCCTCGCTGCCGGGACCGCCGCCGAAGACGACCGTGAACAGGCCGATGAAGATCAGGATGTAGGTCCCCGTGAGGAGGACCGCCCGGTGAGGCGTCTCGAAGTCGGGGTGGAGCTGCTCGAACTGGGCGGGGAGGTGATTGCGCCGGCTCATCGCGAGTTTGACCCGCGACCCCGCGAGGATGGTGGCATTGGCGGCCGAGAGCATCGAGAAGAGGGCCCCGACGATGATGACATAAAAGCCAATCGGCCCGAGGTAGTACTGGGCCGCCCGCCCCATGGCGATCTCGCCGTTCTCGGCGATGAACTGCTCGGGCAGCAGTCCGGCCAGGTTCGCCTCCGCCCGGAGGAACTCGAGGAACGCCGCGTCGTTGACCGCGACGACGACCACGATCACGACCAGGGTGTAGACCAGCGTGACGAAGCCCATCGAGATGAAGATCGCGCGGGGGACGTTCCGTCCCGGTTTCTCGATCTCCTCGGCGTTGGTCGCGATCGCCTCGAAGCCGAAGAAGGTGATGAACACGAGCGCGCTGGTCAGACCGATCTCCCGGAACATCGTCAGGTTCTCGTCGAATGACTCGAGGACGATCTGCGGGTCGAAGGCCTGGAGCCCACCGTACAGGAACAGGACGATCAAGGCGACCTTCATCGCCGTGATGGCGATCTGGAAGAGGCCGGTCTCCTTGGTGCCCTTGAGGTTGACCGCCACGAGGAGCCCGAGGATGAGGAGTCCCGAGACCCAGTAGGGGATCGCCTGGGGGATCTGCAGGGCAGGATACATGAACCGATAGAACCAGTCCGAGAAGGAAGCGAGGTAGAAGGCGGCCGAGGCGGGATAGCCGAGGATCATCGACCACCCGACGATGTAGGTGAGATCGGAGTCGAAGACGTTGGCGACGTAGGCGTATCCCCCGCCGGATTCGGGATAGATCGCCGAGAACTCCGCGTAGGCAAAGGCGGTGAAGGAGGCGACGATGGCGGCGATCAAGAATGAGACGATCGCCATGGCGCCGACGTTGCTGACCGCCAGCCCGGAGAGTACGAAGATACCGGCGGCGATCATCGTCCCGACGCCGATCGCGATGGCGCCGACCAACCCGATGTCGCGGTTGAGCTCCGCCTCGTAGTCGGCGGATTCACCACTCATTGGGCGGGCCTTCGAGGGTGGCCGCCAAAAGCCTATCCTCCGGCGAATCTCCCCGCCGGCGGCTAGATTCGGGTGGCCCAGGCCCAGTAGTCCTCGGCCAGTCCGAATCCGTCACGGAAGAGGGATTCGATGAGGGTCGCGATCCGTTCCTCGTCGCCCTCGACGGCGATCTGGAGGTTGATCCCGTCGGCCTCCTCGGGGGCGGTGCGTTCGACGATCCGCGCCCCACCGAACTCACGGACGACGGATTCGACCGCGTCGATTTCCTCGTCCGTGCAGTCGAGGTTGAGCAACCCCGCGTCGGTGGCGAACTGGACCCACGGTGCGGGCCCGTCCTCCGTCGGAGCCCCCTCGGATCGCTGGGCCTCGATCGTCAGGAAGGGGCTCTCCCGCTCCCGATGCGCGGCGATTGCCTCCGCGAAGAGCGTGCGCCGCTCGGCCCCGGTTTCGGCGCTGAATCGGGTCATACACGGTGGTCGGTCCAGGACGAGAAAAACGGACGGTTTCGGTACAGACTTCACGCACCGCCGGCAAGAGCCGACATGGCAGAGCCACGAGTGCTGTTGCTCGGGGCGCCCGGCGCGGGCAAGGGCACCCAATCCGAGCGACTGGTCGAGGCGTTCGGCGTCGAACACGTGACGACCGGGGACGCCCTCCGCGCGAACAAGGACATGGAGACGGAGTACGGCGCCCCGCGAGAGTTCATGGAGGCCGGCGAGCTCGTGCCGGACCCCGTGGTCAACGAGATCGTCAAGGTCGCCCTGGAGGACGCCGACGGGTTCGTGCTCGACGGCTACCCCCGGAACGAGGCCCAGACGGAATACCTGGACTCGATCACGGACCTCGACGCCGTCATCTATCTCGCGGTCAGCGAGGCGGAGCTCATCTCCCGGTTGACCGGCCGGCGGGTCTGTCGTGACTGCGGCCGGAACTACCACGTCGACTTCGACCCGCCGGAGGAGACGGGTGTCTGTGACGTCTGCGGCGGGGAGCTCTACCAGCGCGAGGACGACACCGAGGAGACCGCCCGCGAGCGCATCCGGGTCTACGAGGAGAACACCCGGCCGGTCGTCGAGTACTTCCGTGAGACGGGTGACCTGGTCGAGATCGACGGCGAACAGGACCCCGACGGGGTCTTCGAGGACGTCGTCGCGGCGATCGAGGAACGTACCGACGCCTGACACGACCAACCCGCGACGCGGAGTAAAAGGTTCTTTACCACCGATACCCTGACTCAGTATAATGGCACGAACGGCGGCAAAGGTCGAGGACCTCGTCCGGGAGAACCCGGAGTTCGAGGACATCCTCGCGGACCTCCTCGACCGCGAGGGCGAGATCCGCTGGCGGGACGTGAAAGACGACATGACCAGCGGGCAGTGGGGCCGGCTGCTCCAGAAGGACATCCTGGTCGAGGCCGAGGACGGCTTCGAGTTCGACGACCGCGAGGCCGTCGAGGAGGCCCTGGGCACGGCCGACGAGATCGAATTCGACACCGACGTCGACCTGGACGACGAGGGCTCGTCCTGGAGCACCTACGACAAGGCCGCGGCGGTCGGGGCGATCGCCATGTTCGCGGGCTATTCGGTCGGCTCGGTCCGGAACGTGGTGGGTACGGTCCTGGATTTCTTCCTGGGTCCGCTCGACGCCGCCCTTCCCTTCTTCGCCGTGATCATGGTGCTGGCGGTCATCACGGGTCTCTATTCGACCATCCTCCAGAACGAGCTGATGGACATGGACCGGATGGGCGCCTACCAGGAGCGGATGAAGAAGATCCAGGAAAAGCAGAAAGCCGCCCGCGACCGGGGCGACGACGAGGCCCTAGAGCGCATCCGCGAGGAGCAGATGGACGCGATGGGCGACCAGATGGGCATGTTCAAAGAGCAGTTCCGCCCGATGGTCTGGATCATGCTCATCACCATCCCGGTCTTCCTGTGGATGTACTGGAAGATCCGGCCGCCGACGCACCTGACCGGCGGGGAGCAGTACCTCATCCTGCCGCTGACCGGTCAGATCGAGCTGGCGGCAGGGGTCATCGGGCCGCTCCAGGCCTGGATCCTCTGGTACATCCTCAACTCGATCGGGTTCTCCCAGATCATCCGCAAGTCGCTGAACATGCAGACGACGCCGACCTAAGCTGGGTTTTCGACTCGTCCCTTCGTTCCGGAGCTGATCTTTCGGGTTGATTTGACCGGTGGAAGATCCGGCAACGGGCCCGAAATCCCTCCCGCTCGCGCACTCACGGCTCCCTCTCCTCACGGCGCACTTCGTTCACCGCTCGCGTATGGAGACTCCCGTTGATCGCGTCTCCCAGTCACCGTTCGCGCAGTTCGAGACTCCCTCCGGCCGTCTCGCGCACGCTCGGTCGGAATCGGGCCCGCCGAGACGCACGCGAGCCGCGTGGCAGCTTCGCCGCCACGTTATCGGTGGCCGGCTTCGCCGACCACCCGCTCGTGAGCCGAAACGACGCAAGCACCGCAACCGGGCGGCGACCGCCGGGAGCCGCCGAACGGGCGAACGTGGAACGAAGTGAGCCGTGAGGTGGGCGAGGAGCGCAGCGAGCGCGAGGGCGACCGAAGGGAGACCTCGTTCGCGCG
>Ga0207797_1001045_pt1 | contig 20602 bp, 8 predicted proteins | sample PRCRCaboRojoPR_6_FD_187275 | JGI IMG/M metagenome (GOLD analysis project Ga0207797, IMG submission 187275) | Marine sediment microbial community from Cabo Rojo, Puerto Rico - PR CR 10% Liquid 1 (SPAdes) | ecosystem: Environmental > Aquatic > Marine > Coastal > Sediment | place: Cabo Rojo, Puerto...
GGCGATCCATAACCCGGCCGACCGACCATCCGGTCCAGGCGAAACTCTCCCGGACCACCGATCCCATCTCACACAGCGCCTCTTTATACTCGTCCTTTCCGGTGGTCAGAATCAACTCAACAAGCGTTTCGACCTTCTGGTTCTCCACCCAGTCTCCTTCTGCATCGGCGTGTGTCTCCCACAATTCCTCGGCAACCCGGATACATTCCCGGGACAGTTCCGGATTGTACTCTTCCAGCACCCGTGATGCCAGAGCCAGACTGGCCGCTCCGGTCAGCTGCCGCGCCGGGTTGGTCTCCGTGAAGACTAACCGGTCATCCAGCTCAGGCGCAACGAGCTCGATCTCATCCAGATTCAGTTCCGGATCGAATGTGTTCGAGTACCGGTTCGCAACCTTCTTATACCACATTCCTTCGTATTGTGCTGCTTTCTTCCGGAGTTCCGGCTTATCCCACACTTTATTATCAGTCTGGGTTGCACCGTCTCCCAGATGGACATACTGTCTCAGCGTCGGAACGATGATTCCCCTGTAGAGCCTGCCTAATTCATGATATCCGGCCAGGATAGTTAAGACCCCGTGTTCCACCTGCTGCAGGAGATCCGGTTTCCCGTCCGGCTGATGAATCTCCACATGCCGGTTTTCCTGATCGATATAGGTCTCATCGTAATCGACCTGAAACTCCTCATATGCCAGCGCAAGTGCAGTAACGGTCTGCGATTGTGATTCAATGCGGAGGTCATAATCGCCGGCATCATGCCAGCCCCCGACGTTCAGACCGGGGACAGGTTCCAGTTCATCAAATTCCGTCAGCGTCGAGGTTTCGTCCTGGTTATTGTATCCGTCGAAGTGTTTAACATTCAGTGGTGCCATCAGGGCATCGTCCAGATGACAGACTCCGTGCCACACCCGGTATTTCTGGTTCACACGCATATGACACATCTGTATCGGCAGGAAATATTCCAGCGTGGGCTGCCAGACGTGGCGGTCGTATACATTGGAGTTAATGCTGAACGGATTACTGGTCTTTTCCCCATACGTCACGCGGTACATCCCCGGTTCGGTGACATCGGAAAAGTCGAACTTCAGATACTTATATCGCAGATATCTACCCCAAACTTCGGGAGGGGTTTTCAGAACAGTGGTATACTCCCCGGTTCCGGTCAGCTTTTCAAGGGTTGCTGCCTCAATTGTCTCGTCCCGTTTATCCAGCTCGATATGGGCTGTTTTCTCCTGATTAGGATGATACCCGACCTGTGACAGGTGTATCACCGGGTCATCGATATAGTCCGGGATCACATGTGGCGTAATTGTCCACTCGATGGCATTCTCCGTTGCCCCGGCCGGAATTAAAGATCGGACCACGAACCAACCGTTATTATGTTTCAGGCTGCCGTCCAGCAATTGCAGCTCGCTGCCGGCGGTTTCGATTTTCATCCGCAGACGATCACTCTCCGGAGCCACAACCAGTTTCTGCCCTTCCGCAAGCGGTTTCGCTTCGGCCTCATCCTCCTCATTAAAATAGGTGGGACCGTTGGCCTGGCGCGGAAACGTGCCGGCATTGTCATCCATGAAGTAGGTTTTGCCATAGAGGTCTCCCGGGAACAGCTCCAGGTTGTAACCAACCCGGCCCACCCATTCATCCGGGAGGGGATCCTGCAGATCAACGATGATCTTAAAAGACTTGCCTTTCGCACGGACGCGTACGGTATACTCAAGTTCCAGGTCAGGATAGATTATGGGGTTGAATCCCTTCCGCATTCTGCTGGAATCCGGGTAGCTGCATGGCATACGGATTTCGTTCGCCGCCGAATCGACGACCCGGCTCTCCAGTCCTACCTGCTGCGGACTGACTCCGCGTGCTTCGTATCCTTCACCCAGCTGCGGGATGGGCTGCCACTGTCCCGGCGCCGGACTTAACCTGACCTTCCCGTTGGTTGCCACGCGCACCCCGTGCTGGATAATCTCCACACCACCCTGATGTCCCTCGGGGAAGGTGTTGTTATAGACAAGTACATTCAGGCCGGGCATTTCAAAATATCCCGCGTCCCCGATAGTCAACCCGTCCTCACCGGCCCGAAGTACGGATGTTAGTGCAAAACATAGCACGATCAGAAGTCCTGTCAGCCGGGCGTTCATTTTAAAAGCAGTCATCGTGTCCATTCTCCCTGATTTTAATTCAATTTGATAATGACCCTGTTTGATTTCCCGAAACTGATGGGTGTGCATTGCAGCTCATTCCCCCGCTTGTAAAACCGTCGCGGGGCATACATTTCTTCGTGTCCTGTAGTCCGGTAATAATCCATCCCCCCTGTACTATGATGACCTGATGTAATCAGGCGATAAGATTATAAATATAATGAAATAAAAACCGATGCCAATGAGAAAGGCCGGCGTAAAACCCCAAATCATCGAAAGGATCACGGCAAGTATGGAACCAAGTATAGACATGGCTCCGTTCACCCCGTACATCCAGGGGATATATCGGTCAAGATCCCTGGTTTTAATAATTTGTATACATGTTGGGAACGGTATACCCAGAAGGAAACCAAAGGGTAACAGCAGAAAGAAAGTGATTATTGCCCGGATAGTCAGATCATGCATCAGGAGCTGTTTCAAAAAATACGGATAGAGGGCAATTACAAGGACTCCGGCGGCCACCACAAGTATACTTGCCATCAACAACCGTCTCAGGTGATCGCCCCGGTAAATCTTTTTCCCCAGTGAACTGCCGGTCCCCATACCAATCAATAACGCACTGAGCAGTATGGACAGCGAAACCGTGGGGGAGCCGAGGTAGAGGACCAGCTTTTGGAACAAGGTCACCTCCACGATCATGAAACCAACGCCAATACAGATAAAAAACAGCAGCGGACGCAACACTGTGAAATCCCTGCCGGGATTTCTCCGGAACCGGATTCGTATCAGTGGTAACCCTATTAACAGCAGATTCACCAGTGAGACACCCGAAAGCAACCAGGAAAAATTTGACGGGATTCCCTGTTGAATCTTGTAGAAATACGGGCTGTCGTCACGAGAAGGCGAAATGTCGAACTGATTCCGCCGTACAATCTCTTGTAACTGAGTGTCACCCAGTTTAATTCCGGTCAGCACCCTGTTCACCGGGCTGTCGCTGAGTTCATTCCAGCGATGAGGCATATAGGTTACCGCCGGTAAATCCTCGGGAAGACCTTGAATGGTCTGCAATCGCCGGGATATTTGCCCCCGGGTGTATGGTTGTTTCTTTATCACAAGCGTTGGGGCATATCTGCCTTCCAGAACCATAAAGTGATTCAACGCAGTCTGACTGTCCGTTCCGCGTTCTCTGAATGCATGAATTGCAGTAATAATCAGACGATTCAGTTCCGCCTGGTTATGGACGGTGAAGATCAAACGTCCTTCGGGTGTGAGGACATCAAGATAGTCCTGCAGTGCCTCTACGGTGAGGAGATAATTTTCACTCAGCGCGTAACTGTCGATATTTTGCAATTGCTGGGTTGACGGCAATACCATGACCAGCAGATCGTATTTCCGGTTGGTCTGCCTGACGAACTGCCGGCCCTCCTTTATCAGGATCCGCACATTGGGAAAATCGGTATAGATACCCCCGTTGAATGCGCGCTGATCCCTGACGATCTCAACAAAATCCGGATTGATCTCCACTCCGGTGATTTCTCCGACTCCGGTGAGAAGTCCGGTCAGCACTTCCTTCCCGCCGCCGGGACCAATGACCAGCATACTGTTCTTCTCGCTCTGATTCAAAAACATCATCGGTACCGAACTCGAGAACCGGAGCAGCACATTACTCAGAACCGGATCCGGGTTCCCGGGATTCCCATTAAACCGGTACATCTGGGTGCCGGCGGCACCGTCAACAAACAGATGTTTCACTCTGTTCTGATGGCTGTGGGCCACAAGGTCGGATCTCCCGTAAATGCTCCATCTGCTGTCAACAATCTCAGACTGAACATTCATATTCGGATATACATGATAGTAATCTTTTTCAGGGAACTGTCCGATCGGAATCTTCCCCAGCAGATTTGTGCTGCCATTCAGCAATAAGAGTCCCACAGAGATAATGAGCACTGAATATATAGCTATACCTGTGAGTGCCCGCAGTTTTCTGATGACAAAGCTGGCAGCCGAGCCGAACACCAGCATCATCAGAAATACAATTCCGTTGCCCGGTCCCAACAGGTTTATGGCGGCAATTGCGCCAACTGATCCGATTGCTGCGCCCGCCAGATCGGCCGCATAAATACGAAAACTCTCTTCAGCATAGACCTTAAAAGCGAGGGCGTAAAATATTCCTGCCAGAAAGAACGGGAGAAATAACAGCGCAAAATAGAAAAAGGGATTGGTTATGAACGGAATCTGTGTTGTCGCAATAATAAACAATCCCAGCGATACCCCGAATGCCAGCAAAGTAATTGAGAAAACCTTGAAAGCATCAGTGGGTCCTGTGCTTCGGAATTTGTAATAGGCGAAAATCCCGCCGCACCCCAGCCCGAGTATGGCCAGGGAGAGTATCATGAAGGCATAGTTATTCACGAAGATCACGGAGGAGATACGGGTCGCTGTGATTTCAAAGCAGAGGACAGCTGCAGAGATGATAAGTAAATTAAGGGATACTAACCGGATTCGGTTCATTAATCTACGTATTCGCTATTTTCTGTCGGATAACATCCCGGTGTACTTCAATGCGATATTTCTCGCGCAAACTCCTTTTCAGTGAATCACGTAATCTCCGCTCATGAAATTCCCGGAATGTTTCTCTGATAGTATCCCTCGTTTCGGAGAACTCTACATATCCGGCCTGTCGTTTTTTCACGCATTTAATGATGGCATATTGGGTGCCACGGTCCGGATCTGTGAACTCAATCGGACCGGTAATTTCTCCTTCTTTTAACCGGAATGCTTCTTTCCCTAAATGCGGTTCCCTGGAACTGGCGAATGATTGGATCTCACCGTTACGATTCCGCACAAATGTTCGGACCTGCCAGCTTCTGGACAGATCTTCAAACGATGTTCCCTGTTCATACGTGTTCCAGAGGTCTGTCGCCGCCTGTTTACTCTCGCGGATTATTGCATATATATTTACTTTGTCCTGCTGATAGAACAGTGAGTCCCGGTGCTCCTGATAGAATTCCCTGAGCGCATCTTCTGTGGCCTCAGGGATTTGTTCATAGATTTTCCGTCTATTATACAATCCGATGAATTCATCCCGTAAGACCTTGCTCGGGGTATCTCTGGTGATAACTTTTTCATCCAGATTCAATTCTCGGGCCTTGTGCAGGACGATATCGGTCCGAATTGCTTCTTTAATATAATCCTTGATATCCTGAGCGGTGATTGTCTTGGTGCTTTCGAGAAGTAAAACATTATTCAATAGCCGTAAGTACTCCCGCAAATCAACTTGACCGTCCGGGTAGGTCACAATCGTGAAATTCCGTCCACCAGAAAAGGCCTTCCTCAGGGTGTCCTGATAATTTTCCTGATAAAATCTATCCTGTCGTGACCACTCAACCAGCTGAGCCAGCGCATCCTCATTCCATCTAAGAGAATCTGCTGTCAGGAGAGCCTTGAAATCCCTGTCGTAATCCAATAACGCATCTTCCATGTAGACATCTTCCAGGTTATTCACGATCTTTTCCCGCAGCTGACTCAGTGGTTGCACTTTCCTTGCTTCAACCCGTTCAACCTTCACAATATAGAAACCACTACCGCGTTCAAACACCCTCACCATCCCGGGTTTCATTGAAAATATCTTCCGGTAAAACGAGTTTGTAGAAGCATCATTCCAGGTAACGGCAGGTTTATAGCCACCCTTTTTCGCGGATTCGGGATCTTCGGAATACTTCGTGACCAGCTCCCCGAATTCCTTGTTCTGCAAGACTTCCTGCCTGATATTTTTTGCTTTCTGTCGAAGCGATTCGATTTTTTGTTGCGAAGGCTTACCAGGTTTCTTCAGTACAATCTGCCGATAAGTGACTTCCTTATCAAGTTTCTCATAATAAGTATTTACAGCCTCTTCGGTGATATATTTATCCAAATACTGCTGTTCAAAATACATTACAATCAGTTCCTCACTGATTACCCGCTGTATATTTTGCATCAGGGTGCTGTCTTCATGCAGTTCTGATTCAAAGAAGTCCACCAGCTTCAGGCGTTTGGTAATCATTTCGTTCAGCGCCTCTCCATACCCCCTTAACTCCGAATGGTGATACCTCTTACCAAAGAGGCCGTCAGAATGGTATTGTTGCAGTTCTGAAAAACTGATAGTATATCCATTACCAACCTCAGCGACAATATTTCCCGGTTCTTGCTCGCATGTGAGAAGAACAAGCGAAAGCAGGGCTACTGTGAACAGAATAGCAGTGTTGCGAATGCTCATATACTCCTCGGACCGTATCAAGACATTTTCCGTCAGGTTATTTTAGATTAGTACTCTAACTGCCCATACTTGTTTCAGGGAGCAAACAGACAAGATAAAGCCCCGGCCATGTTACTTGACCGGGGCTTGATTTCATGTTTGGCTTTCCCGTCCAGGCGAAAAGGGGGTTGTTATTTCAGATAGGTCATCCTCTTCGACTGGATGGCATCGCCGGCTTCCAGACGGTAGATGTAAATACCGCTGCTTACCTGCTGCCCCATCTCATCCGTTGCATTCCAAGTGTACGTATACTGGCCAGCGGTATGGGATTTGTCCACGAGCGTTTTCACCTTCTGACCCGTGATATCATAGATTTCCAGTGTGACTTCTGCCTGTCTCGGCAGGTCAAACTGGATATTTGTCGTCGGGTTGAAGGGATTCGGATAGTTCTGCGCGAGCGTGAATTCCGACGGTGCACTGCCTGCCGGACCATCCTCTACTGCCACAACCCGTCCTTCATTCAGAGCCGTTTCAAGCGCAGCATGTTCATCTTCCATCTGATCTTCCCAGGCAGCCTTATCTTCCGGGAACCAGTTTAAATCACCAAGGGGAAATCCACTCATACCGCCGTTGAGATACGCTTCATTGGAGTAAGACAGATCAGCGGCAACCGGCCAGTCAGGATAGGTATAGTTCTCGTCTGCAGGATTATCATCGGTCCGCCATTTTTCCATGATATAGCTGTTATCCGGTGCAGCGGTATTGACACTCCACTCGATAATCTCATCCACCATATCAGTCATGAGACCTGCCGGTTCAGTAAACTCCGGGGGACCTTCCATAATCCAAGTGCCTTCTGTCAGATAGGGATATGCATCATCCGCATTGAACATCTCCTGAGTTCTGGAGTTCATAGTCAGCATCTGAGTGACCCACTCCACAGTATCCTGAGAGGCATTGATCTGCTCCACAATTTGGTCCAACTGATCATCCCAGTAGACACCATTCAGATCCACCAGCACTTTGCGATCTTCAGGGGTGATCTCACCATCATAGTATTCATCAACCCAGTCCTGGCCACCGCCAAGATTCTGCATATTCAACGTGTCTACATTGATGATTCCCATGGGGAGAAGATCCTGATCGGTCTCGTTCACATCCAAACCTGGTTTATAGGCCTGGACATTGCTGTTCACGAACAGGTTATTAGTCACAGTCCAGTTGACCTGATATCCGAATGTAGTGAAGAGCTGGCCCGTGCAGTTCACAAATGTATTGTGATTAAAGAACGCACGGTTGATCGGATAATTCCGGAACTTATACATCATCCCGGAAGCCATGATATGAGTGGAATTTTCTGCCGTGACAGTATGGGTATTAAAACTAACGTTATCATAGACACCACCATTCCGCCGGCAGGCGTGACCGCTCATATTGACGAAATAGCTGTCGCTGATATTCACCCGTGTACCGGACACCGCATTGGACTGGACAAATACCCAGTTGGTATGTTCCATAAGGACATTATCCAGGTTGATAGTGTTTCCGGCAGACTGAACGGCCGTGAAGAAAGTCCATCCCTGAGAAGCGTTTGTGGCCGCAGGAAGCACGATTGCATTTTTAACTGTCAGGTCGTTCTGAAATTGAAGCAGATCTGAGTTCGCGGCAGCACCTTCGGCATCAGTTGTACCACAAATGATCGGGGGCATATCACCACCACCGGTCGCCATCGGCACAGCATCGGCACCGACAATTACAACTGGTCTGTCAGGTAATGCAAACTGTTCATCCTGCCAATAGAGTCCGCCGCGTTTCAGTTCATAGACACGCCCTTCGGGAGCATCCGTATCCAGAGAGATCGCATCAATAAGCGTATTTGCCTGATTATCCATATCTAGATAATCGTTAATAACAGCGGTATCCCCCCGCATTTCTGATACATAGTCCATAAAATTTTGGGCGTATACGGCACTGGTCGCACCGAAAGCAAATACGACTAACGTTAGGATCAGTTTCTTCATAACCTTAACTCCTTTGTAAATTATCATTAGTGAGCCATTTTGTGTTGATCCTATTGCATCAACCTCCTTTCTCTGTAGATGAGTTAATACAGTGTGATTTATTCGATCTAACTCTCCGCAAAACACCAAGTGCTGTTACCGCTAATAACTATATCTCAGTCCGAGTTCAATCTCCCGTGGATTATAAATGGTCGTACTCAAATTCCTTTCCACGGCCATATCTTCTCCTCGTTTAAATGACTGGTAATCTTTCTGGGGAAAGTGTGCCAGGTTCTTTCCGTTCAGGAACAGGCTAAGCCCCTGAATCGGTAATCTCTGGCGAATAGTGAGATCGAAGTTATAGATATTGCCGGTGAATTGGTCTTCTTCCGGCCGTGACCCGACTTCGGTGATCACATCACCCTGTAAACGGAACGACAAGCGGCCTGAGAACCCTTTATAGTCAGCACCAAGTGTCAGGTTGAGCAGGTGATCGCTCTGATAAAGAAGTCGGGCAGTGCGGAAGGTGTCAACCTGGACCGAGATCTTTCTCGGACGTCCGTTAATAATTGTATCGACCTGTGTCTGGCGGATCTGCCGGTAATCCATTTCGGAGAAGGTTCTTGTGTAATTGATATTCATAACTAAGTAATTCAGTGGCCTGGGCAGATACCAGAAGTGAGTCTGCCACTCCAGTTCAAGCCCCTGAAGATAGGCCGGATTCGGATTATTCAGATAAGTAGTTACTGTTCCATCCGGATTCAGGGGTTGAAGACCAAGAGAATCGAATTGCGCTTCTGTGGGATACACAATATTCTCCGGCAGGTTCTGATACATGATATCATCCGAAAAGAAGAACTCGTCAATTCGTTTGTAATACGCACCGGCAGTGAAGAGCCCTACTGAGTTATTATACACCGACAGAGAAAGGTCATAGTTGTTCGCCACGGATGGGTTTAATAGGGGATTCCCGGCAGCTCCGGTGACCCCCTGATCATAGAAGATTTCCGGGATGATTGCATCGTAATCAGGCCGGGACAACGTCTTAGTATATGCAAACCGCGCATCCATCCACTCCGTAAATGCATACCGAAGCTGTAAATTCGGGAACCAGTGATCAATAGTCCTGGTTTTATCTGTTTGAATGGCCGGAGTTCTCTCCGCCAGTGTAGAATCTGGAATCACGTATCCGTCTCCATCGAAGTGTGTCTGTACGGTGAAGTTGGCGTCATAATCCATCCGGAAATTCTCATATCGGAGACCAGTCATTACGGAGAGGCGCGGACCTATTCGCATATCAGCCATAAGATATCCGGCTGTAATCGTTTCACTGCCCTCCCAGTCATCCCGTCTTGAATCCGGAATATGCCGTCCGGCCGGCCATTCCGAAGGCGCCATACGAAAGTAGTTATCCATATAGTTAGTATTAACCACATTTCTCATGTCAAATTCGCCACCCAGATAGTATTGCCCGCGCTCATCCAGGTAATCATAATCCTTGAAATTCTCGAACTGCAATGCCTCGTTCGGATTTTGGCCAATACCTTCTAAATAGTCTGCTGCCCCCTGATTGTTTTCCGGTTCAGTCAAACGGGCAAAATATCGTTCTATATCATTCTCCCGCTCCCGGTGGTCTATTTTTCCCCCGGCTTTCAGCCTTCCGGAAATGCTATTAGTCAATGTTATCGGGAGAGTGAAATTAAGATTGCCGGTCAGCATACGTTCTGTAAATGCTTCATCCACCCTGGCACCATTCTGCTTCACGGTGGCGCCCCGTGCGTACTCGGGATTGAGCTCCATCCCATAGACACTGTCCGGGTTCCATCGCAGACGTTCTGTCTCGCTGTCAGCTCCAGTGAATGCAGGCTGTTGCGGACTACCATTGAGGAAGGTGATAAAGTAGTTTAAATCTGTTTCTTTCTCACTGAGGGCATGAGATAACCCCCAATCTACTTCTAGATCTGAACCTACAATAGAATGCCGGCCTTGCAGGGCATTAATAATCAGGTTCTTACTATGGATATCCCGATCAATGCGGAATTCCCGACCACGTTCGGCATTGAAACGCATCCGGTCTATATGCCGCGTGGAATCATTATGGGTATAAGCGTATGTATTTTGCATGACCAGTGTACCGTTGGGGAGGTCATAGTCCAGCATTAAACTCCCGCCCCGTTCCTCGGTTACCTGAACGTTATCTAGATATTCGAAAAGCTCGATGCCATATGTAGCCTCGCCATAACCTGCATCGGCTCCGATTCCTTGCCTGGTGTACTCCGCATTTCCAATATCCACTCCGCCGTCAGTACGCATTGCATTGAACTGCAGGAAGGCACCGAGATTATCGTTGAAAAACCGGTTGCTGGCACTCGCCCACACTTCATAGTTCTGGTATGTGCGGTCCTGTGTATTAAAACTGCCTTGAGACAGCACATCAAAGTGAAAATCGGAGGGTGCTTCACGCAGCTTTAAATTCACCACTCCGCCGATAGCGTTCGCATCCATCGCCGGAGTCACCGCCTTTGTTACCTCAATACCGGACAGCATATTCGATGAGATAAATCCCAGATTGGTTGACCTGTCGCTTACATCAGTGCTGGGAAGTTGAATCCCATTGACAAGCACGGTGTTCATTTTCGCCTGAATTCCACGAACGACCACTTTATCGCCCTCCTGGAGTGAAACGCCTGGCAGACGACTGAGGGCTGTTGCTGCGTCCTCATCCGGCAATTCACGGATCCGTTCAGCAGAAACGACATTTTTAATGGTCTCGGCAGTTAACTGCTCGTTTATAGCTTGTCGCTGCCCGCGGGCCTGGGCACTCACCACCACTTCCTGACCTTTGACTGATTCCGGTCGCAACGTGGCATTGAACTCTACCGTCTGTGCGGCTGCCACATTCACTGTCGTCTCAACCCGCTCATATCCAATATAATTAACAATGAGGGTATACTCCCCCACGGGAACTCCATTGATCACATAGGTACCCTCCAAATCTGTCGATGCGCCCAGACTTGTTCCCTCAAGGATAATGTTTGCACCTACCAGGGCCTCTCCCTTGGAATCGGTGACATTCCCCTCAATCCTTCCCTGTCCCTGCCCAAAGATAAACACTGGTGAAAAAAATAATAGAAATAAAATCGATAATAGCTTATGATAGTTAATCATATCAGCGCTCTCTGTTTAATAAATTAACACACGTATCTTTAGTAATATTCTCCCAGGCGGATAATTGGTTTCAGGCATTCGTTTGGTCGATTTGTAAATCACATTGCCGTCCCTCTGCTATGGAAAACAGAATAAGTATGTACCTTAAGGAAGGTGAGGATTCGGAAAAGTTGTATAGTCTCGGTGGGTATACAGAGCTTCTGCTGAAGACTGATGAACATCTTCATAATCCCCCCAATAATTTCTATGGCTCAGTTACGGCTTTTCAGTCAAACAGAATCTATTTCATATATTTTACGAATATATGAAATCTCTCTTATGAAATTTGCACTCGCGATATGTGCATAAGGTTTTCCAGCTCAATAATAACGGATCCTCTATAAATCGTGTATAATATAATCGCAAAGATTCCTGAATATCAAATTCTTCTTATGTCTCTCCAGCTATTCAGGGTTTGTCCAGAAAAAACCGTTTCTATGATACGGTTTGTGTTTGGCATATTCAAACTGTTTTTCAGTCAATTACCAGCCAAATATTATAATCATACCATCCTGCAGTCTCACTTCAATCACATAATCGATCTGATTTCAGTCTGGAATTCTGTATGTATACAATGGAAGTACAACATGGTTAGTGGTGCCGATCAGTGGGCACTAGTGGATTCGAACCACTGACCCCCGCCTTGTAAGGGCGATGCTCTGAACCAGCTGAGCTAAGTGCCCGGCTAAATTCTCAATTGATAATGTATAACAATCGGCAAAAGATTACAACCCGGAAGAGTCACAGGCAGCACAGATTGTACACCACATACCCCGTGATTACTGCGCTGAGAAGACTCAAATTCTCCTGATTATTTGTCTGGAACTGACAGGCTGAATTTGCTGCCAAACAATTGTTACAAAAATCCACGCAGGAAATGATAGCGAATACCAAAATTCACCCGCATATCGCGATCGGCTGAAGAGATATCATCTTCATTCCCACCAAACAGGGTTTCCAATCCCACTGCAGCCGTCAACAGTGTCCGATCGAACATATTTCAGAGCAAATGCCTGGTGGTATCAACCAGACCCGTTGGTGCCGGAACAAACCTGTCCACCGGGGCCCGTGACTCCGGGATGGCCACCAGAACATGCACACCACAGAACGCACACGAGAAACGTCAGAATCGGTTTCATAACCTGCGCTCCTGTGAGGCAAATCGTTGAGTGGGTTGGTGATATATGTTATTGAGTGGGACAATTCTACGACATTGTGTACGACGCTGATGTCTTATAAAGGGCCATCTCCTCAACTCTTACTGTACGAGAAAACTGATCTTTGACTCACTTTTCGGCAGAACAACCTCTAACAAAGAGCGCCTGTATTCTATGCAAATCGGACCCGGTAGGCAAGGTTGCATGTGTGGTATACTGTTACAATGTACCTCCGGACGGCTCTGCGACATACCATCGGATATCGGCCCTCTCATGCGCACATTATGCATCAGGTGCGCAGAGTTTGCGTAGCGGGGTTATCAGATTCGGGACTGTCTATGCGATCCCGGAAGCCCTCCGGGCCCGCTCATGTGCCATTCGCCGCTGTTCGATAACAAGATACACAGCATGCACCAGTTGTGACTTCTCTGCGGAATATACATAGGTGGTATCATTGCCTGCAAAATGGACCTGATCAGGAGATTCCGGAGTCACACGGAATTCCAGGAATTCCGAATAGGAATGGTTCCGGCGGTCCCTCAGGTACAGCGGTAACCGGTACCGCACCTGATTCGTGAGCCGTGAGGGGTGGTCAAACAGGATCGATTCTCCCTGACGGAGCAGCTGCTGCACGATCTCTGTCAGTTCACGGATACGGTGGTCAGCCTCACGGGTCCGGGCAATCATGGTATCCCTCCGGGATTGTCCGAGCCTCTTTCCATCAGGAGAGAGCGTGTATATTTCGGATTATATTTAGCTTTGCGTGACATCTCTTCTCTCAATGCAGATTATTGTCAACGATGCCGGGGTGAAGAATAGTACATATTCAGAGGCGATGCAAAGTATTCCTGTTTCCCATTCCACATGCCATGTCTTAAAAAGCATATCGGTTGCATTCGAAGGTAAGTCAATTTATGTTAGAGTCTTTTAATACATGATCACCCATGACAGGAGGGATAATGCAAAATACGCGCCAATCAGTTATTGCTCTCGGCTTCCTGATCACATTCATCATTGCCTGCAAGCCACAACCCGGTCCCATAGAAAAAACGGTCCTTCCCACCGAATACGCCCAAAACCGGTTCTACGTCACTCCGGTTACCCCCGGGGGTGACACGCTCCGGCTCTATACCGACACCGGTGGCGGGACCAATATGATCTGGCCGGAGACGATCGGGGAGTTCGGACTGGATACCACCAGAAGTAACTATCGTGGGAAAAATATTACGGTCACTTCATTTCCGGCGTTTCAACCGGATGCCGCCATTCCTGCACCCACGCAAACCACAACTCCTCTCGGCAGGAAACTGGCTGTCATGGAACCCAAACTGGCGTCAGAGTTCAGTGGTCATGGCTTTCTTGGCGCTCCCTGGTTTGGCACCAGGATATGGGAGTTCAATTATCCGGACAGGTCCCTGGCATTAGTGGAAGAAATCGACTGGGCGGCCCGGTCAGAGGACCACCGGATTCATCTCGGGTTCCGAGAGGATTCCACCGGCAATAAAATCAACTACCATCCAAGGATGACCATGGTGGTGGATGGGGATTCAATTGACGTCCTGTTTGATACCGGTGCAACAACCTTTCCCACAGAATCCGCCGCTCAACAACTCGGCTTTCCGGAAGCTTCTGCTATTGGCACCAGTTTTATCATCGATTCTCTCTTCCAGTCCTGGCAGGAGGATCATCCGGACTGGGAGGTGATTCAAAACGCCGAACGGACAACGGGACAACCCATGATCCGGGTGCCGGAAGTCACTGTGGCCGGATATATAGTGGGACCGGTCTGGTTTACCGTTCGACCAACCCGATCATTCACCCAGTGGATGTCTCAGTGGACGGATAAACCCGTATACGGCGCGCTCGGCGGATCAGCCTTTCAATACTTCAGGATCATCGTGGATTATCCGAAGGAAATTGCAGAATTTCTGCTGCCGGAATCGTCCTGAGATTGGGAGACAACTGGTATGGTTTGTTCCCTGCTTGCCATGACAGAGGCAGTTCCACATCAAGATGATCGAAAAAGTAGACCATATTAATTGCCAGCACGTGATTGACAATTGTAGTGCCAACGTCGATTTTTTTTGCAGGTGTCGTCATCTGCATATTCAATCCTTAGCGTATCAACCGTTTCGGTCACCCCGGTGAATCGAAGGAGATCGGCATTCACAATGTATTCCGGGATTTCACGGAATCAACCTGCCGGTGGAATGCTTCTTCCGGGAGACTGAAAAAGAGATTCGTGTGCAACCCAGAAAGCCGCCGGGAAAAGTATTCCACATCCGCAAGCTATTACTCAGTGGTCAAACTGTCCCTGTCACCTCCGCATCCGGTAAGAAACAGAATGGCTAAGATACCAAACCAGATTAGATTGACCTGTTTCAAGTCTGTGTTCACCTGTTATCGGAAACCAGTGGAAAGAGATGTTCGGTGACAACGACCATTCATTTTAAAAACAGCATTTTCCTCGTCTTTGTAAATTTATCTCCAAGCTGCAATCTATAGAAATACATCCCGCCTGAAAGCTCACTTGCATCAAAATCAAAGGTATAGGAACCGGCAGATTGAAATTCATTTACCAGAGTTCGTACTTCCCTGCCTAGTAGGTCGTAGATCCTTAAAATCACAAAGCCCGACCGAGGAATTGAATATGGGATTGTCGTTGACAGATTAAACGGATTGGGAAAGTTTTGGTATAATCTGAACTGATCGGGGAGTTGCGGGGAATTTCCGATGCTTGTAGTCGGAGATAAATTCTCAAACCAGACGATTCTGTTGCTGTTTCGATACGTGGAAAGCACATCCATGTTATTATCACCATCGAGGTCTGAAGCATATACGCAGTTTGCGAATGAGACGTTTGTATCCAGTACCTGCTGTTCACCGAAATCCCCCGAACCGTTATTTTCGTAATATGAGATTGTATTACCCCAGTCCTGAATAGTCAGCAAATCCGGATCTCCGTCATTGTCGAGATCAGCGATGTGAATCGAAGTAGGTAAGTCCGCTGCGGTAGTGATCGCCCGTTTGTCACCGAACGCGCCCTCCCCGGTATTTTGATACCATACGATTTTATCACCTTGTGATGAAGAGACCACATCCATATCACTGTCACCATCGAGATCGGCGGCAAGGGCGGCAAACGCTCCGGTCGCCTCCTCCGAAATAATCTGCTGGGAACTGAAATTCCCAAGACCATCGTTTTCGTACCAGGCAATGGTATTGTCATTCTCCGAAGCTGAGAGTACATCCGCATCACCGTCGCCATCAAGGTCAGCCGCAGATACGAAACGGGCGCCGTCAGCCTCGGACGAAATGATCAGTTGGTCACCAAACAGTGCATTTCCATTATTTTTATACCAGGCAATTTTGTCATCGTCTGCAGAAGCTGACAGTACATCAACATCCCCGTCGCCATCGAGATCGGCTGAATGTACGCAAACAGCGCCGGCCGCCTCTTCGGAGATTACCCGCTGATCGGTGAATACGCCGGTCCCGTCATTCAGATAATATGCGATCTTATCATCCCATGATGACGCCGATATCACATCATCGTCTCCGTCAGCATCGAGATCAGCGGCAATGACAGAGGATGCACCCTCTGCCCGGGTAGTGACAGCCTCCTGACCGATAAAATTCCCCTCACCATCGCCCCGATACCATGCGATCATATTGTCATATAACGATGCGGAAAGAAGATCCGTATCACCGTCACCGTCAAGATCGGATGCATACACAGAGACAGGCACTTCCACTGAAAAGGTGACAAAAGGTAACGTCTCAAAATGTCCGGTACCGTCATTTTTATGCCAGGCTATGGTATCGTCATACGCGGAGGAGGCAATTACATCCATATCACCGTCACCATCAAAATCGGCTGCATGGATCGCATTCGCACCATCAGCTGCACCGGTTATTATCTTTTGACTTCCAAAATTTCCTGCACCGTTATTCTCGTACCAGGCAATTTTACCATCGCGCAACGATGCGGACAACACATCCATGTCGCTGTCGCCGTCAAGATCCACAGCGTGCACATCGTGAGCACCGTCGGCATCCGTGGTAATTCTTATCTGACGGCCAAAGTTTCCGGCGCCATCGTTTTCGTACCATGCAATTGTATTGTCATCCGCTGAGGCGGATAACACATCTTGATCTCCATCACCATCGAGATCTGAGGTATACACCGTGAGCACGTAGTCCGCTGACGTGGTAATGACATTCCGGCTCCCGAAATTCCCGGTACCGTCATTTCGAAACCAACCGATCAGATTATGGTAGCCTGATGTCATTATAATATCCTGGTCACCATCACCATCCAGATCCGAGGCGAACACGGACGGAAACCAGGTTGCCGAAGTATCCAGAACCCGTTGATCACCGAAGGTGCCGGTCCCGTCATTTCTGTACCAGGCAATAGTATCATCGATTTCCGAAGCGGACATGACGTCATTATCACCGTCTCCATCCAGGTCTGCCGCATAAACGTATGTGGCTCTCTCCACCTCAGTCGTAATGATTTTCTGCCCGGTGAAATTCCCCCCGCCATCATTTTCATACCAAGTTACCTTCTTATCCGAAGAGGCCAAAAGGACGTCGGGATCACCATCCCCATCCAAATCAGAGGTTTCTATGCATCGTGAATTACTAACGGCAGTGGTGATAGCTTGCTGGTTGCTGAAATTGCCCTTGCCATCATTTTCATACCAAAACACCCCGCCCCGTTCGGATGCTGCAATCACATCAAAATCACCATCTGCATCCAGATCCGCCGCATGCACATCTTGTGGAGAATTGATTTCCGCACCTGTAATAATCTGTGCGTCGCTGAACGGGATTTGGGCGTTGAGTACGGTAACGCTGAGCAGTAGTGCCGTGAATATACGCGAAACAATTGTAATATTTCTCATGTTGTGCCTGCCCTTTCCAAGGACCCTTCACTCAGGGACATAGTTTCCGGGGAAGTGGCATCCCGTGAGCGTTTTAATATATCGGATTAGGTTTAACGCCTCATAACGGCTGAGTCCGGCAGCTCCTCAAATTCATGGATGAGTAGTTATTTTTCAGCATAAGAATGCATCACGGATTTTGCTTCTGAAAAAGATACAAGCACCCCTCACCGGAATCTATTGAAAATTGTGGATATGAACTCCCTGGATCAATCCAACATACCCCGGAAGTACCTGCTGAGACACCAATAGTACTGAAGTAAATATCTTAATCAGCGGCTTGATTGATTCCCGATGAAAACCGATCGGAGGGATCAATCATCTACCGAACCAAACTCTGATATAGCCAGACTCCCCAGTCTTCTGTTTGTGAAAAGCCAAGAAGAATTACTTTATCATAATCATCTCTTTGATATGCCGCCGATCCACTATCGTGTATGGAAATTCTCCTGGGTGTCTTCAATCGGAACTCCTGTGAACCTACACCACACGCACGACCATCTTTCCCTGCACCTGCCCGCTTTCCAGATATGCCAGGGCCTCCGCTGTCTGAGTCAGCGGAAAAGTGCTGTCGATGACAGGAGTGATCTGTCCCTCTGCAACAAGGTTCTGCAGGTGTTCCAGATCTTCCGTGTTGATTCTGACCATCCACGGACGAGCAATCTGCGATGTAAATGCGGATAGCGCATACCCTTTAAAGACATAGCTCATCCCCCGGTGTCCGCTGTTCGGCAGGATCTTTCCATGCGGTGTGAGTACCCGCCTGAAATCCGAAAACGGATGGCTTGCCGCGTTGTCCAGAATGATATCGTATTTCCTCCCGTTCCGGGTAAAATCCTCTTTGGTATAATCAATGACATGGTCCGCTCCGATGGACCGGGCCATCTCCATTTTTTTAGTGCTGCAAACACCGGATACCTCCGCACCCAGTGTTTTGCCGATCTGCACCGCAAAACCACCTACCCCACCGGATGCACCGTTAATCAGTAGGCTTTGACCTGTCTTAACATTGCCATGATCGCGGAGACCCTGGAGCGCTGTGAGCCCAGCTGTCGGGATTGCCGCCGCCTGTTCAAATGTAATTTGGGCGGACTTTATCGCCACCTTACCGGCATCGACGGTCATATATTCTGCGAACGCGTGCTCGCCCGCGCCGAACACCTCATCACCCGGTTGAAATCCTGTGACGTCAGTTCCAACCTTCACAACTTCTCCTGACACATCCCACCCGGGAACATGATTTTTTGGCCTGAACAGGCCGAGTGTCATCCGTATCAGCCACGGACTCCCTCTGACCGTAAACAGATCACCTGCATTCACGGAGGTAGCACGGACTTTGACCAACAGCTCATTATCGTCGGCTTCCGGCCGGTTAATTTCCTTCAGTTCGAGAATTTCAGGTGACCCGTATGTATTCTGAACGACAGCCAGCATATGTATTTTTCCTTTCAGTTCCGTTGTTTACTATTTCATGGTGATAACTACCTTTCCCTGTGCCGATTTCTCCTCCACATACCGATGCGCTTCGGCTGCATCTTCCATTGGAAAACTTTTGTCAATAGGTGCACGTATCTTCCCGGTTTCAATCAGCTCCCTGATAAACGGCAGGTCTTCAGGTTTCTCCATGGAGAGTGCACAGATCACCCGCCTGCCTGAGCGTCCACTGAACAGAGAAGTCCCCACCATCCGGGCAACCTGCCTCATCTTAAAACTGGCCGGCAGATAGTGTCCGCCGGACTTAAGAGAATCCTTGCACTTCGCATAGGAACACTTCCCGGGGATATCGAAAATCAGGTCATAGGTTTCACCGTTGGTGGTGAAATCCTCCTGGGTGTAATCGATGACACGATCGGCTCCCAGTGAGTTTACATATTCCAGTCTCCGGGTACTACATACTCCGGTGACTTCGGCACCGTAATATTTTGCCAGTTGAACGGCTGCCGATCCGATCCCTCCCGAAGCGCCGTTGATCAGAATCTGTTTTCCCTTCCATGCCAGAGTGGAACCGTTCCCAATATTCGCCTTCCGCAGCAGATTCAGCGCAGTTATGGCACCATATGGCACCGCTGCGGCCTCTTCGAAGCTGAGATTGACCGGCTTCGCTGCAATATTCCCCTCCGCGGGGATACGGAGGAATTCTGCATACGATCCCATCTTTTGTCCGAGGTATCCGAACACGGGATCCCCGGGTCCGAATCGGGTCACTTCACTCCCGGTCGCCGCAATGACCCCGGAGAATTCACTTCCGAGAACCGGCTTCTTTGGTTTCGTGAACCCGAAATCCAGTCGTGCAGGAATCCAGAATGGCAGGGGCATTGTGAATTCGCGCGGAGAAATATCATTGAAATGCCGGGCAATTAGATCCCCGAAGTTGACAGATGCCGCATGAACCCTCACCAAAACTTCATTCTTCGCCGGTACGGGTCTCTCCACCTCCTCAATATGAAGTACCTCCGGTGGTCCGTACTCCGTATAGACAATCGCTTTCATCCGGGAAGTCTGATCTATGTGATGCCGGGTGGATGATTTGGTTGTAATCATTGTGTAAACCTCCGCTGTGGTTATGTGTTGATCCCTGATCCACTTCATCAGGAGCCGTGGGGCAAATGATAGTTCTCCCGATAACTGCAGGGAGGGCGAAAATCCGGATGAACACCTCCTGGTAATCGACGGAGAAGAAATCATTAAGACCAATGGAGGAGAACCGACAGAGTTAACCACCAGTGAGATGCCCGGAAATTCGGGCAAAAGGTCCGGCATCTTGAGCAGATATCCAAGGAAAAATGAATATGGACTGAAAAAGTATCCTGCCGAACGTCCGGTCCCGCTCACCCTTTCAGGATCGGTGCACTCACACCTGGTTCTGACCATCGCACCAGACCGCACCCCGCTCCACACCTCGTATCTAACGCCTGGAT
>Ga0207797_1001046_pt1 | contig 20590 bp, 15 predicted proteins | sample PRCRCaboRojoPR_6_FD_187275 | JGI IMG/M metagenome (GOLD analysis project Ga0207797, IMG submission 187275) | Marine sediment microbial community from Cabo Rojo, Puerto Rico - PR CR 10% Liquid 1 (SPAdes) | ecosystem: Environmental > Aquatic > Marine > Coastal > Sediment | place: Cabo Rojo, Puerto...
CGAACCGATCAATCCACGCACGAATGGTATATTCATAGCGGCCGATCTCACGTACTCTGAAACTCCCCCGCCACCGGTCGTTGTCCAGGTATTCCAAAGGTTCCACCTGCCAGTCCGATGCTCCCACCATTCGATAGAGCAGGTCACAGAAAATCATATCGTGACCGTCGGTGAAAATGTCCGCCTCCAAGGTAATGGATTCACCGACGACACGTTTGATGGGAAATCGACCGCCGTCCAGCTGCGGGCGTACGTTAGAAATGATTACCCGTCGCCTTCCCTCCTCCGGCATTTCTTGGTTTTGAATCCCTGTTTTCACGACAAACTCCCATGGTTTGAGCAGACTGAACCTTTATCATAGAATAATCCGGCCTCGGGTAAATACATAACTACATGTATATTCCATGATTTCTTTTTTGCGGTTATGTAAAAAGTTCAAGTCAGTGCTCCTGCCGGCCGAATGCGCATCGATCCGTTAGCGGGCCTTCGTTGGGTGTGAACTTGAGCTTTCTGGATAACCGCATTCTTTTTTTGAATATACGTCATGTCATGTATTTATTAATCTACCGAATCGTTCTATGTATGGAATCTTGCAAATCTAAAGGGCTATTGGAATGCGGGACCTGCTACAGATAAACGGACTTGAAGACGATCCTCTCTGGTTCAAGGATGCAATCATCTACCAGGTTCACGTCAAAACGTTTTTGGACGGGGACGGGGACGGCATGGGGGATTTTAAGGGACTGACGAACAAACTCGATTACTTGCACGATTTGGGCGTCACCGCCGTTTGGTTGCTGCCTTTCTGCCCTTCTCCCTTGAGAGACGATGGGTACGATATTTCCGATTACCGAAATGTACATTCCGCGTACGGGACATTGCGCGATTTCAAAACCTTTGTGCGAGAGGCACACAAGAGAGAGATTCGGGTCATTACCGAATTGGTGGTAAACCACACATCGGATCAGCACCCATGGTTCCAACGGGCAAGACGCGCAAAGCCCGGTACACACTGGCGGAATTTTTACGTCTGGAGTGACAATCCCGAGAAGTATTCGGAGGCGCGAATCATATTTCAGGACTTCGAGTCCTCCAACTGGAGTTGGGATCCGGTGGCCAAGGCGTACTACTGGCATCGTTTTTACACCCACCAACCCGACTTGAATTACAAGAATCCCGGCGTTCAAAAGGCCATTTTGAGTGTTCTCGATTACTGGTTCAAAATGGGAATCGACGGCGTTCGACTGGACGCCATTCCATACCTTTTCGAAAGAGAAGGGACCAACTGTGAAAACCTTCCGGAAACCCATCAGTTCCTGAAAAAGCTCCGAACACATCTGGACGAGAATTTCTCCAACCGCATGCTTTTGGGAGAAGCAAACCAGTGGCCTGAAGATGCGGTCAAGTATTTCGGGGACGGGGACGAGTGTCATATGGCATTTCATTTTCCTTTGATGCCAAGGCTTTACATAGGACTCCGCCTGGAAGACCGATTTTGCATCTACGACATACTGGAGCAGACCCCGTCGATACCGGATTCCTGCCAATGGGCCATCTTTTTGCGCAACCATGACGAGCTGACCTTGGAGATGGTCACCGATGAGGAACGCGATTACATGTACCGTACCTACGCACACGATGCGCAAATGCGGATCAACCTCGGCATTCGTCGTCGTCTGGCCCCGCTGCTGGGCAACCACAGGCGACGCATTGAACTGATGACCGGGTTGCTGTTTTCCCTGCCGGGAACGCCGGTGGTCTACTACGGTGACGAAATCGGAATGGGAGACAATGTCTTTCTAGGCGACCGCAACGGCGTCCGAACCCCTATGCAGTGGAGTCCGGATCGAAATGCGGGTTTCTCGACGGCAAACCCGCAACAGTTGTATCTTCCGGTGATCATCGATCCGGAATATCATTATGAGGTCGTAAATGTGGAAACCCAACGCCAAAACGCCCACTCGCTGTTGTGGTGGACCAAACGCCTCATCGCCATGCGCAAACAGTTTAAGGCCTTCGGTAGAGGAAAGACGGAATTCCTCCATCCGGAAAACACCAAGATTCTTGCCTTCATTCGTCACTACGAAGATGAAAACGTGATGGTGGTAGCCAACCTCTCCCGTTTTGTGCAGTATGTAGAACTCGATTTATCCACATTCAGCGGCATGGTGCCGGTTGAATTGTTTGGACAAACCCGTTTTCCCGTCATCGAGGAAAATCCTTTCCCCCTGACCCTTGGCCCCCATTCCTTCTATTGGTTTTCTCTGGAGAAGGCCCGGGCACAGGAGATGGTCTGGCAGCCGGAGGAGGAAGGTTTACGGTTACCTCACCTGAAGGTCTCAGGTCGCTGGACTTCCGTCTTTAACGGCCGTGCGAAAGGACAGCTTGAGGAAATCCTCTCCCAATATCTCCAAAAACGCCGTTGGTTCGGTGGAAAGGCTCAAGGCATACGAACCACAAAAATTCACGATATTATTTCCTTAAAAGGGACCGAGGGATGTCTTCTCCTTTTGGATGTCCTTTACGGGTCCGGCGACGCCCAAAACTACCTTCTCCCGGTGGCCTACGCTTCGCTGGAAAAAGCCGAAAGCCTCATTGAAAGCCCCGCGTCACCGATCGCCCGAATGGAAACTACGCGCCCGAAGGGGGAGGGCATCCTCTATGACGGGGTCATGGATCCCAGCCTTTGTGCCGCCCTGCTCGACACCGTCGTGAAACGGCGGGTCCAAAAAGGCCAGGTCGGCCGCATTGTGGGAAGGCGGACCAAGGCCTTGTCGCAGGTACTGGAAGGCAAACCGGAGGACCTGGAATCCTCCGTGTCCAGAGCCGAACAGAGCAACACCTCCATAGTCTTCGATGATCAGGCCATCTTTAAGCTCTTTCGAAGGCTCGATGCGGGTATCAATCCGGACTGGGAAATTGGGCGCTTTCTTACCGAGGCCGGTTTCGAGCACATCCCTTCCGTTGCCGGCGCCATTGAGTACTTTGCCGGGAAGAAAACCCGGGAGGTCCGAATGACGTTCGGGATACTCGAAGGATATGTGAGCAATGCCAACGACGCATGGAGCTATACGAAAAACATCTTGGATCTCTATTTCGAAGGGCTTTTGACCCAGCGTCCCGATCTTGGGCCTGCCCCGGCAACGGAGTCCGGCTACGAAGTCCAAGAGGAAACCGCATTCATGACCGCCTCGACGATCATTGGACCGTATCTGGATTTTGCCCGATTACTGGGACGCCGGACGGCGCAGCTGCATGTCACTCTTGCTTCCGGAAAGGAGAAAAAGGATTTTAAGCCGGAGCCCTTTTCACAGCTTTACCAGCGGGCACTCTACCAGGCCATGCGAAGCAATGCCGTGCAAACGTTTCGCCTGGTACAACAGCAGAAGCACAAATTCCCGCCGGAGTCTCAACCCGACGCTGAGGCAATTTTGAAGGGCCAAGCGGAAATACTGGATCGGCTCGGCAACGTGGCCCGGCAAAAGATCGAGGCCTATCGAACACGTTGTCACGGAGACTTCCATTTGGGCCAGGTTCTATACACGGGAAAAGACTGCGTGATCATCGATTTTGAGGGCGAGCCGGCCCGTCCATTGACCGAACGCCGGATTAAGAGTTCACCCCTCAAGGATGTGGCCGGTATGCTGCGCTCGTTTCATTATGCCGTCAGCCTCTCTCTGGGGAGCCTAAGGGAGAAGGAATTCGTTTATCCGGAGGACGACGAAGGATATCTGGAAAAGGGAGCGAAGTACTGGTACGAATGGATCTGTTTCGCCTATTTGTTCGAGTATGTACGACTGGCAGCGGATGGAGCCTTCTTACCGCCGACGATAGACCAGTTCCACCTGCTGCTGGACGCCTATCTGTTGGACAAGGCATTCTATGAGCTGAGATATGAAATCGAAAATCGCCCCGACTGGGTAGCTATTCCCTGTGAAGGAATCCTTCAATTGGCCGGATAGAACCAGTCTTTGATCTACCGAACGCCTCGGCTGTTTTGTGACGCCTGATTCGACAACGGGACCAAGCGGCCCTAAGAACCTCAGACGGCCAACCCTCCTGAAATTGAACTACCCCTCCCGCTGGGGAGGCTCTACGGGCAAGTAGTTCTATTGTTTTTTATTCGATGTTGGACGTTCGATGTTCAGGCTTTCCGATCCTAGATCCTAGATACTGGATCCTGGATAAAAGACGGCTCTCAAAATCTTGCACAACGCTTTTCATTCAAAATTCGATGTTCGATGTTCAGTTTTTTCTCGCTCCAGGGGCACAAATATGATGTGACGGGTCGGCTCCCCTACCTTCTCATCCTCTCCCCTTCTTATCCTCTTACCTCTCACCTGCACCCCTGCTCACTTTCTCACTTTCTCCCCTGCGCCCCTGCTCCTCTGCAAACCGCCCGATAGATTTCCATCGTCTTGAGCGCCGCTTGTTGCCATGAAAACCGGTCTTCCACTCTGCGCCGACCTTTCTTACCCATGGTGGCTCTACGTTCGTCATCCGCGAGGAGTTTGTTGATTGCTTGGGCCAGGTCTTTCGCGAATTGATCCGGATTCTTGGGTTCGGGATCCTCATCTGAAATCGGTGTAACGGGTACCAGTTCCCCCGTTTCGCCGGGAACGACGATTTCTTTGATACCGCCCACCGCGCTGGCGACGACCGGTGTTTCACAGGCCATGGCTTCCAGGTTGATCAGGCCGAACGGTTCATAGATGGAGGGACAACAAAAAACGGCGGCGTGGGAATAGAGTTCCATGGCCTCCTGTTTGGTTACCGTTTCACGGATCTGGATCACATTCCCCCGGGTTTCATGCAGACGATTGAACGCATCTTCCACCTCCCGGGCAATTTCCGGCGTATCCGGAGCGGCGGCACAAAACACCACCGGAACGTTTGAATCGATCTGCGGAACGGCGTCCAGCAGGTGTGTAATGCCCTTCTGGCGAGTGATCCGTCCGAGGAACAGCACGTATGGTCTGTCTGTCGGAATCCGATATCGTTCTAAGGCATCGGTTGAGTCTACGGGCCGGTATTCGGAAACGTCTATACCGTTGTGGACCACGTGGATTTTCTCTTTTGGAACGTCAAAATAGTGCAAAATGTCATCGACGCCTGCTTCGGAGACGGCGATAACGGCATCCGCCATCTCGAGCGATGTCTTTTCGACCCAGAGCGACAGATCATAGCCCCGGCCCAACTGGTCTCTCTTCCAGGGCCGGAGGGGTTCCAAGGAGTGAACCGTAACCACGAGCGGTTTGCCGTAGCAAATCTTGGCCAGGACCCCGCCCCAAGCGGCATACCAGGTGTGGCAGTGGACGACGTCGGCATCGATCGGCGTGGCCACGAAATGCATACAGGTCTGCAAGGCCATCAATGCCGTTTTCGCCTTGATGGGATTCTCCGCAAAGATGCCCGATTCGAAGGGATATCCTTCAACCGTTACATTGCCGGCCTCTTTTTTTTCGCTCCCAAAATATCGGACTTCCACCAGTGCCGACCGTTGCATCTCCCGGGTCAGATATCCCAGATGGACGCCAGCCCCACCGTAAACATGCGGCGGATATTCTCTGGTCATGTATAGGATCTTCATGGGTACCTTTCAAAAAATCCGCGGTCGGCAGAAAAGCAGAGTCGACGGTTATTTTCACATGGAAGGCACAGACCGTTTACCCCAGAGTTGCATAAAAGATATGGCAAGATATCTACAATACAACTAATGGCCGATATTTGCGGTCCCTATTGACGGTTTCCTGGATCCAACTGTCGGTGACATCCAGCGAAGCATAGAAAAGCTGCCATATCTTTTACCCGCGGGAAAGCCGATGATACCGCATCTGCCGTGTTGTCAAGGGTTCGGCATAGTACACTATTGCCTCACCCTGAGCTAGTCGAAGGGACGCCTGGCATCTGCGGCATCCTCGACTTTTGCAACGCTGGGGTTTAGTATCGCCAACGCATCAAAAACCATCGATCGTTTTCTTCAACCAGGTGAAACGTTACCGGCATTTTAAACCGCCCCGTGTCCATACGTAGTTTCGCCACCGCCTTGCCATCCATGACCGCGATACTGGGACTTCCAAACCGAATCGTCGGTGTATTTTCCATCCTTTCCGGAAGGAGATCTCTGTATCTTTCCTTTGAAGCCGTCTTTCGCTCACTGCCGTACATGATCTCCGCATCATTGTGCCACAACGCCATGACCCCGGCAACATCATGGCGATTCCATGCATCTACGTAGGAGACCAGTACCGACTTGATCTCTCCTTCCGTGGAAGACCTGGGTTCATAGGTTTCCAGCTTTTTCGCACATCCCCCACAAACCAACAAAAAGAGAATAACGATGACCCACCCTGTGTTTCTGCCCATCATAACCGCACCTCCTTTTGGACACCTATACCGCAAGAACTTTAGGCTTAGAAGAACCCGGATCGCCGAGCGAGGACATTTTGATCAGCTGATAGAGGCTGTTTACACCATGGAGCTCGCTCAAACGATCCATATCGATGCGCCGGCTCGCGGCGGCATCGATGGACAATGCGCTGTGACCGGCGAAAACGCCTACGTCTTCGGAAAACTTCTCGCCGGATATGGGTGCACAGTCGCAAACAGTGGAAATGTCGTTGGCAAAACTCACATAACTGACCTTACCTGAGTCAAAGGTGCTGCAGACCCCGCGAGCGGCAACCGCGAGTCCGGCGGGAAGGTCGTTTCTGTTTTGCAGACTGATCGCCCCCTCGGGACAGGCACTGCTGCATATGGGGCAACGCATGCACTCAGGACTGTCCACGACGGCAACATCGTTCTCCACCCTGGGAAGGTGAAACCAGCATGCCTCCATACAGGTTCCGCAATTTTTGCACAGGGTTTCATCCACGACGAGGTCAAGGAGACGATGCTGAGCGAGTTTCGTCTTTTTCGTTACGCACCCCATGGCCAGATTCTTGATGGCGCCGCCAAAACCGGCCAGGGGATGGCCCTTGAAGTGAGAAACGACGATCATGGCATCGGCGTGATATATGGCACCGGCAACCTCGATTTCCGAAAGGAGAGGATCCTGGGATGTCACGGCGATACCTTCTTGGCCCACCAGTCCATCGGCCACAATAAACGGGGCAAAAGCGAACCCATTGGCAACGGCCGTTTCCATGTGGTCCACGGCATTGTTTCTTTTGAGGGGATAATATGTCGTTGTATCGGTCAGAAATGGTTTTGCCCCTCTGGCCTTAATCTCATCGATGATATACTTGACAAAAAACGGCTTTACGTAATTCGGATTGCCCAATTCTCCCACATGCACCTTGACCGCAACCTTGTCTCCCGGGTCTACAACATCAAAAATCTTTGCTTCCCGGCACACCAAACCGGTCTTTTCCAGCATGTTCGCCGTCTGCGACCACTCCGTAAAGTAGACAGTCTCCATGTCCATCGTTTCGTCTCCTTTGGCTCTTTTTTGCCCATAAACCTTCTTGAATCCAAATCAGTTTAAGCGCCTTTTGTCAAGGTGTCTGGTTTTGGGGGAGAAAGTGAGCAGGGGTGAAAGTGAGCAGGTGTGCAGGTGAGAAAGTGAGAAAGTGTGCAGGTGGGTGGGGGAGAAAGTGAGAAAGTGTGCAGGGGAGCAGGTAGGGAAGCCGACCCGTTATATCGTATTTCGGCGCGGAACGGGTGGTTCAATTTCAGGGAAGAAAAGAACATCGAACATCGAACGTCCAACATCGAATGTTGAATCAACCCCACCCTTTCACGTAGCCTCCCAGCGGAAGGGGTTGTTCGATTTTCGTGGGGTTGACTGTCTGAGGCCCTAAGCGTCGCTTGACCCCGTTGCTGAAATGAATGTAGTAGATAACCACCGAAATTCGACAAACCTTGGCCCTTCTTAGACAAACGAAACCTCAACGGGGCCTAGCGACGCTTAGGGGTGAGTTTCAACCGCATGGAAATCGAACAACCCCTGGAGCCAAAAAAACTGAACATTGAACATCGAACGTCCAACATCGAATTTTGAATGAAAAGCGTTGTGCAAGATTTTGAGAGCCGTCTTTTATCCAGGATCCAGTATCTAGGATCTAGGATCGGAAAAACTGAACATCGAACATCGAACGTCCAACATCGAATGTTGAATCAAAAAAAACCAAGAAACAATTTCACCGCCCACAAAGCCTCCCAGCGGAAGGGGTTGTTCAATTTCAGGGCGGTTGAATGTCTGAGGTCCTTAGAGCCGCTTGGTCCCGTTGTCGAATCAAGAGTCGCAAGACATCGGCAATGTTGAATGAACTCCAGTCCATCGTTAACACAAAGAAACACAACGGGACGTAGCGGGTCTTAGGACCGAGTTTCAACCGCGCTGAAATTGAACCACCCCTGGAGCGGCTCCCCTTCGGACCGATCCATATTCGAGAAAAACCGAACATCGAATGAAAAAACAAAAAAATCCGGCGGCGGGAATGTGTCCCGCTCGCCGGATGTGAGGAAAAAATCGGTTTAATACATATCTTCAGGAGACATCGCCGGAGCCGACTTCTTCTTCTCCGGCTTTTCCACCACCATGGCCTCGGTGGTCATCAACAGTGTGGCAACCGATGCCGCATTCTGCAGGGCAAATCGGGTTACCTTTGTCGGATCGATGATCCCCGCAGTCAGTAAATCTTCGTATTTGCCCGCTTCAGCGTTGAAGCCGAAGTTGCCCTTTCCCTCCATCACTTCCTGAACAACCACCGATGCCTCTAGACCGGCATTTCCGGCAATCTGCCGGAGCGGCTCTTCCAACGCCCGCAATACCAGTTTCACCCCCAGTTGTTCGTCACCAGGGAACTTGGCGTCCTTCAAGGCCTTCATGGCGCGGATATAGGCAACGCCACCGCCGGGCACAACACCTTCCTCAACGGCCGCCCGCGTGGCATTCAACGCGTCTTCCACCCTAGCCTTCCTCTCCTTCATCTCCACTTCCGTAGCCGCCCCCACATTGATCACGGCCACACCGCCGACCAGCTTGGCCAACCGCTCCTGCAACTTTTCCCGGTCATAGTCGCTGGTCGTCTCGTCAATTTGGGCCCGAAGTTGTTTCACCCGCCCTTCCAGGGCCTGACGACTTCCACGCCCTTCGACGATGGTCGTATTGTCCTTGTCCGCAGTGACTCGTTTTGCCGTACCGAGATCCGTCAAGGAGATGTTCTCAAGCTTGATGCCGAGATCTTCACTAATCACCTGGCCGCCTGTCAAAACGGCCACATCTTCCAGCATTGCCTTTCGTCGATCGCCGAAGCCCGGCGCCTTCACCGCACAACACTTCAAGGTGCCACGAAGCTTGTTTACCACCAAGGTGGCGAGGGCTTCGCCTTCCACATCTTCGGCAATGATCAAAAGCCCTCTTCCCATCTTGGCTATCTGCTCCAAAATAGGCAACAAGTCCTTCATATTACTCAGTTTCTTCTCATGCAAGAGAATGTACGGCTCATCGAGATGCACCTCCATCCGCTCCGAATCCGTAACGAAGTAGGGGCTGAGGTACCCCCGGTCAAATTGCATCCCCTCCACGATTTCGAGGTATGTGTCCATGCCCTTGGCCTCTTCGACCGTGATGACACCTTCTTTTCCGACCTTTTCCATGGCCTCGGAAATGATATTTCCGACCGTTGTGTCGTTGTTCGCAGAAATGGTACCGACCTGGGCAATCTCTTTCTTGTCCTTGGTCTGCTTGGACATCTTTTTGAGTTCGTCCACGACGAGTTCCACCGCCTTATCCACGCCCCGTTTGATGGCCATCGGTCCGGCACCGGCGGCTACCAGTTTGCTTCCTTCCCGGAAGATGGCCTGGGCCAAGACAGTGGCCGTCGTTGTTCCGTCCCCTGCAACATCCGAGGTTTTGGAGGCCACTTCCTTCACCATCTGGGCCCCGATGTTTTCAAACCTGTCCTTGAGTTCGATCTCCTTGGCCACGGTCACACCATCTTTCGTGACGGTCGGCGTTCCCCAAGACTTCTCGATCAAAACATTACGGCCCCTGGGACCCAGGGTCACCTTCACCGCATTGGCCAGTGTGTTGACTCCTTGCATCATCTTTTCCCTGGCCGCCTCCCGATAAATAATTTCCTTACCAGCCATTGTCCCTACCTCCTAATACGAAATCACTATTCGATGACGGCAAGAATGTCATCCTGTCTGAGGATAAGGTGTTCAACACCTTCCAGCTCCACGTCAGTACCGCCGTACTTCGAGAACAAAATGCGATCATTCTTCTTTACTTCCATAGGGATACGCTTCCCATCGCCGTTCATTTTTCCCGGACCAACGGCGATCACCTTGCCCTGCTGGGGTTTCTCCTTCGCTGTGTCCGGAATGATTATGCCCCCGGACGTCTTTTCGTCCTGCTCCGTTCGAACGACTAAGACTCTGTCATCCAATGGTTGTAGCTTCATTGCCCACGTGACCTCCTTTTACTGTTTTGTTTATTCAGGCGCTACGCCGCCGATTCTACTTTACACACTATGTAATGAATACCGATATCGATGAGTGGGTGGGATCTGACATACACGTCGCATAGCAAAAGTAAGCATAGTTTTTTCTTTGTCAAGGCACTTCCTGTGCTTTTTCCAGCCCGGTCTTTTCGATCTGTCTCTCAGGGCTCAGAAGAGATTACAACTTGAACTTGGCACATCCCTTGCTATTTCTCAAAATCAAGTCAAACGCTCTTCCTCCTTTCGTGAACGCTCGAGAGAAAGTCCCTGGGGTTTTTACCCTCCTCACCCCCAGGGGCTTTTCTCGTTTTTGAGGCCGTTTCTTCGATCCCGTTTCTTTGATCTCCCCTCCCGCAGGGCCTCTGCAACGGGTTTTCTTCGAACTTGCTTCTGTACAAGGTTGGTGGCACCGAAATTGAAATCTCCTCTACCAGATCTAGAAATGCACAAAAAATGGACGCCAAAACGGTACATTAGGAGCAAAAAAACACATAAACTGGATACCTCGGGCTGTGCACAAAGTATCCAGGTGGATATATTGTAGCCAGGTTGGCGAAAATCTTCTTTTAGGAAGGTACCCGACCTTGACAACTCACTGTAAGGAATTACTTTCAATGTATAGTAAAAAAAGACAGATAACCATTGCACCGATTCGATCCAAGGCGTGAATCGTCGGGCAAGGCGTCCGGAGAAAGCCGGGTGTGGTGGAAACGGGTCTCAGGATAAAAGGCGAGGAGGTGCCATGTAGGGAGGTAACTGCAGAGGGACGTAAGCCTGAGGACCGAATTCACCAAAAGGCCGGGGCGTGTTTCACCGACGGGCACCACTAACTTGGAGTCCGTTTTTTTTTGGGAGGTAAGAGGAACTGATATGCCGAAGATTGGAATAACAGGAAATTTGGGCAAGGCCATAAAGAAGGGCAAGGCCAAGGGCTATTTGACCTATGACGAATTGAATGATGCGCTGCCAAAAGGCAGGGTGTCTGCCGAGGAAGTCGAAGATGTAACCACCCTGCTCGGGGACATCGGTATCGATTTGGTCGACGAGGACAAGATTCCTTCGTTGGCGGAAAACGAGTCCGACGACACGGATAAGGACGCGGGTAAGGACGTGGCGGTGCCTGCCGAAAGCCGGCAAGACCAGACCGAGCAGGCGGTCCAAAGATATCTGCGCGACATGGGATCGATATCCATGTTCACCCACGATCAGGAAATGGAAATGGCCAGACGGATCGAAGCGGGTGAACAAGAAGTGCTGAGAAACCTGATACAGTCCGGGCTGGCCGTGGAAAAGATTCTGTCCTTGGGGAGGGATCTGGCTCGTGGCGACACACGGTTGCGGTATGTCTTGAGGAACCTGGACGTGGCCGAAGAAGCCGAACAGACAGAGGACTTTCTCAATACCCTTGAACAGATTCGGGCCGTTCACGAGGAGAATAACCAACTCAGGGAGGTTCTCTACGATGCCGAGTTGGATGCTGCCACGCGGCGGAGAATCAGAAAACGGATAAGTCGTCGCAATCAAAGAATATTTGAGCACATTAACGAATGGCGATTTGACGGTCAGGTGATTGATTCGACCAGGGAGGTTATCGACACCCATATCAGGGAATTTGACGCGTTGGAACGAGAGGTGCAGCGGTATGCCCATCGGCTGCAGGTCCATCTGACTGAATTGCGCCGGATCTGCGGCAAGGTGTCGCAATCGGCCCCTCGGCTTTCCAAGAATCTCGGGCTGGATCGCAGTGAAGTCGTCCTCGTCCTACAGCAAGCCAAAAGTGCGTTGGATGCCATCGCCGACAAAGAGCTTCAGACCAAGACGCAAAAGCAGGAGCTCAAAGCGCTGTTGACGCGGATTCAAAAGGCTCAGCACGAAACATCCGCCGCCAAACAGAAGATGGTCAGCGCCAACCTGCGCTTGGTGGTGAGCATCGCCAAGAAGTACATGAACCGCGGGCTGCAGTTGCTCGACCTCATTCAGGAAGGCAATATCGGCCTCATGCGCGCCGTGGACAAGTTCGACTACCACAAAGGCTACAAGTTCAGCACCTATGCCACCTGGTGGATTCGCCAGGCCGTGGCCAGAGCAATAGCGGATCAATCTCGGACCATACGAATCCCGATCCATACGGCCGAAAAGATCAATAAATTGACCCGGACGTCCCAGCAGCTCTTCCAAGACCTTGGGCGACAGCCCACGGCCGAAGAAATCGCTGAAAGGACGGCGTTTTCCGCCGAGGATGTCCAGTGGATGCTGACGAGTAACCGGGATCCCGTTTCTCTGGAAACTCCCGTCGGAGAAGGCGAAGGGAGTCAAATGGGCGACTTTATCGAAGACGACAAGTCCGATTCTCCCGTTGAGGCCACCGTTCGGGCCGATCTCTCGGAGCAGGTGCGAAAGGCGCTTGCCACGCTGACGCCTCGGGAAGAAAGAGTACTTCGACTGCGGTTTGGCATCGGAGTGAAATCAGACCACACCCTTGGTGAAGTAGGCAAAGACTTCAGCGTGACCCGGGAGCGTATCCGCCAAATCGAGGCAAAAGCCTTACGTAAACTGCGGCATCCCGTACGACGTCGCATGCTGCAAGCCTTCTCGGAGGCTGCTCAGGAGTCTTAGCGGTAGGTCAGGTTCGGACCGGTACTCACTTCAAAAACGCATACATGAAGTATGCACGAGCGGCGGTCCTTCCCAGGTCCAGTTTCATCAATCTTTCCAGACCCTGAAAATGGGCGTGGTCGCTCTGCGTGTAGTAGACGAATATGGTGCCGCTGGGGGATTCCTTTAGGATCTTTTCGGCCACGCAATAGCAATTCGACTCAAAGCAGTAAAATGTGGCGATCGTATCGAAGGGGATGATCCGGTACGCCTCGGGCGTACAGAAGTTGCCTTCAATGATCAGCGCCTGGACCCGTCTGATCACCCCGGCGGATCGAAGCCTGCGGATGCACCTCTTACTGATCTGAACCAGATGGTGATCGTACTCGATTCCCAGGGAGGGAATCCCGAGGCATCCCGCCGAAAGGGCGACCATCCGACCGTCGGCTGAGCCGACATCACAAAAGTACCCGGAATGATTCAGAAGTCCCAGGCCGTCGAGTTCGAAGAGCCCTTCCGCAGCCAAACAAAGATTGCTGGGAGCAAAGGGTTGTCCGATGGACGTGAGATGATGGTAGATCCCCTCGCGAACGGTCTGCTTATCCACTCTCTCGAAATGCGACATCAAGTGTTTCAGGCATGGTTTCATCTGTGTCCTCCCCCTTTACGGCCATCTGAACAGAGCTTCGTTACAACTTCTGTTTTCCTGAAGTAGTGCCGTCAGCGGAGACGGGAATTCAAACACGTATCCCCTGGCAATGACACTGTCATGCCGGAGTCGGTGGTCCGTTTTCCATATCTGAAAAACCAAGTCTGGTAGGATCTGTCGATGAGCAATCGGTTGTAGAAACGAGCTATTACGATACCTACCTCCAATCGGGACATATGTCAAGTCCGACCCAACTTTCGCCTGTCCCGCTGAATCCGGAACCTCTTTGCAGGATTGCCAAAACGGAACGTTTTCGCTACAAAGCAGAAACGCAAGGAGACGAACAGACCCATGAAGATGGACAAAGGAAGCACTTTATCCCGGTTTATCCAGGGGTTACAACAGCAAAGAGAATCCTGTGAGGCCCGGGTTCATCATCATCACATCCCACCCAAACCGGCCCATTTCGGTGAACAATTGGCCTTTGAAGGCCCCCTCCAGCGGGCACTGAGCCGTTTCGGCATTGACAATCTCTATTCCCATCAGGTTGAGGCCATTGCACAGATACGAAAGGGCGCTCACGTAATCGTCGCAACGCCTACGGCCAGCGGGAAGAGTCTGATATACAATCTGAGCGTACTGGAAGCCTCGCTTAAAAGTAAGGACACCAAGGCCCTGTACATTTTTCCCTTGAAAGCCCTGGAACAGGACCAGATGAAGGCCCTTCGCCTCTGGATCGAGGCCATGGGGGAAACGGGTATTTCCGCAGACATTTATGACGGCGACACCCCCACCCACAAACGAAAAAAGATTCGGGCCAATCCGCCCAACGTCCTCTTCACCACACCGGACATGCTCCACCACGGCATACTGGCCTACCATGACAGCTGGGACAAGTTGCTGAACGGGCTTTCCTTCATCGTCCTCGACGAGGTCCACACCTATCGGGGCATCTTCGGTTCACACGTCAATCAGGTGATCCGGCGGCTGAAACGACTTTGCAGTCACTACGGTTCCCGTCCCCAATTCATTCTACTCTCCGCCACGGTGAGCAACCCCAAGGAATTTGCAGAGTGGCTCATCACCGATCAGGTCTCCGTGGTCCAGTCCTTCGGGGCGCCGGCGGCGGGCCGTCATTTTCTTTTTTTGAACCCTTCTGTGAGCGCCAACTTCGAAGCCGCCAAGATCTTTGTGGACTGTATCGAAGCAGGATTCCGAACCATCGCCTTTACCCAGGCCCGGAAGGTCACCGAGCTGATTCATATCTGGGTATCCCGTTTGTCTCCGCGGCTCCGCAAGAAAGTTTCCTCCTATCGCGCCGGTTTTATGCCGGGGGAAAGGCGCGAAATCGAAAAGAGACTGGCCGCCGGCAAGCTCATGGGGGTCATCTCCACCAGCGCGCTGGAAATGGGCATCGACATCGGGCACCTCGATATCTGCCTTCTTGTGGGTTATCCGGGAACCATTATCGACACTTGGCAACGGGGAGGCCGCGTGGGACGAGCCGCCAGGGAATCGGCGGTGATCCTGGTCGCCAAGCCGGACGCCCTGGACCAATATTTCATGAAACATCCGGAAGATTTCTTTCAACGCGGTTACGAGGCGGCCGTCCTCGATCCACACAATCCCCACGTCATGGACGCGCACCTTTGCTGTGCTGCAGCGGAGATGCCCTTGACGTCGCCCGACGAAGTCTTCTGGCCGAAGCGGTTTTTCCAGCGACTGGAACACCTGGAAAAAGAGGGGGGGATTCATCGAACCATAGACGGAGAACCGGTCTGGTTCTCCGCGCGACGCCGTCCCCACCGCCACGTAAACATGCGTTCGGCCGGTGCCGGATTCACCATCCTGGAAAAGGACACCGGTAAACCGATCGGGACGGTGGAAGGCATACGAGCCTTCAAGGAGTGTCATCCGGGGGCGGTCTATCTTCACAAGGGCCGACAGTACTTGATCGATGCACTGGATCTTGTCAACCGGAACGTGACCGCCCATGCTGCGGAGGTACAGTACTTTACTCGGACAAAGAGCGATAAGGAAACGGAAATCATTCGGGTAAATCGAAGTCGACCGAGGGGTCAGTTCATCGTCCGGGAAGGGCGGCTCAAAGTAACCGAAACGATCACCGGTTACGAGAAACGGTCGGTTCCCGGTCACGAATTGGTAGGCAAGGCTTCACTTGATTTACCACCGCAGATCTTCGAAACCGTGGGCCTGTGGATCGAGATCGACGAGGTGATCCACAACTACGTGGAAGATTCGGGCTGTCATTTCATGGGAGGGATTCATGCGGTGGAACACGGGGTCATCGGTATGTTTCCGTTGTTCTGCCTTTGCGACAGAAACGACATCGGCGGTATCGCCTATGCCCACCATCCGACGTTGGAAAAAGGCGCCGTCTTTATCTATGACGGGTATCCCGGCGGCGTCGGGCTGGCACAGCACGGCTTCGAAATCATTCTGGAGCTCCTCGAAAAGACTCTGAGCCACATCAAGGAATGTACCTGTGAAGACGGCTGTCCGTCGTGCATCCATTCTCCGAAGTGCGGCAACGGAAATAAACCCTTGGACAAACGGGGCGCCATCCTGGTCCTGGAATGCCTCTTGGGTCACATCCCCTTACGTGAAATGATTCGCAAGGGCACCGCCGTATCAGTCCCTCCTGCACCGGCAACGCCTGACTCCGAATCCGAAGACACGGCTTCAAGTCCCAACGGACCGGGGATTATCTTTTTTGATCTGGAAACCCAAAAGGCGGCGGATGAAGTGGGAGGTTGGAAAAATTCCCATCTCATGCAGGTCTCCGTGGGAGTGGTTTTTGACAGCCGGGAGGAGCGCTTTTTCGTCTACGACGAAGATCAAGTGGACGATCTGTTGAAGCGCCTTGCAGACGCGGAGCTGGTTGTAGGCTTCAACGTGAAGCGATTCGATTATCGGGTGCTGAGCGCATATACGGACAGGCCGTTGAAAGACCTGAGAACGTTTGACATCCTTGAAGACATCCATCACAGACTCGGCTTCCGGCTCAGCCTGGATCATCTCGCCCGGGAAACGTTGAATCACCAAAAGACCGCCCACGGTCTTCAAGCCGTCGAATGGTTCAGGCGGGGAGAAATGGAAAAACTGACCGATTATTGTCGCAACGATGTGGCCATCACCAAAGGGCTTTTCTATTACGGCCTGGAAAAGAACCATCTCATTTACAGAAAAAAGCGGGAAAACCGTCGCGTAAGGCTTCTTCTCGATTGGGCCCTGGAAAAGATGATGACCGGTTAATCCCTCCGAAGAGCCGACGATGCTCGACTTTCAGGGGAGTACGAAGGCGACATGCGCAAGCGGATGAACCCGCTCCGGCACCCCGTTACCCTTGATCCACTACGTCTTCCACCCAGCTCAACGCTGCGGAAACGGTGGGAAACCCGATGGTGCTGGTCAAGAGAATAACGGCATGGTCCAACTCTTCCCGGGTAGCCCCTGCTTTGAGCGCCCGCCTCGCGTGACTGTGAACCGAACCTTCAGAGCGTAATGCCGCAGCGGCGGCCAGTTGAACCAGGTGGGCGGTTTTTTCGTCGAGTGGACCCTCCTGTTTCACTACACGGCCCAGCTCCTCCACGGCCTCCATAAACTTGCCGTGCCTGGCCGACAGTGAAGCGTACCATGCGGGTATCTTGTTTTCCCGTGACATAAGCGTTCCCTCTTATGCGTTCGATTGTTTGTAAGCAGAGCTGATACGTTGCACAAGTTCCACAGGAAAGGAACCAAGCGCTGAAGCCCTTAACCGCATCAAACGATCACCCGGTCGTTATCGCTGTCGTAGTAGTAACAATAAGGCAGGTTGTTGGGCGAACAGAACCGGTGTTCATAATCGGAGGCATCCACCTCCAACCAGTTGCCCTGTTCCAGGTTTTGCAAGATGTGTATCTGATTTTCCTCGTCATACGAATAGACATAGATGCCTTCAATCGGTCCACCCGTTTCTCTCTTTGTTTCGCCTTGGGCCGCCAGGTAGTTGCGGCTCATCAAGCGAGACATATTGTGGATTTCTTCTCTCCACTCATCATAGACGGATTTCGGCATGGTAACAGGCCTTTCTTCCGGTTGATGGTGACTTTTTCAGCGGGAACGAAACGGGCGCCCGAGGTGTTCCGGGTAGGCATTTCCCGCCAGAGAAGACCACGTCCAGACACCCCGGCCTAGGAGCCTGTCGGAGAACTTCCATGGAAGCGACTTTGATCGCTTTTGAAAACGTCTCTTAGAGAAGCTGAGCGTTACGAAACGCCAACGGTTTGAGGCGCTTCACCGAAGCTCAAGCAGACATGATCACAAACGATCAACCAGAGCGAAAATAGCGTTTTTCGACAGACTCCTAGACGTCTCCTTGGATAGCAGAGACGGGATTTGTATATCGGAACCCGGTAACAAAGTCAAGTCCAACTGCAGCACCGAGGCCGGGGTCGGTAGTCTCATCCTATATGTTCATATGGTTGCGGCGAGACCACGTGTGACTACCGGTCCCAGAAATCTGCCTGTAAATATCATAATCATCTTCCAGGTGGATGGCAAGCGGGAGCAAGCAACCGGCTCAAATCTAATCAACGGGGATCTGCCCGTCATATCGTCGTTTCAGTTCCGCTATCGTGCGCTCCACCGCGGCAACATACTTGGCGTCTCCCTTGTACGTCTCCTTTGACCGTTCCAAAGGCCCTAGGACTTGTGCCAGCGGTATGGTCTTGCACCTGTTTCCGCCTCGATTCGGAAGTCCCTGCCGTCGTGCAATGATTCGCGCATCTTCCCTTTCTATCAATCCCTGTATCTTTTCGAGCTCTTCGGGAGAAAGCCTCGTATCCGTCCTTTCTTTTGGTTGAAGCAAACGCTCCATCAGGGTGCTCACTGCCGCCAGACCGGGCCCCATTTTTCCTCTCCCCCCTTCCTGGATTTCCGCTCTTGCCTACTAAACCCGGCAAATCGTATGCCATGGATCAGGAGCCAATAATGACAAATACTTATGGTCACCGCCATGTGGGCCGGCAAGTGGAATTGAGAAAAAGAGTTCCCAGATCCGGTAGTAGAAGTTCCATATTTTTACCTGTGGTTGTCCGAAATGCGCAAGTTCACCCCAGAGTTGCATAAAAGATGCGGTCCCTATTGATGATTTCCTGGATCCAACTGTCAGTGGCATTCAGCGAAGCATAGAAAAGCTGCCATATCTTTTATGCAACTCTGGGGTTCATACAAGGAAGGCCGGATCGAGATCGAGATGTGTGCCGGGCAACTGAAACGCTGACTCGGGCTTTTTTGATAACCGCGTTTTTACCGTAAAGGTCACCTGCCAGGCTCTTCGGAACTCTCACTCTCTTCTTCGTCCGTTTCTAAATGGTAGGCCTCGTTCACGGGTATTTCCGTTTTGTATCGCCGCCGAAGTTCATTGATCGTTCGGTCCACTGCGGCCACGTAGGTTACGTCTTCCTTGTGTTCCTCTTTCGATTTCTCCAGCGGCGTCAGGATCTGAGAAAGGGGTATCGTTTTCCCCTCCGTTGCCGCTCGATCGACGAGGCGTTGCTTCTTTCGCCGTACTCGATCCCCTTCTTTGTCGACCAGATCATACAGCTTCCCCGCCTTTTCCTTTGACCCGGTGAGGGTTCCATCCCTCCGCGAATAGAAGAAATACCCGATAACAGCTACTATAGTGAGCAGGAGCAACCACCACATGGCACATTCCCGGCGATATCCACAATCCGTCTCTTACAACGAAATGCTAAGATCGCCTTATCCTCATTTGAAGAGACCGTTGTCGATGTTCTCCCAGTCCATCCCCAATCCCTTCAGAACGGCTTCCGGAGATTTATGAACGCAGTCTTCACATAGGCAGACGCTGACCTTTGCTACACCGTACGTGAAGCGCGTAAGGTGTACGGCCGGCTTTTCACAATCTTTTATAAAACACGGCATCGGTGTTTGTCGATAATGATGTTGCTCAAACGTGATGGGGGTAATCTCCATGAGGCACCTCCTCTCATCCCTGGTTCAGACTGTATCGGTACGAATCGATCGACCGACCCACGCCGTCGAGTTCGGCCGGACCCACAAGTCCTCGATGCAGTTAAAGACGTCCATGATGGAAAACGGCTTTGAAAGAAAGGCATCGAATTGGTCCCGGTTCACTTCCCAAGGGGTTCCAGACATACCCACGACTGCGGATTTCTTCCCTGAACCACGGATGTACTCGGCCACACGTTCGCCGTCGAGATCCGGCATGATAATGTCCGTAATGACGATGTCGAAATCCTCCGACTCAAACTTTTCGATACCCGACTTTCCCCCAAGTGCCGTCACTACGGTGTGGCCCAAGTGTTCCAATAACGTCATGGTCACTTCTAACACTTCCAGATTGTCATCAATGATCAACAGCTTCATTCGACTCTTCTCCATCCGCTTCCACCCTAAATGTATCTAAGCAGAATGTGAGACACATGTAAGTCTGCACTTTATATGATAAATTTCGCTCCATTAGGGTTTTACGCTTCTCTATCGAAGCCGAGATGAACTCCTTCCAGTCTCCTCCTGGCTCCTTGCGCGCACGGTCTACGGTTGGAACCGACTCACGAAAACGAGAAGCGCTCCATATGGGAAAAAGAGAGACGGGGCTTCGCAACTGGCTTTATTGAGAAACGGGGCTTTACAACTGGCTCTATTTATCGCACGGGACCCCTATGGTTTCAATCCGGAGAATACTGATTTTTTCCTAATTTATTTCTCAAAATGCTCCCAATTTCTTTCCGGCAACCTCCCAGATATGGCATACCATTTCCACCAAACAGCCAGTTCGAGACAAGGGATCAAAGGGCGAGCGGGACGGCAGGACAAAGAAGGCGGCATCGTGCTGGAATGGCTCATT
>Ga0207797_1001047_pt1 | contig 20583 bp, 19 predicted proteins | sample PRCRCaboRojoPR_6_FD_187275 | JGI IMG/M metagenome (GOLD analysis project Ga0207797, IMG submission 187275) | Marine sediment microbial community from Cabo Rojo, Puerto Rico - PR CR 10% Liquid 1 (SPAdes) | ecosystem: Environmental > Aquatic > Marine > Coastal > Sediment | place: Cabo Rojo, Puerto...
AGGCGGTTCGCCGAGTTTTGGCGTTTCAGCGAAGCGAGCGTAGAAATGATCAAAAACGATCGACCAGAGCGAAAATGGAGTTCTCCGACAGGCTCCTAGAATTTGAAACCCTGGAGTTTTCCAAAGTAAGTCTAGCGTACAGTAAAGCAGCTCTGTTTGCCATCCAGGTCACAATTGTGCAACGATTGGATGTCAATAGTGATATTCCGTATCCAATTGTCCGGAACGCTCAAGTTCCTACAAAAGCCGGTGGGCGGGATGCCCATCCAACACCGGAAACACTGAGTTGAATTTTCTAGATCACCGCATTCCGGGTTTTTGTTTCAAGGTCCGGGGAACACGCCCTCCTTGACGACGGATTCACTCAGTGCTACCCCATAAACAGATAGGGGCGAAGAGGCGATACACCCTACATCTTTTGGGTTTCTTTCCAGGAGTATGGATATGAACGACATAAATACGATTGCACAGGAACTGTCACGGGCGAAACGAATTGTTGCCCTAACGGGAGCAGGAATCTCGGCGGAAAGCGGTATTTCCACCTTCCGGGGTGAGGGGAAAGTAGACACGGGATATGACCCGGACAAATTCGCTACCCTGGAACATTTCCACCGGGACCCTTCCTATTACTGGTCTTTTTTTAAAACGTATCGCTACCCCATCATGTGTAAGGCCGAACCGAACCCGGGTCACCGTGCGTTGGCTGAGCTGGAAAAGATGGGGAAGCTGCGTTGCGTCATTACGCAGAATGTAGACAACCTCCATCAGACTGCAGGATCGGCCAACGTAGTGGAACTGCACGGAAACGCACTCAGGGGAGAATGCTGTGTCTGCGGAAAGGATTTCACTTCGCTGTGGATCTATGAGACATTGGCCACCGTCCCGGTTCCGTTGTGTCCCTGTGGCGGGGTCATCCGACCTTCCGTCATCTTCTTCAATGAAGCACTTCCGGAAGACGCCATGGAAAAGGGATTCGAAGAGTCGTCTGAATGTGATTTCATGATCGTTGTGGGAACGTCCTTGATCGTTTATCCCGCCGCATATATGCCCGTGATTGCCAAACAAAGGGGTGCAAAAATATTGATTATCAACAGAGATCCCACGCCTCTGGATTCGCAAGCGGATTATGTTCTCCATGAAAAGGCGGGGGTGGCACTGTCTGAGATTCGATCCCGCATGGAGACTTGATCCGGTCGGCGCCTTCCTGTTCACGACGGTTCTGCATAATTTTCTTTCTCCCGCTGATTTGGAGCCTTTGTTCCCCATTGATAAAAGATAGCAGGTGGTTTCGATCTTCGCTGTGTGGGTCACCCCCTTGCGATAGAACTCCTTCTAGAGGTAGAGGTCGATAAGACAAGGGGTTTACTGTAGCAAAGAAATCCTGGTCCTTTGGGGCAGGTCAGAAAGACAAATGCTTTGCCTTGCTATATTTGCACCTGGAACGTCGAAATATTGGCGTGAATGGGATGCTGGAAAAACAATCACATTTTGTTAGACCCTTCAAAAAAAGCACATGGCTTGTTTTGACACAAACATAAGGGGGTTACCTCTTACCTGACCAATATTCCATCATTGCATCATTCCATCATTCCATTAATCCGGCACATAACTTCTGTAAACTTCCCCTTCCAGGGTGCGGACAAAGCCGGGCCCTCTGCACCCGGATATTTACATGATTTTTATTGTCAAAATGTCACACAATTGTAACAGTTGACGGGTGTATCAAGTGTCGGGAAAATGATATAAAATAGGGTTTATGATAAAAAAATCGTTGCGGAACAACCGGTTACGATCAGGGGCTGGCGCCGGTAGGGGAAAAGCGGACATGGCCACCAAGACCTCGAAACGGGAAAAAGTCCTTCCAGTAGAAGAACTTCCCGAATTCTTCCGAGAATTTGCCGATGAAATGGAAGCGGCGTTACGGGGAAGGGAAGAGGGGCGAAGCAATTTGGGCCTCTTTCGTCGTATGAAGATCAAAATCAAGAATGCCGGGCCGCAGGCCGTGGTCAAATTTAAGATGGAGCGGGATACTCCCGGGGAGACGGTCGGGGCGGAATCCCGTCCACGACGGACCAAATCCAAAAAGGGCTCTTACAAGGAATTGAAAAAACGGATGGATAAAACGTTCTCGTCTTTGTCCCGAAGTTTGCGTGAGGGAGTCATCCCCTCGGGCACGGATATTGAACGTTTTTACCGTGAAGTCCAGCAGATGGTGACCTACAAAGACAAAGGCAAGCCCCACTACGCGGAATTCGTAAAGGTTTCCAACGGGTTTTTTGGTGCCTGCCGAGACGGGGATCTGTCGGCTGCCCAAACGGCATACCAGCGGTTACGGGACCTGAAAAAGGTCTGTCACGACCGATTCAAGTAAAGCTGTATCCGCCGGGAAAGGTCATGAGTTACTCGTGCCTGGTGGTCGGTTGTTCGTGTGGATCGGCCGGGACGGGCAGACACAAACCCCAAAACCGACACGTGATCGGGCCGTCAAAAAGGAGAAGAAATGGCATTGAGCAAGTCACCCAAGGCGAAGGGCTCCCTCTCCTTGGTACCCGATGATTTGTCCGAGGATATTACCGAAGAGGATCGGATTCGCTTTTTTCAAGTGGTCTCCACAGACTTGGGAGCGGAACAGGTTCAAACGATCATTTCGCCCCCCCAATCCTATCCGAGGGAGAAATCCGTTCTGGCCGTCCATTGGCATCCGGAGTTTATCCCTCTGGAACTTGCCTCTCAGCGTATCGATGCGCTGTTTCCAAATAGGGAAGATGAACTCATTATTCCCACCCAACACAATGTTTTGATGAGTTATCGGGGGTATACGGGAGCGGAAGTGGATTGCTATTCCAGGGGATTCAATCAGAAGGTGCAACTTCTGGTCCATTTCGAAGATTCGCGCGTGGAAGATGCGCCTGTGTTCCGTTCCATTTTGGCCCACACGTTCAAGTATCGTTCCTCCCAGTTGTTTGACTTCATTCATACGATTACCAAACCCAAGGATGAACGCATCAAAATGGCCGCGCGGGAGACTGGGGCGGACGGAGGTGTGATTCGATTTGTTCAAATCAACGTGCGAAAGATTGAACGGCTCCTGGAACAGCACGGAGGTGAGATTCCCATCGATTCCATCAAGAACAAATTGCTTCGAAACTTCTTCGACACCCTACGGGATTCCTATGGCGACGGCCTGATCGATCGCGTTCAGACCTATCTACGAGCCGTGAAGATGATCGTGAAAGCGCGTTTTCCTTTCAAATATTTTTATCCCACCTCTGACGTGATCGCCGAGGCCCGGTCTATCGGCGGGGGCATTGTCATCCCTCATCCCGAGCAATTCTGGCCCATCTTACTGGCAGACTATGACGTAGATGGGTATGAGATATGGAACCCGGAGTCGCGAAGATATACGGAGTTTCTCATCAGCGTCCTGCATGAGAAAAACAAACAGCGAAGGGGTGGACGGCTTGAACTGCTTCTCTTCATGGGCGACGACACCCACCTGGGGGAGAAGGTGAAGGACCCTGCCCATCAGAACAAGGTCAAGGCATCGCGGGAGATCGGGGTTCAACCCGCCTGGGATGATTTGATGATCAAAAAGAAGCTGATTGTTGCAAATATGGACAAGGATCGGGTCATTCGAGAATACAGAAGTCGGTTGGCGGGGTGATCGGTCGTCCGTTGAGGCGTTCGTTGGTGAAGGAGAGGGCGATGGCTGAGGACGGGAAGTTTGTTTTTGAGTCGTTTCAAGATAAAGAGACGATTAAAGAATACCTTGGTGCCTTGATGGACGGTATCGACAAGGGAAAGATTGTCATGTCCACCGACGGAGATGACATCGAACTCTACCCGAGTGAGCTGCTGCGGTTTGCGGTGAAGGTCAAAAACAAAGGCGGAGATAGCTCGCTGAGTATCAAAATATCTTGGAAGGACAAAAAGAAAGGAGCTGTCTCTCGAAAGGACAAGTTCCGAATTTCTTCGTAGGCGGCGATGATCACATTTCAGGGGTTGGAGGAGAATTTCAAGTTCATTTCGCTCGAAGTCGCCAATCAAATCAAGGCAACCACCAGTTTTCTGAGTTCCCCCTCCCACGAACTTTACGACAAAATCGTATCCCGCGACGACTACATCGACAACCTGAAGAACATCGTGGAGAACAACTGCTTTTCCAAGATCCACACGGACAAACGTATTTCAAAAAAGCGAATCGATGAGATCCGCTCGGTCCACATTATGTGTGTCAATCTGGAACGGATCGCTGATTTCTGTGTCAATATTGTCGGCCAGGTTGGGTACCTGAGTGACCCTGCGTTTCTCCACCGATTTGACTACAAGTCGATGTTGGCAGAAATCAAAAAGAGCGCGTCCCAGATCCTGCCCTCCCATGAAAGGCAGGATTTAGGGGGAGCCCTTTCCATATGCCGCTCCGAGTATACGCTGGACCAAATGTATAAGGCGAATTTCGACCGGGTTATGGCGGAACTGATTGCCGGACGAAACATGCAGGATTATGTCACGGTGCTGTTTATCTTCCGGTACCTGGAGCGGATCGGTGATTCCTTGCTGAATATCGGCGAGGCGCTGCTTTTTTCGATTATCGGCGAAAGGGTCCGTATCGAACAGTTCCAGGCGTTACAGCAAACCCTTTCCAGTACAGGGTTTACCGGATGTATCTCGGAGATTGACTTTCAGTCCATATGGGGCACTCGGTCCGGTTGCCGGATCAGCCGGATTGGCGGCAAAGAGCCGCAAAAAATCGACTACACCCATGAAAGTGTTTTCAAAGAAGGAAATCTGACCAAAATCAGGAACGAGAAAGAAAACATCGAACGATGGCAGAAGATCTTTCCCGGTTTGGGCCCTCGGATTTTCAGCTATCAGGAAGAGGCGAGGAAGGCCTCTCTTCTGGTGGAGTTCCTGCCGGGATGCACACTGGATGAAATTATTCTCACCACCAGCCGGGAGGTCGTGGACTGGGTACTCGTGACTCTGGAGCAAACCGTGGAGGAACTGTGGGAGTTGTCCAAGCGGGATACCCCGGCAAGAACGAGATATATTCGTCAGATTCGGGACCGGTTGGACCAGATCAAGCAGGTGCACCCCGAGTTCGTCCGAAATGCAAAAGGTGTCGGGGCGGCCCGTGTCGAATCGACGCGGGAACTACTGGCGAAGTGCGAAGAGGTGGAGAAGGACTTGAGGGGGCCGCTCAGTGTCTTTATCCACGGAGATTTCAATACCAACAATATCGTGTACAACCAGAGCAGAGAACGGATCCATTTCGTGGATCTTTCTCGATCCGAGATGTCCGACTACGTCCAGGATGGTTCGGTCTTTCTGGTGTCGAATTTCAGGATGCCTGTATTTGAGGAAAAACTCCGGGACCAACTCAACCATGTCATTCAAGAGTTCTATGAGTTTTTGAAAGGGTTTGCCCGGGGGCACGGGGACAGGACCTTTGATGCGAGAATGGCGTTGGGTCTGGCCCGGTCGTTTTATACCTCTACACGTTTTGAGATGAATTCTGAGTTTGCCAAAGAGATGTATCTTCGGGCGGTGTTTTTACTTGAAAAGGTGGTGAATCACCGGGAGCGCCCGTGGGAAGAGTTCGAACTTCCCAGCCACGTTCTTTATTATTAGGGGCCGGGTGGTCTCCGTAAGAGAGTTCAGCGATGCGAATCGGGGTGGTTGGATCCAAGGGGGGTTGGTCGTCGGAGATGCTGGCGGACAGAATCGCCGAGAAATGCGGTTACCGCCTTTTGATCGAAATGGATAAAGTCCGACTGGAACTCGATTCCGGTCGGGCCTGGTTCGAAGATGTGGATGTCGGGACTTTGGACGGTCTCATTATCAAAAAGATCGGTGCCCGTTATTCTCCCAATCTCTTGGACCGACTGGAAGTACTCCGGTTCCTGGAGGGAAAGGGCTTGCCGATATTTTCCTCGCCAAGGTCCGTCATGAAAGTACTCGATCGGCTCAGTTGTACCGTTTCGCTGCAACTGGCTGCCATCCCCGTTCCTCCTACAACGGTGACCGAAGACATAGACCAGGCGGAGCAGGCCGTTAATGTTTATGGAGAGGCCGTCTTCAAGCCGTTATACACGTCAAAAGCGCGGGGGATGGTGGTCATCAAACGGGGAAAAGATGCCCGTAAGGCGATCGAGCATTACCGTCTCCAACACCCGATCATGTATATCCAAAAGAAGATCGACTTCCAGGAAAAAGACTTGGGTATTGTCTTTATCGGCGGAGAATATCTGACCACCTATGCCCGGTGCAAACAAAACAGTTCCTGGAACACCAGTACGGTCTCCGGAGCCAAATACGGGCCTTTTGATCCTCCCCGGGAAGTGATCGATTTGGCGCAAAAGGCTCAATCGCTCTTTGATTTATACTTCACCTGTGTGGATGTGGCGTTGACCCAACATGGCCCTTACGTTTTTGAAGTATCGGCCTTCGGCGGATTTCGGGGAATTCGGGAAACCCGGGACATCGATCCGGCCGAGCGATGTGCCGATTATGTCGTGGAGCGGATTCGTGGAGAATCTTACCAGAGAAACGTTGGTGGATAGATATCGAACGGTCTATCCACCGGTCAATAAGCTCTGTTTGGCTTTCGGGGAATGCGTTATCTCCGTCGAAGCAAATTCTCGAGAGCTAAAGGAGGAATTGGCTGCCTATTACAGGGGATTTGTGAGTGACGCGAACGGAGCGGACATCCGAATCACCGTTCACGAAGCACCCGTGCAGGACTTGTCCTTACCGTTTGTGGTCAAACCGCCGGATCCGGGAAAGACCAAGGTCAAGGAAGCGTTCGTCGATTTACTCGACGGCCGAATCGTGAGAAAGGAACTCACCGGAATGCTCTTTGTCTTCGGAAACGGCGATCATCTGGCCGTGGGGCCCTGTTTGGATAACAGCAATCAGATCGTTAATTTCGTCAACAACCGCTACATTGAGTGGCGCTTGAAACAGGGGTGTCTTCTCGGACACGCCGCCGGAGTGGCCCTGGGTGCTCGGGGACTGGCCATCGCTGGGTTTTCGGGGATGGGGAAATCAACCCTGGCGCTCCACCTGATGAGCCGTGGGACCGATTTTGTCAGTAATGATCGGTTGATCATCGACAAGACGGTGAACGGTCTTACCATGTACGGGGTGCCGAAGGAACCGCGGATCAATCCGGGAACCGCCCTGGCCAATCCGGTTCTGGCCGGGATTGTCCCCCGCAGGGAGAGAGAACGTTTTTCCGGGCTTTCGGAAGATGAATTGTGGCACCTGGAGTGTAAATACGACGCAGCGATAGAACACTGCTTCGGACCAGGGCGCTTCGTCTTACGAAGTCCTATGGACGGCCTCGTCATCTTGAATTGGAAACGAGGTGACGGTCCGATGGTGGCCAGACAGGTGGTGCCGGCAGAGAAAAAGCGGTTGCTTTCCGCCTTTAAGAAGAGAAAGGGGCTGTTTTATCTCCGGTCGGACGGGACGGAATCCGACGATCCTTCGTTAGAGGTCTATGCAGCCTTTTTGGCGGATTGCACCGTTATTGAAATGACCGGTGGTGCCGATTTCGAAGCGGCAACTGAGGTCTGCATGCAGTTCCTCGAGAGAGGAGAGGTGAGCTGAGGCAAGAGAGAAGTGTGATTTTCCTGATTTGAAGAGACGGTCGTTCGCATTAGATGGTTACGGTTCAAGTCACAAAACGGGTGACGTTGCCCGATCCGGTCAAACTGGCACGATACGAAAAGAGTCCTGAGTTAGGACCGAGAATCCTTTTCTTCAGCGGCGGCACGGCCCTTCGAGAACTGAGCGCGGTCCTGATTCGCTATACCCACAATTCCATCCACATCGTCACGCCGTTTGATTCCGGCGGCAGCTCCGCCAAGCTTCGTTCCGCTTTTGGTATGCCCGCAGTGGGGGATATTCGGAACCGGCTTATGGCTCTTGCGGATCAGAGCCTTCACGGGAATCCGGAGATCTATTCCCTCTTTGTTTATCGCTTTCCAAAGCGGAAAAGCAGATCGGCCCTGGTGGATGAGTTGAACCAGATGGTTCGAGGGCGGCATCGGCTGGTTGCGAAAATCCCCGGTCCGTTACGAAAGATCGTTCGACATCACCTCCTGGTATTTCAAGAGAACATGCCCGAAGATTTCGACCTCCGGGGCGCCAGTTTGGGAAATATCGTATTGACGGCGGGGTATCTGAGCAATCGGCGGCACATTGATCCGGTCATTTTCATATTTTCCAAACTGGTTCAGGTGCGAGGTCTGGTTCGACCGGTTTTGAATAGAGACCTGCACCTGGTCGCAGAGTTGGAAAACGGTGAAATGGTTCTCGGACAGCATCAGTTGACCGGCAAGGAGGTGGCGCCGATCCAGGGGAAAGTGAAGCGGGTTTTTTTGAGTCATGACGTAGGGCATCCAACGGAAGTTCAGGTCTCGATCCGTAACAAAATGAAGGCACTCATTGAGCAGGCGGACCTCATCTGCTACCCTATGGGCAGCTTCTATTCAAGTTTGGTGGCCAATCTCCTCCCCCAAGGGGTGGGAGCGGCCATAGCGGACAACCCCTGCCCGAAAGTCTTTGTTCCCAGCACCGGCAAGGACCCGGAAGCCTTTGGGCTTGATCTGGTGGAGCAGATTGAGCGACTGATCGCCTATCTCAAAAAGGATGCACCGCATCGGATTTCAAGAGAAGCGGTCTTGGATTTTGTCATTCTGGATCGAAAAGCGGGAGGATATCCGGGGCGCTTTTCGAAACAGAAGTTGGAGGCGTCGGGCGTAGAGGTCGTCGACTGCCCTTTGGTGACCCAAACCAGCGCGCCGTTTATTGACGCCAACCAACTGGCGCCGATTTTGTTGTCCTTGGCGTGATGCCGCGTGTGTTGACAGAAATACCATCTTTTTGAGGATTCACCCCCATCCTACGTGTTCGAAGAGCGGGGCGATTTACAACAAGTGAGGGAGGAGAAGAATGGAAAAGAACAAAGTATCCTTTAAACAATCCATGGCGAATGGGGAAGCCGTGAATTTACTGCAGGACCTCGTCAATAGTTTCAAGGCGGGAAAGATCGTGCTGGAGCAAGAGGACGCCTTTGTCAGCATGACGCCCGGCGAGACCGTGGATGTAGAAATCGAGGGAAAGCAAAAGAAGGACAAGGGAGAGCTGTCTATCGAATTATCCTGGCGAAATCCGGAAGCGGGCGAGGAAAAGGCATCGACCCTGAAGATATCCGCCACGGAACCCGAAGTGATGGAAGAGACATCAGAAGACGGGGAGGCCGAAGAGGAATCGTGAGCAGCTCCCGATCATTTCAAGCGGGGGGTTGTCTTCGATCGGCGCCGTTCGTTCTTATCGGCTGTAAAGGCGCTGGACCCGGATGCGTTTGAGAAAGAGAAATGGGAAAGAAAAGATGGGATCACAGGGTAAAATCATTATCCATCTGGACCTGGATGCCTTCTATCCGTCCGTAGAGGTGTTGGATAACCCCGCACTCGAAGGCAAGCCGGTAATCGTGGGCGGCTCCAAGGAAAGGGGCGTCGTGTCGTCTGCATCTTACGAAGCCCGAAGATACGGGGTTCATTCCGCCCAACCCATGGCCGCCGCCATGCGCCTTTGTCCTTTCGGTGTGTTTTTGCCCGGAAGAATGTCCCGATACAAGGAAGTTTCCAAGCTCGTCTTTCGCATATTTCATGGCTTTACGCCTTTGGTGGAGCCGATTTCCATTGATGAAGCCTTCTTGGATGTAACCGGCTCGGAACGTCTCTTCGGGCGACCGGAAGCGATCGCAGGAAAGATCAAAGGTCGAGTGAGAGCCGAAACGGGCCTGACCATTTCCGCAGGCGTTGCTCCATCCAAATTCACCGCAAAGATCGCCTCCGACATGAACAAGCCGGATGGTTTGACGGTGGTGCCGCCCGAAGCGGTGCTATCATTCTTGGAGCCACTTCCCATCAGCAAGATGTGGGGTGTGGGGGTAAAAACACAGGAACACCTCCGGCGACTCGGGGTGCGAACGATTGGAGACCTGAGGCGATTACCCGAGAAGACCCTGGAAAAGCGATTGGGAAAACAGGGTCTGCGAATGCACCGCCTGGCATGGGGAATCGATAACAGAGATGTGGAGGCTCCCGGTGAGGCCAAATCCATCGGTCACGAACGGACCTTCTCCCATGATGTGCTGGAATTTGAATCGGCGAGAAAAGAACTCCTCGCCCTTGCCGATAAAGTAGCCCGCCGGATGCGCCGCAACGGCGTCGCGGGAAAGACCGTCACCTTGAAGGTAAAATACGGGGATTTTAAACAGGTCACCCGATCCACCACGTTCAGCGAATCAACCCATGAGTGTTCCGTCATTCACCAGACTGCATGCCGAATGCTGGACAGAACCGACATTGGTGAGCGTCCTGTTCGACTTTTGGGTGTGTCCGTCTCTCAACTCAGTCACGCCCAGGCAGGTGAGCAGCTTTCTCTTTTTGATACCGAGAGACGGTCCCGGAAGAGGAGGCAACTCTATGCCGCACTTGATGCCTTGGCCGACCGATTCGGAGAGGACAGTGTGCGACCCGCGACGCTCCTTGGTGAATGACGGTGTTTCCGCAGCTATCGATTCCGACAGAGAGCACATCTGGGATCGCTGCACATGGCGCACTGCATGCAGTCCGGACATTGATGCTTGCGGGGATACGGACGATACCGGGGACAAAATACCAACCCATAGGGCCGCTTTTCAAAACAGAGTCCCTCTCGGAAAACGAACTCCTTTACCTTTTCCTGCGACTTTTTTTTCTCTTTATCCAAGAAAGCTCCTGTGGACGCCGTCGGAGTGCGTCTGGATGTTGGTACATCCGATCAGAAGGCCTGCAGAAAAACCACTAGAATGACCCCTGCCATCAAGGAAAAGAGGGTGGCGTGATTTTCTCCGGCACAGGAATTGGGAATCAGCTCGTCGACGGTGATGTAGATCATCAGCCCTGCCGTAGCGGCAATGGCGAATCCCACGAGGGACGGGGGGATTTGGTCAAACATGAGCCGGCCCGCCGAATAACCGATCAGGATGGGTATGGCTGTTGATCCGGACAGCAAGAAAGCCTTCAACCGTTGGCCGCAGGCGTGAAAATAGGACGCCGATGTGCAGATTCCCTCCGGTATGTTATGGATGGCAATTGCCAGTGCGATGATAACGGATGTCTCAATATTTGCCACCCCGCCGCTGGCGATGGCCATGCCTTCCGGAAAGTTGTGGAGAAAGATTCCGATGATCAAATAGACCGCAGTGCGCTCCAGGTTACAACCCTGTTCCTGTCTGCACAGGTTGGGATGAATGTGGGGCAGGATTCGATCCAGGGCATACATGACCAGTCCTCCGGTAATCAGGCCGGCGACACTAACCATAGTGGAGGACAACTCCAGGCTTTCCGGAATCAGCTCGAGAAACGATATGGCCAGCATGACACCGGCGGCAAAACACAACATGCAGCAGACATAAATGAAGCTCGGCCGGCGCAACACACCGATGACCGAGCCGACAATCGGACCGGTAAAGGCGATTGCCACGATAATGAACACCGGGTCCATGGGCCCTCTCTTTTCAATAAAATCTCGCCCTGCGGGGTTCAGGCAGACACAGCTTGACCACGGGAAGCGGGCAGGAACAAGCTGAACGTTGCCCCCTCTCCTTTTTTGCTCCGCACCTTTATGATACCGCCATACCGCTTGATAATACCGTGAGCGGAGGAAAGCCCCAGGCCGGTGCCCTTGTCGGCGGTTTTGGTCGTGAAAAAGGGATCAAATACTCGAGCCTGGGTCTCTTCATCCATTCCGATTCCCGTGTCGGTCACCGATATGGCTGCGTACAATCCCGGGCGGATATGATAGGCCCGGACATCGTTTTCACCGAGAGTGACGTTAGACGTGTGAATGTACAAGTCTCCTCCCTCGGGCATGGCGTCCGATGCGTTTACGAACAGGTTAAGGAGAACCTGCTCCAGTTCTCCGTAATCGACATTCGCAGCGGCCAGGTCCGGTTGAAGTGTTTTGTGAATACGGATGTCCTGCCTTGCCCGAGCGAAGACCCGGGACGTGGCTTCGATGAGTCTGTTGATGTCCGTCGGTTCGACCTGATTCGGTGTGGCTTTGGCAAATCCGAGCAATTGGTCGATGAGACCGGCGGCACTGCGAACCAGATCCTGTATGGTCTGCAGGTGTTCATAGTCCGGATGGTTGCGATCCAAGCGAAGAAGCATGAGGGAGGCCTCGCCTTGAATGCCCATGAGGACATTGTTGAAATTGTGAACCAGACCGCCGGAAAGGGCCGCCAGGGCTTCCAGCCTTTGGACCTGAATGAGTTGATGTTCGAACTCCGCTCTTTCCTTCTGCTGTCTCTTCCGCTCCGATATGTCCATCCCCAGTTCCAGGACCAAGCCGGTGCCGTCCACGTCTGTAAAGGGATAGTCATGGATTTCGTATGTCTTCCCGTCCGGACGGGTCCATTGCCACTTTATGGGCTTGCCCGTATCGAACACCTCAAAGGGTCGACAGCGAGGACAGGGCTGATTGCGATTTGCCATGACCTTGTAACAGGGTTGTCCTTGGGGATCGCCGAACTGATCTTTAAATTCTCGATTGGCAAAACGAATCGAATGGTCCGGACCTTGAAGATAAACGTAGGCGGGTAGTCCGTCCATTAAGGCAAACAGTCTGGTCTTTTGGGACTCGAGAGCGGCAATGGTCTGCTCGTATTCCCGAATCTTGTTTTCCAGTTTTCGAACCGTCTCGTTCAATCTTGGTGGAGGCCTTTCCCGGATCCCTCTGCCGGAGCCGACCGATTTCGATTCTATGATTGATTCCGGATGCGTAAGCGAGGACGCCGAACTGGTTTGTAATACCTTTCCATCGTGATCAATTTGCAGACTCATCTTAATACACCCGGGGCAACTTGGCAATGTTGGGGGCCTGTTTCCTCATCCAGGTTCCGGAGTTTTTTCCATGGCCCATCTTTACGGCTTTCAGTGTCGTGCTTATTTTATCAGCACAAACGAGCGGGGTTATCTAAAAAGCGCAAGTCGCCATTTCATCGGCCGGATGGGCATCGAGCTATAAGTTGGCCCAAACTCGCCGTAGGTGCCTCAGACAGTAGGCCTGCTCACAGTTCGATACCCATCCTTCCTTTGTATGAACTTGAGCATGCTGGATAACCCCTAAACGAGTTCGCAGTTGATAAATCGATCGCGGGAGGCGAAAATGAGTCATTTCGAGTATGACATTACGGTACATGGTTCCGAGGAATATCAAAAGGTGGTTTATTTTTGTTCCGGAAACGGGGAGTGTGTCGTAGATGAAGTCCCCGGAGTTCAACCGTCGATCCTGAAAAGTGTCCTGAACGAACGGGGAGAACAAGGGTGGGAACTTGTTCAGCTCTCTTTTGGGAAAGACGGTATCATGGCGTTCTGGAAAAGGTTCGTGACGTAGCTGCCGAGAGAACTGTCACCGGCGGTTTCCCAAGGTAAGATCCACGGGTATTCGTCGTTGCCTTCTTTGGTGTGTAATGATAGGCTTGCGTCAAATTTTTAGGGGAGGTTTGTCATGGAAGACAATAAGCTGATTGAACTACTGAACAAGGACTTGGCGGATGAACATGCGGCGGTGATCCGATACCTGGTGCACGGCTGGATGGAGGGAGAAGACACACCTCTGGGGTCCAGTCTCATTTCCATCTCCAGGGAAGAAATGTGGCACATGCACTGGCTGGGAATGATCATCGGACAACTTGGCGGAGAACCGAATTTGGTCCCGGCACCGTACCCACACGACCCGACGAGCCGGGAGACGCTCCTGAAATCCTACATTGCTTATGAAGAAAACCTGATTCCGCACTACAATCAGGAAGCAGAGCAAGTGGATGATCCTCACATGAAGCGGGTGCTGCAACGAGAAGCGTGGGAGTCGGCGATACACGCCAGAAAGTTTCAAAGAAAGCTAGACAAATTGACCCCGGAAGAGGCGGCGGGCCTTCCCGAGGAAGAGGGTGAACTTCCCGAGGCGTTGCTCGACCGACTCCAGGCGGAAGTGACGGCGAAATACACGGAAATGCTGCAGCATATTCGTACATCCTGGTTGTTCCAGAAAGAAGATACCATCGGGTGGCGGCTCATGGACCAGGCCATGGAAAAAATGAAACAGCTCGCTCATTTCGCAGAGGACATTGCCGAAGACGGTGTTCCTCCGAAGTTCGAGCCCGGTCAAATCGACAAAAACGCCACCATTGGGGCGGCATTGAAAAAAGGGCTTGAGGATGTTTCCGCCGCCCGGAAAAGACATATGGCATTTCGGGAGGACAGCGAAGTAAAGAAGCATTCCGGCCTGGTAATTAACTCGGACCTGACGGTGCAGCAGGAAGAATACCAAGAAGCAGAACTGGCCGATTGGTCCAAAGGACGTTCCTAAAAAATTTGTTCGGGCAGGCACGGATTTTGCTTGTTCCAAAATGTAGGCAGTCTTTCTGGGGTCCGTGGCAAAACGTGCCCTTTCCTCAATTAAAAAACTCTATCGGGATGAGACACTGACCCTGACTCCGGTTGCTGCCATGCAGACACCATCAACTGCATTTCACCCCCTACGGAGCGGCATGTGTCAAGACGGAAGACATGTGTCGCTTTTTGCGTTCAGTGTGGCAAAAAGGGCACATTCCCGCATGCCTACACCGGGCTTTCCGCGAAGGCTCCCAACCGCCGGTTATTTGAAATTGTACCCTAATTGAGCAAAAGTCGAGAATGCTCCAGATACAATGAGGCTAAAGTAAGCTATGCCGAACTCTTGGCAATGCAGTAGATGGGGCATGATCGGCTTTCCCGCAGGAGAAACAAAATGAGATCGATTGAAGATGACATATCTCTCCCGGTGAAGAGTCATGTTGCTGCAACCGAACTGGAAAATTGTGATATAAAATAGAGACTTAAAATATTTTTCTCATTTTGTTTACGCTCATTTAAAGTTGTAGTGTTTTTTGACGGGCTCTTTGACATCCCACACACAGGAGAGCCCTTGGGGAAAGGTCACGAAATCCCCTTGTCCAAATTCCACCTTTTCCCCGTCTTTTGTCTCCACTTCCACCCGACCTTCCAACAGATAGCATTCTTCCGTTTGGTCATAATGCCAGTCAAAACGGGAGACCTCTTTTTGCCAGACCGGCCACGAAAAGACGCCTTTCTTCTCCAGGTTGTCCTGCTTCGGTTTTTCCACTTGAATCTTCATTCCTTTGCCCTTTCCTTCTGAATCGGTTCCGACCAAATGCGTTTCCACACCCAGCCGAGTCGATCCCAGCCGGCTTGGCCCCTTACTCGATCAGGCTTGACCGCTTGTACCCGATCACCACGGGCTTTGCCGACCTTGAACCGAAAAACGTAAAAAGGTTCCATGCCCATGCGCAAATCTGCGATCACGATGTCCACCCCTTGTTGTTGTACCGAGTAAAACCCATGGGTAAACCACTGAAGCCGTTGGACCGCCCACTGCTGGTCGATGTCCGAAAGCAGCTCGGGTTGGCTCGGATAATGCTCTACCTCTACCTGCTCGGTTTCATCCAAGAGGGAGTAGTAACCCTCAAAATAACCGGTATCGTTCATTGCCAGGATGCGCCACAACAGGGTATTGAAAGGCGCCGGAGTGACCAGCATCTTTTCGTAGCCAATGCCTTGTTGGTCGAAGGATGTACGGGCCACGCGGGTAACGTAAAGTTCAGCTCCGATGCTCCATGCCAGGTAGAGAGTGGACAGTGCCAGACAAATCCCGTTCGCCCGGTGTCCCCAACGGCGGTGGCGGGCTGCAATCAGCGCCGCCAAGACGCCGAAGAACAGGGGGATGGAATAGAGGGGGTCGATAATAAAGATTGTCGACCACATGACCGGCGGCGTCGGTATGGGCCAAAGAATTTGAGTACCGTAAACGGTGAGGCCGTCGAGAAGGATATGGGTTACAAAAACCAGAAAGACAAGTCCATACCACCTGCGACGATACGTTGTGGTGTTGGGGTGAGCCTTGTTGATGATCCAGACGAACAGGGGGGTGAGAGCGGTGAGGACAAAGAGGGAATGACTGGGACCTCGGTGGTAAGTAAAGGCTTTTACCGCATTCGTGTAGGGCACGAGGATGTCCAGGTCGGGGAAAAGCCCGCATATCCCTCCCCACAGCAATGCACGCCGCCCGACCTGGCGGCCCAGGACGGATTCGCCGACGGCCGCGCCAAGTGCTATCTGGGTGACCGAATCCATCGGCCTCCTTTTGGTTTGAACATACGCATTTCGGATAACCGCATTATCTATTAGTCAACCTTGCCGCATTTTTCAAGGTGCGTTACCATTGAAGCGTCTTGGAAGGCTCGACGGAATGGGGAAGGGGGCGACTTATGGCGAAACATAGTGCGGGCATATTGATGTATCGATTGAAAAATGACCGTTTGGAGGTTTTCCTGGTCCACCCGGGTGGACCTTTTTGGGCCGGTAAAGACGAACATGCGTGGTCCATTCCGAAGGGGGAGCTTTCGACTGGAGAAAGTTCCTTGGAGGCGGCGAAACGGGAATTCGAGGAAGAAACAAGTATGGCAGTGAATGGCGATTTTTTCGATTTGGGGACGCTGAAACAGTCCAGCGGAAAACAGATTCGCGCGTGGGCCGTTGAAGGGGACTGCAATCCTGCTGATGTGAAAAGCAATCCGTTTTCTATGGAGTGGCCTCCCCATTCGGGAAAGACCCAATCTTTCCCGGAGATCGACAAAGGGGCTTGGTTCGGCTGTAAAGCGGCAAGACAAAAACTCCACAAGGGTCAGGTGGAATTTCTGGATCGCCTCTTGAAACGGATCGGGTACGATGAAGAGGGGAAGAATCGGTGAGGTTCGGTAACGGCGCAGGCTCCTAGGCCAAAGACGGGGTTCCTTCGTCCGTTTCCTTGCCGGGGTCCAACACCGTACGAATCGTATTCGCCATATCTTTCATAATGATCGGTTTCATGACGAATTCTCGAATTCCCAACTCCCTTCCTCGTTCTTCCGAAACCAGTTCACTGAAACCGGTACAGAGAATGATCGGGATATCGGGCTTTATGCCCATCAGTTTTTGAGCAAGCTCGTCGCCTCTGATATTGGGCATCGTTTGATCGGTAATGACAAGATCGAAGTGCTCAGGCCGTACTCGGAACGTCTCCAAGGCTTCAAAGCTGTTGGTGCTCGATGTTACCCGATAACCGAGGTGCTTCAGCATGGCGGTTAAGGAGTCAATCATCGGTTTCTCATCGTCCACCACGAGTACATGTTCCCTGCCCCCGGGAAGTGTGGCGGTCGGTTCGTCGCACATTGCTGAAGTTCTTTCGGTCTGGGGGAAAAAGAGATGAAACGACGTTCCCTTACCGACCTCTGTCTCCACGTCAATTGTGCCACCGCAGTTGGTCACGATGCCGTGCACGACGGAGAGTCCCATGCCGGTGCCCTGGCTACGTTCTTTGGTTGTAAAGAACGGGTCAAAGATATGGCCGATAAGGGAGGGATCGATTCCGTGTCCGGTGTCGCTGACGCTCAGCCGTACAGTTTTACCCGGGGTCGGACCGGCGGGTTTGTCCGTACCTGCAGCCGGAGTGTCCGACTCAGTCACACTCACTTTCAGCACACCTCCCCTTTCTCCCATGGCGTGAGCGGCATTCGTGCAGAGATTCATCAGTACCTGATGGATCTGGGTCGGGTCGACAAGCACGGCTCCCGGGTCGGCCTGAATGTCTTGTTTGATCCGGATGGTTGTAGGTAACGTTGCCCGCAATAACTTCAGCGCTTCTTTTACCACCGGGGCGATATTCAGAGCGACCTGTTCTGCTTCCACCTGCCTGCTGAAGGTCAGGATTTGCTTAACCAGGTCTTTTGCCCTGTGCCCGGCCTCAAGAACCTCCTGAAGGCTGTTTCTCATACCATTTTCAGGGGCGTTTAACAGGGCCAACTCCGTTTGAATAATAATAGGGGTGAGAATGTTGTTGAAATCGTGAGCAATGCCCCCTGCCAGGGTTCCGATCGCCTGCATCTTTTGTGCTTGATGGAGCTGGGATTCCAGTTTCTTCTGTTCGGTGATATCTCTCAAGAAATTGAGTGTTGCCGGACGTCCTTCCCAATCCACCAAAATCGTATTGAGTTGCATGGACAGCTCTTTTCCCGACTTGGTTCGGATCCGGAATGCATAAGTTGCCGGAAGGTCCGTATCTCCCGATATTCGCTTTCTATGCCTCTCCAGTACCATATCCCTGTCTTGCGGATGGATCAGTTGGGCAAACGGAAGGCTGGCCAGTTCTTCTACTGAATACTCGGTAACTTCAACGGTTTTCGGGTTAGGGAATTTGATGACCTCGTCTTGGGCGACAAATATGGCGTCGTTGGCGTTCTCAATCAAGGTTCGGTATTTCTCCTCGCTTTCGCGGCGAGCCCTTTCGGCCCGCTTGCGGTCGGTGATGTCCAGCGTGAAACCGTCATAGTATAGAATGTTGCCATCTCCGTCTCTTCTCGTTTGAACGAAAATGGCCATCCACATGTCGCTTCCGTCCTTCCGGCGAAGGTGGATATGGTGGTCATCGAGTCTGCCGTCTTTCGCCAAACGGCGTTTGACTTCCTCCCGCTGAACCGGATCTACATAGAGATCGGCAATATTGGATACCTCCCGGATCAATTCATCCGGCGCATAACCCAGCATCTCGGCAAATCGGGTGTTCAGACTCCGATATTTTCCCTCCGGAGTGGACTGGAAGATGCCCACCGGGGCGCGGTCGAAAAACTCCTGCAGTCGCTGTTCTTTGTCTTGCAGTGCTTTCAGAACCGGTTTGCTCTCGGTTACCTCCGCCCCTTTTTCGAGTGCCGTTTCAAGGGCTTCGATCCTTCCTTCCAGTTCTTCGTAACTGGGTTTCGTTGCCATTAAAGACTCCTTGCCGATGAGAAAACGATTCTTCCGAACTGGACGAATCAAGTAGCAAGAGCCGTGCCTAACGAGAGGGCGGTTGGACGGATGCGGCGGGACCAAGCGCCGGCGCGAGGCGGCCGATGTCGGTGTATTGGTAGATACCGGACTACTCGTCGAAGACTTTAAGGTCAGGATAATGTGTCTTCGCGCATTCGGGACAGACACTGTGGGTGAATTTCGCGTCGGAATGGCGTTGAATATAGGACTCGATCTGGTTCCAGTACCCTCGATCGTCCCTGACGTTTTTGCAGAAACTGCATATGGGCAGCATGCCCCGAAGCATGTTTACCTCCGCCAAAGCGGCCTTGAGTTGCTCGTTCTTATCCAAGAGAGACAGATGCAATTCAATCAGCTCTTTAAACTCGACAAGGACCTTTTCGTATCGTTTTCCAAAAGGGTTTTGTTGCGAATCGAGAACACAAATGGTTCCAAAGATGTGGCCGGTGGGCCAACACAGGGGATAACCCAGATAGGCGAGCATGCCGTATTCAATCTCCGGGGCGGTATTCCATACCGGATCTTCCGGGGCAAAAGATACTTCCAGTTTTTGATTGTTGGTAACGACGGCCTCGCAATAGTGTTTGGCCATCATCGCCTTATCGCCTTCCTTGTACGGATTTTCAGCAAGTTGGGCCGATTTCAGAACCTCAATCTGCGGGGGATCGACCCGGGTTATGATGGCCGATGGAACCTCCAGGACTTCGGCCAGGATGTCGACGGCCTTTTGCCATTTTTCAAGGACGTCTTCAGGGATGTCCATGCCTCGGGTCCGAATCTCTTCCATAGGGCCGCCTCCTTTTGCTATAATCACAACAACTTCCAGCTACCAGGAATCATAATGGAGAAACCGAGGCGGGTCAAGTCGTTGTCGTGCTTTGCGGGGTACATATAGGCACTACGGGTCTGCCGATTTCAATCTGTATTGAAGTACACTGGGCGCAAACGGGGTGCCGGAGCACCGTCCAATCGTTTTTTGTTTTCCGACTTTTTGAATTGTTGTATGCGGTTATCTAAAAAGTTCCAATTAGGGTTCCTGCCGGACGAACGGGCATCGATTCGTAAGCCGGCTAACCGCATCAAAGAATTTGTGAGCAAAAGCAGAGGTGAAGATGAATTCAAGCAGACGCATCGGATTTATTTCAACCAGGATTGCGGGAACGGACGGCGTCAGTTTGGAGGCCTACAAGTGGGTACAGGTACTTGAAAAGGCCGGGCACGAGTGTTTCTTCTTTGCCGGAGAATTAGAGACGCCGGAAAACAAATCGTTTCAGGAAGACCTCGCCTACTTTGGACACCCTGAAATCCTGGAACTGCACGAGGCCTTGTTTGGCTACACCAGACGTTCCTCCCGAAGGACCGATCAGATGCATCGGCTCAAAGATCATCTGAAAAACCGACTCTATGCATTTTCTGACCAGTATGACCTGGATCTCGTCGTTCCGGAAAATGCCCTGGCGATTCCCATGCACATTCCTTTGGGGATGGCCGTTACCGAGTTTCTGGCAGAGACCGGGTTGCCCTGCGTGGCGCACCATCATGATTTTTCTTGGGAAAGAGACCGCTTCATCATCAATTGCGTCAAAGACTATCTCCTGTATGCCTTTCCTCCCGCCTT
>Ga0207797_1001048_pt1 | contig 20576 bp, 12 predicted proteins | sample PRCRCaboRojoPR_6_FD_187275 | JGI IMG/M metagenome (GOLD analysis project Ga0207797, IMG submission 187275) | Marine sediment microbial community from Cabo Rojo, Puerto Rico - PR CR 10% Liquid 1 (SPAdes) | ecosystem: Environmental > Aquatic > Marine > Coastal > Sediment | place: Cabo Rojo, Puerto...
GGTCTCGGCCACGGGAAGCCAGAGCTCCTCGGTCTCCGGAGGGGAGAAACCGGCGTTCAACGCCGCGCTCCACTGCATAGGCGTGCGACAGGGGTCCCGCCCAGATCCTGCCACCCGTTGACCGTAGGGGTCCTGCACCCGGTTCGATGGAATCGCGACGTCGGTCATTCCGATCTCGTCCCCGTAATAGAGCGTGGGCGTGCCACGCAGGGTCAGCAGCAGCATCGCCGCCACGCGGGCCTGTCGCCGTCCCACCCGCGAGGCCACCCGACTCACGTCGTGGCTCCCCAGGACGTTGTTGATCCACCCCCACGCTGGAACCGCTCGCTCCACCCTTTCCACCTCCGCGCGGATTGCCGGCGCCGTCCACTCCGCCAGCATCAGACGGAAGTTGAAGGGCAGGTGCAGGCCCTCTTCCGGCGCATCTCCGTAGAAGCGGGCCCAGAACTCGACGTCGGGATGGTAGACCTCTCCGATCAGAATCCGCGCCCCGTACTTGTCCGTCAGATCTCGCATCGTCTGCACGATCTCAAAAACCTCCGGCCGGTCCTTGCTGTAACGGTGGGTCAACGTCGCGTACTCGCCGCTGTCCCAAGGGCTCGGTGAGGGGCCTGGCGGGTCGTCGCGCAGTTCCGCGTCCTTGATCAGGTAGTTGATCACGTCCAGCCGGAAGCCGTCCACCCCTCTCTCCAGCCAGAAGCGCATCTGATCGAACATGGCGTCCCGCACCTCAGGATTGCGCCAGTTGAGATCGGGCTGTTCTTCGAGGAACGAGTGCATGTAGTATTGCCCGGTCGTCTCGTCCCACGTCCATGCCGGTCCACCAAAGACACTGAGCCAGTTGTTGGGCGGCGTCCTGGGATTCTCAGATGCGGGATCGGCCCAGATGTACCAATCCCGCTTGGGACTGTCTTGAGCGGAGCGTGATGCCTGAAACCACGGGTGTTGATCGGACGTGTGGTTAGGCACGAAGTCGATGATCACCCGCAGGCCTCGCTGATGGGCTTCCTCCACCAGATGATCGAAGTCCTCCAGCGTCCCGAACAGGGGGTCCACGTCGGTGTAATCCGCCACGTCGTAGCCGAAGTCCGCCATCGGCGAGGGGTAGAAGGGCGCGATCCACACCGCGTCGGCGCCCAGGATCTCCCCCACGTAGGCCAGTCGCCGCGTAATGCCCTGCAGGTCGCCGACGCCGTTGCCGGTCGTGTCGGCGAAGCTGCGTGGGTAGATCTCGTAGATGACGCTGGTCCGCCACCAGGCTTGCTCTGCGCCGCTCGTAGGCTTCTTCATCGTGAGCTTGCTCATTACCCCTTCACCGCGCCTGCCGTCAGGCCGGCGATAATGCGGCGCTGGAAGATCAGCACCAGCACGATCAATGGAATGGTGACTACCACCGAGGCCGCCATGATCTCGCCGAATGGTATCTGCCTGGAGAACACGCCCGAGAAGAGAGCGATGGCCACCGGCACGGTGCGCGCCTTCGGCTCAATGGTCGTGAAGGTGAGCGCGAACAGATACTCGTTCCATGCGGAGATGAAGGCCAGCAGTCCCGTGGTCACCAGGGCGGGGGCCGTCAACGGCAGCAGGACCATGTAGAATGTCTGGAACGGGGTCGCACCATCCACCTGTGCGGACTGCAGAAGCTCGATAGGAAGGTCTCGGAAGAAGCTGGTCAGCACCCAGACCGTGAAGGGCAGGGTAAAGATCATGTAGGAAAGGATCATGCTGAAGATAGGACTCAGCTGGAGGTTGATGATCACCGTGTAGAGACCGGCCAGCACCGAGACCTGGGGGAACATCGTCATCGCCAGGATGGCGTAGAGCGTCGGCGTCCGCATCCTGAACCGAAGTTTGCCCAGGGCAAAGCCCGCAAACGCGCCGCTCACCAGAGAGAGCAGCACCGTCGCGCTCGCCACGATCGTGCTGTTGAGCAATCCCCGTAGAAAGGTGGCGTCGCTGAAGACGGCGCGATAGTTGCGTAGCGTAGGGCTCCCGGGAAAGAAGGTGGCAGGCGTCTTCTGAAGCTCCCCCTCGGTCTTTAGCGATGAATTGAAGGCCCAATAAAAGGGGAACAGCAGGTACACGGCGATGAGGAGGACCAGGAACCAGAATCCGATCCGACCAATGACGCGTCTCGTGCCTCTCTTGTTCCTAGTCATCATGTCTCCACCCCCAGTAGCTGGACGTACAACACGGCAAAGGCAAAGATCAACAGGAAGATCAACACACCGCTGGCTGAGGACAGACCAGCGGTCTGAAACTGAATAAGCTGTTCGTACGTGAAGCTGGCCATGGACAGACGCTGGCGCGAGAGGAGCACGTTGAACACGTCGAAAGCCCGCAAGGCGTCCAGGGTGCGGAAGACCAGCGCCACCGCCAGCGATGGGCGCAGCAACGGTAACGTAATCGAGAGGAACTGACGCACCTTGCCTGCGCCGTCGACGTCAGCCGCCTCGTACAGGTCTTGCGAGATCATCTGGAGTCCGGCCAGGAGCATGAGTGCCATGAAAGGGGTCGTCTTCCAGACGTCCACGGCGATAAGGACCGGCAGCTGAAGCGATTTGTTAGTCAGGAACGAGATGTTCCCCCCGCCGATGCCGATCGCGGAGAATAGGGTGTTGAACAAGCCAACCCGAGTGGGCCTGAGCATCCACCCCCACAGTCGAGCCGAGACCACCGTCGGGATGGCCCACGGAACCAACATGGCCGCGCGCATGAGGCCGCGTCCGCGGAACTTGCTGTTGACGACCATCGCGATGCCCAGACCCAGGATCGTCTCCAGGATCACCGACGCCACGGTGTAGATCATCGTGTCCTTCACCGCCAGGATGAAGTCCGGTTCCCGGGCACCCAGGACGAAGCGTCTGCCAAACAGGGTGAACTGTGTCACCTGTCGATACAGGTGTGGCTCTCTGGGGAGAACGTCAATGGCCCGCTCGTAAACAATCTCGTTTTCCAGTGTCACCCTGACCGGCTTCAGTTCCTTAATGGTCATACCTAGCAGCTGCCGATAATTGCTCAGGCCGACAAACGTCTGGTCTGTTGTCTCCCCGCCGGCGAATTGCCGGTTGGTGAAGCTGGCGAAGAAGGTGTCCCCTAGCGGGTAGACGGCGACCACCAGTAGAATGATGATGGACGGCAACAGCAGTAACCTGGCTAGGCGAGCTTCTTGCTTCGCCAGTTCCGAGGGTCCTCCGCCGTTGTTTGACATAGTGACCTCCTCAGGTTTCTCATGCCTGCGAGCTCAAGGCATCGGGAGGTTCACCCTCCCGATGCCTCAAGTCCTAAGCCCGGCTCACTCTAGCGTGGAGATGATGTTCTCCATCTCGACCTCGCACTCTTCCATCGCTGTCAGGGCGTCCTTCTCCCCGGTCAGGATGGAGTGGATGGCCGTGAAGTAGGCTGTTGAGACCTCATTGTACTTCGGTGCCGTCTGCGTCGACGGACGAGGCACGGCGTTGACGAAGACGTCGTATAGCTTGCCCATGAAGGGGCTGGCCTCGAGCACTTCTTCATCCTCGTACAGGCTCTTGATGGTGGGGTTGTTGCCCATCTCAATGGCGCGGATCTTCTGCTCTTCCTCCCCAGTCAGGAAGAAGGCCACGTCGGCTGCTATCTCGGGGTTGTCGCTGTACTTCGAGACGGCCAGCTGCCAGCCACCCAGCGTCGCTGCGCTACGACCGTTCCTGCCCGCGGGCAGGGGGCTGACGTCGAACTTCCCGGCCACCTCGCTGTCCTCGCCCTGGCTCAGAGAGTAGACATAGGGCCAGTTGCGATGGAAAGCGGCGTTGCCCGCCTGCCAGACCTCGCGCGCGCCCTCCTCGCCCATCCCGGTCACACCTGGCGGCGAGATCGAACCGACCCAGCTGGCTGCCAGCTCGAAGATCTCTATCGTGTCGGGGTCGGTCACCATGACCTCCCGGTCCATGCTGACGAAGTTGTGCCCGCTGTTGGAGAACTGCCACTCCAGCGCGTCGCAGGTCAGTCCCTCATACTCATCGCCTTGCCAGACGAAGCCCCAGAAGTCCTGGTTGCCCTCTTCGCGCTCGCCGGCCTGGATCGTCTCCGCCATCTCGGTCAGCTCCTCCCACGTCCTGGGGGGACCCGAGTAGCCATACTTCTCCAGCAGGTCGGTCCGATAGTAGAGCATGCCCGCGTCAATGAACCAGGGCATGGCGACAAGCCGTCCGTCCACCGTGTTGTTCTCGACGATGGCCTCGAAGTGCTTATCGGTGTATTCCTCCGCTCCGTACTCGTTGAGATCGACCAGGTGCTGAGCTAGATCGCCGGGCCAGATGACGTCAACCTGGGCCACGTCCAGATCTGGGGACTCAGCCTCGAAGTACTGCAGGAGGACGCCTAGTCGATCCTGCACGTAGTCGGGTGTCTCCAGGAGTTCCACCTTGACGTTGGGATGCTCCTCCATGTAGCGTTCGGCCTCCGCCTTCGCGATCTCAAGCTCCTTCCCGACCGCGCCGGCCGCTACCGTGATGACGACCTGATCTTCCTCTCCTGCTGGCTCTTCGCCGCCGGTCTCCTCGCCCGCGGCCGGTTCCTCGGCCGTCGGGGTCCCTGGTCCGCCGCAAGCCACCAGCGCCAGTGACAGGATGATCATCAGGCTCAGAATGCTCCAAAGCTTCTTGTGTGCCAACATGTCTCTGCTTCCTCCTTAAGGTTCTTAGATCTCTTTGGCTCACCATTCACCCTGTGGCTCCTACACCCTAGCCGGCGAATGGTTACCTGTTTGATTCGGTTTATCCATCTTGCGCATCGACGACCGGATGGGGATCGGTTTTGGTCATCACCTCCTCGTATAGAATGCTCTTCGTCATTCAAGAGGTTACGTCGCTTCTTCTCAGGGCTTTGTCGGGGAGGGAGCGACAATCAGTCTGCTTCCCTCCTTTGTCAGTTTGCCTTTCGTGGAGATGGAGAATCAGAGTCTGGTCTGAGCTTTGGACGCTACAAAACCTGATCGAATGATCCTTTGCGGTCTGGGTGGAAGCGTTTTACTGAGTGTAAACTCTTACATTAAAAAGCTGCTCTGGTGGAAGATAGATCGCCTGTACTGCAAGCGCTTACATTATACACCATAGGTATCCCCGTGTCAAGGGGTTCTCGCGCCGGAAGTGGGGATAGCCCTTGCGTTTGTGAGTTCTTGGGTGTACAATTAGGCATCAAGTGCGGGTTGCGATGTAAGGTCTTTCAACGGTTGTAGTGGCAGCGCGATGCCAAGTCCCGCGTGACGTTGACGACCTTCGCAGATCTGCCTGGACCCATGCAGGTCTGCGCAGATGAGGTCCCTATTCCTTGACTTCGATCTCGCGATGACGATACCCTTTTCTTGGAGACCGTTATCCTCCCCGGAGTGAAGATGACACCGACAATTGAAGAAGTAGCGGAACGTTCTGGGTTCTCCACAGCTACCGTGAGCCGGGCACTGCGAGGATTGCCCAACGTCGCGCCCTCGACGCGTGAACGCGTCTTGAAGGCGGCTGAGGAGTTGCATTACTCCATCGATCCCTACGCCTCTCGTCTTGCCACGGGCCGGACCATGACCGTTGGCATCGTCATTCCCCTCGTCGATCAATGGTTCTACAGCAAGGTCTCCATCGTCGCCGAGACCGTACTGAATGCCCACGGTTACGACGTGCTGCGGTACAGCATCACGGGTTCCGAGAGCCGCACGCAGCTTGTCAGACAGATCGCCATCGGCAGACGGGTGGACGGGCTGATCGTCGTCACTGCGCCTCTCGAGGCCGATGAGGAGGAGCTGCTTGGCGAAGCCGGCCTTCCTGTCGTGACCGTCGAGACCGTCACCCAATCCTTCCCCTCGGTGGCGTGTGACAACGTCGCCGCGGCCATGACCGCCACGCGGCACCTGGTCAATTTGGGCCACCGCCGGATCGCCATCATCTCCGGCCTCTCCGACGACCCGATGCGCTTCCCCATTCCTCTAGAGCGCAAGAAGGGTTATCTCCGCGTTCTTGAGGAGAACGACATTGAGCCTCGACCGGAGTTCGATGTCTCCGGCAACTTCTCCTATGAAGGAGGAGCTGAGGCTATGACTCAGTTGTTGTCGGTGCGTCAGTCCCCGACGGCCGTCTTCGCCTTCTCCGACGAGATGGCTATTGGCGCGATGAAGACCATACGCGACCTCGGCCTCCGCGTTCCTGAAGACATCTCCGTGATAGGCTTTGACGATCACGACGTCTCGCGGTACGTGGGCCTGACCACCATTCATCAACCCGTGGCTGAGTACGGTGACCAGGCCGCTTCCCTCCTGCTGAACGCTCTTGACGGGCAGGAGATCGGCGACGAATTCCATACGCAGCTGTCGACCAGGCTCGTGATACGCTCCACCACAGGAGCGGCTCCCGTCTGAGACCGTCCGCTATCCGGGTTGGCAGAGGCAGCTGAGGGGCGCTTCGCGTAGTCTGTCGGTGACTATGCTTCTCCTGCTCTGACTAGGTCTCTGACCCGGTCTCTGACCCGGTCTCTGACCCGCGCTTCTGGCGCCGACGTGCCAGATCAAAGCTCCCCCCGGAGCGCAAAGACAATCACAGACTGAAGGGTCAAAGTGACTGGCTCGAACGTCATCTGTAAGGGTTAGTTCTGTAGATCCTGAGAGGTTCGCCGTGAAAGCCATCGCCCACTTCGTCACCGGTATCGCTCTCGCCACCTTCTTCCCCGAGGTGGTAGAGAGGGCGGCGGACGGCTCTATCCTCCCCGTGCTAGGCGGGGTCGCCGGAATCCTGCCGGATACGCTCGACTTCAGGTTCGTGCGCTACCTTGTGCCACACGATCTGGAGATCGACCCTGGTCCAGAGCCCGACGCGCGCCGCATCGCCCAACAGGTCGCCGATGCCATGCACCGGGCCTACGAAGACGGTGAACCTCGACGCGTGATGCTTCACACCATTCGCCTCGGCCCAGACCAGTGGCGGCAGTACGTCATCCGCTTCGACCCCGAGCGGGGCGAGGTCGCCGTCCGCATCGGTCCCGTCGTGGACACCGGACAGACACCACGCCCCCACCACCTCTCCCCCATCGGGGGAGATAGAGAGGGGGGAACGCCGTGCCCCGGCGGTTCGGACGCGGATGCTGTGCCGGCGCTGCGCCCGGCCTCCGAGCCATCCCCTCACCACCTCTCCCCCGAAGGGGGAGACAGAGAGGGGGAAGTGCGCGTCCCCGTCGGCGTCCCGATCGTTCACACCTACGACCGGGAGATCGCCGTCGACATCTTCAGCGGGCCATCCTTCACCTTCCAGCGACAGGACGACGTCCTCCACGTCCACTTCCTCGACTGGCACCGCCGCTGGTCCCACAGCCTGACCCTAGCCATGGCGCTGGGCCTGTTTGCCGCCGGCCTCGCGGCGCTCGCTGAGGCCCTGAGCCGCGGCACCACCACAGCCGCCCCGCTCTGGATCGGCTTGGTGACGGCGCTCGGTCTCGCCGGCCACGTTCTGGAGGACCAGCTGGGCTGTATGGGAAGCAATCTCTTCTTCCCCTTCACTCGGGCACGGACACCCGGGCTGGGACTCGTCCGCTCGGGCGACGCCGTGCCCAACTTCCTCACCGTCTGGACCGCTGTGATGCTCACCCTCTTCAACCTGGACCGCTTTGCCGCCCAACCCCGGCTCCGTCCTCTATGGTTCCTGGGCCTGGCGGTGGTGCTGCCGGTGGTCGTGCTGGGCGGCATCTATCAGCGAGGTCGGCAAGAGGGTGGAGAGGGTGAGGAGGTGCTTGGACAGGAGGAGACTGTGTCGCCGCTAGAGCTGAACGACCTTGGCTAGCCGTCTCGCGAGCTGGTGAGGGCCCGACGTCCACTCGGATCGCGTCGCTCCCGTGCGCCTTCGCCAGCGCGGCGCGTGGGTCTCATGGACGCTCGGTTTCTCAGGTGCGCTGGCAGGCAACAAAAAAGAGGCGCCCCCTTGTTGAGAGCGCCCCTCAAACGTAGTCTCGGGACTCGAACCCTCGGGCCTTACTAGACTCCGGAAAGCAAACCTCACTATCGGAAGGAAGTGAAACCGCTACGTTCGGAAGCAGTCGTCGCACTCGGGCGAGACTAACCCTTACGTCCGGAATCCTGCCTTCACTGTTGGAAGAACGCTGACCGACTTCGTTCAACCCCGACCACCACCATGGTACGGCTTTGTGCGCCGGAGACTACAGTGTAACTATATCACAGGCCCCAGGGTTTGTCAAGCTTTTACAGAACGTTCCCTTCTTACGGAACACTATCCTTACGGAACGTCATCCTTATGGAACGTTATCCCGTTTCTTCACGCTCCCTGGCGCAACGATGGCCCGTTCGACGCTGGGCATTAGGTTTTCCGCAACGAGCCACTGCCGCTGGCTCGGCACGTGGTCGTTCAAGGGCTTCACTCGGATGCCGGTGGTGCAACCCTCCAGATGATTCTGGCGGATCATCATCATCGGTCCCAGAGCTCCGTAGACTCGGATTCCCTCGATTGGCAGCGGGACGCTATCGCTCCCTTCGATCTCCACGTAGTTCCTCTCGATCAGCAGGCTGTCACAGCTGCCCACGAAGACGCCGTGACGCTCCCGGTCCAGCGGCGGCAACAGGACGCCGATGACGTTGTCGGCCACCTGTACCCGCCCCAGTGGGTAGAACCGGCCGCGACGGCCGCCGTGGCTGGCCCCCAAATGGACACCCTGACGCGCGCCCTGAACTGTGTTGCCCGTGACCTGAATATCCTTGCCCATAATGCCGCCCACCACGATGCCCTGAGCCGCGGCAGCGCCGTGTTCCTCCTCCAGCTCCTCGTACCACTCGCGGAACCCTCGCGGTGAACGCGCCAGATCGGGGAGCCGCCCCTGGTTCAGCAAGAGGCGATCGGCCACGTTCTGCAGGTGCCGATAGAGGTCTTGGTGGCTCTGTACGCCGCGGGGAGGCCGCGCCTCCAGCAGGCTGTTCCAGGCGTCCACCAGCTCCAGATCTGTTCTGAACAGGACGGATTGCTCGTTCTCCTGGGCCAGTACGTGTCCTGGTGGAATGCCGCCCAGGAGTTCCTCGCCTGACGGGTTCAGGTTCGCCGCGTGGATCAGCAGCCGTCGCACGCCGGCGCGATAGTGTGGGTTCTTGAGCAGACGACTCAGCGTCAGATATCGCGGTCGGTTGCGTCCGCGCACGACGTTCTCCATCACCCGGATGCGCATCGCGTTTACCACCAGGATGCCGGCTTGTTGGTGGCCCACGTGCATCGTGCAGTCCCGCACGGTGACGTTCCGATGAGCCAGCTCTTCTCTCTCGGTCCGTCGACCGTAGAAGACGCTCAGGCACGCGGCTGCCCGTCTCGCCCCCGAGCCACACGTGAGCGTCACGTTCTCTACGGTCACCGGACCGCAGCCGCGGAACGTCAGCACCCCGCGCAGGTGTTCCAGCCGGTCGGCCCCAGTCTTCTTAGCCTCGGCGTACAGATCTCTCACGGTGACGCTCTTACAGTCCTTGAACTGCAGGGCGGCCTCACCCTTGCGCGCCACGATCCGTGTGCCCGGGCCGCAGCCCGTCACCTTAAGGTGTCCCTTGTTTGCCAGCACCACGCCCTTCTCCAAAGGGTACTCGCCTACTTGGAAGCAGAGGTGCGCGTCTCCTCCCCTCTCCAACCTCTCCAGGTTCCTCTCCCAACCAGGTCCGGGAAGCAGGACCAGCGTACACCCGTCCTTCCTCAGGTGGTATAGCGCCTCAACGGCCTCCTGCACGTCCTCCACGTCACCCAGGCCGGGCGTTTCGCTGTTGTCGTAGCAGACATCCTCGGCACAGATACCCGTCAGCGTGGGGAAGGTGGGGCGGCAGTCCCTGATCTGCGGCTTCAGGATCTCCGAAGCCGGGAGGATCTCCACCTCGCTCAGCGCCTCCATAACGTCGTTGTGGGGCCCGAAGATCGCCAGGCTGAGGTCATCGATCACCTCAGCCTCCAAGCCCTCCCCGGTCAGGATCTCTGTAACCTCCTCGGCGGTCAGCGGGGAGCCGTCCGCGTTCGTCAGGCCCTGAGCCAGGCTGAAGACGGTTCTCTCCCCGTTGTCGAAGACCTCCCACTCTTCCGCCAGGTCGGGCTCGAAATCCCCGTTCCTGGGAATCACCAACCTTCGTCTTCTGCTGTCCCCCCAGACCCACCTTAGCAGCGCCAGTCGGCAGGTGTGATGCTCGATGCCCTGCGGCGCTGCTCGCTTCAGTCTCTCTACCTCACCCGTGGCGGCGCGAGCGGCGAAGGTCCAGTAGTCGCCCGTCCGAAAACCCCTGCCCGAGAACTGAATCTGTACCCCTTCCTCCAGCTTGATTGGGCCCTCTGTGGCCCTGATGGCCGCGCTGGGTTGATCCCAGCGGCGCACCTTGGCGTGTTTGTCGAGATCGTAGCCGAGGACCTCACGGTCCAGGGTGATGATACGCTCGGCTTCGTCGATCTCGGTGATCTGCGCCATGGTGCCCGGCTCTCCCACCCGGAGGCCGTCGCCCCGGAAGTCCCGCTCGTCGTCCAGCACCTCCACCCAGTCGCCCACGTGCAGGGCCAGAACTCTATCGTGCCCCAGGCGTTTGACTTTGAGCTGTCTCGTGGGCTGGCCTCCGACGAATGCTTCCACGCTAAAGACCACCGATCCATTGTCCCGGGACCATTTGAACGTCGCGTCATCCAGGTCCCCTCCCTCGTGGATCTCCACGCGATAGAGCCGGTTCTCCAGGCCCTGATACCCACCGCTTGGGGCCAGGCTGCAAGGATCCTCGTTGGAGTCCGTGGAGACAACGTCGGTGCTGAGACGTCCCCCGCTGGGCGGCGGCGGCCAGCCCCGGATCTGATCGCCGCAGTGTTCGGCCTCCACGTTCTGGTGCACCCTCACCTGCCACACGGTCTTCACGCGGGTGGTCGTGTCGGGCCCGCCCAGCGCGGTCTCGCGGATGTCGGGGTCCTCAACGGCGGTGATGTGATGCTCCCAGACGTCCAGATAGACCAGGTCGGTGCGTCCCTCCTCCGGCCTGAGGGCCGTGGGCCGTGGATAGTGAGGTTGTCTCCCGTAACTGGCGCTGCGCTCCAGCTCACACAGGATGCCGTCCACGTAGAAGCGGCCGGCTGAGATGCTGAGATCGAGCGGCCGAGCCGATGGCCCGCGCAGTCTCACGCCGATCTTGAACCCACCGCCTTCCCGCGGCGCCCCACAAAGCCCGATCACATCCTTGGCCTCGGTGCGGGCCAGGTAACGCTCAATCGCGACTTGCTCGTTCCAGTCGGCGTCCAGGTCGACGCGCCCCTGCTGCTTCAGCACCCCGGTGTAGTGCTTGGATGGATCGTGGGTCAATCGCGTGAAATCGCCCTTCATCATCACACCTCCTGATCAGGTCACGTAAAACAGCCCGGCCTCCAGGCCAAAGCGTAGATACTCCTCCAACGCCGCCCGCAGGTTCGCCTCCCGTTGTGGCTGTTGCAGGTGGTTGAAGACGCCCATCTCGGTGCCCTCCTCGGCGCCGGTCCGAATCTCGATGGCGCATCCTGGGCCGAGCTGAGCGTAGGCGGGATCCCCGTAATGGGACGAGGTGAACCTGGGCGTCAGGCGAGCGTGAATCAGCGCCTTCTCGGCTTCCGATAGCTCATCGACCGTCTCGTAGCCCTTGTCCTCGGCAAGTGCGGCCAACGCTGTGTCCGGCTGACAGCGGTAGCGGCGCGGAGTTTGCGATTCTCGCGGGACGTAGCTGAAACGGATGCAACCCCTTTGCCGCCGGCCGACGTCGATTGCCCTTCCGAACAGGCTGTCGCTCGCATCTATGCTGCGTGCCGTCGTGCTGCCAAAGATCGTGCTGGTCCGAATCAGCAGATTGGACCCTGCCGCCTTAATCCCCTCTGACGGTCCATCGACGATGCAGTCCGTCAGCTGCAGCGCCGGGACTTTGTCGGACATGGTGATGGCGCCACAGATGCTCCGCTCCATCGTGACCGTCAGGCGGTCATGCTTCATCCCTGCCTCGGGCTCCGCATCGACGGTCAGGCCCCCCTTCTCGGGCACCAGGGTGCAGTGACTGATCCGCAGGCTGCCCAGATCGCCGGGGAGAACCGTCACCTGGCCCTCGATCAGCAGCCCGTCCAGGATCAGCTCGCCGGGTGCCAGACCGTCGCTGTCCGCTGGGCTCTCCACGTGTATGTCCCCCAAGAGGTGCGGACGGACGTCATCGGGCGCAAATCGGCCGGCGACCCGCTCCAGGGGGCCGGCCATGCCCGTTCTATCGTCGGACGATCGTCTCGTCGTCGGCCACTTGGCAGCGACAACGGCCAACCTGCTTCCTGACGGAATCCTGATTGCGTGCCGACCGACTAGATCCCCCTCGTACGTGCGACTGTCCATCACCACGATAACCCCGAACGTCTCCGGATGATCCGCGACGTGAGCCTCCCAGGCTGCCACTGCGTCCCCCAGCGTCTGCACCAGCTGCCTGGGGTCCGGAGCCTCGGCCAACGTCTTCGCGTCCCTGGTGACGCCCAGCTGCCAGAGCTTCTCTCCCCTCGTCCATGGCTTCCGCTGCTCGTACCACGCTGCGACTGACGCTGTTCGATCGTAGGGACCGCCCCCCACGTCGCTGCTGAAGGCGTAGACGTTGGTAACCTCGACCCCCTCAGGCTCGGCGTCTGGGGGGAAGGCGATACGACCAAGCTCCGGATCCACGGCGACCGTGATCTCCCGTCTGATGCCGCAGTCCGGGGTCTTCACGCAGTGCGGATCATCGGACGGGCTGTACGTCCTCGTGTTGGCAGGGCGCGCCCAGGTCCTCAGGTTGCAGATCAGGATCCTCTCCGGAGGAATCGGATCCTCTTCACCTTCGACGAAGATCTCGAAAACTGGCTTGTCTCCGAAGATCACCGGACTGAAGTCAGATCCGTCGCCAGAGAACGGGGCGTTATCGTCCACCAGAGCCTGCCGCCAGGCCTCCAGCTCATCGTGGAGGGCGCGGCGGCGCAGGGGCCCGGGGGCGTTGATCTCCTCGGCCAGATGGGTGATCTCCGTCTCGGTGCGCGGCAGGTTGAAGAGTGGCGTGTCGTAGCCCAACGGGTGGAACGTGTAGCAGCCGTCACCGGCCGCTTCGACGCGTCGCGCTGTGGCGCGTTCGACCTCGTAGGGGTACAGTCGCCATAAGAAGAGCCCCACGTTAGGGATGTTGTAGCGGCCGCCGCTCGATCGCGGATCCGGGTGGAGCGGGGTCGGCGTGCGGACGTCGACGCTGTGGGCCGCTCTCTCGAAGGGCCCATACAGCAAGTCGAGCGGATCCGGATCGCGCAGATCGATCGGACAGAGGGGCTCCGGGCGCACGTGGTTCACGTGCTGGGTGGTGCCCAGCAGCTGGAAGAACTCCACCGCCCGTGCCGGCCAGCCGGTCAGGTCGCGGGCCAGCTCCTCCAGCACGAAAGCGGTCCCCTTGCGCCGTCGATAAGCCAGGGTGTTGGCCACGTAGGGCCGCAGGCTGTAGATGCCGGCGCTTTCCACGGTGTGGATCAGTCGCACGCCGAGCAGGTCGCCGATATAGGGGATCACCCAATCCTCACACGTCTCGATGAACCAGTTCTCGTAGAGATCCTCGATGTCCCGTTCGATCGCGGCCAGCTCAGTCTCAATCACGGTCAGCAGGGCCCGCAGTTGATCGTTGTGCTCCGCGTCCTCGATCCGGTAGATCGCCGGCAGCAGGTCGTAGAGACGTTCCCTGACTCGCTTACTTCCTTCGGTTGGGCTCAGGTCGGGCATCGTCGTCCCTCCATCATCGCCGCCGGTCAAGTGCAGCACACCGTTGCGGCCGCTATGGCTTCTCCTCCATCGACAACAACACGACGCCTGCTCCGTTGAGCATCAGGAGCTGGGCTGGACGGATCTTATGGGTTCCCGCGTCCCACTCGGCGCTGACCGCCGACAGGATAGCCCCGGGCATCACCTGCCGCGAGCCCTTTGGATCGTCGGCCCGATAAAGCTGATCCAGGTCGACCGCGACCACGCCGGAGACCTTGCTCATCACCTGGATCACCTCCGCTGCCGTCACCGGTTGGCCCAGTGCGCGCTGTTCGAAGGCGAAGGTCTCCTTGAGAGCCTCTCTCACCTCGGTGATCACCTCGTCAGCCACGTATCGGGGATCCGTGCGCACCTTCGCCTGCAAGTTGAACGCTATTGGCTCATAGTCGCTCACCACGAACGTGTGCGTCGGGTCACAAGCGGTCCGAATGGCCTTAACCAGGTTCTTGTAAAGAGTCGAGGACGTGGTCATCGGCTTGCCGCTGGAAGCAGCGACCGTGACGTGCACCAGCCGGGTTTCACCGTCCCAAAGGGCGACGGCGTCGGCCTTGCCGATACCCGAGAAGGCCCGTGCGAAGTCCTCGAAGTCGCGCAAGGAGACGATGCGGTCCAGCGTCAGCACCGTCAGGGGAGCGTTGCTGCGGGCGTTGCTCAACGTCTCCGGGTCTGCAGCACCGCTCGCTGCCACCGGGTTAGTGACCGCGCGAATCCCTAGGGGTCTCGTCTTCTGCAGCGTCAGCGTCCCTGCATCCAGCTCGCCGTCGGATCCAATCCCGCTCCGGTAGGTCGCCCTGACGTTCTCCATGCCGCTGGGCAGCCTGGCCCCGCTCTCGCCATCGCCGAAGATCACGGAAGGCGTGCCATCGTCGGCGATGCGCACCGTGTAGCATCTGCTCCGGTCGTCCAGTCCGTACAGCGATGCCGCCTCTTGCCACAGCACACCGTCGACTCGCACCTCCAGGGTGCTCTGCCCGCCGCTCGGCGTGGGCGCCGAGACGTAGGTCAAGGGGGGCTTCTTCAGCCGGAAGCGCTGGTGAGGAAGCGAGCCGTCACCGCTGCCCACGACCTCCTCCACGGTCTCGCCGTGAGTGGCCTCCACCACGTTGCCGTAGATCGTCACGCTGGCTCGCTTGTAGTCGTTCTTCAGCCGCGACCTCAGGGTCACCGACCTCCGGTCCGAGGACACGCTAACGACCACGGCTGTTTCACCCACGGTCTCGGCAGTCTCGCCCGGTTTCTCGGGCATGGTCGTCTTGCCGCTGACGATCAGCGTCCGCCCCTTCTCAAGCTCTTTCACGGGCCGGTCGAGGACGATTCTCTTTCCCCGAAGGTGCGTGGCGATCGGGCGCTCGGCCAGCTCGAGCCGTTCGCTCTCGGCAAATACCCGCACGTCGCGCCGTTTCTTGCCGAACGCCTTCTTGAGGCTCTTGCCCTCCAGCTTGAGCCGTGTCGTCTTGGCCGTCAGGGTGAAGTCCGTCCGAGAGGCCTCCTCGGCCTCGACCACACGGTACACCTCCTCATAGCCTGGGACGGACAGGACCACCCAGCTGCCTGGCGTGATCTGCGAGTAGACGCTATCGAGGTGTATGGTGTCGTCGGAATCGAGGTCGAACCTGGGCCAGTTGCTGTAGTCGCTGACCTTCCTCTCCGGCTTCAAGAACGCCTCTTTCACGCTGTCCGTCATCGTCCGCCAGTCCGGGGCGTTGTGGCCGAACAAGGCCGCCCGCTGACCAAACGTGTACACCGTGAACCACTTCTCTGGTGGAAGGAACTGCTCCCCGCCCCTTCCCCATGCCTTGCCTTCCTCCAAGGCGTCCGCGATCACTCTGACTCGTTTTCGCCCCTTGTCGATCGTCAAGCCCTCTGCCGGGGCCTGTCCCAGCTCTCCCTTCCACGTGACCCTTGTGTAGTCGGCCTCTGGATCGACCGTCACCGCGTCTGCGCGCCGGAAGTCCCACGCTACACTGCCGGCCTTCCGGCGACGCTTCCTACCGACGAAGAGCAGCGGATCGCCTGGTTCCAGTCCGGTGCTCACGCCTTGGAGGTACACTTCTCTGCTGCCGTAGCTTGGTCGTACCAGCTCCGATTGCTGCGGCCGCATCGCGTTCCATGCCGATCGCGCCTCCATCTCTGCCACCGTCTCGAAGGTCTGCGGACGTTCGTTCTGGGACGAGGGCACGCTCTGCACTTGGGTCCCCTCCGGCACCGTGACGACCTCCGGCGAACCGGGGCTGTCATCCACCGTGAACGCCAGGTAGGTGCTCGCCGCCACGCCGGGGTTGAGCTCGTAGCCGATGGCCCGAGCCAGCTCCAGCACCGACCGACGCTCCGTGGCCGTGCGCAGATATCCCTCGTTGGCGATCCGCTCCTGGTAGAACGTCAACACGTCGGCCACGGTGGCCCAGGTGTCCAGCAGGGCTATGGAGGGGTCGTCCGATGCGCGCGTCGTCAGCGCCGCCAGGGAAGGCCCATCCCCCGTCCCGGAGGTCAGGAGCCGAGCGTGCAGCCGTGCCACCATGCGGCTCATGAAGGTGGCGTGTGTGCCGATGCGGAAGTCCAGCGCAGGCTGCCCGGGTCGGTTTCTGCGGCCTGGTTCCGGAAGCTCGGTCTCGCAGCAGCCACAGGGATCGAGTTGAGGTTCGTGGGCTGGGGCGCTCATAGACCACCCTCCATCATAAACGTAATCTTGCCCTTCTCCGGCGCGTTGGGGTTGTTGTCAAGAACCGCGATCTCCAGGCGTCCGGTGGAGATCACCCCGGCCCGCCGCTCCCCCAGTGAGGGCTTCCCCCAGCGCTGGAAGGTCAGGACGTCGACCCATGCCACGCCGGGCACCTCCATCGCCGTCGAGACGATCTGGCTCAGGTAGACCGGTTGGCCGAAGGTGAACCTATCAGGGTGGAAGAAACCCCGCCGCCCATCGCCCAGATGCCGGTTGCTGAAAACCTCCCGCAGGGCCGCCTTCACAGCCGCGCGGTAATGACCCGGAGCGACGCAGACCTTGACCGCGATGTGCAGCGGCACGAGCCGAGGCGGCTCGATCTCCAGATCGTGCCCGGCCAGGCGGAAGCGCTCCAGGAAGGCCCGCAGCTCGGCCTCGAAGGCCGCGTCGACCGACCGACCGCCCCGGCGATCCACGGTGACGAACATCGTGTGCCAGCTCCCTGTCCAGCGTCGGCTTGCCACTGCCTTCTGCACCTCGGGGTGGGACTCGGCGGCAACGGCGTAGTCCGCTGCCGTGACCGCCCGTTCCTGGGCCCGGAAGGCCTGAGGCGCGTCGAGGCGCACGTCCTCCGTGCGCTCCGCATCGTTGCCTCCCTGGGCCGGCAAGATGTTGCACACCGCCTCGATGCCGTCATCGTTCGTCACCACGTGAGCCAGGGCACCGCTTCCCACGTTCCCTGCGCGCCCGTTCCCCACGCGATACAAGGGTTGGAACCGGGTCCCGCCTGCCGGTTCCTGACCTAGCACGTCGTCCCCGAAGCGCAGAACGCCCACCCCGTCTTCCATCTCCATGACGAACGCCTGCGAGATCCGGCTGCTGCTCAACAAGTCCCGTTCCGCTGTCCACGTCTCCCCGTTGTCCAGGTCCAGCAGGGTCACCGCCGGCAGCGCCGCCCGGGGATCCATCGTCATGGCCTGGGCGGTCGGTTGCTTGCGCGCCTTCTCGTGGTCGTAGGGAACGGCGTGGGTGATCCCGGCTCGAGCCAGTCGGGGGCGGTACCGCCGGCGCCTGATCCCGGTCTCTGCTATCTCGCTCTCCGGTACCCGGAGCACCGGCTGTTCGCTCTCCTTGACAACTCGTCCGTGGTCGGCCAGCACGATGTTCCCTTTCGCCACGCTGACCGGCTTCTTGCCGCCCCTCGGGTCATCCGGATCCCTCACACGCCACAGGCAGAGCGGAAACGGCAGCGCGTCCTCGGCATCCCATTCAATCTCCACAATCAGCTCGCGGGTCAGCGGGTCGACTTTCGACCGTGGTGCCCCGTCCTCTTCCGGGATCCCCAGTCGCGCGCTGCCGTCCTCCTCGACGGCCTCCGCACTGGGATGGACGTTGGTCAGGCGCACAGCGTGCCGATGCGCCGGATCTGCCTCCACTCCTCTGCCTGTGTCTGGTCCCCGCACCTCCTGAAAGATCAGCACGTCGCCGGGCCGCAGCATCAAGCGGTTCTCAGGATCGTCGCACAGGGTCGCACGCGTCGCCCCCTTGGGCAGGCAGCAGGCGTCGTCTCCCCAGGTGTAGAAGCTCATCTCGTTGTGGGCCTCGCGGAGAATAGCGTTGTGCATCGTCTGGAAGACCACCGGTTGCTGGCTCATCGCCTGGTCGAACGTCGCTGAGTCGGGCTTGATGCGCGTGCCGTGCCCCGTCACGCGGGTGAGCAGAGGGGTCGCTTTCTTCAGCACCAAGTTGTCGGCGTCGACTCGGATCTGCACCCAGGCGCGAGCATTGCACCCGTCGTGCATCACGTAATCCAGCAACCGCGCGTGACGCCGGATCGAGATGCGCCGCCGCGCCGTGCCCAGGTAGGCCTCCGTCGCTACCGCGTCTTGGTAGTAGCTCAGGTGATCGGCGGCGTAGGCCAGCAGCTCTACCAGCGCCATGCCCACGTCGGCTGGGTTCCGCTCCTCCCACGCCGGCATCGTCACCGACAGCCGATCCAGCATCAGCCGGCGGAAGCTGGCGTAGTCCTTGCTCAGATAGTCGATGGGCGGGGCCGGCTCCACCGGCTCCGGAGGGCACATCATCCCCTGCCGGCAGTCGAACCCGCTGTCACACGCCACCTTGAAGGAGAAGGTCACCTCCGCCAGGATCGGATCGAAGCCCTCCGGCGGGCTCGCATCGGTCGAGGACCGCACCAGCTTAAGCCGATAGGTGGAGTAATCGCCCGTCGACCGCGTTCTCACCACCAGGAGCCGTTCTGGCGCCTCCTGATCCAACAAGAAGGCTTCTTCGTCCTCGGAGACCTGGTGCCGGTCGCGTAGCGCCTCGGCGTCGGAGGCTCGTGCCACCCAGGCCACTCCCACCGGCTTGACCCCGCCCACGTCCCGAATCTGGACGTTCTCGGCCCGGAGATCTGCGGGCAGGGCCTTCAAGCACCGCACCAGCAGCGTTCGCTGGCGCGCGGTCTCCTCCGGCGCGTCCTGGTCGACCACCTCCAGGTAGTCGATTCCATTCAGCGTTTCGTGATCGTCGACGTCCTGACGACGATGCGGACGCTGACAGGTGTATTGGGTTGCACGCCTCGTTCGCCACGCCATATCACACCTCGCGGGAGAACTGAGCTGTCTGCCGCTGTTCGTTGCGGCGCACCACGTACTGGACCGTCACCTGAAGGATGGCGTCCTCGCTCTCCACCTCTACTGCCTCCACCTTGATCAGATCGCCCAGCCATTGCTGCAGCGCGCCTTGTACCATGAACTGCGTGGCCGTCGCCAGCTCGTCGCTATTCGGCGAGAAGACGAGCTGCAGCAGGCCACTGCCGAAGTCCGGTCGGTTGACCCGCTCCCCGGGCGCCGTGAAGAGCACCTGCTCGATCAGATCGCGGATGTGGTCGTCTTGGTCCGTGGCGGCTGTTCGCCCCCCTCCATCGATGTGATAAGGATAGTCTATCTGCATCACGTCCCCCTTACGCGCACCTGAGTCACGACGACGGTCAAAGGCGTGCCGTTAGGCGTGCAGATCGCCTGACTGTCCTGCAGGAGCACTGGCTGCCCTCCCGCGAACACGCGCGTGGCGGCCGATACGAACTGGCCCGTCACGCAGGGCATCGGAGCGGCTGCCGGTGTGGTGAAGGGGCAGCCTGCGACCACGTACGGAGCTGCTTGGGTCACCACCGGTTGGCCGTTCACCAACACCCGCGGATTGGGCGCTGTCGGCTGCGCCTGTCCACCGTGGGCACACACCACCGTCGCGCCAAGGTGCAGCAGGAAACCGGGCATCAGATCACCTCCAGAGCGCCATTGTTGATCGACACGCTCACCGGCGTCAGCTTGACGCTGGCGTTGCCGTTGCTGATCTCGATGCCCGAGACGTTGAAGACCAGTCTCAGCGGCATCGGGACCACCGGCGGCCCGACCTCGATCGTCAGTCCACCGGCGCCGGGGAGGTCGTTGATCGTCACCGTCACCCCATCCGTCTTGAGCACCTTCATCTGGGCGATCGCCGGCGTGGCTGGTGCCTCCCCTGCGCCCCAGAAACAGCCGCTCCAGATCGGATAGTCCGGATTGCCGCCCTCAAACTCCACCCACACGTTGGCGCCCACCGGTGGAAGGGCGAAGAACCCCACCCCCGGGCCGGCGAAGGGCGCGCACGGCATGGCCCAGGCCATCCGTCCCTCGCCTAGCACCGCCGGCACGCTCACTTGCACCCGCCCCTGCATCAGCGGATCCACGTTGTTCACCACGCTGCCCCGATACTTCCCGAAGAACTCCCTCTCTGGCATCGCTACCCCGCTCAAGGCCTCACCAGCGGCGTCAGCGCTCCCGTCCCCTCGCGGGTCAGCGTGAAGCGCTGTTTGTACTCCCCGGCGCGCAGAGTGTGGTTTACGCTCTTCACGTAATACATACCGTCGTACTGGTAACCGGCGCCTCGCACCCCCACCAGCCCACGCGCCGTCAGCACGTCGCCGTACCGCGCCGTGTCCAGCTCACCCGTGGCCGTTACGACTTCGTCCGTCGAGGCATCGGTAATACCCTGGGCGCGCGCATAAGCTTGCATCGCGTTCAACCCGCTGCGGCGCAGTTGCCGACGACGCACGTGGGGCTGGTTAACCAGCAGCGCCGGCTGGCTGGCCAGTGGT
>Ga0207797_1001049_pt1 | contig 20571 bp, 17 predicted proteins | sample PRCRCaboRojoPR_6_FD_187275 | JGI IMG/M metagenome (GOLD analysis project Ga0207797, IMG submission 187275) | Marine sediment microbial community from Cabo Rojo, Puerto Rico - PR CR 10% Liquid 1 (SPAdes) | ecosystem: Environmental > Aquatic > Marine > Coastal > Sediment | place: Cabo Rojo, Puerto...
CCTATCGACCGAGACGCCACGGCCGTCGGATCGGACGGAGACCCCCGAACCGCCTGGACTGACCAGGACACCGCAGCCGCCGGGGTTGACCGATACACCCGAGCCCCCCGGCCTGACCAATACGCCCGGGCCACCCGATCAAACCGACAGGCCCGATCCCTCGGATCCCCCTGATGGGACAGAGCCCCCGGATCCGCCAGGGCTAACCAACACGCCGCAGCCACCGGGGTTGACGAAGACGCCACAACCACCCGGCCAAACTAAGACACCACAGCCACCCGGCCAGGACGGAGAGGATGACTCCCCGCCACCGGGCGAAGACGATGAACCGCCGCCTGGACAAGACGGCGACCCACCGCCAGGTCAGGACGGTGGTCCGCCACCAGGTCAGGACGACGGTCCACCGCCAGGTCAAGACAAGCCGGATAAGCCATAGTTAGCGAGCCGGCGCTGGCGCACATATTGGCCCCCATGCCGATACCTAATCGGTATGGGGGCTTTCTATAGCTGGGCAACCATCTCCGCCCATCCGAGCGTTCTGCCTCAACTTGGTCAGCCTCTAGTACTTTAGTACCCCCACCCCCTCCAGGCCGTATCTCGCGCCGCATCTGGTCGTTAGACAAGTGAATTTGATCCACATTGGGTGTCGCATCAGACAACGCTAAGCTACTGAGAGGGGATCGAGCGATGGAAACGTCCTCCTACCTATCCGCCTTACCTCACAACGACGATCAATCCCGCGGTCAGGGCCTGGTCGAATTTGCGCTGATCCTACCGATTCTACTGATCCTGCTGCTAGGCATCATCGAGTTCGGCTACGTCTTTGCCGCCTACAGCGGGCTCTTTAACGCCGCCCGCGAAGCCACCCGTTACGGGGCGGTCCATCCAACGGACGTGGAGAACATGAAGAGCAATGCCCGCTCCAAGATATTCCTGACCAACCCAGACGATGTGGGTTTCATCGTCCGCTACGATAACGGCCCCAATACCAGCGTCTTCACGGACTCCTCGGAGATCGTCTTGGGCAAGAGCCGCATCGTGATCACCCTGACACACAACCTGCCGACGCTAACGCCCTTTATCCGCGCGATGACCGAATCCTTCCCGGTCGGCACGCAGTCCGCGCGGACGGTCGCCACGCTGGGCGACGAAGGGACACTGGGCACCGGCGTCGGAGGAACCGTCGGCGAAGGAACCCTGGGTGGAGGGAACGATAGCGACAACGACGGCGTCGACGATGACAGCGACATCTGCCCCGGGCACGACGATACCGTCGATAACGACACCGATGGGATACCCGACGGTTGCGATGCTTGCCCTGGCTACGATGACACTGTCGATACCGATGGCGATACCGTCCCCGATGGATGCGACGTCTGTGCCGGCAGCGACGATACCCTCGATATTGATGGCGATGGCACCCCCAATGGCTGCGACATCTGCCCGGACCACGATGATGCGATCGATACCGACGGCGACAGTGTGCCAGATGGATGCGATGTCTGTGCCGGAAGCGACGACGCCGTCGACACGGATGGCGATGGCATTCCCGATGGATGCGACAACTGCCCCGCCCTGCCGAACGCCGATCAAACGGATGCCGACGGAGATGGCGTAGGGGATGCGTGCGAGAGCGACGGCAACATCATCATCGCCAAGACGCCCGATCAGCAGCGCGTGGCCCGAGGGCATAGCGCCTCGTTCACTATAGAGGTCACCAATGGCGGCGAGACGGACCTGGAAGAGGTCACCGTGGTCGATCAACTGGTCCCCGAATGTGACTCCGGCAACCTCGGCACGCTCCTCGCCGGAGAGAGCACCAGCTACACGTGTATCGCCCCGGAGGTGATGGAGGACTTCACCAACGTGGCGCAGGTTTCGGCCACCACGCCAGCCGGCGACCCAATCGCGGACACCGATGACGCCCTAGTCGATGCCCTAGACCCGATCGTGATCACCAACGTCCCGCTTGAGGAAGGCGGCACGCTAGTGGAAGGGACAGCCGATGAGTTCGAGGCGATCTACATCTACGACCCGGAGGACTCTAATATCTCCGGCGACTACATCGTCGGTGAGGACGGGACCTTCTCGTTCACGGTACCCCCCCTCCGTCCGGGTCACACAATCGTGGTGGCCGGCTACGACCATTGGGCTTCAGCGGTCGTTGAGGGCGAGTTCGACCCGATCACCATCGATCCTCTCTGCCACAACGAGGCCACGGTCTCCGGCACGGCACAGCCCTATGAGACGATCAATCTCTCGATTCCAGATCTGAACTACACCGCCAACGCCACCGTGAACGCCGATGGCACGTATGCCTTCACGCTGAGCGACATCACGCTCCAGTTCGGTCAGACCGTCTCCGTCGAGGGGTACGACCAGAGCCAGAGCGCAACGGTCGAGTGGTGTGCACAGAGCGACCCGGTGATCGCCCTCTCGCCTCAGTGCAGCGCCCCCGACGCCACAGTGACCATCAACACCAGCGGCGCCGAATGGGGCACCGGCAATCACCGGGAAATACACCTTTTCTGGGATGACGCCGACACAGGAACGGTCTACAGCCTGGGGAAGAACGAAACGACCTTCTCCAACCTGAGCTTCGACATCAATGGCCCCGGTGACGGATCCCACATCGTGCGAGCCGAGCTCTGGGCCAAGAGCAAGGGGCAATACCAGCCCACCGGCACGTTCGCCGAGGCAACCTTCGAATCCCCCTGTCCGGGGCCAAACCTGATCGTGACTCATATGGAGCTACTGACGACCACTGATGTGATCTCTACCTATCAACCTTTGGACTTCCAAGTCCGGGTGAAAAACATCGGCACACGGGCGGTCAACAGCCTCTTCTGGACTGACCTGATCGCCGGCGAGGCCGAGCCGCTGGCGCCGGATTCTGGTGAGGCCTGGGGCGCGGTCGAGACCTTGGGGATCGAGGAAGAAATCACGCTCACCGTGACCTGCCGCAACGGGCTGCCCTACACCGGCACCTACACCCTGTGGGGGTTGACCGATTCGTGGGCTCAGATCCCTGAGATGTACGAGGACGACAATGCACATCCACCGATCACAGTCACAGTCACCGGAGTCGGCTCGGAGCAGACCGACCCGATCTCCGGCACCGGAAGCATCGAGGGATATGCAGCCGTTTTGAGCGAGGATGGCACGCGCTCGCCAGCCGAGCGGGCCCGCGTCTGGGTGACAGACGAAGAAGGTAACGAGGTGGCTTCCGTCTACTCAGCGGAAGATGGCCACTTTCTGCTAGAGAATTTGCCGGCCGATACCTACCTGTTGATGGCCGAGACGTGGATCAACAACGAACGGCGCTATGGGATCCTGGAAGAACCGATCACCGTCAGCGAGGGCGAGAATCTGCTGATCGGCTGGTTGGTGATGAACTAGCCCGAGTGAGAAAGCAGATGGTAAAGAGGACATCTCAACTCATCACCCTCATCGCAACTGCCGCGATCTCCCTGGGGCTACTGGTCGGAGGGGTCACGTTGGGATTGGCCGATACCAGCGACCCGAACTGGGCGGGCACCGATCCGATCCAGATATCGATCCAGTCTCCGCCAGCAGCCAAGCAAGGCGACCTGACCGTGGACGGCAATGATCAGGTAGTCGCTAGCTGGATTGAGGCCAACAACGAAGGCGAACGATACCTTTACGAAGCTCGGAGTCAGGGCGGGCTGAGTGCTCCACAGGTGATTACGGACGTGACGACGTATTCCGAACCCGACGTGATGGCCTACGGTGACCGCAGCTTCGTCGCTTGGGTGGCTTCTAGTCACGCATTACGGGAAACAGAGATTGGAACGGACCAGATCCGAACCGTGAATAGCGCCGACGACATCGCTCCGTCCGTACAGCCAGCTTTGGTCGGCGCGGCGGACAAGTTGCACCTCTTTTTCGCCGCGGAGGCGTCCTATAACATTCCCGACATCTACTACTCATCTCGGGATCTCACCGGAGACTGGGCTGAGCCGCGCCAGATCTACACCCACACCGCTCCACTGGGCGCTTCCTGGCCCGCGGCAGCGATCGAACCGGATGGCAGTGCCCTTCACCTGGTGTGGGAGGAGAACGACCATCATACCACGACGTGGATTCGGTACATGCGCGGCATCGTAGGCGCAGACACGGTGACGTGGACGGACCCGATCACCCTTTCAACGGGGGTCAATCCGCTACTGCCAGATCTCGCCATCGCATCTGACGGCACCTTGCACGCCACCTGGGGGGAACGGATTGGCACGGCCGGGGATGACACGTATTACGTGCGCTACGCACGAAAGCCGGCCGGCGAGGACTGGAGTGCCCCAGTACGGATCGATCCGCGGACGGTGGCGACGAACCAAAACTCACCGACCTACGTCGATCCACGACTGGCACTCCACGAAGCCGATGGCGAAACGACGGTCTGCGTTGCGTGGCATGGCTTCAGGGAAGGCGACGAGCGAACGGAAGAGACGCTCGTGAACTGCTCTGATGATGGGGGAGCAAGCTGGGAAAGCGCGACCGAGAATCTTTCCCGCACGGACCTGAGGGCATCGATCCATCCGGCGCCGGCTTTCGACAGCACGGGCAAGTTACACGTGGTCTGGCAAGAACGCGAGAACGCCGAAGCAGGTTACAAGATCTATTACGCCCATGCTCTATCGCAAATCTTTCTTCCGCTCATCATGCGGAGCAATTAGCAAGCTCTGCGATCAGCCGGTTTGAGGAGTCAGGCAATGAAGAAGTTAGTCGGCATCTTGCTCATTCTGGCCAGTTTCGCCATTCTGGGAACAATCTTCCTCCTGGAAACCCAGGAGAAGGATGTTGCGGTGGCGGCAGATCACGTCACAGCGCCGACGGCCGTACCGCACCCGGAGCCAGAAGAGAGCGCGCCACACACCCTCTCTTCGGCCTACCAGGCCGCCTGGGAGAGTACCCAAGAGGAAGGGGACGATCTACGGCTTCTGGGCGCCTCGACCCAGTGGCAGCAGGCCAGCGAGGAAGCGATACTGAAAGAGGCCGGCAACTGGGTCTTCACCTTCTACGCTCCTTCCAAGCGTGAGGAGATCGACGTGCTAGTCAAGCCCCAGGGTGCGCGCATCGTCAATCGGAGCCGCGTATACAAGGTCCGCGATGGGCTGTCGGACGGCCAATGGCAGGAAGGCCCGCGAGATGCGCTACTGATCTTCCTGGCCCAAGGCGGGCGGGAGTTCCTGACGCACCACCCCACCGCGACGGTCAACGTCCACCTATCAAGCAACCAGTCACAAGCCGTCTGGACGATCCTGGCGACCGATATTGGCGCGGAAAGCCTGTCGGTCCAGGTCGAGGCGACAACTAACAGATTCCTCTCCGTCACCGGATAGAGAGAAGGAGGTTCAATATGAATTGGAATAGACGTCGTGAAGCCGAAGAGTCAAGCGAGCGCGGACAGAGCTTGGTCGAGTTCGCCCTGTTGGTCCCGCTGCTGCTGATCATCGTAGCCGGCGTGCTGGACTTGGGGCGCCTCTATTTCGCCTTTCTGACCATCACCGATGCGGCCGCCGAAGGTGTGACGTATGCCACCATTCATCCGCCAGATGCCACCGCCGTCACCTGCCCAGCCAGCCCGACATGCGCCTCTCCCGACGACGTCGGGTGTATCTGTCTCCGCGCCCAAACCAGCACAGAGGGAGCGATCGAAATCGCCGGGGATGACGTTGAGATCACGTGCCTCAACTGCCCCACTCCGCCGTCAGGGACACCCGTGACGGTCACCGTGAGGTACGACTTTCAACTAGCAACGCCATTTATGAACGTCATCGTCCCAGAGGGCGTCCTTCCGCTGGAGGCAGTAGCCAGTGAGGCCATCCTGACCGGCGCGATGGAGTGAGAAACACATTCGCGATAGACACTCGAACGAGAAGGTAGACCGATGAACGGAAGAGAAGAAGGTCATACGCTTATCTTGCTAGGCATCATCTCGGTGGGACTGGCCCTGGCAGCCGTATTCGCGCTCGACGGGAGCCTGGTCTATGATCAGCGTCGACGGATACAGCACGCTGCCGAAGCAAGCGCGCTGAGCGGCGCTCAAACCTTGGCTGCCGCACGTCACGAGGCAGCGGCGAGCCCACAGGCCATCGACGAGGCAGTCTCGCGCCAGATCGAAAAGGCCGCCCTGGAAGGCGGTATCGCTACCTCCGGTCAGGTGGAAGCGGCCTATGTGATAATCGACGGAGATAGCGAGGAGAGACGATCCCCCGTGCCGGTAGGCAACGCCCTATCCGGTGGCCCAGGCACGCCTGAGGAAGCCACCGGGGTCGTCGTGACCACCACGGCCCAACTACGCACATTCTCCATGGCGCTGGCGGGAAAGAATCGTGTCGAGGCGCACGGAGAAGCCACAACCATCATTAATCTAGGAACCGACGAAGAGCAACCGCCCCTTGGGGCCACCGATTTGAGCATAGCACGAGCCGCACCTGACGCATCCGCAGGCTACGCCGAAGAGGCGTGCACGTTAATAGACGATTGCATCGTCGTCCTGCGGCAATAACTCGTGGAAGACGCCCGACGCCGAGGAGAACCTCCCTCGGATAGCAGCACATTTGCACACCCAATACCCTCTGACACATCCACCTCTCCGACGTGTCGGGCGATTCCTACCCTAAAGAGAACCCGTCACCCCGTATCTAGTGGGGATGATTGACGTTAAACAAGTAGAAGCGGATACACCGTCCAACTAGGCAATGGTGGGAGGCTGAACATGAAGAAGAAGAGACATGACGAAAGCGGACAGATGCTGATCATTATGGTCTTCATCCTGGTCGGTCTGCTCGTCGTCGTCGGCCTGGCGGTCGATGGCGGCACCGTCTTCCTCGAACGTCGCCGAATGCAGAACTCAGCGGACGCCGGGACGTTGGCCGGAACGCGCCTGTTGGCCGCCGGCATCTGCGGTGAGAGCGTCACCGACGCCGATATTCTGACCGCCATTCAGGAATACGCCGGCAAAAATGGCGTTCAGGCCAGCAAGGACGTGATAGCCCATTACATTGATAGCGACGAAAGCGTTCTTGGGCGCGTGGGAGACGGCACCATCCCCGATGGATCGACCGGGATCTCAGCCACCACGGCCATCACGCGCCCGACGACGTTTATGGGCATGGCCGGGATCGAGCAAGCCGGCGCCGGGGGCTCGGCGGTGGCGATGACAGGCCCGATCGTTCAGTTCCCAGGCGGCATCCTGCCGCTGGGCGTCCACGTCAGCGTGGTCGAAGGGATCGACGCTGGCCAGGACTTCAGCGTGCTAGACGTGGTCAACAAGCATAGCGGCGGCGACTTCTGCGTCGATGAGAACGGCAACGGAACGTATAACGACGCAGCCGACTGGTGCATCAGCGACGTCAACGCCTCTCACAACGCCCAGCGTGGATGGCTCAACATCAACTTCATCTACAACAAGGATCACGTCACCGCGTCCGATCCACTCAACCGGGCGCGTCAGAAAAACATCGGCGCCGGCAATTGCAACCAGACGCCCCCGGGCCTCCAGGGCTACGCCAGCGGCGACTGCCCCTACACCGACCCGGTTATCGCTGGCGCGGTGGGCGGCATCAACGGGGACTTCATCCACGGCGGGCCCGGTGCCAAGACCTCAGTGTTGGGTGAGATCAAAGATACCTACGCCGGCACGGACGCCGTCGTGTACGCCCCCATCTTCGACGTGATCTACACGGCCAACGATATGAAGGAGAGCGATGACCTGCCGACAGCCGAAGCGCCTGACGGATACAACAAGGGTGGCGGCTGGCCCACACAGGGTGGCGGCTCAGAACACGCTTTCTTCTACCACATCGTCGGCTTCGTCGGCGTCAAGGTCAATGACGGAGCAGGAAACCACACACTGGATGGTGAGTTCGTCGAGGCCCTGATCAGCGATGGCGTGATCTCGCCCAGCTCAGGCTACGGCACCAACGCCTGCAGCGCCAGCGAGACATACGGCATCCAGCTCTGGAAGTAGAATCGATCAAACTGAAGAGAGCCCAGGACCGTGCGTCGGTCCTGGGCTCTTTGCTGTCAGAAGGAAGCGGGGTCAGAAAATCTCGATCCGCCAATCGACGACTTGGACCCGGCGATAGTGGTTCTCGATCCAACGGACAGACTTCTGCAGCCGCGAATCGACGTATCCCGGGTCGTTGGAGACGGTCACCAGAGCCAACTCCGCCGACTGCCACATATCATTCAGATGGACCTCGGCCACCGAGAGGTTGAACTCCTTGCGCAGCCGGTGAATCAGCGGCTTGAGCGCGCTCCGCTTTCCCTTGAGCGAATCGTTTCCTGGGATGTAGAGCTCAACCGTGCACGCGCCGATGACCATCGATCACACCTTCCTGTTCCAATCATCCGTAGCATACTTTTTCTCACGAAGGCTCTCTGTCCAGAGCCGCTCGCCGTTGCTCAGCTCCGCCGGCTTCAGCTCAAGGGTCAGTGCCTCGGCAAAACCCTCGGCCAGTGCATCGGCCACATCGCTCCAGGAGACTGGCTTCCCCAACACATCCTCCAACGTCGCAGCACGCGCGCGGACGCGGTTCCGGCCGGGGAGCGCGGCCAGAAGCGGACAGATTCGGGCAATGTCTCCGGTCAGCGGAACCGCCCCATGCTGGAGCACTGCGCCACGAGCGCGCATCTGGGCGCTGCCCACCAGCTTCCGGCCATCAACGGCGATCTCGTAGTCGGATGGCACCTCGAAGCAGACGGGCCCCTTGGCCCGACGGCTGGCCGCTCGCTCGTCGGACACAATCCCGGTGACGCCCAGGCGCTCCAACCCGCGTATCAGGCCAGCGCTGAGGCGGCGGTAGCTCTCCACCACCCCGCCGGCCACGCGCGGATCGTCATCGGGGGCAACGACGGCATAGGTCAGCTCATCCACGTGAAGGATCGCCCGCCCGCCGGTTGGACGCCGCACAAGGTCAAAGCCGGACGCCACTAGGGCCTCCAGGTCCACGTCGGCGACGGGCTGCCCGCGCCCCAGAGAGAGGCAACCCGGATCCCAGGCATAGAAACGGAGCGTGGGAGGGCTTTCGCCACAACTGACGGCGCGCAAGATCGCCTCATCCATCGCCATCTGGGTCGCCCCGTCGGCAGGCGCCGAGTGGATTAATCGCCAGGTGGCATGTGGATACTCAACCATAGATGCTCTTTCCGTAGACAATCAATCGATTCAGCCGCTCATTCTACCACAAACCCTCAGAAATCGTAGCGCTCCACGAGTATGGGCGTTCGTAGCAGTTCCAAGATACTCTGGGCCCCCCAGTTGACCTACGCTCGGTTTTAGCCACAGCGTCAATCCCAGGCGAACGCCTTGCTTTCGCGTCAGAAGCCAGTCTTGGTTGGCTGTGCGTTCTTGCTTCGAAATCCCGAGTATTCGAAGCCAGTCGAGACCTCTGGATGTACTGAGAGCCAATACGCGCCCCTGAAGCGAAGGCAAGGCGTCCACCCGGGGTTGATGCTAGACACAAATGCAGCTAGGAGGGCCTCACAACTGGTACGAACGCCCTCCACGTAGCAATTCTGAATATGGCGGTCTTTGCCGAAACTTTTCAGGACTATCGCAGAAAAACTGGGCCAAGAGGCTCCGAAACTTCAAAAACTCACTGCGAAACCAAACTTCTTGCTCGCAGATGGTCCATATTTAGAACTGCTGCCCTCCACGCCAAGTCCTTGACTTGGCAACGTGACTGTGGTACTATAGCGTTATACGATATATCGTTACACGACATATCTTGAGAGGAGAATCGATCGTGCCATCCAACACAGAGAACCAATTGCCGCTGACGGAAGCGACGCTCATGATTATGCTCAGTCTAGCCTCCGCGCCCAAACACGGATATGCGATTATGCAAGACGTAGAGGCGCTGAGCGAGGGCCGCGTTCACCTGAGCACGAGCACACTTTACGGCGCACTCAAACGTCTGCTAGAGGACGGTTGGATTGATCGCACCAACCGTTCAGAATCGAGCGACGAAGGCCGCCCACGGAAGGTCTACGCGCTGACGCGGATGGGTCGGCGCGTACTGGAGGCAGAGATAGAGCGGTTGCACGATCTGGTGGCGGCGGCGCGGCTTCGCACGTCAGAGGCGGAGCCGTGAGGCTCAGCGCACGCCTCCTCCGCCACCTCTACCGCGTGCTACTGCGCCTCTACCCACGCAGCTTTCGCGTCGAGTTCGGCGCTGAGATGGAAGACGTCTTCACCGAAGCAGTAGCCGAGACATCAGCGCGCGGGCGGCGATACCTGGTCGGCCTCTTGCTACGCGAGTTAGGCGATTGGCCCGGCGCGCTTCTGATAGTCCATTGGCACAAGTTGCAAAAGGATTGGACTATGAGTAAACCAACTACGGACGGAAGTACGCCTTGCACCGGCCCACAGACGTGCGAGGAACCACTGGAGCCTTCCCCTTGGCCGGAACCACTCCTGGCCGGATTGCCTCACGCACTGGTGGCGCTGTTCGTCGTGATCCAGTCCTACGTCTGTTCATCATTATCCCAACGAGGAGCCTCGGCGACCGAGAACATGCTGGGGGCCGCCTTCGTGCTCGCGGGAGCTCTTGTCATGCTAATCGCCTGGCGGCGAGGATGGCCCCCTTGGTCGGCGAGCTGGCTTCCCTATGCCTTCCTCCTACTAGCCTTCCTTCTGCGTGAGTTGCTGGAGCTGTGGAGGCTGCCACTGGGAAACTGGCGATTGATGGTCTTGTTGCCTGGACTCTACCGCAACCTGTTCTTACCACTGGCGCTGGGGGGCGCCATCATGCTACTGAGTCTGCGGCATCGGCTGAGGTTTTTGTTGGCCGTACTTCCGCTGGCAGTGCTGGTGTGGCAGCTCGCGCTGGAGTTCGTCCCGATCCGGGATGCGATCGAAGCAGCGGGCTGGCTGAGCGCCGCTGTCGTGGCCGTTCTGATCGCCCGGGCCGGCAGTCTGCGAAAGAGAACGTGGCTCACACTCGGTCTTAGCATGGGTGTGGGATTGGTCTATACCTACGTCGGCACCTATCACATCCAGTTCCCCACCAGCGCCCCGGCCCACTACCACACGGCGCCGACATTGCTCGATTGGTGGAATCAGCTCGCCTTGGGGACGTTGGTCACCGGCGTGCTGATCTTAAGCCCGCTCTTGGTAACCAAGCTACGCAGACTGATCCGGCGAGCCAGTAGAACAAATCGGTTGGGATTCGACATCGCCCTTGCGGGGATCACGCTTCTCCTGATGACCGACCTCGTGACCGCGTGGTGGTTCGGCCAGGGTGCGGAGGTTATTCAGCTTACCCTAGGCTCAGAGGCGACAAGATTGGTGTGGCTCATCGCGCCAGCTATCGTGGGGCTCCTTCTTTGCGTCGTCAGTGCCGCGATGCTGAACGCAGGGCTCGCGCAGAGAGAGGCGACGGCCGGAGATCGAATCGCGCTCTTCGCCATCTTCGCCCTCATCCTTACACCCGCACTCGGCGCCTTGCCGCTTCTGGCTGGCGTGTGGGAGATGCGCACGGTTTCCAGCCTCTGGTGGCACGCCCTCGGCCTGCCGTGGCTGGCGTTAGCCGTCTGGTCAATTGGCCACCGGAGCACCAGGCGCTCCGCCGGAGCGGAGGTCTAAGGAACTGGAATGACCCCAACATTGGCTCATGGTCGAAGGAGGAGTATGACGAAGCGGACTAGGTTCTAGATTGGGCAGTTTACTTCAGATAGTCCAGATACCGGCTCTGGCGCGATAGGAAGACGTCGATCATCTCCTTCATCCCAGAGTACCGGTCGACGACGGGATCGACCAACAACGCCTGGAGCACGGCGGCCCTCGATCCCTCCAGGATAGCCGCGGCGGTCAAGTCGTGGACGGCGACCTGGTTCTGAAGGAGCCCCGCGAACCCCTTAGGCAACTCACCGAGCCTGACCCCATGAACGCCGTCCTTATCCACCTTCGCCGGGACCTCCACCACGAGCCAGTCCGGCAGACTGGCGATGGCCCCGTTGTTCGGAATGTTGACGGCCTCTTCTTCGTAGCCGGCATCGGTCTCGATCCCTTCGATGATGGGCACAACGCGCTCGCTGAGCTTGAGCTCAATCTTCGCCTCGGCCTGGGGCAGCCACGACTTATAGAAGCGATAGAAGTCGAGGATACCCTGGTGATCGACCACGTCGTAGGCCCACGGGATGTACTCGCCGAAGTGGCTATCCGTCGTGATCGGCAGGTAGCCGAACTCCTCCAGGATGACGCGGAAAAGTCCACGCTCCGGCCAATACTCGGTGCGCGGCTCGAAATCAACCTCGTCCTCCGCATCGGGCCATTGGCCTGTCTCTTTATGATACTTGACCACGTCGCTGAGGCTGGGCATCTGGGCGAAGTACTGAGGCGCCCGAGCTCGGACGTCGGGGTAGGCATCCTCACCGGTCTCACGGTAGACCAGCTCTAACATCACGCTGAAGTGGTTGAGCCCACCGGCGCGCATCCGGAGCTCCTCATACGGCAGATCGAGCATCTTGGATAGATGGTAACATAACGAGATGATCTCGTGACAGAGCCCGATCAACCGTAGATTGGGGAACTTGCGCTGCACGGTAGTACAGATGCGACTCATCGGATTGCTGAAATTGAAGACGTAAGCCTCGGGACAGATAGCCATCACGTCGCCGCAGATCTCCAGAATTGGGGGAACGATCCTCAACGAATGGAAGAGACCACCCGCCCCCCCGTTTTCCCCATAGACCTGACGGATACCGTACTGCTGAGGGATGTGCCAGTCCTGCTCCCACAGCCTGAACCGATCGCCGACCTCGATGGAGATGACGCAGTAGTCGGCCCCCGCCAGCGCCTCGGCCCGGGACGTGGTGGCCGAGAGGGTGTGTGGCAACTGGTGCTCCTGGATGAACTGCTGCCCGATCGCCTCAACCCGCGCCAACGCGTCCGGGTTGATGTCATGTAAAACGATCTGGCACCCCTCCAGCACCTCGCTCTGGAAGATATCCCCCATCGTTCCGCATCCAAACTGCGCGCTTCCTGCACCGATCAAGACGATTCTCTTATCCATACCACTCCTTCATTATGAACTAACATACGCTAAGGTGATTCACTATGCGATGCCGAAGAACGATCTTCGTCAAACCAGAACCCTTCTGACGCGTCAGCCTGCACATCGTCGTCATCAGCACAAAGAGGTCTCAATACACCGCGATGACGCAACAGACGCACCAGATGACTCAATCCAAGCCCAGCGACAAACCCGACGCCGATGTTGGTCACAAAGGAGACAAACGCCGTAACCAGGGCCATCGCCAGCGACCACCCCCGCAGCTTGACAACCGCGCCGCCCAACTGGATCGCCACGAGGCTTAGCATGCCCCCGACGAGAGCCATCGGAAAGACGCTCATCACATCCGCCACCGACCGGCTCAGGAAGAGACCCACGGCCACCTCGATCAGTCCCTCCAGAATCGGGGTGCCGCCCGTGCGGGCACCGAAATAGTACTGGGCGGCCAGCCCCCCAGCCCCATGACACATCGGCATGCCGCCGAAGAACGAACCAACACCGTTCATCACCCCCATGTTGATCATCAGTCGGCGCTCGCTCACGGACCTGTCCGGGAAGTAGTCGCGAATCAGGCTCGCTGTGGCCATCACAGCGTTGGTGATCGACAAGGGGATCTGAGCGAGACCCGCCAACACCATCGCCCGCCAGACCGAAGCAGCCCGCGGAAGCGTGAACGATGGAAAAGTGAAAGCAAACTCGAGCGCAGGCAACTCGCCGCGCCAGGCCGCAATCCCCAGCCCCGCAGTAAGCAGAAGAAGAGACGCCGGGGCGTACCGGTTCTGGCGCAAAACCAGCACAACCAGGACGGAAAGGGCCCCCAGCAGCGGAGCCGGGACCATCATCCGGATCGCCTGCCATCCCAACTTGAGCCCCAGCGCCAACTGAATGCCGCGCACCAGAAACGTAGGCGTCCAGGCAATCAGCCGGCCCAGAAGCCCAGTGAAAGCCATGACGAACCAGGTCAAACCCAGCCCAAGCCCTGATGCGGTGATGAGTTCAGGAGTCCATCGCTCGCTGATCGCCACAGCCGCAACCACCTTCTTGGGCTGGAGCGGCATCGGCAGACGGTAGACCAGCCCCAGGGCCACGTTCGTCAAGCCCAGCATGAGGAAGAGGCCGGCCGGATCGAGCCCGTTGACGGCGATGTAGCCGACGGCCAGCGGAAAGAGCGTGCCGAAATCTCCCAGGGAACCACCCAGCTCTCGCAAGTTGAACTCGAAGTCAGGATGCTTATCCGAAGACCTGTCTGTGCGTGCTTCGCTCTTTCGCTCCATCGTCGCCTCGCAGGGCCAGCTATGGATCCATCGATCATTGGCCTAGAACCAATAGTAGCATTGACTATCCAGAAGTCAATCGTTGACATCTGAGAAGCATGCTATAATACACACCGGAAGCCAGACCGCCAACCACATGGAGAGGATGACATGGAAACCTGCACCTATTGTGACCAACTCGCGCTCTATCACGTGCGTGGCACAGAGACCTACCTCTGTCGCACCCACGCGCAGATAGAGATCGTCGGCCCGCAAGAGCACCAGCGCCAGAGACCGCGTGTCGCGATCCAGATCCGGCCGGCAAACGAGAACGAGTGTGCCGTCGTCGCTGAAGCGGCCCGGACGGCCTGGAATAGCTTCGAGATCGATTGCAGCGACTTCGAGGCACATCTCGAACGGGCGCCGACGCTCGTCGCCTGGCATGGCGACCAGGCCGCCGGCGTCATCTGTTACCAGTTCGAGGAAAGGACCGTTCACCTGGCAATGCTTAACGTCCGCCCGCGGTGGCAGGGCCACGGCATCGGCGGTCGCCTCATCCGCACCATGCTCGATGCAGCCCGCGCGGAGGGTCTGACGTGCGCCGTCGTCATCACCACCAACGATAACCTGCCGGCCCTGGCGTTCTACCAGAAGTTGGGTTTCCGCATCAGCGCCGTGCGTCCAGACCGTGTTACCGAGACCCACGGCCCCAGAAAGGGCTTCTCTGGCTTGCCGATGAGAGACGAAATCGAACTGGAGATGAAACTGTGACGGCCACCCGCCCCATTGTGGCCATCAGTATGGGCGACCCAGCTGGGATCGGCCCGGAGGTCACGTTGGCCGCCCTCAGACGAGATGACGTGTGGAGCGCCTGTCGGCCCCTGGTAGTTGGCGACGTGCAGACGCTGAAGGTGGTGGCCCAAACGCTGGACCTATCGATCACGTGCCATCCCGTCGAATCGCCTGCGCAGGCCCGCTTCGACCGGGCCCAACCGGACGTGGTGGATCTGCGCAACGTCGACCCAGACGTGCTCAAGCCGGGCCAGGTCTCAGCCGCAGCCGGACAGGCCTCTGTAGACTACGTCACGCAGGCAGCCGCCCTGGCGCTCGTCGGAGACGCAAGCGCCATCGCCACCGGCCCGATCAACAAAGCCGCGCTCCGGGCCGCCGGCGTGCCGTACATCGGGCACACCGAGCTTCTGGCCGATCTGACCGGTGAGCCGCGGGTGACGACGATGCTGGCCACGCCCGGCCTCCGCGTCGTCCACGTCACCCGCCACGTCCCATTGGCCGAGGTGGCATCGCTGATCACACGCCAGCACGTGCTGGAGACCATCCGCATCACCCAGGCCGGCTTGCGCCAGATGGGATTCGAAGCCCCGCGCCTGGCCGTCGCAGCGCTGAATCCGCACGGCGGCGACGAGGGACTGATCGGACGTGAGGAGATCGACGGCATCGTCCCAGCAGTCGCGGACGCCCGCGCAGAGGGCATCGACGCCACCGGCCCCATTCCGGCCGATTCGGTCTTCTTCCGCGCCATCCGAGGCGAGTTCGACGTAGTGGTGGCGATGTACCATGACCAGGGACACATCCCGATCAAGACACACGGCTTCGAGCGGAGCGTCACGGTGACGCTGGGACTGCCCATCATCCGCACCTCGGTCGACCACGGCACCGCCTTCGATATTGCCTGGCAGGGCGTGGCAGACGAAGAGAGCATGATCGAGGCCATCTGTCTGGCCGCTCAGCTAGCCGGGCCAACCGCCACACGCTAGCCGCTGGCCAGATTGTCAAACCGGCCACTCTGTGGTATAAGTAGATAACACGCCCCCGTAGCTCAGATGGATAGAGCACCGGCCTCCGGAGCCGGAAGCCTGCGTTCGAGTCGCAGCGGGGGTATTCGATCAGAAGAGCGCTCGCCTGAGCGCTCTTTTTGACGTAGAGGGAGGCATCTGATGAACGAAGCAGACCCGGTCGTCTTCCACCTCATCGGCACGATCCACACGCCGCATCGAGACCCCGAGCAGACGCCGATCCAGCCGGTCTATGCGCGTGGCGTGGAGGGGTTCGCCCAACTCGCCCCTGAGTACGCCGAAGGCCTGCAGGACCTGGCGGGCTTCTCGCACATCTACCTCATCTATCTCTTCCATCGAGCGCAGGCCTGTCGATTGACCGTCCAGCCGTATCTCGAGGACGTCACTCACGGTATATTCGCCACCCGCGCGCCCCAGCGCCCGAACCCAATCGGCTTCAGCGTGGTTCGCCTCTCGCGCATTGAGGGCCACACGCTCTACCTCCGCGACGTGGATATGCTAGATGGGACCCCGCTACTGGATATCAAGCCCTACATCCCCCGATTCGACCACCGGGAAGACGTCCAGAGTGGATGGCAAGCCGGGGTGGATGAAAGCACCGCCCAGGCGCGGGGTCATCGGCTCCATGCCCGGAACGACGATCGGACAGAGATGGGCTAGTGAGAAGCGGGTGACTTCTCATCCTTCAAGCGGCGCGTCTCCAACGCCAGCTCCGGGTACTCCTGTTTGACCAGGTCGTGATCCTCAACGCCGAAGAGCTCCAGCAGCTCGCCGATCATCTCCGCCTTCCGCTCGGCGTCATGCTCAGACCAGGTGCGGCTTTTGATCTCCAGGAAGATGCGCGGCAACTCCGGCTCCAACAACCGATCGAGGTTGATGGCAAAATCTGTGCCCCCATAGCGGATGCGGAAGCGACGCCGCTCCTTATGGACGGTCACCGTGTCGTCCGGGTGGAAGTACTCGCGGTAGAAGCGCTTACTCCGCGTGGCTGGCGCATCGAAGCGAGAGCGAGAGAGAAGCACCGACCGGGCATACTCCCGCTCCTTGGCCTCCGTCGTCAGCGTTAGGCGGTATACGATGTCCTCGACCTCATCCGTCTCCGACCCCTCCAGCACCTCGTCCTCGCGGTAGCGCAGACGCGTGCCGTGCGGATCGTCGAAGAGGAAGTAGGTATCGTACTGACGCCGCACCGAGGGCTTGACGATGACGATCTCATCGCTCGACTCAAGCGCCTCGTCGATGGCCGAGGTATCCCTCAGTAGCACCTTAACCTGCACCTCGAACATCTTCTTCTGCGCCACCTGGGCGATCACCAGCAGCTTCTGGAGAACGCTCTCCTCGCGCTCGATCAGGAACGCATCGATCTTCTGAGCGGTCTCCATCGCTTCGGCGATGAGCGACTCCTCGTCCAGTGTGACCAGGGCTCGATCTCGCATCAGCCAGCGCCCCTGGCACAGCACGTCTCGCACGTCGGCGGATTTGGCGGCGTAGACGAGACGGGCGTAGAGCGCCTCCGGATCTCGCGTGAAGGCCGGCGTGTTGTGGATATGCCCCAGGTCGACAATGGCGATGTCGGCGCGCTTGCCCGGTGCCAGGGAGCCGACCAGATCATCGATGTGGAGCGCCCGCGCGCCCCCGATGGTCGCCATCGCCAGCGCCTGGCGGGCGGGGAGAACGGTCGGATCGAGCGTGAACCCCTTGGCCAGGAGGGCCGCCAACCGCATCTCCTCAACCATATCCAGATCGTTATTGCTGGCCGCGCCGTCAGTACCGATCCCCACGTTAAGCCTCAAATCCAACATCTGCCCCACTGGGGCGACGCCGCTGGCCAGCTTGAGGTTGCTGGAGGGATTATGCGCCACACCCACGTCGTGATGGAGGAGCGTATGCATCTCCCCCTCATCCACATGGACACAGTGCGCCGCAATGCACTTGGGCTCGAAGACGCCCTGCTTCTTCATCCAAGGCACCACCGGCATACCATACATCTCTCGGTGATCCTCCACCTCCTGCTCAGTTTCAGCAATGTGAACGTGGAGAAGGATATCGAACTCCAACGCGAGCTCGGCGCACCGCTGGAGCATCTTCTCAGTAGCCGTGTAGGCCGCGTGAGGGCCAATGGCCGGCTGAATCAAAGGATGACCCTTCCAGCGCTGGATGAAATCTCGCGTCCGCTCGAGCCCCTCCTCGAAGCTCAGGGCATCGGGCGTGGGATAGCGGAGGAGCGTCTCGGCGCAGACGGCGCGCATCCCGGCCTGCGCCGCGGCGTCGGCCACCGCCTCCTCGTAGTAGTACATGTCAGCAAAGCAGGTCGTGCCGCAGCGGATCATCTCGGCACACGCAAGCTGAGTGCCCAGCCAGCAGAAACGGGGGCTGACGAACTCCTGCTCGACGGGCATCATGTATCCCATAAGCCACACATCCAGCCGCAGGTCGTCCGCCAGTCCACGCAAGAGAGACATCGGCGCGTGTGTGTGGGTGTTGATCAAACCGGGAATCACGGCGCAGCCAGCGCAATCGACGACTTCGTCAGCATCATAGGCTGCCACAACCTCATCGGTGGGACCCACCGCCCGGATCTGGCCCTCATCCACAGCGATGGCGCCCTCGGCAAAGAGATCAAACGACGCGTTCATCGTGGCCACCTGTCCATGCGTCAGCAACAGATCGACTTTTTCGCCTGCCATGTTAAACTCCTAACCGACCGGGATGGTCTAGCCCAGTCACTCTGAAGAAAGAGAGAAGATGCGGGCACTCGATCCACGGATACTCGATGGTTGGGGTTCCAATTATAGGCCGATTCATCCAAAGGGGCAATCTAAAGCAAGCCCGCCGAAGACGATTTGTAAGCAGCGTTATCTGAGTATCGGCGTTTGATTCCTTCGCAACCTGTGGTAAGATAGCTTCACACGCCCCTATGACCGTAAGGAGAGCGCGATGGAGCGGGCCGACTGGTACGCCAAGAAGTCAAAGCAGACCATCCAGAACCTGCTGACGCATTCCCCCGCCAGCCGAGCGCTGCTCGATAGGATTCAACTCCTTCCACAACAAGCGGAAATCGGCCAGGCCACGCTGATCGCCTTTATCTGCTTCCGTTATGCCACCAATGGTGCCCCACCGGACCAAATCGCCGCCCATCTGGGCCGCGCGCTCTTCCAGGATCGCAACATCTCCCGGTCCACCATCCTGCAGGACCTGGTGACGCCCATCTGCCAGTGGTTCCGGGCCGGCACACTGCTTCCCTTCGACACCTACTGGGACGCAACCGCGATCTTCTTCGAATTCCAGGACGTTTATCTCCAGCGGAAGCTCGATGGCCCATCGACGCCAGAAGAAATGATGAACGAGCTTGCCACACTCTGGCTGATGGAGAGCGAAGGGACAATCCGCAACGTCATCCAAGACGCTCAGAAGTCCCCGACGGACGCCGACCTGAGCCTGGTCGAGTCGCCGCCGCCCAACGCGCTGGGCGACCTGATCCGGCATATCAACACGTCCGAACGTATCCAATCGCTGATCCACAAGGAACTTGAACGATACCATCCCCGTCTCTTCAAACGATCCGATCTACTCCGGCTCGTTCGCTACACCATCACGCTCAAGCTCGCCCGTCAGGATGAGATCCTGCCCAGTCGATTCCAGCGGCAGATCGGAGAGGCCCTGCAGGACGTAGGCCGAGCCGCTCAGGGCCTCTCTGCGGCGGAAATGGATCTGATGGTTCCGGTGGATCCGGACGAGCTCTTCATCGAGCAGTGCTTGGCCCAACGGCGCGGCCTCATCGAGCTGGGACCGTCGGGCGCGTACGCACTGCCAGATCAGATCGCCGGCGAGATCCACTTCCCCGAGTGGCTTCAGGAGTACGTCTTCAGCGTAGGTGGACGGCTCTACCACAAGACGGTGGGGGCGATTCCCTACCTCTTCGCAGCCATGGACCACTGGTCGGGCCAACCCCTCCGCCGGATCGGCCTGGCCGACCCGGCGCTTTCGGGATCGGAGCTGACCTTGAGCCTGGTGCATGAGGACTTTGGTCAACAGATCGTCCTCCCATTCCGCTACGGTCTCCAGTACGATGGCTCGCTATATGACCTGCTGTTGATGATCGCGCTCGAGCACGTCCGCCTGGATATCGCCCACATCCAGCCAGATGACTCGCTGAGGATGGTCTTTTCTCGCGTCGTGCCGGTTCCACCCTCGATCTGCGATCAGCTGCAGGAGCTCGTCATCAGTCGCCTTCGGAAGCGCATCGAGGCTACCCCAGAGGTCTGGAGAGAGCGATTGATGAACGAGGAGTTCATGGCCGAAGAGGCCGAGTTCAGCTTCCGCATCTGTGAGAACGCCAAATCCGAGCACCTGCTCGCCGAGTTGGATAGCCTGATCACCCTTGAGGGGGTGACCATCGCCCCAGAGATCAGGCAGGCCTACGCCGAGGCCCGCTCGGAGCTACTGGAGCTGCGCCAGCGA
>Ga0207797_1001050_pt1 | contig 20563 bp, 15 predicted proteins | sample PRCRCaboRojoPR_6_FD_187275 | JGI IMG/M metagenome (GOLD analysis project Ga0207797, IMG submission 187275) | Marine sediment microbial community from Cabo Rojo, Puerto Rico - PR CR 10% Liquid 1 (SPAdes) | ecosystem: Environmental > Aquatic > Marine > Coastal > Sediment | place: Cabo Rojo, Puerto...
ATCCGCGCCATCAGCGCGCCCCCTCCTCGTAGACCTCGGGATTGGCGCAGTACGGCAGCCGCTCACCCTCCAGACCGGCCAGCAGATTCTCCGCCGCCATCTCCGCCATCCGGTTCCGCGCCGTCACCGTGGCGCTCCCGATGTGGGGCACGACGATACAGGACGCCATACCCACCAGCGGATGGTCCGCGGGCATGGGCTCCGGGTCGGTCACGTCCAGCGCCGCCCGCGCGATCCAGCCCTCCTCCAGCGCGCGAACCAGCGCGTCGGTGTCGACGATCTCACCGCGGGCGGCGTTGATCAGGATCGCCGTCCGCTTCATCCGTCTCAGTGCCGACTCGTCGACGAGATGGTGCGTCTCCGAGACGAGGGGGGTGTGGATCGTCACGAAGTCCGCCCGTTTCAACAAGTTGTCGAACGACGTGTACACCACCCCCAGCTCCTCCTCGAGCTCGGGATTACGATGTGGATCGTTGTACAGGACCCGCATCTGAAACCCCCGCGCCCGGCGCGCCACCGCCGTCCCGATTCGGCCCAGGCCGATGACGCCCAGCGTCGCGCCCCACACGTCGGCGCCCAGGAGGCCCATTGGCTCCCAGGTGTGCCACTCCCCCGCCCTCACCTTCTCAATCCCCTCGGGAATGCGACGCGCGGCGGCCATCAACAGGGCAAACGTCAGATCCGCGGTCGCGTCGGTCAACACCCCCGGGGTGTGCCCCACCGGGATGCCGCGCTCGGTAGCAGCCGCCAGGTCGATGTTGTCCACGCCGACGGCGTACTGGCTGATGACCCGCAGGTCGCCGGCGTCCATCACCTCCCCGTCGACGTCGTCGCTGAGCAGGCAGAGCAGGCCGTCGCTGTCCACCACCTCCTCGAGAATCACGTCCTTGGCGGGCGGCAGCGTCTCCTCCCACACCCGGGTCTCACACGCCTCCCGCACCATCCCCAGTCCAGCCTCGGGGACGCGCCGGGTCACGTACACACGATATTCTCCGCTCATAAACATACCCTCACAGAATCATTAATAAGAGATTGCAGAGCCAGGCGTGCGTCACCCGGCTCTGCAATCTCTAATTTGCAGTGTCGAATTTGAAGCCCAGGATCCCAGATCCCCCTAGTCCTCAACGCCCATCCAGGGCGGGCGCGCTCCCTCTGCCTCCGGGAAGCGCGTCAGCACCGTCGCTTCGATGGGCAGCGCCACGCGCCGGCCGCGCAGGAGCGCGTCGTCGAGCGACTCGCCCCGCAGCGGGAAGATCGCGATCGGCGTCTCTGGCACGTTGTACCGCTTCTGTACGATGGCCAGACCGACCAAGTACCCCTCGACGTCGATCGAGCAGCTCGTCACCTTCCCGATCTCCCGCCCGCGGCGGTCGACCACGGGGTCCCCCGTCTGGGGCCGCCGCGTCCCCTTCTCATTCACGCGGAAGCGGATCACCTCCCGCTCCCGGCCGTCCTCCTGGGCTAGCAGAGCGTCGCGCCCCACGAAGAACGGCTTGTGGTACTTGACGTAGCCGGGGAATCCGGCCTCGATCGGGTTGATGTCAAAGGGGCCAGCCAGCTCGTGGCCGTAGAGGGGCAGCCCCGCCTCGATGCGCGTCGAGTCGCGGCACCCCAGTCCACACGGTTTGACGCCCAGCGGCTCTCCAGCCTCCAGGATCGCGTCCCATAGGGTGGCCGCGTCGTCGGGATGGACGAGAATCTCGTACCCCCACTCCTCACCCGTGTAGCCCGTCCGTGTCACGACCAGCGGAATCCCCGCCAGCTCGCATTCGATCAACTCCGTCCGACGCACCCGCGCCAGATCGGCCTTCAGCTCCGCGTCGTCCGTCAGTTTCTGGAGTATCTCCAGCGACCCCGGGCCCTGAAGCGCAATATCCCGCTTCTGCGCCTCGCCAGCAGCCGGGTCCTTCAAGTTTTGTAGCGTCGCCCGGACCTCCGGCTCCACCCAGGGCCGCTCCCCATCGATCAGCACCTCACCCTCGTTCACCGCGTTGAGCCAGTCCCAGTCCTTGTCCTCGTTGGAGGCGTTTATAACCAGGTAGAAGTGATCGGCGCTGACCCGGTAGATGATCCCGTCGTCGATGACGCTCCCATCGGGCTCCAGGTAATAGCCGTACATCGATTGTCCATCCTCGATCCAGGCCGCGTAGTTGGAGAACACCGTGTCCAGGAAGGGGATCGCATTCGGTCCCGTGACCTCGAAGACGCCCATGTGGCCCACGTCGAAGAGCCCGGCCGCGTTTCGGACCGCCTGGTGCTCCTCACTCACCGACGAGTACCAGATCGGCATCTCCCACCCGGCGAAAGGCACCATCTTGGCGCCCATCTCCTTGTGCACCTCGTTCAGAGGCGTCCGCTTCAGTCCATCCTGCTCCGGCTCCTCCCAGTGCCACGTTTCCTTATCGACCGTCGGACCGAATTCCTCAAGATGGGACTGCCCAACGAAGTAGAGCTTACCCAGATCGAAACGCTCTGGATGCGCCTCGAACAGCTCCTCCGCCGGCGTGCCAGCCCGGGCAGTCTCCTCCTCACGCTCGCGGTCCGCCTCAATGACGTCCACCGTCACCGGCCCCTGCACCTTGCGGAAGATGTCTTCGTCGTCGAATAACGTATACCCGTCGCTCAATCCCCGCAGCCACGAGACCACCCGGGCAGCGTTCTCCGGCGTCGGCGTGATCAGGAAACGGTCACGACCGTGCTCGTCCTGCTCCTCCCGCTCTACCATTACCTCATCGATCAGGTCACCATTTCGGGCCAGCATGTAGGTGGTGATAACGTCGCCTGGCTTCAGCAACAGCACGTTTGACGTGATGATCTCATCGACGTGCTGACGCGCCCGCCACCCCGCGATGCGGACCGCAAGCGCCCGGGGCTCCGGGTCCTCCGCGAGGGACGTGTAGTGCGGATATCCGCTCTCCCCGTACTCGAGGTCGACGCCCGCCCGCTCGGCCACCTCCGCCACGCCCCGCCGAACCTCTTCCAGCACGTCCAGGTCGACCTTGCCGCGGGGCAGCGTGCCGATCAGACCGTTGTAGGCGAAGGGCTCGATGTGGGTCAGGAGCCGGTGGATCAGACCGGCGATGACGTCCATATCCTCCTCGACGAGCCCCCGCTGGGTGAGCCAGGGCGTGCCGAGTCGGATGCCCGTCGCCAGCGGCGTCTCCTCATCGCCCGGAATCGTGTTCTTGTTCGCCACCATCCCGGCCAGATCCATGATGCGCACCGCTGGCTCGCCGTAGACCGGATAGGTCAGATCCGTCGGAGCGGCGCTATCGACCGCGATGGAGTTGAGGTCGACCAGCATGAGATGGGTGTCGGTGCCGCCGTAGGCCAGCCGCAGACCCCGCTGGGTCAGCCCGGCCGCCAGTGCCTGGGCGTTGGCGACGATCTGTTCCTGAAGCGCCTTGAACTGATCCGTCTGAGCGAGCTCGAAGGCCACCGCCATAGCCGCGAACTTATTGACGTGGGGTCCCCCCTGCTCGCCGGGGAAGATCGCCAGGTCGATCGTCTGGGCCAGATCCTGGTCGGTGGTCATGATCACCGCACCCCGGGGGCCGCACATGGTCTTATGCGTGGTGAACGTCACCACGTCGGCGATGCCCACCGGGTTCGGGTACACGCCGGCGGAGGCCATCCCGGCGACGTGGGCGATATCGGCCAGCAAGTAGGCATCGATCTCGTCGGCGATGGCCCGGAACTTCTCCCAATCCGGGGCCCAGGGATACGACGTGTATCCCGCGACGATGACCTTCGGGCGATGCTCCAGCGCCAGGTCGCGGATCGCGTCGTAGTCGAGACGCTCGGTCCTCGGGTCGACGCCGTACGACACCACGCCATAACGCTGCCCCGACATGTTGAACTCGGAGCCGTGGGACAGGTGTCCCCCCTGGTAGAGATCGAGCCCCATCAGGGTGTCACCCGGCTCCATAAGGGTCCAGTAGACCCCCAGGTTGGCCGGCGTGCCGGACAACGGCTGGATATTCACGTGAATGTGCTCGGGGCGAATCGACTCGTGCGCAAACAGCTGGGCACATCGCCGCTGGGCCAGGCACTCCAGCAGGTTTACGTAGTCCTTCCCCTTGTAGAACCGCCGATCGGCGTAGCGGCGATAGAACGCCAGTTGCCACGCCACGTCGTGCAGGCGCGCCTCCGAGTCCCAGGTCATCCGGGTCGGCGGGTAGCCCTCGGCGTAGATGTTCTGGAAGCGCGAGCCCAACGCTTCGCGCACGGCCTCCGCTGCGTACGACTGGGAGGGAATGAAGATCAGCTTGCGAGCCTGTCGTTCCTCCTCCCAGCGGATCAGGTCATCCACGAAAGGTGCCAGATCTGCCAGCTCGTCGCGGAAGAGAAAATCGGATTTCGAATCAGAGAGCTCTGATGACATCAGGTGCCAACTCCTTTGTGTGAAACGCAGTGGTGATTGTTGAAACGAAGTCTGTCTGGACACAGCCAGACCAGGCAGTATTCTATCATCACGGCTGGGATACGGCAAACCGGGGAATAGCAACGGTCCAACGCTCCCAGAGATTCCGCGCTCCTCAAGGTGACCGGCACGTGGAACCCACCCTCTCGAGCCCGCTGGCCACTCGACAGCGTAGAACCTCCATCTGACCCTCGTCCACCGAAGTGTCGATCACCTTCCCAGCAACGAGGCGCTATATCAAGAAAAATCCCCGCGGCCCAGGCCGCGGGGAAAAACTATGATGTACTGGTTTTGCCGCTTCCGACGGGTAGCGTCAGCCCGCCAGCTCCGCCTCTAGCGCCTCCGGGTCTGTGACCGGCCTGCGGCAGGTGAAGTCGACGCAGACGTAGGCGGTCGCCTTCCCATCGATCTGTTCCCGGTCCGCCAGGAGAGGCACCTCAATCCGGGACTCCTTCAAATTGCCCACGGCCAAGACCTGGTGCGGCCGGAAGCCGTCTCGACAGATCTGTAGCAGCGACTGAACGTCCGCGGCGCCGGGATCGCCCACGATAGCGATCTCCCGCGTCTCCGCCAGGGCGTAGTCTAGCGCCGTCAACCACTGCCCAAATCCCAGAGGATATCGCGCCAGAAGCTGTTGAACCTGTCGCAGGCTGCGGCGCGCGATCTCGGCGTACCGGGGCTCGACGCTGAGCTGACTCAGGCGCAACAGGACCCACGCCGCCATCGAGTTTCCGGAGGGAACGGCACTGTCCTGCAGAGACCTGGGGCGCGTGACAAGCTCCTCGTGCGCTACGCTCGTATCAAAGAAACCGCCCTCGGGAGCCTGGAAGCGCGCCACCATCAACTCGGCGAGCTCCCTGGCAGCGTCGTACCAGCGGGGCTCAAACGTGGCCTGATACAGCGTCAGGAGCCCGTCGATGAGATGCGTATAGTCCTCCAGGAAACCCCTTCCCTTGGCCACGCCGTCCCGCCAGGTGTGGAGCAGGTGTCCGTCCTCGGCCCTCAACTCGTCCAGCAGGAAGGCCGCGTTCCGCTCGGCAACCGCCACGTAGTCCTCTCGCTCCAATCCCACCCCGGCCTCGGCGAACGCCGCGAGCATCAGGCCGTTCCAGGAGGTGAGCACCTTCTCATCTCGCTCCGGTCGGATCCGCTCCTCCCGCGCCTCAAAGAGCGCCTGACGCGCCTCAGCCGTCTCCTGCCGTTCTTCCCACGTGCCAGAGAACGTCAGCACATTCTTCTCCTCGAAGTTCCCCCGGCGCGTGACGCCGTAGAGGTCGGTGAACCGATCCGCCTCCTCCCCCAGAACGTCCTCGATTTCGTCGTACGCCCAGGCGAAGAACTTCCCCTCCTCCCCTTCACTCTCCGCGCTCTGGGTGGCGTAGAAGCCCCCGGCTGGATCAGTCATCTCTCGCACCACGTAATCCAGGGTCTCCTCGACGATGGCCCGGAACAGCGGCTCGCCGCTCACCTGCCAGCCATGAAGCGTGACCCGGGCCAGCTGAGCGTTGTCGTAGAGCATCTTCTCGAAGTGAGGCACGAGCCAGCGGGCATCCACCGAGTACCGATGGAACCCGCCACCGATCTGGTCGTAGATCCCGCCTCGCGCCATCGCGTCCAGTGTCTCCGTGGCCATACGCAGCGCCTCAGCTTCTCCCACCTCCTCGTGATGGCGCAGCAGAAACTCGACGACCATCGCCTGCGGAAACTTCGGCGCGCCATCCCACCCACCGTGAACGTGGTCGAAGTCGCGTCGGACGCTGTTGAAGGCCCGAGCCAGCGTCTCATGCTCGAGCGCTCCCTCCGGAGCGCGCACCGCCATCTGCCGCTCGATCGAATCGACGACGCGCTCGCTTCCCTCAAGCAACTCCTCGCGTCGATTCTGCCACGCATCGGCGATCGTCCGCAGCACGCGCTTGAAGGAAGGCATCCCATGCCGGGGCTCCGGTGGGAAATACGTGCCCGCGTAGAAGGGTCTGCCATCCGGCGTGAGGAACACGGACATGGGCCAGCCGCCGCTCCCGGTGAGCGCCTGGACCGCCTGCATGTAGATCCGGTCCAGATCCGGCCTTTCCTCGCGATCGACCTTGACGCTCACGAAATGCTCGTTCAGGATCTCCGCCGTATCCTCATCCTCAAACGACTCCCGCGCCATGACGTGGCACCAGTGACACGCTGAGTAGCCGATACTGAGGAAGATCGGCTTGTCCTCGACCTCCGCCTTCCGGAGCGCCTCCTCTCCCCAGGGATACCAATCCACCGGGTTGTCAGCGTGCTGCTGCAAATAGGGACTGCTCTCTTCAAGCAACCGATTCGGCATATCTTCTCTTCCCTTCGTGGTGAGCAACGTGGATCATTGTTCGGCTCGACATGGATGGTGCCCGCGGGCATTGCGCTGCTGTCAACTAACTGGGACTACGACTGAAAGAGGCACCCCTACTGGACGATCTGATGCTCTGTTCAGGTCCTCTCAGGTGACCCGGTCTCCCTCGACCTGGGGCTGACTCGATCCAATCGCCATAGCCAGGCCAGGAGCGGGGACATCCCAATCCCCTGTGAGCGACCCTGGATCCACTGAGCTTCCTGATTATCGTTGAGTACACCCCTATGAATGTACTCCTATCGAGCACGCTTGTCAAGCATACCGCCGCCTGACCGTGACCGGCACGTGCATACTCACGGTGACCGGCACCTGGCGAAGCCGTCGTTAACGTGCCGGTCACCTCACCTGCCGCCAGCGTCCTCAAGCAAGCGAAGGTAACCTAGTGCCGGTCACCTCACCCGCCGCCTTCGCGCGCCTTGCAAGACGCCCTATTCTGGAGTACCCTTCTCCCTATGACAAAGAAACGTCTCGACGTCCTGATGGCCGAACGAGAGCTAACCGAGAGCCGAACCAGGGCCCAGCGCCTCATACAAGCCGGCGAGGTGCGCGTGGACGGCCAGCTCGTCCACAAGCCCAGCACCCAGGTCTCGGACGATGCCGCGATCACGCTAGAGGCGAAGCCCCCCTTCGTCAGTCGCGGCGGCGAGAAGCTTGACGCAGCGTTGGAACGGTTCGACATCGACGTCACCGACGCGGTGGCCGCCGACGTGGGCGCCTCCACCGGAGGCTTCACCGACTGCCTCCTTCAGCGCGGCGCGCAGCGCGTCTACGCCATCGACGTCGGCTACGGCCAGCTCCACTGGAAGCTGCGCAACGACCCCCGTGTGGTTCTGATGGAGCGCACCAACGCCCGCTATCTGAAGCGCTTGCCAGAGGTGGTCGATATCGTCACCATCGACGTCTCCTTCATCTCCCTGAAGCTGATCCTCCCCCCGGCGCTAGGCTGGCTCACGCCCGCTGGCCAGGTCGTGGCGCTGATCAAGCCCCAGTTCGAGGCCGGCCCGCAGCACGTCGAGAAAGGCGGCGTGGTGCGCGACCCCGAGGTCCACCGGCGCGTCCTGGAGGACACCCTCGACATGGCCGCGGAGCTCGATCTTGGGCTCCACGGGCTGATGCCCTCCCCATTGCGAGGCTCCGCCGGGAACGTCGAGTTCCTCGCCTGGTGGGCTTGGGAAGACGACACCGTCGACAGACAAACAGCCGTCGATGCCTGTATCAGCGTATTGGGGTACTAGCTTTTTGCGCGTTAGTTCGGATCCCTAGCGCACCGCCCTACTCTTCCTCCAGAAAGGAGCCCCGCCTCCTCCACCCGCGCCGCCGTCTCCGGCTCCATAGCTACCGTCTCCAGGATCCCACGCAGCACCGCAAGCTCAAACCGCTCCACTATCGCCACCGACTCCATCCCATAGAGCTCCAGCGCCAGCAAGAACTGGCCCGGGTTCACGATCGCCACGTCGCGCCAGCGGCGCATGGCGAGCAGGTCGCGACCACTGCTGACCAGGTAGTGTGCCTCGCCCCTGACAGCGCACAGCAGGAACTTAGCGTCCTTGGGATCCCGAGACGAAACCGCCAAACATTACGAACCCTCGGAGCGCGTGCGTCAAGGACGCCTACTCCACGTAAATCTCCACCCGCTCGTTGTCCTCGGCGTCCATCACCTCCACGATCTTCCCCTCGGCACCGCTAACGATCGCCTGCTCCAGCTCCTCCATATCGATCCCCCGCGCCTCGGGCGCGAATCGCTCGGCGATGCGCAGCCCGGCGCTCACCAGTCCCAGCGGAATCGTCACGTTCACCTTCCCCGTGCCCGAGGCCAGATCGGTCACGCGGATGCGCAGGTAGCGTTTCTCCGCTCCCGGCACGCCAGCGTCGGGCCCGCTCTTCTCACCCTTCCCCAGCGCCCGGAGCAGCGAAGACGCCTCCTCCGGCGTGATCTTCCCATCCTCCAGCATCTGCAGCACCTTCAGTCTCTCTTCCGTCGCAGCCATCCTACCACCTCCTAGCAGAAATACAGCTCGACATGATCCCCATCCTCCCCCTCGTCCACGTCGATCACGAAGGACCGGCCGTTCTCCAGCTCATCCCGCATGGCCAGGATTAACTGATCCGCCTCCACATCCCGGAGCTGGGGGACGAAGGGCCCGGCAACCCGCAACAGCCAAACGACGAGCCCCAGCGGCAGCGGAAGGGCGATGGTGAAAGCCGCTCCCTCGTGCTCCCGTACCCGCAGGTAGAACCAGCGCGCCCGCTGGAGCCACCAGCCCAGCAATAGCACCAACAGCCCGAGCACGAACACCACCCAGCCCCAGGTTAGCCCGGGCGTGCCTTCCCGGCCGTACGCCCGCGCCAGCAGCAACCCGCCTCCGGCGAGGACGGCGATCCCGACGCCGAACACGATCTGCCAGGCCATCTGCACCAACCCGGGGATCGGGAATCCCGGCCCGGGTCGCCCCTCCTCGCCCGCCGGGGCGGACACGCCATCCTCCAGAGAAGCTTCGGCGGCCTCAGCGTCTGGCACTTGCTCAAGCCGCCGCACCCCCTCCTCAACGCTGATCTCTCCCGATTCGACCAGACTCAGAATCTGCAACCGTTCGTCGCTCATTGCCCTCCTCGCACCGTTCTATACGCGCCCGGATACGTCATCCTGGGACGACAGACCAAAGCCCGCCGGCTGCGCCGACGGACCAAACGACGATCCGCGCCGCCGTTGAAGCCACAGGAACATGCCCGCAGCCCCAAGCCCGACCGCGGCCGTGCCGTACCACACCCACCTCGGATCCCCATAATCCATCACCAGTCCAGCCAGCGTCGGCCCGGCCGCCGCCGGGATCACCCAGCTGAACCCGTACGCCGCCATGTAGCGGCCGCGCATCCGCTCCGGGGCCATCTGTGACACCAGCGACTGGGAGGTCGGGGCCGTCATCATCTCACCGACAGTAAGCACAGCCACCGCTACCAGAAAGAGCGCATAGCTCGAAACGAGCCCGTACGCCCCGAACCCGAGCGCGTAGAGGACCATGCCGCCAGCCATCACCCGCAGGGGGCGATAGCCGCTGATCCACCGGGCGATCGGGAACTGGAACAGGACCACCATCGCCGCATTCAAGCTCAAGAGAGTCCCGAAGCCCTGCTCCGAGACGCCGTGAAGGTCCCGCAGGTAGACCGGTAGCGTGGTCGTGAGCTGCATCGACACCACCGCCTTCAAGACGGAGGCCAGGATGAACAGGACGAAGACCGTGTCTCTCAGCACGTGCCCGTACCCCTTGAAGGTCTGGGCAATCGTCTGCTCGGTCTCACCTGCAGCCAGCTCGGGCTTCGTCTCTCGGACCGTCAGGGCGATGAAGAGCGCCGCAGTGAGGCTGGCCAGGACGTCGCAGACGAACAGCAACAGGTAGGACCTGGCAGCCAGCAACCCGCCGATGGCCGGGCCGATGGTTATCGCCAGATTAGCGACGACCCGCAGAACACCAAACCCTTGAGCCCGCTTCTCTGACGGGAGCAGGTCGGCCACCATCGCCTGCTGAGCCGGACCACCGGCGTGGGCGAGCAGACCGACGAAGAGCGTGCTGATCAGGAATACCCCCATTGAATCGGCCAATCCCATGAGAAGGGTGGCCGAAGCGCTGCCGACGAGCCCGAATATAAGCATCCCCTTCCGCCCCAGTCGATCGGTCATGGCGCCACCGAACGTGCTGCCCACCACGCTGGAGACGGAGAACAGGCCGAACACCAGCCCCACGTCGGTCATGCCCACGTTGAACTTCCGCGTGAGGTAGAGCGAGAAGAACGGGTAGATCAACGCCCCACCGATGCGGTCGATGAACGTGCCCGCGATTAAGATCCAGAACTGGCGCGGGTAGGCCCTGTAGACCGACCGCGGTTCGCTCAGCAATCTACTCAGCTGCATACGGCCTATCCCCCGTCCACCGTGGCGCCCGGCCCTCAGTCCACCGGCTGTGCCGCATCGGCCGCCCCTGCCGTCATCGGCGCCATCGAGCTCGCGTCGCGAACCGATGCACCGCGGTCATCCTCCAGATGGACGATGACCGGCACGAAGAAGCCGCCGATGCCCATCGAGAGGCAGCCGAGGCCGCCCACCACGTACCAGACCCGCACGCCCAGCGCGTCAGCCACTGGTCCCGCGATCAGCATGCCAAGCGGTGTCGCCGCCGTCGCCATACTCTGGACCAGCGCGAAGACGCGACCCTGCATGCCGGGATCGACGGAGGACTGGATAATGGAGAAGAGGGGGCCGTTGGTAATGGGGTTCATCACGCCGGCCAGAAACATCGCACTCACCGCCAGGACAAAGGCCGTCGACGGCGCCAGACCGACCAGGAGGAATCCGAGGCCGATGCCCGCCAGACCCACCATCGAGGTGAAGATGCGCCGCCGGAAGCCGCCCCACACGCCGAGGATCAGCCCGCCGGCCACCACCCCGCCGCCCCACGCCGACTCCATCCACCCCAGCTGAAGCGCCTCTCCGCCGAAGTGGTCGGTGACGAGGATGGGCATCAACGAGCTGGCAGGGGTGAGGAGCAGGTTGATCATCGTGGCCACTATCAGCACGGCGAAGAGGCCGGGCCAGCCGCGGACGTAGCGGAACCCCTGGCGGACGTCCTCCAGGATGGAGACCTGCTCCATCGGTCCGCCCTCCTCCGCCTCGCTCTCGGGCTGCGGGATGTGGACGAAGAGAAGGGGTACGATCGCCACCAGAGCCGTCCCCACGTCGATGCCCAGGATCCCCTGCAGGGGCAACACTTGGAGGAGCAGCGCGCCCAGAGGAGGCCCTACGATGTTCACCCCGCCGCGGAGCGACTGGTTGAGGCCTGCCACGCGGGATAGGTGCTTCTCAGGCACCATCAGCGACGTCGAGGCCTGCATCGCCGCCCAGTGGAAACCACCGCCGGCCGAGCGGATGAACATCACCGCGTAGATCATCCACACCCGCTCCGCCCCGACCAGGAACAGCGCGGCCAGTCCCACGGTGGCCAGCGCGATGAGGCCGTCGGCCACCATCATCACCATCCGCCGGTTCCACCGATCGATCAGAGCCCCGGCGAAAGGCGACAGGAAGACGCTGGGAAGGACGGCCATCAGCGTGGCCATCGCCAGCACCGTCGCCGAGCCCGTCGACTCCGTCAGCCACCATACTAGCGCGAACTGGACCAGTGAGCTCCCCAACAGGGAAAACGCCTGGCCCACCCAGACCGAGAAGAACGGAACCTGCCACCTCTCGCCAACCTGCTTGTTTTGCCTCATAGATCTCCTTTTCATGGATGGACTAGAGGAACGCCCTCTCGCCCGTTGCAGCGTCGTGATCGAGATGGACGATACCGCTTCCCAGGCCGCTCACCGCCGTCATCGCCAGGAAGAGCCTGGCGTTGCAGCTGAGCCGGACCATGCGCCGCATATGACGTCGAAGAGCCGTCATTCAGTGAATCCTATCACTCTCCCTCCAGAACAGCCAGAAGCTCAGAGGCCTGCTCAGGTGTGATCTTTCCGTCCTCGACCATACGGAGCACCCGCAGCCGCTCTTCGTCCGTGGCGGCTTTCCGCGGTCGCGGCTCTCGACCGCTCGCCCGTTGCCAGCGACGCTCGGCTCGCTCCGCTCGCAGGCGAGCTTGCTCAGCAGCGCGCTCGGCCCGGCGCCGCGCCTCGTCCGTTGCCCGCTCCACGTGCCGTGTCGCAGACTCCACGTCCATCCGGCCGAGGCTCGCCTCCAGACGACTCGCCATGGTCGCCAGCGCCTCGTTCACCTGCCGCTCGATCAGGGCCCCGAGATCCTCAAAGCCAGCGCCCACCTCGAACGGGTCCTCGAACTCGACCGGCTGAAGAGACACATTCCCCGTCACATCGGCCTCCAACGTCGCCTCTCCACTCCCCAGGCGACCTCTGACGTCTCCACCCTCCCCCTCCAAATCCAGACCGGGAACGCTCGAGTGGAGCTTCCCGCGGGCGCGCACCACAAGACGGAGGCTCGCATCAGCCGGCACCCGCACGGTCATATTTCCTCTCGCGTCCACGCGATAGGTCATCTGGGGCAAGAAAGGAGGGCCCAATCGGACGTTCCCCCGCACAATTTTGGCCTCCAACCCTCCCTCCACGTCTCCGGCCGTGAGGTTCCCGCCGGCCTCGGCCAGCGTGAACCGCTCCGTCACGCCCCGCACCCGCACGTTCCCCTTCACCCCACCCGCCGTCAGGCTTCCCGCCACTCCGTGGACGGTCAGATTGCCCAGGACCTCGTCCAATGAGGCCGGGCCGACCGCGCGCAGGCTCGCGTTGCCATGGATCACCTGGGCATCGATGATTCCCCTTACGTCCTCGACACGCAAGTTTCCGAGTCCGCGCTCCACCGTCAGGCTGGTCCCCGATGGACAAACGAGCGTGCAGTCAGCGGGGGCCGAGAACGACACCATATCGCCCGCTCGCTCCAGATTCACGTCCCCGTCCTCGTCTCGGACGGCAAGCGCGATCTGCCGGTCGCTACTTCCCTGCACCGTCAAGCTGCCCCGGCATTCACGCACGGTGACTCGAGGCCTCTCAGAGGACTCGATGGTTCGCTTCCACATGGCTACGACCTCCGTTTCCCACCCGACATCGGCTACTCGCGGGACCCGCCCCTCAGTCTTCCCCCATCAGCTGGAGCGCCTCTTCCGCGGTGATCTCTTTCCGGGCCAGCCGCTCCAGAATCTCCTGACGACGCTGATCCGAAGCCTGCTCCCGCTCCCCCACCTCGTAGCCCATGGCACGGATAACCTCCTCCAGGCGGTTGCGCACCGTGGGGTAGGAAAGGCCCAGCTCTTCCTGCACGCGGTTCAGTTTCCCCTCGCAGCGGATGAATATCTCGACGAAATGACGCTGCTCGGGCGTCAAACGAAAGAGAGGCCCCAGGCTGAAGCGCCCCTCCAGAGCCGTGCCGCAATTGCGGCACACCATACGCGTCACCACCAGATCGTCGTGACAGACGGGGCACTCGGTCGGAGCGGAATACATGGCACCTCCTCTATCCAAGAAATTTAACCCGAACTTAAACAATTCTAAACTAAGACTTAATATTTGTCAAGCGCCAACCCGTTGGTATGCGGGGTGACCGGCACTTGCCGTAGACGCTCTTCGAGTGCCGGTCACCTTATCCGTGCAAGATCGATAGTTGAGAACCAGGCAGGGTGGCGAGACAGCCCTATTATGAAGGCTCCCCGTCACCCGCGAAATCAGATGGAAGACCGCCACCGGCGCCGCCGTTCAACGTCTGGCAGCACACAACCACCCGACCTCAGGTCCGATCACACAGAGAGTACCTGACAACCGCTTCGAAGAAAGCCTAGGGAGGCAGGCGCAAGGGACCGCCGCAGGAAGCGTCGCCGGGAAGGTTGCAACAACGGCGAAGTTGGCGGCCTCGCGACCTGAGAATCAGATCTCGACGCGAAAGCCGCCAATCCGCCGCCCGTGTCTAGATCACGGTACCGTCGGGGATAACGGAGTTTTTGGGGATGACGACGATGCCATCCCGGATAACGTAGTTCTCGGTCTCGACCATCTCACCATCTGGGTCGTGGGCTCGGATCGTAACCCCCTCCCCAATGCGCGCGTTCTTGTCAATGATGGCACCCTCGATGCTGCTGCCCCTTCCGATGCCGACGTCGGGCCGTCCAAGGGCGCGATTCTCCGCCCTCCGCTCCGGTGTCTCGAAGAAGTCGGCTCCCATGATCACCGAGCGGATCACCCGCACCTCCGGGCCAATGACGCTCCGCAGCCCCACCACAGACTCCCGGATGTCCGACCCGTGAATCAGGCAGCCATCTGCGACCACTGCCTTCTCCAGGTCACATCCGTCGGTGACCGAAGGAGGAAGGAACCGGGGATGCGTGTAGATGGGGTGCTCCATGTCGTAGAGATCGAACGGCGGATCGGGTCGGCCGAGGGCGAGATTCGCCTCGTAGAAGGACCGCACGGTCCCAATATCCTCCCAGTAGTCGTCGAACTCGTACGCGTAGACGCGGTGGCTCTCAATCGCCTCGGGGATGACCTCCTTGCCGAAGTCCTCGGCCTCCGAACGCTGTAGCACCCGCTGGAGCACGTCCGCCCGGAAGAGATAGATCCCCATCGACGCCATGTAGGGCTTCTCCGTCCCCGGCGCGCTGGCCAAACCATCCAACTCCTCGGCCGCGGGCTTCTCGTGGAAGGACGTGATCTGCCCGTCGACGTCCGTCTTGAGGATGCCGAAGCGGGTGGCGGCCTCCGGACCCACCGGTTGTACGGCGATGGTGACGTCGGCCCGCTTCTCCCGATGTAGCTCGACGAAGTCGACGTAGTCCATACGATACAGATGATCTCCCGAGAGAATTAGCACGTCTTCCGCCCGGGCGTGCTCCAGGCGCCACAGTTGCTTCCGCACCGCATCGGCGGTGCCCTGGTACCAATCCATTCCCGTGCGCGTCTCTTCGGCGGCCAGGATTTGGACGAACCCATCCGTGAAGACGTCGAACTTATAAGTCTGATAAATGTGGCGGTGAAGGGATTCGGACAGGAACTGCGTGAGGACGTAGATCTTCGGAATACCAGCGTTGATACACAGGCTGATGGGGATGTCGATCAGACGGTACTTCCCCCCGATCGGCACGGCCGGCTTCGCCCGCAGCTTCGTCAGGGGATAGAGGCGCGTACCCTGCCCACCACCCAGGATGAGGGCGAGGACATCTCGCATTGACATAAGGCTCCTCCTTGCGTGAGTTGGGATCGAGTTACCAATACCAATGGTACATCAGATTCCACTTTTGTGCCACACGTCTCCACCCGACGCTCGAGTTCCCGCTTCCCCGTCCCTCGCTCACCGGAACGCGGCGCTGGCCTCGATGTCCCCTTCCTGGAGTTCCCAAACCGCGCGGACTGGCCTATAATTGGGAACCACCCCAGGTCAGATAGACAAGGAGGGAGTCAATGAGAAGAATGGTGCGTGAAGCCGCGTTCCGTCTCGCCCGATCCGACATCCTCAAGTTCGTCGAGGATCACGAGGAGGATCTGCACAGGATATTCCGCGAGGAGCTCGAAGACCTCGACCATCGCATGCCCGAGGAGGAGATGTTCATCGACATCCACATGGCAGCCCTCGGCGAGGAGCTCCTCGACGCCGCCCTGCAGGCGGTTAAGCGCTTTCTCCGGGAATACTGACAGCCCCTACCAGCCACCTCCCGCGGAAGACGGGCCCTGTCTCATCGGACCCAACCTTGTCCGGGTCGTATCTGGCGATTCCCCGGACCCGACGCTTCCCACCGCTGCGTCCCCCTAATCCCCGAGAGCCCGCGTCACGGCTGCTCCCGCATCCACGATCCCACAGCCGTAGACGTTGTTGGGTACGCCGGACACGCCACCGCAGGCACAGGCGGGAGGGGACATCGCCGCCGCGAGCGGACCCTCCGGTAGCGAGACCGTACTACAAGAACGATTCACAGCCTGCGAGGTGGCCGTCTCACAGAGCAGTACCTCCGTCCCCTCGATGTCGCCGACCAGGGATGGTTCGGCCGACCAGACGAGCGCGACCGTCCCTGCCACGTGCGGTCCTGCCATCGAGGTCCCACTGGCGTAGGCATAGCCACCACCCGGCACGCTCGAGCGCACCCGCTGTCCCGGTGCGGCGATGTCTGGCTTAATCAGGCCGTCCACAGGACCCCGGCTGCTGAAACCAACCACCTGACCGTCGTCCGTCGTCGCCCCGACCGAGAACGACGCATCGTAGTTTGCCGGGGGCGTCCCGGCGGTACCGCACGCCGGCCCCTCGTTCCCGGCACTGACCACCATCATAATGCCAGCCGCTCGCAGCGCCTCAACCCCGTGCTCTAACGTCCCGGGGAAGCAACCCTCGAAACCGGGACATCCCCAGGAGTTGTTGACCACGTCCGGCGCCAGGCTCACGTCGCCGTCGGTAAAAGAATCGCCTCCAGCGGGATAGGGAGCCATAAGGAATTCCATACACTCGGCGTAGGAGCCCGGGTTCCCGAAATCGCGTCGCATATTCCGGCAGCCCATCCACTGCGCCCCGGGCGCGACACCGATGCGGTTCCCCGCGCCATCGTCACCGAGAACTGTCCCCATCGTATGCGTGCCGTGCGTCCCATCGTCGAAGGGTACTTGCGTATCATCCCAGGCGTCGTGCCAGCTGTAAGAGTGGTCCGCGGTCTCCCCGTCCCAGCCCCGATAGCGCTCCTTCAGCGCCGGGTGCTCCCAGTCGTAGCCCGTGTCCTGGCCGCCCACGACGATTCCCGCCCCCTCGACTCCTTCGGCCCACGCCGAGTCGGCGCCAATGGCCGCCAGGTTCTCCGCTACATCGGAGGACCCCACGTCGGCCCTCTCCTGCGGCAGGGGAATCCGTCGCGGATACTCCCGCACGTTTGGGTTCAGGATCACCCGGTCCACCCCTTCCCGTCCTCCAAAGCGGCCCATCAACCAGCGATGGCCATCTACCCGCACCATATTGATGATATAATAGGGACGGTAGGGCACGCCGAGCTCATCTAGCTCCTCCCGAATCGAGGCCTGGCTCCTCTCGGCCGTCTCCACCAGGGCGCCGTAGACGGTGCTCAACCGCTCCTCGCGGTCCCCGATCCCGTACGCCGTCTCCAGATCGGCCTGCTCTTCCAGAATGATGAGAAAGCCGTGGTTGTAGAACCCCGGCTCGCCGGCGAAGACGTACACCGCCCCCCACAAGCCCCACCCGGCGGCGGCCGCCAGCGCGACGGTCGCCCACTCTGCCCCACCACCCGCCCGTTCGCCACGGCGCCTCTCCGAAACGCGCCGCCCCAGCCAGAGCAGACCCGCCACCACCGCCGCTGCCAGGCCTGCCACCCCATAGCTCGCGATATGTTGCAGCTCCGGTATCCCGCTCGCCATACCGTCCCGCGGATCGACGAATAGGGCCGGCGTGACCAGATACCAGACCGCCAGAGGGAGCAGCGGGAGGATGCCTCTCCCGCGGGCTCGTATCTCGGTGAGCAGGAAACCGAGGGGCAACAGAAAGAGGCTCCTCGCCACCACCCCTGAGTCCCCCCCGGGGAGGAATCCACCGAGCGCAGTCAAGCCGTAGATCAGGATCGTCGTCGCCGCAGCCCCCTCCGTTCGGGCGAACGAGCTGGTCAACAGGTAGAAGATCACGCCCCAGAAGATGAGGAGGTGGGACAGCGCCCGTGCCAGCATCTGAACGCTCAGCGCCAGGCTGGTGAGGCTGTCGCCCAGGGCGCCCGTGATCGGCCAGGGGAGCGTCACCACAGCAGCCACAGCCAGCCCGAGGAAGAAGAGGCGCCATCGGGAGCGGCCCAGGCCGAGCCAGCGGCCCAGGCTAAGCCCGCGGCCCATCGCCGAACCTGAGCTGCCAACCAGACGCGGGGCCAGCCAGGCGGCCGCCAGCGCGTAGGGGACCAGGAGGACCAGGCCCGCCCCGGCAGCGGCGTACCGGCGCCCCAGAGGCATCAGCGCGCCCCGCTGCGGGAGGATAACGCGCACCCCCGCCTCGAGCACCACGTATCCACCGGCGATGAGCAGCCCGGTAGCGGTCGCGCCGACCCCTTGCCATCCGGGGCGGCTCCGGGCCCGGAGCGCCACGGCGGTAAATGGCACGCCCATTGCCAATGCAGCAACCAGGAGCGCCAGCGCATCCGCGGCGGACGGAGTGAGTCCGTCTCGCAGGGCCCGGTTCACCAGCAGCGTCGACCCGATCGGCACCAGGCCAAACCACACCAACAGCGCGACAGCGACCAGGCGGTGACGACAGCCGCCCCGTGCGGCGATATCTCTCTCTTCCATTGAAGTCCTCCTTTGCCCCATTATAGTCCCGCGAGAAACAGACACAAACCCCAAGGTAACCGCCACTTACCAGGCGTGCAAAGCCGGCCCACCGCTCAACCCGGGCCCACTGCTCAACCCGGCCCCATTGCTCAAGCCGGGCGTGTCGCCCGGCGTACCCACACCCCCGACATCTGCCCCATCACCCCTCGACCCGAACTCCACTGCTCAACCCGGCCCCACTGCTCAAGCCGGGCGTGTCGCCCGGCGTCCCCACGTCCCCAAGGTGACCGCGACTTGTGATCTCCGTCATGTGCGCTAGAATGGAGGTCTAACTTTTCATAGGACAGGACAGCATACTATGCAAGAAAAATACCCGCTGGGTAAACTCCCCGCCGAGCATTTGACTCGTCTGTTCGCGCAATACCTCCCCACCGATGAGCGCGTCGTCATTGGCCCTGGAATCGGGCACGACGCGGCCGTCATCTCCTTCGGCGACCGCTACCTCGTCGCCAAGACAGATCCCATCACCTTCGCCACCGACGAAATCGGCTGGTACGCGGTCCACGTCAACGCGAACGACGTCGCGTGCACAGGCGCCACGCCAGGCTGGTTCCTGGCGACGCTCCTCCTCCCCCAATCCAGCACCGACGAGGCCCTGGTCGACGAGGTATTCAAGCAGATGGCCGATACCTGCGAGGCGCTGGGCATCACCCTCGTTGGCGGCCATACAGAGATCACCCACGGGTTTGACCGCCCCATCGTGGTCGGGTTCATGCTCGGGGAGGTGGCGCCGGAGAATCTCGTCCGCCCCGATGGCGCCCGTCCCGGGGACACCCTCCTGCTCACCAAAGGGATCGCCGTGGAGGGCACGGCCATCATCGCCCGGGAGAAAGGGGAACACCTCAGCGACGTCGATCGCTCCCTGGTGGAGCGCAGCCGCCGCTTCCTCCACGAGCCGGGGATCAGCGTCGTCCACGACGCATCCGTCGCCACGGCCGCGGGCGAGGTCCATGCCATGCACGACCCCACCGAGGGCGGCCTGGCGACCGGGCTGTGGGAGCTGGCCGACGCAGCAGAGGTCGGCCTGGTAGTGGAGCGGGACGCCATCCCGGTCCTGCCCGAGACGACGACTCTCTGTCAGGCGCTCGATCTGAACCCTCTCGGGTTGATCGCATCCGGCGCCCTCCTCCTGGCGGCCTCGCCGAAGGACGCCAAGGGGATAGAGGCAGCCCTGGAGGAAGAGGGCATCACCGCCGCGCCCATCGGCCAGGTCGTCGAGCGCGAAGAAGGCGTCACCCTCCGCAGCCGGGATGGCGCCGAGCCCTTGCCCCGCTTCGATCAGGACGAGATCACACGACTCTTCCAATAGCCCGCTGTTCGTCGCCCAACCGCTCGCCTATGCATGAAGGTGGAGACCGCCGCGCTACCCCATCGCCTCGGCCTGGAGGCGGGCCTGCATCTCTTTCGCATCCTCCCCGACGAAGCGCGTGCCCCAGAGTCCCACCAGGCCACTGACGAGGGCCATCACCGGCGCCAGAATCATCCCCAGCCGGAGGTCACCGCTCTGGTCGGATAGCCACCCGATCACCGCCGGCGCCGTCGCGTTTCCCAGAGTGTGAATCACGAACAGGTAGACCGCCATCGCCGTCGCCCGCAGCCTCGGTCGCGTTACCTGATGAATCAGAGGGGCGATACAGGGAATCGAGAACGTGAACGCGACCATCGCCAGGCCTCCCAGGACGACGAAGGGCACGCGACCGGTGACCAGAACCGCGGCCAGGGCGACGGGACCGCCAAGAAGACTGCTGATACTGACGGTTAGCAGTCGCCCGGCCGGCGATCGGCGCAGCAGACGATCGGCGAGGAAGGCGCCCGAAAGCACCCCGGCAGCGCCTGCGACGACCGTCAGAACGCCGCTGAGGAGGCCGAAGGAATCCTCACGGAACCCATGAAGTCGCACCGCAAAGCTCGGCAGCCAGTAG
>Ga0207797_1001051_pt1 | contig 20555 bp, 17 predicted proteins | sample PRCRCaboRojoPR_6_FD_187275 | JGI IMG/M metagenome (GOLD analysis project Ga0207797, IMG submission 187275) | Marine sediment microbial community from Cabo Rojo, Puerto Rico - PR CR 10% Liquid 1 (SPAdes) | ecosystem: Environmental > Aquatic > Marine > Coastal > Sediment | place: Cabo Rojo, Puerto...
CGAGATAGGGGGCCAGCTGATCCGACGGCGGGGACTGCAGAAAGAAGCGGGCGAGCGTCAGGGCCGGGACGAGGTACAACATCCCGCTGTTGAGAACCCACAGCACGTCGAGGTCCGGGTACAGCTCGCGGATGCCCGCTCCAAACATGTAGCTGCCCATCCCCACCGGCCACAGAAAAACCAATAGAAGCCCAAGCAGTACGATCTGGCCCACCACCGTGCCGGTGCCCCACTCCGGATGGCGGAGCCAGCGCGTCACGCGGTGCCGAAGCAGGATTCGAAGTGCGTGCATTTGGTTATCGGTCTCCAAAATCTGCTCTGCGTCTTTCCCTATGCCTCTGCAGGCTCGGTCTCCTTCGGCCGAATCGCCTCCGCGAAGTAGGTCGTCAGGTCCTCCAGCGTGTCCGGGTCCGTCGGCTCGTCGCGCACGATCTCGCCACCTTCCAGAATGGCGATCCGGTCGCTCACGTCGGTGACGTGGCCCAGGTCGTGGCTGGAGATGAGCATCGTCGCGTCGCCGCGGCGCGCCTGCAGGAGTTCCTTGAGCTGAATCTGCGAGCGGGGGTCGAGGCTGGCAAACGGCTCGTCGAACACGAGCAGGTCTGGGTCCGGCAGGAGCGCCGCCACGAGGCCCGCCTTGTTCTTGTTTCCCGTCGAGAGGTCGCGGATGTACTTGGTGGTCTCGCCGATCGGCTCGTCGACGTAGAAGTCATCGAACTGGGCCAGCCGCTCGTTCACCGTCGCCTCGCTCAGGTCGTAGGTCTGCCCCACGAAGTGCCAGTACTCGTCCGGCGTCAGGAAGTCGATCAGGAACGAGGGGCCGAGGTAGGAGCCGGTGCGCTCCTTCCAGTCGAACGCATCGGCCACGACGGCGCCGTCGAGCTGAACGCGCCCTTCATCGGCCCGGATCAGGTCGAGGACGAGGCGGAGGAAGGTGGTCTTGCCCGCGCCGTTGTTGCCGACGAGGCCAAAGGCGGTGCCCGACTCGATGGTGAGATCGGGAATCGACAGTTCAAACTCGCCGTAGCGCTTGGTAGGACCGTCGGTGGTAAGCTTCATCGCTGGGAGGAACGGGTGGTTATTAAGTATGCCGCTCAATCATTACCAGGACTTCGATGGCCGAAAATTCTACCGGACAACTGTCTCAGCCACTTGACTTCGAAGGTAGTGTTGTTGTATGCAGCCTACTGCTGCTTCGACTTTGAAGAGCACTGTGGCTTCTTCTGGAGCCATGATTGTCCAGCTTCAACGACTGGATCCTCAGCAAGCGAGGATGAGGCCTGCGGCGATCAGCGTAGCCCTGCGCAATCTGCTGAATAGAGCCATCGCGAGGAGGAGTGGAGGAACTGTCTACGGGGACTGGTCGAGAACGCGGAGCGCCGTCCGCAGCACTTCGTCCGTGCCGGCCCGCACTCCCTCCACCGTGCGCATGGCCTCCACGTCCGGCCGGATGCCGACGAGGTGGTGCTGAGACCGGTCATGCTTTTGGACGCGCATGCCGGTCCAGTAGACCTGGTACTTTCCGGGGAGCGTAAACGGGTTAACGTTTCCGTTCGTCCCAGCGGTCGGCTGGCCGACGATCGTGCCCAGGTCGTAGTGCTCGACGATGCCCATGATGCTCTCGGCGTAGCTAATGGCACGCCCGTCGGTCAGGAATGCGACCTCACCGCTAAACTGTGGCGACTTCGGAGGGAGGGTCCAGCGCCCGCCCGTGTAGCCAGCGATCTTTCGGCGATCAGGATAGGTAATTTTCGGGACCTCGAAGTGGGCCGAGCGGAGCGTTTCGGACGAGAGGTGCTGGAGCAACTCCTGGTTGCCGCCCTCCGGGTAGCCGCGCACGTCGAAGACCACCGCTTCGGCCTGGGCGAGCGTATCGAGGCGGGGCCGAAGCGCCTCCATCCCCACGCGGGTCAGGTCGACGTAGTGAGTGCCCCCGGAGAGCACATCGATGGAGTCGGGCCGCGGCTCAGGTTCCAACTGTTTCCGCCACTGCTCACGCGCCGCGCCGTTTGCCTGGGGCAGCTGGCACTCCACCGTCTCGCCCCGGCGGCGAAGCGTGAGGCGGGCGGTGGTGCCGGCTCGTCCCCGACCGAGGGCGCGCAGCGCACGGACCGTCCGCCATTGCGGGGCGCCGGAAATGTAGCGCTTTTCGGCCCGGAGGGCCTCTTCGACAGGCGTTCCATCGAGGCCGACCAGCACGTCGCCGGGCCGGACGCAGCCCGGGCCCTCGCCGAAGGCGGCCGTATCGGCGACCACCACGCTCCCCTCCACCCGGTCGAACCGAACGGGAAGGCCTGCTCTCAGGCTGTCGGACGGGTGCGACACGCGCCCGTGCCCGTCCTTCAGGGGGACGAGCATCCGCCGGAGCGTGCGCAGAAAGTCGCGACTGGACGTGTCGGCCTCGGTGCGCTGGAGGCTTCGAGTCAGCACCTGGTCCCAGTTGGCATCCACGACGCCGAAGTACGGGTAGAAGTGCTGGAAGACGTTCCAGGCGATGATGACATCCGCGAAGCGCAGCGCCTCGTCCTTCGCGGAGAGGCGCCTCATCTGCACCGCGTCCAGCGTCTCGTAGAGACGCTTCGGCGAAGGCGCATCGTTGGGCCGAAGCGTCTGCTCGTCTTCGCTGTAAAGCGCGAGGGGAACTTGTGCGGAGAGGCCGCGACCGAGCCGCCTGGTGACTGTCTCCCCAGCAGCCGGATGCGTCTCGAAAAGCCCCTCTGCCCCAACCGAGGCCGAAGACGTGACCGACGCAATAGACAGGAATTTTTGACCCCTGGCAGGGTCTTCCTGCTTCGTCCGGAACGCGTAGCTGTCTGGTCGCCCACGCCATCCTGTCGGGGACTCGCCCGCGGCCCCGGCCTCAAACCCTGCGTTTTCGAGGGACAAGTCTGTCCATGCCGTCCCGGAGCTGTCCCGCACCTGAAGCCGAAACGAATCGAATTGCGCCGTGCCTCGGCCGCTCAGGAATCCACCAAGCACAATGCGAGTCGCGTCCTCGGCGACCGTCCCGGTGATCTGGTATGTCTCCCAACTCGGCTCGGTAATCGGCCGGTCGCGCATGTTGTCAAAGAACCCTCGCCTGTCGCCCGTCCGGTCAACGCGGAGCCACAGCTGGGCCTGATTGCCAGTGCCGCTCACCTCTGCCCGAACGGCGGCGCGGAGCCGCACCTGCTTGCCGCGATGGGGAGTCGCGTCCACGCTCTGCATCACCGTCCCGAAGCCCGGTCCGCCAGAAGACTCCCCCTGCTCCATCTGACGGTTGAGGCGGGCGCTCTCGTACGGCCCGCGGTTGCCAAGGCCGAGGCCCTTGTGCTGCCACGCCACAAGGTTGAGCCCCGTCGTGTCGCTAGGCGCAAGCACGTCGGCCGGGGTCGGCGGCTGCTCGCCCGTCTCGTACCACTGGATCGTCGGGGCGATCGGTGTGAAAAGCGAGTCCAGCGTCGAGCGCAACTCCGCCCGGCTGCCGGCGTCCGCCACCTGCTGCACGCCATGGACGGCAAACGTCTCCCAGTCGACCTCCGCCGCCGCGTCGCTGGGGTGAAAGTAGCGGACGTAGCCGTACAGGGTGGCAAAGGCGCGCAGGTTCTGAATCTTCTCGTCCGGCGCTGCGGGCTCGCTGGCCGATGTCCCCAGAGCAGATGTCGCGGCGGCAACGAGGCCGCTCCCCGACCGATCCGCGCCGGGATACCAGTCTCCCGGAAGCGGACGGAAGGCCATCACCAGAAGCGCGAGCACCAGGCCGACCGTCCCAAGAAGGGCCTTACGGCTGAAAGACCAGGACCCCGGGCCCTTCCGGCCCACGATCGTGAGGATTCGCTCTTTGAGCCGCGTGGGTCGGGCGACCTGTAGCGCAGGCGCAGGGACCCTGTCGGCAACCGCCCGGCGGGCGGCCGCTAGCAGCTGATGGGCGTACGTCTCCGGGTCCTCGCCCGCGGCGAGCACCGCTTCGTCGCAGGCCGTCTCTCGGGCCCGCACGAGTGCGGTCCACCCCGTCCAGGCCAGCGGATTGGGCCAGTGCAGCGCGCGTCCGAGGTGCCCCACGACGCCCAGGAGGAGGTCTCTGCGCTCCAGGTGGGCCATCTCGTGGAGAAGCACGAGCCGTCGTCGCTCGGGCGGCCACTCCCGGGCGGAGTCCGGAAGGAGAATCGTCGGTGAGAAAAGGCCGAGCGACATCGGCGCAGATTCCCGATGGAATCGTATTTCGACAGCACGTTTCGCATTCAGTCGCTCCCGAACCTCCCTCAGCACCTCGTCCCAACTCGAGTCCTCTGCCTTGCGGGCCGCTCGGCGGAGGCGGCGAGACCGCAGAAGACCGGCAAGCAGTCGAGCAAGAAGCAGCGCCGCCCCTGCGCCCCAGAGTCCAATGAGGACTGCCCCCCAGGACCACCCCGATAACCATTGCCATCCCCCCGCGCGTCCCTCATCGGACGCAGAGGCGGAGCCTGTTGCGGTCGAACCGGCCTCGCCCGATGCTCCCGCGAACGCGGAGGCCTGATCGCCAGAAGAGGCCTTACTTCCTGCCTCCGAATCGAACCACGGGGCCTCATGCTGCGAGGGCGGGCGGCGGTCCTCCGTTTCTACTGTAGGGGGTCCTGCAAGACGCCCGATCTCCCCGATCGTGTCGGGCAGGGAGGACTGTGGCAGGATCGCCTGCCCGAGCGGCAGTGCCAGAAGCGCCGCAAACACCACTCCCCAAACGGCCCGGCGAAGCGCCGCCGGGGCCTCCCATCGGCGCAAAAGTGCACTCGCCAGGTGGACGAGAATCAGAAGGGCCGCCCCCTTCAGCAGAACGTCGAGGAGAAAAGTACCCAGATGTGCGGAGGTGAGAGGATCAAGCATTAGACTCGGTGCCTTCGATTCGGTATTCGATTCGGCGCGCGACGGCGTCCCTATCGGTCCTCTGGGGAGTCTTCCTCTGGGGAGTCAGCCTCTGAGGAATCGGATGAGCCGTGCGCGTCCTCGACCACTTTCTCCAGTTCCCGGAGCGTCTCGGGAGAGAGATTCTCGCTTTTCGCCGAGAGAAGCGTCGCGACCGTCTCCGAGAGCGATCCGCCGAAGAACGTCTCCTGGAGATGGTCCAGTAGTGAGCGGCGCACCTCTTCTTTCGGGCGGGTGGGGAAATAGACGTAGCGGCGCCCCTCCTCCCGATGGTCGAGGTAGCCTTTCTCCTCCAGGTGGCGAAGCATCGACCGGATCGCGGAGTTGGAAGGGGGGTCTGGAAGCTCGGCACGGATCGTCTCGGCCCCGGCCTCCTCCAGCCGGTACACCACGTCCATAATTTGGCTCTCGCGGCGACCGAGCTCGCTGTAGAGGGAATCGCTCATCGGTAGAGGGCCAGCAAGTGTTGATCATGAAACGTTAACTGATGAACACTTTACCATTTGCGAGTCAGAACGTCAAGAGCAAGACGGGGGCGGCGAGAGCAGATATTTTTCGAGCACGATCCAGCACGTCATTGTTCTGGACCTGGTAGAGGGGCCTGAACGGCGCAACCCCCTCCTGAGAATTGTATCACAAGTGGACCCGGAGTCACAGATTGTGCCGCTCGGCTCCGTCTTCTCCACAGTCGCCCCGATCGATGAACGTCACTGGTGCCGATTCCACACAGTGCTGACTTTTTACGTGGAGCAGCGAACTGCCAGCCGTCCAAGTCCGACCGGAATTAGGCTCGGACCCAACTTAGCGGGAAAGGTCTCACTGGTGGTGGACTTGTAATCGACCATTCGGCAAGTCGGCCATTCGGCCTGTCCCGACGTGCCTGTCTCTAGCCGCGGAAAAGCTAGGATACAGGTTCAGCAGACATGCCGTGCAGATAAGCAAATTCGCAAGTCGACATGGCTCACCCTAGACTTGAGGCGTCCTCAATCCGCAAGCAGTACGGCACCCGGTTCTTGACTGGACTCGCCCTGTCCCTGGCCTGCCTCATCGGGATTTCCCATCTGCCTTCGACCTTCGACAAGAATCGCGAACCTTCGACCCGAAAGCGAGAGCCTACCGCCCTCCGGTCCGTCCAGGCGACAGCGCAGGCCTCAACGCCGCCACGACCGCCGACGCCGGCGGTGCCTCAGGTGGTACCGCGGGAGAAGGTTCTAGAATCTCCGAGCGTCGACTCCGACGTCTCCTTGTCCCTCGACGTTAATTCAGACCAAGGCGGTGGGGCCGCTGTCCGGCCAGACTGCGGGGGGCTTCAGTCACTTCGGAAAAAAACGCATTACCCACCGTCGGCGCTGATGGAGGGCCTTGAGGGACGCGTCCTCGTGGAATTTGTCGTTGACAAGAATGGGAATATCGAAAGTCCAAAGGTCGCGGATGGATCACACGAGGTTCTCAATCAGGCAGCGCTCCGGGCCGTTCGACGCTTGGAGTGCACGCCCGCAAGAAAGCGATCCCGACCCGTGAGGGCCAAAATAACTCAAATGGTCGTCTTCGCGCTCCCCAAAAGGATGGATGCCTCCTAGGAGCCTGTCGGACCTTCTCTGCTGACTCGGTTATATTTGGCTAGAGGCTGCTGCAAAACTATTTTCTGCGTGCGGAGTCAGATGGGGCATTATAAAAAGCGCTACCCGACTTAACGATCAGCAATGGGCGCTCATTGCACCGCATTTGCCTCCCCCCGCCCGTACAGGCCGACCTCGTGCCGACGACCGCCAGACGGTTGAGGCGATTCTATATGTTCTCCGCACTGGCTGCCGCTGGCAGGACCTGCCCGAAGAATACGGCATTGCATCCACCACGGCTTAGCGCCGGCTTCGACGCTGGGAAGAAGATGGGACCTGGGAACGCCTCTGGCGTGCTTTACTCAGTTCTCTTGAGATTTAAGAGAAACTTCGCTGGGCAGAGGCCTTTCTCGACGGCAGCTTTGTCCCTGGCAAAAGGGGGGCGTCGGTTTGATCCGCAAAGGAAAGGGCACAAAACCGATGATAGCAGCTGATGGAGAGGGTCTTCCGATTGGATTTCTGCTTGAGAGTGCTCAAAAGAGCGAGATCCAGTTGGCCAGGCCGACTCTTTCGAGCGTGCATGTGGCTGGCCGAAGAGGACACCCGCGAAGTCGTCCGAACCGTCTGATCTGCGACCGCGGCTACGACAGCAGGGCGTTCCGGGTGTACCTGCGCAATAGAGGAACCAAAAGCTGTATTCCGACCCGGAAGCGACCGAAAGGATGGAAGCCCAGGCGGGGTCGCCCTCAATGAGGAGCCTTCACTCAACGGGGAACCGGCCACCCGATCGGCTACCGTACCTGCCTAAATTGAAGATCTGGTAGAACGCCGGTTACACAACTTTCGGGAGTTGATGGCTGACCGTATACATTTCCCCAGAGCGCTGTTAGCCAGGAACCCCCATCACGTCACCATGCTGCGCAATTCCGCTGTACAAGAGTTCCTCAGGCTGGAGCTCCGGAAAAATGGCTGGCATCTTGTCTCGGAATCCATTAAAAAAGCCCTGGGGCGGAGAGCCACCAGGGCTGAGTGTACCCCCCAATTGTGTAGCAAGTGGGAGCAGGCACCTATCAGGTTCAGAAGTACGCTGACGACTTCCCCTCATCCCGGAAATCGTTGACGCACTTTCACGGCAAATCTGAGCTGTCGGCTCCGGTTGTCGACTTTAGCTCCCGGTTGTGAACATTATTTTGGAGTTGTAGAGTTTATTCGGCAGTTGTGGACTTTATTGTCTGACGACACATTCACAGCCCGCTCTCATAGTCCCTATTCTACCGTCACGCTCTTCGCGAGATTGCGGGGCTGGTCCACGTGGCAGCCGCGCAGGACGGCGATGTGGTAGGACAGCAGCTGGAGCGGAATCACCGTGAGGAGGGGCGAGAGAAACTCCTTGGTGTTCGGAATCTCCAGGACGGCCTCGCAAAGCTCGTCGAGCTCCTTGTCCTTGTCGTCCGTAATCGCGATCACCGATCCTTCGCGGGCGGCCACCTCCTCGATGTTGGAGAGCACCTTGTCGTACGTGCTGTCCTTCATGGCGATGAAGACGACCGGCATCGAACGGTCGATGAGCGCGATGGGGCCGTGCTTCATCTCGGCGGCCGGGTAGCCCTCCGCGTGGATGTAGGAGATCTCCTTGAGCTTGAGGGCCCCTTCCAGCGCGACCGGGAAGTTGTAACCGCGGCCCAAGTAGAGGAAGTTGGAGGCGTAGCGGTAGGTGTGCGCCATCGATTCGAGGGCGCCGTTGCTCGCGTCCAGCACGCGGCGCACCTGGTCGGGGACGCCGGCCAGGGCATTGATGTTGTCGGCCAGTTCGGCCTTCGACAGCGTGCGCCCCTTCGACAGCTTCAGGGCAATCATCGACAGTACGGTGACCTGCGCCGTGAACGCCTTCGTAGAGGCGACCCCAATCTCGGGCCCGGCGTGGAGATAGACGCCCGCATCGGTCTCTCGAGCGATGGTAGACCCGACGACGTTGCAGATGCCGAAGCACGGCACGCCCTGACTGTGTGCCTCCCGCACTGCAGCGAGGGTGTCGGCCGTCTCGCCGCTCTGCGAGATGACGAGCACCACGTCGCCGTCGCGCAGGATGGGATCGCGGTACCGGAACTCGCTCGCGTACTCGACCTCCACCGGAACCCGAGCAAACGTCTCGATGAGATACTCCCCCACCAGGCCCGCGTGCCAGGAGGTGCCGCACGCCGCGATGATGATGCGGTCGGCGTTCCGCAACTCGTCCCAGTGATCGTGGAGCCCCCCGAGCCGGATCTGATTGTCCTCCGGACGCACCCGCCCCCGCATGGCGTCTTCCAGAGCATCGGGCTGCTCCATGATTTCCTTCAGCATGAAGTGGTCGTAGCCGCCCTTCTCGATTTCGCCGAGCGACCATTCGAGCTCGTGCACCTCCTTCTCCAGGGGCTCGTTCTCGATGGTCATCACCTCGTACCCGGAGTGGCGCAGGGTGGCCATCTCGCCGTCCTCCAGATACACCACCTGACGCGTGTGCTCCACGAGCGGCGCCGCGTCGGAGCCCACGAAGTATTCCCCGTCGCCCACCCCGAGGATCAGCGGACTTCCGTTGCGGGCGGCAATCAGTAGGTCCGGATCCTCCCCCGACACGACGGCGATGCCATAGGCCCCAACCACCTGGGTGAGCGCCTGCCGCACCGCCTCCGGGAGCGAGAGATCGGTCTCGCGCTTCACCTCCTCAATGAGATGCACGAGCACCTCCGTATCCGTCTCGCTCTCGAAGGTGTATCCCTTGTCCTGCAGCTTCTCCTTGATGACCCCGTGGTTTTCGATGATGCCGTTATGCACTAGGGCGAAGGAGCCGTCAGCACTCGCGTGGGGATGGGCGTTCACGTCGTTCGGCGCCCCGTGGGTCGCCCAGCGCGTGTGGCCGATGCCCGTCGTCCCCGCCATGGGCGAGCCGTTGAGGCTGTTCCGGAGATCGTCGACCTTGCCCTCCTGCTTTTGGACGTGGAGGCCGCTTCCGTCGACCGTCGCGAGTCCGGCCGAGTCGTATCCGCGATATTCGAGGCGCTTGAGCCCCGTCAGTAGAAGATCCTCGGCCTCCTTCTTTCCGATATATCCTACAATTCCGCACATAGGCATTCGAATGAATTGAGTTGAGCGTGGAGATGAAAGATGTCGTCCTCCAGCAGGCCCATCGACGCGGTCCGCGCCGATGTGTCTTGTACTGCCGTAGAGGTGGGATTGTCGTCGCAAAAAGCCTACCAAGGACGAAGGGAGATCAGTATCGCTCCAGCGAAAACTTCTCTCCCAGGTACCGCTTGCGCACTTCAGGGTCGGCCGCGAGTTCTTCCGCGGTGCCGTGCTTCAGAATTTGTCCCTCGTATAGTAAGTACGCCCGATCCGTGATTGCAAGGGTCTCGTGCACATTGTGATCTGTAATTAATACCCCGATCCCCCGTTCCTGAAGGCCCGCTACGATGCTCTGAATGTCTTCGACGGCGATGGGGTCCACCCCGGCAAACGGCTCGTCGAGCAGGAAAAAGCGGGGACGTGTGGACAGGGCCCGGGCAATTTCGGTGCGACGCCGCTCGCCCCCGGAGAGCTCGTAGCCCTTCGAGTGCCGCACCCGTTCCAACCCGAACTCATCGATGAGCGACTCCACGCGGGCCGTCCGTTCCTCGGTGCTCATCGACTGAAATTCGAGGACCGCGTGCAAGTTGTCCTCCACCGTGAGCTCCCGAAAGACCGAGGTTTCCTGCGCCAGGTACCCGACGCCCCGACGCGCTCGCTTGTACATCGGGAGGCGGGTAATGTCGTCGTCCTCCAGATAAATTCGCCCTTCGTTCGGACGCGTCATGCCCACGATCATGTGGAAGGTGGTGGTCTTGCCCGCACCGTTGGGCCCGAGGAGGCCGACAATCTCGCCCTGCTCCACCTCCAGGCTCACGTCGTCCACCACGGCCCGCTTGTCGTAGCGCTTGGTCAGGTGCTGGGCCGAGAGGGTGGCTGGGTCGTTGGGAACATCCCGGGTCCCAGGAACCTTGTTGGAAGCGGTCGTCGGACTCATGGATCGGGATTGCGCTTCGATTCAGACGTATCAGCCGGGACCCGAGGCTGTGCAGACGCGTCCAGCGAGTCGGCGGGAACTGGGTTGGTGCGACGCAGCGAATCGGGCACGGAGCGCCGAGGCTCGGGCCCCCGTGGCTGCGAGGAGGGACGAGTGAGTGGCCTGGTCGCGGAATCGCGGCGCGACCGTGGCCCAGACCGGGCGACGGGCCGGGACCGCGGCGGGGCAAGGTCCAAATCGAGTCGCTCGCGTACCCGCTCATCGCGCAGGAGCTTGGCCCGGGTCGGGCGCCGATCCGGCGTCCATTGAAAGCCCTCCAGCTCGAATGGGTCCGGGATGTTCGCATTTTTCCGGTAGTAGGTCGTCTGGGTCCCACCGATGACGCTGATCCGCTTCACCCCGCCGTCCTCGAACCGGAGGAGAATTCGGTCGCCGGAGGTGCGGGCCGCGCCGTTCAGCGAATCGTTTTCGCTCGCCAGAAAGCGGATGGCCTCCGCGTTGGGCTGGGCGCGGATGCGTCGGAGCGACCCGTCGTCGAAGTAGGCCACGAGGTTGTGGGCCTTGAGCTGCTGGATGCGATCGAGCACCGAGTCGCGCTGGGCCGCGAACGCGGAGCCGCGGACGAACACCGTATCGGGCTCCCGATTGCGGGCGCGGACGCGGATCGAGTCGCCCCACACCTGACTGTCCTCGAACCAGGTGACGGGACTCCGGAACAGCCGCGTTTCTTCGAGCGGCAGGAGGCTGTCGGAGGCCGCAGTCGGGGTCTCCCAGGTCTGCGAGGCCCATTTGGGCGTGGTGGAGCTTCCGCGGCGCGATCGCGAGAGAGAATCCGGGGACGCGGAGCGGGCTGTGGACGGTCGGCGGCCCGTGGTGTCGGGGGCGGAGCGGGGGGGGCGGTTTCTTTCCGTTTCCGCTTGCTTCCTCGTCTCCACTTGCTCTTTCGCTTCGATTCGCTCCTCCGCCGCTTCCGCAAGTGAATCCGCATCGGCCAATGAATCCGCGGCGGCCGATGTGTCGCGGCTCAGGGAGGACGACCTCGACGTGTCCGATCGGGAAGCGGTCGTCTGCGGCGGGGACATCGTCTCGCTCGCGAGGACCGTAATGGAGTCGGGCGGGGGGCGGGTGGTGTCGATGGGAACCGTCGTGGCGCTGTCGGGCGTGGGGGCGATCACCCGGTCGTACACTGCCGAGTCGGCGACGGCTGCCAGGTCGGGCTGCCAGATGCGAACGGACTCCACGGCCACGAGGCGGCGGTGGGTGTCGGTGCGGAAGGCCTCCAGCCGACGGGCCCGAACCACGAGGGTGTCGGTAGGTACGCCCGTCGAGTCCATGCGGACCCGTACCATCAAGGCATCCCCTTCGACGCGGCTGTACCGCTGGGCCTCCTGGTTGTCCACCCAGTCGCCGAAGAGATAGGTGCGGCTCGTCGTGTCGCGTTGCGCGGCCTCCTCCCCACGCCGATCGACGAAGACGTTCCCCCGAGCAATCGACCGGTCCTCGTCGCGATAGTAGGTCAGCGAATCCGAGAGGAGCGTCGTGCCGGGTTCGGTGAGACGCACGCCCCCGCCAAACTCGGCCCGCTGCTCGTCGGACCAGTAGGTGCCGTACCGGGCCCGGAGCACCCGATTGCTGTCGACGAGCACGACGCTATCGGGAAACACCGCGCGCTGTTCTGTGGAGTAGTATGTCGCCCGATCGGCCCGCACGGTCACGTCGCCGTTCGTCAGGCGCACGTTCCCCCGGGCACGCCCCACCTCCGTCGCCCGGTTGTACTGCACGCTGTCCGCCCGCAGGGTGTCGCCCCGTTCGTAGAGCACCACATCGTCGACGAAGAGAATCTCATCGCGGTTGAGATACCGTCGGGCGAATTCCGAGCGGATGCGCGTCGTGTCCTGTCGGACGAAGACGTTTTCGAACAGCTCCTGAATCCGCTCGCCGCCGCGCTGGAGGGTGCTCAGCGAATCTGCACGCACGAAGGCCCGCTCCACGTCGCCCGTATCGGAGGCGGGAGCGTCGTCAGACTGAAAGGGCGGCATTGGGTCCCCGGCCGGCAGGGAGTCGAGTCCCGCAGGATCGACACCGGTCGGGGCTACGCGGGAGGTGTCGTCGGTCTCCTGCGCCCACACACGAGGCCCAAGTTCGCCTCCCAGCCAGAGCCCGAGAAACGCCAGGAGGACGACCCAGCCCGGTCGGCACCGCCAGCGGTCGTTGGGAAGAACGGTCATACGCGCAGAATACGAGACCCTAAACAAGAGATTCGTCTCCGGGTGTTCTTAGAGCGGTTTGTGCTACAGTGCACGGTATGTGCACCACCTGAAACGTAAGTTCCTTCCAACAAAAAGCACCTTCGTCGCTCTGAGCCATGTGCTGAACTCGATTCAGTATTGACTGAGATCCTATCTGACGATCGCCAAGTCCTCCCCCTTCGACTGGATGGGCTCCACAAGAGCGTAGCGACTGACGAAGTAAAGCAAGTTTGGAGCGACGATGGTGGCCGTTTCTGGCGGCTGGAGGTGGGTACACATGTCATCGGCATATAGTACGACGCGTTCTTAGAGCTACACTGCACGGCGGCCTGTTCTCACGTTTCCATCGGAGCAGAAATTCGGTGCCCCCACGCTCCCATTCGCCCGTGCTTTCCCGGGACCTCGCCTACGATTAGGGGCAGCTGAGTCTCCACCGCTTGACCGGGCTTCCAACGTACAATTGTCCGGGGCTACACCGGAATCGCCGGAACGGGGTTCCCCATTCCGGCGTGGAATGCCCTCACTGCTCATGCTCCGAATCTTCGTTCTCGTCGTCGATCTCCACCTCAGCCGCAAAGCGCCCGAGCTGGTACGTCTCCAGATTCTCGTCCGCGATCAACCCGTTTCCCTGAACCACTTCCGTAGGCGTCCGGATCCGCACGAACCGCTTCGTCCGAATTTTTCGGTCGGCCTGCGTCCACGTCAGATGCTCCGTTTCGAGCCGTTTATTCTCCTCGGTCACCACGACCACGTTCCGGTACGCGTCGAGGAGGCCCTTTTGGGTCTGAAAGACCAGGCTGTCGGCCGTCACCGTGGCGGAGGAGTCGCCCCGCTCGTTAAACAAATAGACCCGCACTCGCGCCGTGTCTCGCATCGAGCGCCAGACCGAGTAGCTGCTGTCGGCCGTGCGATACTGCTCCATCCGGGGCGCCGCGATTGTCGCTCGTGGGCGACCGTCCTCAGTCATCGCAAATCGCGCGTCCCAGCTCACGTGTTTCGGCGTGGGCCCCTCCTCCGTCGCCGACGAGTCCGGTCCCCCGGGACGAGTACGATGCTCGCATCCTCCCCCCACGAGGAGCGCCCCGAGTAGAGCCGCCCCGACGAGCGCTCCGAGAATCGAACAGCGATGTTGAGAAAAGCACGCCACGGCCCCTTAATTTCTTTCAAACCAACCGAACTCCGGAACGCGTTACGATTTTCACTGATACGGTCCCTCGGAGGATTCTCCGAGAGCCCTCACGTGAGCGGTTCGCGAGGCGTCCCCGCGGGTGGTGTCCCGGTCCGAATAGCCCGTTTCGGCGTATTCGATACTGGCACTGATCTTGCTTGGCATTGAATTGGAGGGCGCACGTTGAGCGTTCACGCCCGGATTCAAAGTAGCAGTGTTCCGGTTCACTGCCGCCACCCGGACCATTGTCGGTCCGCATCGCGAGTCCGAACATACCGCCATCGCTTTTCCGTCTAGACGATCCTCTTTTCATCATGAGCTTCAAGGTTGAGACTGCCCCCCGAGAAACTGTCATTATTCACGTTGGCGAAGCGCTCGACTTCCGGAATGCAGACGAGTTTAAAGAGACCTTCCAGGAGCACATCGACAAGGGCATCCGGCAGTTCATTCTCGACTTCTCCGATACGGAAGTGCTCGATTCGACCGGATTGGGATCCATCTTTTCTCTGTACCGGGCCATCTCGCCGGACGACGGTAAGGTTGCCTTCGCCGACGTGTCCGAGCCGGTCCAGGTTGTCGTTCAGCTCACCCGCACCTACAAGGTCTTCCGGCAGTTTCCGTCCGTGGAGGCCGCAGAGGAGGCCTTCGCTGGATAGTCGCTCTGTTCCTTCCGTCCCCCTTCTTCGAGAGCGGCTCACCCCCACCGACGATTTTCAGTCCCACCCCAATGAAGGTCCTCACCCGAAAATACACGGATCTCGACCGTGCGATCGACGAGGTGCAATCGCTGTCCGAGACCTGGCCGGTCGCCCGGCTCAACGGCAGCCTCGACGCCGAGATGATTCACTGCACGTCGCTTGTGCTCCACGAATGGATCGCCAATCTGCACCAGCACGCCGAGTTTCGAGGGGCCTCCCCTACGCTTGAGGTTCGGCTCTCTGTCCAGGACTACAATGTCCACTGCTCCGTCGTGGACAATTCAGAGGGCTTCGATCTCAACGCGCACATTTCCTCCAAAGACGAGGAGTTAGAGACACTTCCTGAGCGCGGCATGGGACTTCGAATCATCGAGACCTGTACCGACGACCTTTCCTACACGCAGACGGACGATGGGCTCCATTGCTTCGAATTCATTATTCCCGCCGACCACGATCCATGGCTGAACACACTATTTTAGTCGTCGAGGATGACAGCACGGTCCGGGAGCTCCTCAAGTACCGTCTCGGCAAGCACTATGACGTATACACGTCTACGAACGGCGAGGACGCCCTCGATCAAATTGAGGAGACGATTCCCGACCTCATCATCTCGGACATTATGATGCCGAAGATGGACGGGTTTGCGCTCCAATCGGCCCTCCAGACCGACAAGAATACCCGGATCATCCCGTTCATTTTCCTCACGGCTCGGGCCGACGAAGAGGCCCGGCAGCAGGGGCAGCGCAAGGGCGTGGACGACTATATCACGAAGCCGTTCGACATGGAGACCTTGCTGTCTCGGGTGGAGCGGTTGCTGGAACGCGTGGACATGTTCCAGAATCAGCTCGATGCAGAGATAGGCCAGGACTTCTCCAATCGCCTCCTCCCGGATCGGGTCCCCCAGGTCGACGGCTACGAGCTGCGCTTCCACAGCGAGGCCCGCAAGCAGGGCGGCGGCGATTTGTTCGACTGGACGGAGACCGATAAGGGGACGTACTTCCTCACCATCGGGGACGTGATGGGCAAGGGCCTCCGCGCCAAGTTTTACGCGTACAGCTTCCTGAGCTACGTGCGGGGCACTCTGCATACCATGCTCGAAGAGTCGACCTCCCCGGCGGTTCTCCTGGCCCAACTGAACGACATGCTCCTCAGCGACGACGTGCTGGAGGATACGTTTGCTACGTTTCTCCTCATGCACTGGGATCCGCACCACCACACCATCACGTACGCGAACGCCGGCCATTGCCGTCCCGTCCTCGTTACGACGGACGGTGCACGAATCCCCGAGCACAGCGACCTCATTCTCGGTCTGGAGGAAGACGTAGAGTTCTCAGAGGTGACGCTGGACCTCGACCCGGGCGCCGCCCTCGTGGCCTACACGGACGGGATTATGGAGCAGCACACCCAGGACGGCAACATGCTCGGCGAAGAGGGGGTACAGGAACTTGCCTTGGAGGCGTACGGAAGTGACGATCCGGTTCAAACCCTGCTAAATGGCACGCTGGCCCGAAGCGCGTCCGACCAATTTGAGGACGATCTGCTCGTGGTTTGGTTGGAGCGGGACGACGAATAAGTCCGGCGAACACCCGGACCCTCATTGTTTCCCGGTGCTACGCCGCCGCTTCGACCGATTCCATCTCTTCGGCTTCCGAGCGATTCGTCTCCGAGCGGCAGGCCCTATATTCGTGCTCTAGGAGCCCGTAAATCTCTTTGTCCCAGTACTTTCCGTCGCGGCGCAGGTACTCCCGGATCGTGCCCTCCTTCTGGAAGCCCATCCCCTCCACCAAGTCCCGCCAGGCCGTGTGGTACTCGAACGTTTCGGCACTGACGCGATGGAGGCCGAGCTTCTCGAAACAGTAGGACAGGAGAAGCTCAAAGGAGGATCGCCCGTAGCCCCGCCCCCAGTAGTCCCGATCCCCAATTGTGATGCCCACCTGCGCGTGGAGGTTGTGCGCGCTGATGCGGGTGACGTACGCCACCCCGATTAACGCCCCGTCGTCGCGGGCATGAATCTCGAAGTTTCGGTGCGACGGGGACGGATTGTCGCACATTTGCTCGAAGCGATTTTTGAAGGCCCCGAACGATTCCTCCTCGTAGGGAAACTCGCTGTCGAGGCGATTCAACTCCGGATCGTTATTCCAGCGAAAATGTGTGTGGATGTTGTCCATCTGCAGGGACGTAAATCTGACACGGTCCGTTTGCAGAGACGTGACTTCGTGGACAGGAAGGGACATACTCATGGGTTCGGAAGCGCTTCCAAGTCGAGTACAACGAGCTGATTGGGAGCCGAATGCTACGTTTATGAAATGAAACGACGGGGACTTCCGAATGCAAGGTGGCTACGGCGCACGTGTCCCTAAGACTTCGGCTTTTCCCTGTTGCTCCGTGGCGCCTGTTCCCCCTGCTCACATTTCCCGGGCCCTCCGGGACAATGACCCACGATCTACTTTCATTCGGTCCCGAACGGCGGCGTCCGGAAGCTCGTGTACTGCGTCTGGAAGCTTGAAGCGCGGAAGCTCGGCCGCCAGCGCGTCGCGCCAGTGGTCCGGCACCGTTCCGGTCGTCGACTGGACGAAGGCCACAGGACGCTTACCGTACTCCTCGTTCGGCACTGGCACCACGACGGCCCGCTCGATCCCGTCGAGCCGCTCCAGTGCGGCCTCAATCTCTTCGGGCTGGATGTTTTCGCCACCGGAGACGAACTGCCGGTCCGCTCGCCCCTCCACGTGGAGCCGGCCCTGAGAATCCACGTGGCCCAGATCGCCCGTTGGATACCACCCGTTCACGCGGGGATCCCGAACGCGGTCCGCCTCTGCAATCCCGAGGCACAGAGTGGCGCCCGCTACGAGAATTTGCCCGTCGTCGTCAATGCGCAGGCGGCGGTGGAGGAGGCAGCGCCCGGCCGTCCGCAGGTCGGCAAGCGGGGCGCCGGGCGTCGTAGTGGTGACCTGCGAGGCCATCTCGGTGGAGCCGTAGCTCGTGAGCAGCGGCCAGCCGCGGGCATGACCGCGACGCAGGAGCGCCTCGGGGAGCGGTCCTCCGCCCAGGAGAATACCTTGGACTCGACGCGGCAGGGGACCGTCCTGGGCGTCCAGGAGACGGCGGAGCTGAGTGGCGACGAGGGACAGGTGGGTGGCCCCGGTCGCATTCAGGGCCGTCGAAACGGACGCGTCCCGATCCGGCACCGCGACGGCAGCCCCGGCCAACGCAGACCGGACGAGAATGGCCAGTCCGCCGACGTGGTAGAGCGGCAGCGACTGGAGCCAGCGGTCGCCGGGGCGCAGCCCGGAGACTACTTCCTCGTACTCTGAAAGCACTCGGTCGCATCCGCTCCCAGCGCTCCGCTCGGGGCGCAGGGGAAGATTCGCATTGGAGCCTTTGGCGCTGTAGAGGTGATTCGCCCAGGAGTGGAGGACCCCCGTTGGCGTGCCCGTGCTCCCCGAGGTAAAAACGAGGGTTGCCCGCCGGTGAATGGGCCGGGGACTTGGATCGGGCGTTCCTTCTCCCTCTCGCTCGACGAGACGGTCGGGCGAGCACGTCATAAGGCCGCCCTCCTCGTCCCCCAGCAGGGTCGAATCACGCGTTACGAGGAGCTGCGCCCCCATCCGCTGCGCGGTGCGGCGGGCCTCCGCGGCGGGGAGGCGCATGCTCAGGGGCATGGCGACGTGCCCGGTTCGCCACAGCGCCCATAGCAAAATGATGAGGTCGGGCCCACGGTGCAGGCGGAGGGCCACCCGGCTTCCGTCGGGCAGCCCGGCGTCCCGCAGCCGGACACAGGTCGCCGCGATGGCGGCATCGAGCTCCGTGTAGGTCCACCGCCGCTCAGGTGCCCACAGCGCTAGGGCATCGGGCCGCGCCAGAGCGTGGCGGTGAATGGGACACGGAGCGGAGAGCTCAGCGGGCATGTGGGGCGTTAGGACGGGAAGGTGTCAATGCGTTCGATTCGATCCTCGTTGATCGAAATCGGGGCGTCGACGATCGATTCAACGTAGACCTCCGGCCCGTTCATCTGGAGCGGCGGACGTTGCACGTCGGCGGCAAGGCGGGTATACGTGGAGAGGCCGACGGACGTGTCCGGCCCCACCGCCGCCAGGGCGACGAGCATGCGCATCCCGATCCCGGACTCGTACGACGCACTGATGACCGGCGTCGCTCCGTGCTCCAGCGCGATCCGGCTCCACGTCTGTGTCGTCTGGATGCCGCCAAGAAGCGTCGGCTTGAGGACGACGGCGGCCACGGACGGGCTCTCGCGGAGAATGCTAGGCTCGACCTCACGGGTCGTCTCGTCGAGGGCAACAGGGAGATCCGTCTGTGATGTGAGCTCGGATATTTGTGTCGGGTCGGTCAGGGGCTCCTCCAAGTAGGCCAACTGTAGATCGCGGGTCGCCTCCGCAAACGCCTCGGCCTCGTCCAGCGACCACGCCCGGTTGGCGTCCGCCCGGAGCGCAATCGCGTCCCCGAGATCGCGGCGAATTGCCTGGAGGGCATTGATTTCCTCCCCCATGTCCGCCCGCCCCACCTTCACTTTCACGGCCCGGTAGCCCTGCTCTCGGAAGCGGGCGGCCTGTTCCGGCCTGTCGTCGAGGCTTGTGAGGAGGGCATTGAGCGCTACGGTGGAACGCGCTGTGCCCAGCACATCCGGCACGGAGGTGTTGCGTGTCGCTGCGAGGAGCTCCAGAACGGCGCTCTCTATTGCGAACCGGAGCGACGCTGAACACGCTGAGCGCATCGGGAGCGCCAAGAACGAGCGCGGGAGGTCCTTCTCCCCATCGGGAATCTCTGCTCCGATCCAGCGGGGAGCTCTTCGACGAGCGGCATCAATGACCTCTGACAACGTCTCCTCGCTAAAGCCGGGCAGCGGTGCCGCCTCGCCCCACCCGACGGCTCCCTGCTCCGTCTCAAGCCGCACCAGCAGGCCATGACGATGCTCCACCGTCGACGCGCCCAGGCATAGCGGGGGCGCGAGGGGAAGCTCGTACCGGTATAGGTCAACCTCCGAAATTCTCACGCGAAGGAGCAGGTGTTAAAGGTTCCAGCCGATGCTAAATAGAATCGCCCACAGGAGCAGGATGCGTCCTGTCGCTCCGAGCAGCGGATTGAGCCGTTCCGGGTCGGTCGTCGTGGCCATCGTGCGGATTGGCCTGAGTGCGAGCAGGAGCAAGGCGAGCGGCAGAGCGGCCCACGGGCGCGGATCCATTCCCAACGGCACGAAGGCCAGCACAGCCGGAAGCACGAGGGCCCCGACCACGCAAGCGCCGTAGGCAACGACCCCGAAGCGGCGACCGAAGCGCACCACGAGCGTCCGCTTGCCCGCTTCGCGGTCCTCCGCCACGTCCCGCACATTGTTCACCAGAAGAATGGAAATGGACAACAGGCCGGGCCCCGCCCCCGCCGCGAGCACATCTACGGGGAGCGAGAGCGCCTGCACGTAGTAGGTCCCCCCCACCGCCACCGGTCCGAAAAAGACAAACACAAACAGATCGGCCAGCCCCAACGCTGCGAGCGAGTAGCGCCCGGCAGTGTACCAAACCGCCGCTCCGATGGAGGCAAGGCCCACGGCGAGAATGGGCCATCCGCCGCGAACGATGAGATACAGCCCGCTCACGACCGCCAGCCCGAAGACGAGAATTGTCGCACGGCGCATCGTCTCCGGCGCCACCAGACCCGCCTGCGTGACGCGGAGCGGCCCCACCCGATCTTCGGTGTCGGCACCCTGCACGTAGTCGGCGTAGTCGTTGTGGTAGTTTACGCCGATCTGGATGAGCACGGCCCCCATGAGCGCCAGGGCCGCCGAAAGGGGATGCCATGCGCCGGCCTCCACGGCCATCCCCGTCCCCACCAGCACGGGGGCCACGGCCGCGCCGAGCGTCTTGGGACGGGCCGCCCACAGCCAGACACGCAGTCCGGTAGCGTCGGTGGTCGTGGACTTGCTCATCGGCAAAACTTCGTCGTGTCAGAGAGGAC
>Ga0207797_1001052_pt1 | contig 20551 bp, 17 predicted proteins | sample PRCRCaboRojoPR_6_FD_187275 | JGI IMG/M metagenome (GOLD analysis project Ga0207797, IMG submission 187275) | Marine sediment microbial community from Cabo Rojo, Puerto Rico - PR CR 10% Liquid 1 (SPAdes) | ecosystem: Environmental > Aquatic > Marine > Coastal > Sediment | place: Cabo Rojo, Puerto...
GGAGGGCCGCCGAGGCCAGGCGAACGGGATCCCGTTGGGCCACGGAGACCGTGTCCACGGTTCCGGCCGGCACCCTTCCCTCCACCCGGAGCCGGCGGGACTCGGGGAGGTAGTGCACCTCCATCTCGGAGCTGCTGTCCGGGTGGGTGGTAACGAAAGCGGCGGTGAAGAAGTCCGGCTCCGTGGGGGGCCACCAGCGGACCCGGGCCGGGGCTCCTTCTTCCTGGGCCCCGGTCACCTCCACCACCATCTCTCCTTCGCCCAGGGTGAAGGCGCCTCCTGTGGCGGCGTACCGCCAGGGGAGATTCCCCACCATCCAGCTTCCCGGGACGCTGGTGGAATCCCAGGCGCTCGCGTCCACCACCAGGGATCCTTCCACCCTCTCCACGCCACGGCTCCTCAGGCCCCGTGCCAGGGAATCCAGGGGCGCCGTGGCCGAGGGGTAGAAGCGAGAAGACAAGGTGGGGTCGCCCACGGCCCTGAGCACCAGGTCGCCGTCCAGCACCCCTTCGGCCCCGTCCAGCTCTCCCACGCCCCAGAGCTCGGTTCGGTACCGGTACTCGGGGCCCAGGAGAGAGAGGGCCGTGGCCGTGGCAAGGATCTTCATGTTGGAGGCCGGGACGAACTTCCGGTGGGCGTTCCGGCTATGGAGTATCTCCCCGGAGGCCGGGTCCATGACCAGCACTCCCCAGTGGATCTGGTCCAGGGGAGGTGTGGTCGTGACCCGCTCCATCTCCCGGACCGGGACGGGTCCCTTGTCTCCCCCCGGGAAGCTGGCACACCCCGCCGCAGCGAAGGCCGCCAGGGCCAGGACGATGAGAAGGAAAGGTGGAGCCGCCGCTATCGGCTCCGGGGAGGGGGGTGTGAGATCCGCCATCGTGGACTCCCTGGAGAGGGCCACCGGTCCCGCCGGCCATGGCCCCGGCGGAGGGCCTTCCGCTGGAACATCTCCAGGGCCCAGGCCAGTCCGCCCCGCTGCCGGAGGGAGGTGGGTGTGCATTCCATGTGCCGCTTCAGGGCCTTTCGCAGGGCTCCCCCTGTGGAGTAGCCCAGTCGGAAGGCGGCGCCTTCCACCGTCATCCCGGGGCGCTCCAGGAGGTGGGCGGCATGGATCAGACGACACCACAGGAGGAGCCTCCGGGGCGTGGTCATGTCCATGGCCTTCATCTCCCGAAGGTAGGCCCGGGGGGAGAGACCCATGGCCGCGGCCAGATCCGAAACCTGGGGCCTGGAGTCGGCCCGTTCAATGCCCCACTGGATGGACTCCCGGACCAGGGGCGGAAGGTCTCCGGCCACCGTCTTCACCACCATGTCGGCCAGACAGACGGCCAGGGCCGCAGCCACCACCCTCTGGATCTGCAGGGTGGTGGGTTCCTCTTCCAGACGGAGAACTCCGTCCACGCCCAGGCGCCCCAGGTGGTAGAGCTCCATCTCCCGGCCGGAGAAGTCGGAGTGGATGATGAGGGCCACGGCCGGGTAGTGGCTCCTGAGGCTCCGGATCCGGGTGAGGTGGAGGGGAGGGGAGGCGGAGAAGACATCCAGGACGCAACCCAGGGGCGGGTCGCCGTTCAACGTCTCCAGGAGTCCAGGCCAGCCGTCGGCGAGCTCCAGGCTGTAGTCTCGATCCAGGGCCTCCAGGAGAGCGGCCCGGGCCCGGGGGTCGGGCTGGAGGATGATGAGGTCGGCCACGGGGAGAGTGGTTCGCCCTTCGGCGGAGGGATCAGAGGGGTTCGATGGTGACGGCGGTGCCGTAGCAGAGCATCTCGGCGGCTCCGGACATGACCATGGAGGTCTGGAAACGGAGGCCCACCACGGCGTTCGCTCCCAGGGAGTCGGCTTCCTCCAGCATGCGGTCGATGGCCTGCTCCCGGGCTTCCGCCAGCATCTTGGTGTACTCCCGTACCTCGCCTCCGGCCACGTTCCGAAGGAGGGCCATGAGGTCCAGACCCAGGTGTCGGGCTCGGATGGTGTTGCCCCGGACCAGGCCCTGGATGGCCACGATCCGGTGACCGGGGATGTCCCCTGTGGTGACGACCATCATCGCTGGAGGTCCCGGTAGGGATCCACCAGCCATTCCCGGTAGCGATCCCAGATCACGCTGGCCAGGAGGAGGAGGATTCCGATGGCCACGGCCCCGGTGGCCACCTTCTCCAGGAAGAAGTGGGGTGAGGTCAGGTAGGCGTAGATCCCGTAGGCGGCCCACAGGAGGGATCCGATGACGACGAGGACCCAGCCCACGGGCCGGGTGAGCTGCCGGTTCACCGCGTCCCAGACCGAGCCGTTCCCCTGTCCCGTGGCCAGGTTCAGACCCTGGAGGTCGTCCTTCATGGTCCGGAAGACCACGAGGTCCCGGCGCATCTCCGTGGACTCCTCCATGGAAGCCTCGATGCGACGACGCTCCTCCGGCCCCACCTCGCCGTCGAGGTAGCGCATGAGCTCTTCGTGGGTCACCCGTTCAGACACTGCTTCCGCCTCGCGCGTATCCGTCCTGTCTCAGGGGTATTCCGCACCCATATCCTCCAGGGCCTCCTTCAGAGCCCGGCGAGCGTGGTAGAGCCGGGAGGCCACCGTTCCCTCGGGAATCTCCAGGACGGCGGCGATCTCCCCGTACCGCAGGCCCTGGAGCTCCTTCAGGATGATGATCTCCCTGTGCTCCTCCCCGATGCGTTCCAGGGCTTCCCAGAGAAGCCTCCTGGCCTGGCCCTTCTCCTGGTAGCGCTCCGGCCCGTCTTCCCGACTGGCGGGGCGCAACTCCAACCGCTCGTCCAGGGCCTCGAGCTGGAACCGGGCCTTCCGGCTCCGGAGCATGTCCCGGCACTGGTTCCGGAGGATCTGGAAGAACCAGGGGCCGAAGGGGCGTCGCAGGTCGAACCGTCCCAGGGCCTGGAAGGCCCGAACAAAAGCGGCCTGGAGGGCGTCCTTCGCGTCCTCCAGGTTGCCCAGCATGCCCAGAGCCAGGCGCAGACCCGGCTGTTCGTAGGCCCGCACCAGCGGCTCATAGAACCGGGAATCCCCGGTCTTGCACTTCCGAATGAGTTCCCGCTCGACCTCCGGTCCCAATCTGACTCCAGATCCTGCCCTGAGAAGGATGTCGACCACCGCTGCATCAACACCCTTACTGTGGGAGTACGTCGGACCCCTGCAATCTCTTCACCCCGGGGGGGGGCAGCAAGCACCCGTCGCCACGCCGGGCCTTTCCGGGAAGGTCTCAGAACTCCAGCGGCACGCCGAACTCGGCTCCGAAGACCGTGTCTTCCAGGGACCTCCGGCGTCGGGGACGCTCCTCCTTCCCCGTCATGATTTCGTCGTCCAGGGAGGGGTCGTGCCGTCCCACGGCCACGATGGCCACAGGCGCGAAGTCTTCCGGTATCCGGAAGGCCGTACGGAGGGCTTCCTTGTCGAATCCTCCCATGGGGTGGGTGATGAGTCCCCGGTTCGTGGCTTCCGCCAGGAGGTTGGCCGTGGCCAGGCCCGTGTCGTGGATGGCCACCCGGTTCACCTTCCCGTTCCGGGTGTAGGTGGCCTTGGCCAGGGTGGCGACCAGAACCGAGGCCCTCCGGGCGTAGGCGTTGCCTGGGATGAGGGTCCTCTCCATGGCCTCTCGCTGGGGGTCGCCTCGCCGGGCCACGATGAACCGCCATGGCTCCTCCCCGTAGGAGGACGGAGCCCAGCGGGCCGCCTCCAGGAGGGCCTGCAGGTCGTCTCCGGCCACCTCCGCCTCGGCGTCGAAGCGAAAGGGACTCCAGCGCAGGGCCACGGCGGGGAGGACGGGCACGGAGGTGGTGGCCGGGTTCCTGGGAAAGGCGCCGCCGGCCTTCCGAGGAGTGGCTTCGGGGGAAGGCTTGGAGTCCGGGTTGGGTGTGGAGGGTGTCATGGGGTCTCCCGGTGGTCGCTTTCGGCCCTGGCCTCCCGGACCATCTCCCGGACATCGGCCAGGAGCCGACGGGCGTCGTAGACGATTCCGTCCTTGATGGTGTAACGGATGGCCTGGATCCTCTCCACCTCCCCGGTCTCGTCGTTCAATCGTAGAGCCCCCGTGCCGTAGAGGATCTTCAGGTCCTCCAGGGGATTCTCCTCCACCACCACGAGGTCGGCCTTCAGCCCCGGGCGGATGATGCCGAAGTCCAGGGGAGCGCCGCTGGGCTCGTGGAGCTCCTGGGCGCCGTGAAGGGTGGCGGCCCGGAAGATCTCGGAGGGATGGAAGCCGGCTTCCCGAAGGAGCTCCAGCTCCCGGATGTACTCGAAGCCGAAGGTGCTGTAGATGAACCCCGAGTCCGTTCCCACCGTAACGATGCCCCCGGCGTTCTTGTAGTCGTTCAGGAACCGCATCCACTTGCGGAAGAACTTCTTCCAGTGGTATTCCCGCTCGCTGGTCCAGGTGTACCAGTAGGATCCGTGGGCCTGTCGGCTCGGGGTGTAGTAGTCCCACAGGGAGGGCAGGGTGTAGTCCTGGTGCCACTCGGCGTTCATGGCCCGCTTCAGGTCCCGGCTGGCCTCGTAGATGGTCATGGTGGGATCCAGCCCGAAGCCCAGCTCCAGGAACTCGTCGATGAGGCCGTTCCACGTCTCGCTTCCGGGCTCGGCGCTCTGGTACCACAGGTGCGCCACGTTGCCGAAACGGTCCTGCTCGTTGTTGTAGTTGTAGTCCACGGGCCAGGTCTGGATGCTCCGGTCCGTGAGCATGGATTCCATGAGCCCGTAGTAGTGGGTCATCATGTCCATGCCCAGCCGGGCGGCGTCCAGGGCCGTCATCCGCACCACCCCCATCTGGTCCAGGTGGGCTACGGTCCCGAAGCCGTGGTTCTTGGATTCGTCGATGAGGGCCGCCATGATCTCCGGGTCCTCGGCCCCGAGCTTGATGCCGTCCACCCCCACCCCGTCCCGTTCCACGTCCGCCAGCCACCGTACCCACTCCCGGGCCGTTTCGGCGTCCCGGACCCCTCCCCGGTCCCAACCGCTCCCGGGTCGGTGGTAGGTGAACATCCGGGGAGCCACGATCTCGTTCCCCTCGGACAGGGCCTTCTCTCCCAGGGACCACTCGAAGCCGCCGAAGGGAACGCCCCGGACCGTGGTGACCCCGTGGGCCAGCCAGAGCTTGTAGACGTACTCGGCCTGGGGGGCCTTGGGAGATCCCCCGGTGTGAACGTGCATGTCCACGAAGCCCGGGAGGACGTACATGCCGTGGGCGTCGATCTCCCGGGTGGCGTCCTGGGGTCGGCGTCCCTCGGCGATGGGCACGCCGGGGTAGCCCACGGAACGGATCTGGGCGATGCGGTCGTTCTCGATGACGATGTCCACGGGGCCCCGGGGTGGAGCGCCGGTGCCGTCGATGACCGTGACCCCCCGGATGATCAGGCGCTGGAAGGGGCCATCTCCCTCGTCGGGCCCCCGTCGAGTGGTGGGCTCCATCTGGGCCCGGAGGAGGGAGGGTAGAGCGAAGGCCAGGACCAGGCAGGCGAGGCAGAGAACGCGGCGCGAGAACATAGGCTCTCCAGGGTTTGAAGGGCGCACACGGGGAGCCAATGTACGTGCCCCTCCGGACAGGGGACAAACGGCTTCACCCTCCGGGCCCCTCCCCCCGCTACTCCGCCGGCATTACGATTCTCAGGGGCGTGGGCCCTGGTCTTTTCCGGAGGGATCTCCTGGGAAAGGTCCGCCGGACGATTCAAACCCCTGCCGGGAGCGTTCCTTGTCGCAGGAAAGCCTGGATCTGGATACCCCTCCCGCCGAGCTGACCGAGTCGGAAGCCGCAGACCTGGCGGAGGCGTTGCGTCGGGTGATCCGGCGCCACGACTACCTCTACTACGTGGAGGCCCGGCCGGAGATCTCCGATGCCCGTTACGACACCCTCTACCGGCGGCTGGCCACCCTGGAAGAGGCCTTTCCCCACCTGGTGACCCCGGACTCCCCCACCCAGCGTGTGGGAGCGGAGCCCCGGGACGACCTTCCCACCGTCCCTCACACGGCCCCCATGCTCTCGTTGGACTCCACCAAGGAGGAAGGGGATCTCCGCCGCTTCCACGAGAGGGTACGGAAGGCCGTGGGTGACGATGCCCGGTACCTCCTGGAGCCCAAGCTGGACGGAGCCTCCCTGGAGCTGGTCTATGAGGAGGGCCTCCTGGTCCGGGCCGTGACCCGGGGCAACGGACAGGAAGGGGAGGAGGTGACGGAGAACGTGAAGACCATCCCCAGCGTTCCCCTCCGGCTCCGGGAGGCGGACCGGCCGTTGCCCCCCATGGTGGCGGTCCGGGGAGAGGTCCTCATGTACCTCTCTTCCTTCGAGAACCTCAACGAGAGCCTCATGGCCGAGGGCAGCACGCCCTTCGCCAACCCCAGAAACGCCGCCGCCGGTGCCCTGCGCCAGCTGGATCCCCGGATCACGGCCCGGAGGCCCCTGGACCTCCTGGCCTACGACATCCTCTCCATCACGGGTGCGGAGCTCACCCGGGACGAAGAGGTGGTGCAGGCCCTTCGGGACTGGGGGCTCCGGACCCCGGAGCGGATCCGGGTGGCGGAGAACGTGGAGGAGATCCTGGACTACCACCGGGACTTTCTCCGGGACCGGGACCGGCTGGACTACGAGATCGACGGGGTGGTCATCAAGCTGGACAACCTGGCGGCCCGGGAGACCATGGGGGTCACCGCCCGCCACCCCCGGTGGGCCCTTGCCTACAAGTTCGAGCCCCGGAAGGAGGTCACCCGGATCGAGCGCATCGCCGTCTCCGTGGGCCGGACCGGGGTCATCACTCCCGTGGCCCTCCTGCGCCCCGTGGAGGTGAGCGGCGTCACCGTGTCCAGAGCGTCCCTGCACAACCGTGAGGAGCTGGAGCGCAAGGACGTGCGAGAGGGGGACCTGGTCCGGGTGCAGCGTGCCGGAGACGTGATCCCCCAGGTGGTGGAGAGGGTGGAGGAGGAGGACCGGGAGCGGCAGCCCCCCTTCACCATGCCGGAGACCTGCCCGGCCTGCAGGACCCGGGTGGTGGTGGAGGGCCCCTTCACCCGCTGTCCCAACCGCTTCGGTTGCCCCGCCCAGCTCAAGGGTCGCCTGGTTCACTTCGGGTCCCGGGGGGGCCTGGACATCGAGGGCCTGGGAGAGGAGACGGCGGCCCTCCTGGTGGAGCGGGGCCTGGTGGAGGAGCTGGCGGACCTCTTCGATCTGGGCCAGGACGAGGTGGAGGCCCTTCCCGGCTTCGCCGAGAGGTCCGCCGGCAAGCTGGTGGAGGCCATTCAGCGCCGGAAGCGGGCAGAGCTCCACCGGTTCCTCTTCGGCCTGGGAATCCCGGAGGTGGGCCAGGCCGTGGCCCGGGACCTGGCTCGTCATTTTCGGAGCCTGGAGGCCCTTCGGGATGCGGACCGGGAGGCCCTGGAAGAGGTTGAGGGCATCGGTCCCCGCATGTCGGAGGTCATCCACGGGTTCTTCCGGGAGGAGCAGAACCGGGAGGCCATGGATAGCCTCCTGGCTGGGGGCGTGGAGCTCACGGTGCCGGAGGAGCCCGCCGGTGCCGCCCTGGAAGGCAAGAAGTTCGTCTTCACCGGAGGGTTGGACCGCCTCACCCGGTCCCAGGCCCGGGAGCTGGTGGTGTCCGCCGGGGGCCGGACCGTGTCCTCGGTGAGCTCGGAGACGGACTATCTGGTGGAGGGCTCGGACCCGGGCTCCAAGGCCCAGCGAGCCCGGGAGCTGGGTGTGAGCATCCTCCGGGAGGAGGAGTTTCTGGATCTTCTCCGGGGGGCCGGGCTGGAGGTGCCCCGGTGATGGAGAACTTCGAGATCGCATCGGTGCTGGAGGAGCTGGCGGATCTTTTGGAGATCAAGGGGTCCAACCCCTTCCGGATCCGGGCCTACAGAAACGCCGTCCGGACCATCCACGACCTGGCTCGGCCCCTGACGGCCATGCTGGAGGAGGGTGAGGACCTCACCCGGCTTCCGGGAATCGGTAAGGATCTGGCGGGCCACATCCGGGAGCTGGCCACCACGGGTACGCTGACCCTCCTGGAGGAGGTGGGCCGGGACGTGCCCCGGAGCCTGGCGAACCTCACCCGACTGGACGGTGTGGGGCCCAAGAAGGCCCGCAAGCTCTGGAATGAGCTGGGTGTCACCTCGGTGGACGAGCTGGAGGAGGCCCTGGAGGCGGAGCGGGTCCAGGCACTGGAGGGCTTCGGAGCGAAGAGCGCCGAGAAGATCCGCCGGTCCATCCAGGATTTCCGCAAACACCGTAGCCGATTCCTCCTGTCGGAAGCCGACGCTCTCATCGCCCCCCTCTTGAAGGCGCTGGAGGGAGTGTCCGGGGTGGAGCGGGTGGAGGTGGCCGGAAGCTACCGCCGCCGGAAGGAGACGGTGGGGGACATGGACCTTCTCGTTCTCTGCCGCGGAGACCATGCCCCGGAGACCGTCATGGATCGATTCACCGGCTATCCGGGTGTCCAGCGGGTGGTGTCGGCGGGCTCCACCCGGGGCCGGGTCCTCCTCCGGTCCGGGCTTCCCGTGGACATCCGCATCCTGCCGGAGGAATCCTACGGGGCCGCTCTCCACTACTTCACCGGCTCCAAAGAGCACAACGTGGCCATCCGGACCCTGGGGGTGCAGAGGGGGCTGCGGATCAACGAGTACGGGATCTTCCGGAAGACGGAGGAACGGGTGGGTGGGAGCAGTGAGGAGGAGGTCTTCCAGGCGGTGGGGCTGCCCTGGATCTCCCCCCTTCTCCGGGAGAACCGGGGAGAGGTGGAGGCGGCCCGGGATGGCCGGCTTCCCATGCTCCTGGAGGCGGATGACATCCGGGGAGATCTCCAGATGCACAGCACCTGGAGCGACGGGAAGAACACTCTCCGGGAGATGGTGGAGGCCTGCCGGGACCGGGGCTACGAGTACCTGGCCATCACGGATCACTCACGGGCCGTGACCGTGGCCGGGGGCCTGCAGCCCGAAGAGGTGAGGGAGCAGTGGAAGGAGATCGAGACACTCCGGAGTCAGGTGGAGGGGATCCACCTCTTCCGGAGTCTGGAAATCGACATCCTGAAGGACGGCTCCCTGGACATGCCCGACGACATTCTCCGGGAGCTGGACCTGGTCCTCATCTCCGTCCACTCCTTCATGAGCATGGGCAAGACGGAGATGACGGACCGGGTCCTGAAGGCCCTGGAGCATCCGGAGGTGGACATTCTGGCCCATCCCACGGGGAGGATCCTGAATCGCAGGGAGCCTTTCGAGATGGACGTGGACGAGGTTCTCCGGGCTGCGGCCCGGTTGGAAGTGGCCGTGGAGCTGAACGCCCACCCCAGCCGACTGGACCTCCACGACGGGTTCCTCCGGCGGGCTCGGGAGCTGGGAGCGAAAGTTGCAGTAAATACCGATTCCCACTCGGTGCAGGAGTTGACGAACATGCACTACGGGGTGGACCAGGCTCGGAGAGGGTGGCTGGAAGCCGGGGACGTGATCAACGCCCTGCCCCTCGAGGAGTTTCAGAGCTGGAGGAAGAGAAAGACCCCTTCATGACCACCTGCCGTCGTCGGATGGCTTCACCCGGAGCTCCCGAGGCTCCCGGCCCGCCGTGTTGATCTACCAGATCCTCCTCCTCCTGGGAGGATTCGGAGCCCTCTACTTCGGGGCGGACTGGATGGTCCGGGGAGCCGCCCGGCTGGAAAGCAGTCTGGGGCTGAGCTCCATCGTCATCGGCCTCACGGTGGTATCCCTGGGCACGTCGGCCCCGGAGCTGGTGGTGGCGATCCTGGCCACGCTGCAAGGGAGCGCCGACCTGGCGGTGGGGAACGTCCTGGGATCCAACCTGGCCAACATCGGCCTCATCCTGGGGACCACGGCTCTGGTGCATCCCCTCATCGTGGCGGAGCGGGTGGTGAGGAACGAGATCCCCATCATGCTCTTCCTCACCATGATCCTCTACCCCCTCATCATCGACCTGGAGGTGGGTAGGTTGGACGGCATCTTCCTCTTCTTCCTCCTGGTCCTCTATCTGACCTACATCTTCCACCGGGGCAAGAAGGCGTCGTCGGTGCTGACGAGGCCCTACACCGAGCTGAAGCCCCACGTGAAGGCGGAGCAGAGGAAGACGATCCTCCTGGATGTGGGGCTGCTGGTGGCCGGGGCCCTGGGGCTGGTGCTGGGGGGAAAGGCCATCGTGGAATCCGCCACCTACCTGGCCCGGTTCCTGGGGGTGACGGAGCTGGTCATCGGCCTCACCGTGGTGGCCGTGGGCACCTCCCTCCCGGAGCTGGCCACCTCCCTCATGGCGGCCATCCGGAAGAAGACGGACATCGCCGTGGGCAATGTCATCGGCTCCAACATCTTCAACATGGGCGGCGTCCTGGGGGTGGCCGGGACGGTGAAGCCCATCGCTGTGGATCCCGGGGTCCTCTGGGTGGAGTTCCCGGCGGTGTTCGTCCTCTCCGTCCTGGTGCTGGTCGTGCCCCTGATCTCCATGGGAAAGGGCCGGTTCCGCATCCGACGGTGGGAGGGAGGCATCCTCCTGGGCGCCTACCTCTGGCTGGGTTACTGGGTCCTGACGAGCTGACGGTGGGGGGCACACCCCCTTTCCATCAGCCTCTCATACCTGGTCCAGAGCCTGACGTACGTCGGCGATGAGGTCCCGGGGGTCTTCCACCCCCACACTGATCCGGACCATGGCCGGCGTGATCCCGATCTTGATCTGGTCTTCAGCGGAGATGTCGGAGTGGGTCATGGCCCCGGGGTGTTCCGCCAGGGACTCCGTGCCCCCCAGGCTCACGGCCAACTTGATGAGCTTCAGGGCGTCCAGGAAGCGAAAGGCCTCCTTCTCTCCCCCCTCCACCTCGAAGGCGATCATGGAGCCTGGGCCTTCGCACATCCGCTCATAGATCTCGAAGCGGGGATCCTCCTCCTCCTCCTCCAGGTGTCCCAGGTAGCTCACGGTGGCCACCTTGGGATGGTCACGGAGGAAATCGGCCAGCTCCCTGGCCGTCTCCATCTGCCGGATCATGCGCACCTTCAGGGTCTCCAGGCTCCGCATGAGGAGAAAGCCGGTGAAGGGACCGGCGATGTTGCCCAGGAAGGTCCGGGTGCCCTTCACCAGGTCCACGTCGTGAGCGGATCCCAGGACGCCGCCGGCGATGAGATCCGAGTGCCCCCCCACGTACTTGGTGAGGGAGTAGATGACCAGGTCGGCACCATGTTGCAGGGGATGCTGGAAGACGGGCCCCAGGAACGTGTTGTCCACGGCCAGGTAGACCTTCCGGTCTCCGGTGCTCAGCTCCCCGGCCACCCGGGCGCAGGCCTGGATGTCCACCAGGTCGTTGGTGGGGTTGGACGGGGTCTCCACGTAGATCATCCGGACCCTCTTCTTCCGGTCTCCCTCCTCCAGGACCTTTCGTAGCCCCTCCTCCCCGTGGGAGGACCGGAAGGTGAGGACCTCGATCCCGAACTGGGGCAGGATCTCGTGGAAGAGGAACTCGGTGCCCCCGTAGGAGGGCTCGCTGAAGACCAGGATGTCACCCGGGCGGAGGAAGGTGAGGGCCGTGGTGGAGATGGCCGCCATCCCGCTCTCGAACACGGCGGCGGCCTCGGCCCCGTCCCAGAGGGTGAGACGGTCTTCCAGGATCTCCAGGCTGGGGTTGTTCAGCCGGGAGTAGATGAGGCCCACCTCCTCCCCCGGTTCCTTCTCCTTGAGACCGTAGGCCTTCTCGAAGAAGGCCTTTCCTTCCTCGGCGGTCTCGAAGACGAAGGTGGAGGTGGCGAAGATGGGCGCCTTCACCGCCCCCTCGGACCAGTCGGGGCGGTATCCGTAGCTCATCATGAGGCTCTCGGGCCGGAGCTCCCGATCACCGATCTTCGTCTTCGCTTTCTTGTCCCACATGGGGGTCTCCTTTCCCAGAGGCGGAGGTTCGGAGGCAACGATTCAAACCGGCGCCAACCGGGGAGTCAGAGGGCCCCGGGACGGCTCCCGGAGAAAGCTACGGATCGGGCTCCCAGGGGGCCAGGACGCCGGCGGGTCGGTCCCATCCTTCCTGATCTTGCCGGCCCGACCTTGCCGGCTGTCGCGCCCTCCCGGATCTTCCCCGTGGCGCCCGTCCTTCCATCCGTCTCCAGGAGAAGCCACATGCGGGGAACGTCCGGTCCCGTCTACCGTGCCCTGGATCGGTGGGTGAGGAAGGGCCTTCTCACTCCCCTCCGTGCCGAGGCCCTTCGAAAGGAGGTGGAGGAGGCGTCCCGGGGAGAGACGGTCCAGTGGACCCAGTTCGCCCTGGCGGCCACCGGCGGGGCCGTCCTCATCATCGCCGGGGGGACCTTCCTGGCCTGGGCCTGGCCCGCCATGGACCCCGGAGGGCAGAGCCTGACGCTGGCCCTGGTGGGACTCCTGGTGTTCGGCCTCGGGCTCGTGCTGCTCCACCGAAAGCGATGGCCACCCGTGGCCTACCTCCTGGCCTTGGCCGGCCCCTTTCTGGTTCTCATGGCCGGGGCGTACTCGGAGAACGCCTGGGCCGACGGCAGCCTGGGTGGGGTGGCTTCCGGACTCGCTGTCCTGGCCCTCTCCATTTTGTGCATCGCCCTCTTCCTGGGCCGGGATGACACCCTCACAGCTCTGAACTCCGTTCTCGCCTTCCTCTTCCTCTTCGTCTTCCTGGACCGGGTGTTCGGGCTGGAGCCGGAGACCATCCTCTGGATTCTGGACGGGGTTCTGGTCCTGGGGCTGGCCGGGCTGGCCGGCCTGGCCCTCAAGCTCTCGGATCCCGGGGCCTCGGAGTGGCCCTTGGCCACCTTCACCGCCTTCCTCTGGGCTGGTGGGGTCCTGCTGCTCTTCAGCGGGGCCGTGGTGTGGGACATGGAGGAGTATGCCATCATCCCCCTGGATCTGTGGCTGGTGACCGTGGCCGGCCTCTCGGTGTGGGGACTGCAGGAGGAGACGGGGGAGGTCTCCCGCGGGGTGCGTCGTCTCCGGGCTCGACGGGAGTGGTGGGAGCGGCAGTTGGCCTATTGCGTTCTCCTGGCCATCCCCTTCGCCTTCATCACCACCCTGGAAGCCCTGGATACGGGCCCCCACCCGGCGGCGGGCTCGGTGGCGGGGGTGGGGGTGTTGGGGCTCGCCTATGGCATTCCCAGGAGAAGTCGCTGGGTGATGGTGACTTCCTGTCTGGCTCTCCTGGTCTCGGCCTGGTACTACGGGGCGGAGATGGCCGGAGCCCTGGGGGCGGTCCTGACCCTGGCGGTGGTGGCGGTGGTTCTCTTCTGGGCTGCTGTCCGGGTGGGGGGCGGGGGCGGCGTGGGTCCCATGCAGGATTCAGCCCGGAGTAGGAAAGAGAGAAGCGTGTGAGAAACACGGATGACGAGGCCCCTCAGGAGATGGGCTGCAGCCTTCCCCGGATCCGGGTCACTCCCCCGGGGCCCCGGTCCCTGGAGATGGCCCGGCGGCTGAGCCGGGTGGAGTCTCGGAACGTGACCCATCTCACTTCCCGGTTTCCGGTATTCTGGGAGGAGGTCCGGGGGTGCAACGTCCGGGACGTGGACGGGAACGTCTACCTGGATTTCACCGGGGCCTTCGGGGTGGCGGCCCTGGGGCACTCGGCCCCGGGCATCACCGAAGCCATCCGGAGCCAGGCGGGGCGCATGGTCCACGGGATGGGGGACGTCCACCCTCCCGTGGGAAAGGTGGAGTTCCTGGAGGCCCTCTCGGAGCTGTCGCCCTGGCCCGAGACCCGGGTCATCCTGGGCTCCTCCGGGTCCGAGGCCGTGGAGGCTGCCCTGAAAACGGCCCTCCTGGCCCGGGGTCGGCCCGGGATCGTGGCCTTCCAGGGGGCGTACCACGGCCTCACGGGGGCGGCCCTGGCCACCACCCACCGGGAGCTCTTCCGGGGGGCCTTCCAGTCTCGCCTCTACCCGGGGGTGCGTTTCGCTCCCTTCCCGGATGTGCTCCGGCACGGTCCCGGGGCGGCGGAAGAGAGCCTGGAGCGTGTGGAGTGGCTCCTCCGGGAGGGGGACGGGGGGGACGAGGTGGGGGCCGTCATGGTGGAGCCCATCCAGGGACGGGCCGGGGTGAGGATTCCCCCGGAGGGGTTCCTGGAGGAGTTGGCCCGGATGTCCCGGGACGCCGGGGCCCTCCTGATCTTTGACGAGATCTTCACGGGCCTGGGACGTACCGGGGAGCTTTTCGCTGGTCTCCACGACGGCGTCCTCCCGGACCTGCTCCTCCTGGGGAAGGGCCTGGGAGGGGGGCTTCCCCTCAGCGCGTGTATGGGACCTTCGGAGATCATGGACGCCTGGCCTCCGTCCCGGGGAGAAGCCATGCACACCAGCACCTTTCTGGGCAATCCCCTGGCCTGCGCAGCCGGTCTGGCGTTCCTGGAGGAGTTGAACGACCAGGACCTTCTGGAGCGATCCCGGCGTCTCGGGGCCCGCTTCCTGGGGGACCTGAGGGAAGGGTTGGAGGGCGTCCCCGGTGTGGCCGATATCCGGGGGCGTGGGCTGTTCCTGGGTGTGGAGCTGGTAGGGCCGGTGCAGGAGAGTGGGTGGAGGCAGGAGAGCGGGTCGGTGGGGAACACGGCGCCGGCACGGGACCTGGAACCTCTGGCGGGAGGGGCGGTGCGGGTGGCGGAGGAGGCCCTCCGTCGTGGGATCCTGGTGCTGCCTGCCGGGGAGGAGGGGCATGTGGTGGAGCTCTCTCCCCCCCTGACCATGGGAGAGGAGGAGGGTCAATGGGGAATCAGCGAACTGATCTCCGTGATCCGGGAGGTGGTGGCCTGGGGCAAGCCCGGCTGAGGGAGCGCCGTACCCTCCTTCTTCAGCAGCCTTCTACGCTACGATGTCCTCTCCTCCATCCACGTTGATGACGTTGCCGGTAATCCAATGACTCTCCGGGGCGCACAGAGTCACCACGGCGTCGGCCACGTCCTGGGGTGTGGTGAGCCGTCCGGAGGGATTACGGTCGCTGGCCCCTTCGATGAGGGCATGGTTGCCCGGGATCTTCCGAAGGGCGGGAGTATCGGTGACGCCGCCCCTGAGGGCGTTCACGGTGATCTTGTGGGGGGCCAGCTCGTAGGCCAGCTGACGACAGTGGGATTCCAGGGCCGACTTGGCGGCGGACACGGGACCGTAGCTGGGGATGATCCGATTCGAGCCCGATGAGGTCATGGCGAAGACCCTTCCCCCCTCCCTCATGAGCCCCCGCTTCATCACGGCCTGGGTCCAATCCACCAGGGAGTGGGCCATGACCCGGAGAGTCATGTCCATCTGGCTGGGAGCTACCGCTCCCTCCCCCACGTAGGGCCGGAGGGTCCCGAAGGCCAGGGAGTGCATGAGGACGCCAAGCTTCTCGTCGTCCGACATCTCCTCTTCCATCTGGTGGAGAGCGTCCTCCATCTTCTCCGGATCGGCGGCGTTGATATTGAAGAACTGGGCTCGCCGACCCTCCCCCTCCAGCTCGGCTTTGAGCTCGGCCACGTGCTCCAGGCCGGCCCGTCGATCCAGGTGCACGCCGAAGATGTTGAAGCCCGCCCCGACCAAAGCTCGGGCGGTAGCTTCACCGAAACCGCTGGACGCACCGAGGATGAGGGCCCATCGACCCTTGCCAAGGTCTCTCGACATTCCCTATTGCTCCCATCGGAGTAGAAGAGAAGCCGGCTCCAGAATTTCCCGCGACCCGCTGGAGCCGGCCAGTGGAAGAAGATAGACGAGAGGCCAGTGAAGGCAAACCCAAGGGGTTCCCGGTTTCCGAAGCCGCTGCTCTCCCTCGCCCTGGCGGGGGTGGCCGCCCTGGGCTACCTCTGGCCGATGGAGCAGGGACAGGGACAGGAGCTGCCTCGGACAGACACTCTCTCCGGTCCCATAGACCGCCGACCCATTCTCCTGGTTCCCGGGTGGGCAGGGGAGAGGGAAGAGCTGGCGGCTTTGAAGGAGCGTTTCCTCCGGGACGGCTGGGGGGAGGGGGAGGTTCTGGCCCTGGAGTTCGACAATCCGGTGGGGAGCAACGAGGATCATGCCGCCGAGTTGGAGGTGGCCCTCCAACGCCTTCTCCTGGAGACCGGGGGCAGGGAGGCCGACGTCGTTGCCCATTCCATGGGGGGGCTGGCCGTGTGGGCTCTCCTGAAGGACAAGCGGGGTACGGTACCCGTCCGCCGGGTCGTCTTCCTGGGATCCCCGTTGCGGGGCACCCTCATGGCGTATCTGGGATGGGGGGAAGGCGGCGAGGAGATGCGGCCCGACAGTCCCTTCATGGAGGAGCTCCGGCGAGGACGACCTCCCCAGTACTGGGTGCAGGCCCTCACCATCCGAACGCCCCTGGATCTGAATGTGGTCCCGGGAATCTGGGCTACTCTTCCGGGCATCGGGGACCGGATGGTCTGCTGTCCCACGCACCAGGGACTCCTGGACCACGAGGAGACGTACCGGGTGGCCCGGGACTTCCTGCTGGGCCGATAGGCCGGAAGAAGACTCGAGGCCTACCTCAACGGGCTGAGGTGGCGAAGTCGATGCGTTGGGCCAGGTCCAGGTCCTTCTGCGTGATGCCGTCCACGTCCGGGGTGTGGAGGGCCAGCCGGACCTTCACCTGCCGGATGTCCATGTCCGGCACGGTGTCGGCCTCGTCCGCCAGGCTGGCGACCCGGTTCACGAAGACGATGGTATTACGGAAGGACTCGAAGCGGAACTCCTTCACCAACTGCCCGTTCTTGTGGGTCCACCCCGGGCGTTTCTCCAGCCAACTCTGAATCGATTGCTCGTTCAGCTTTTCGCTCATCATCTTCACCTGAAAGGGCACAGCGTTCCGGCTCAAAGATAACCCCTCCCGCAGGGGGCTGGCAGAGGGGTTGAACCGGTATCCGGTGTTGGGTATTATTAGAGCCGCTTCGGCCCGGAAGGGCGGGCGTATGCCCCCATCGTCTAGTGGCCAAGGATACCTGGTTCTCAGCCAGGAGACGGGGGTTCGATTCCCCCTGGGGGTACTTCCGAGGCCGGGTCTCCGGACCCGGCCGAGGTGTTTAGGGGTCGGTGCCGGGGCTCGTGACGGCCCCCCATGGACCGGCTCGAGAGGCCGCTTAGCTCAGTTGGCAGAGCACATCGCTCACATCGATGGGGTCGCTGGTTCGAGTCCAGCAGCGGCCACTTTCACAAAGACCGAGTCTTCCCGCTCGCGGCGCAAGGGCCCACCTGGCATCTCCAGGGGGCCCTTGTGTTTAGCCCTCCAGGTCCGCTAGAGGGATCCGGTTTCGGCCATCGTTACAATCCGGCGAATCGCCCCGATTCGCGCCGAAATCGGCCCACCAGGGGCCCCCCCGGCCCACCACTCGCCCATCAGGGGCCCCCCGGCCCACCACTCGCCCACCAGAACCCTGCGTTCGCCGGCGTCACCGTAGGGTGCCCGGTGGAGTTCCGGCAGGGGGGGTGCACTTCGCACACCAAGTCCTGCTACCTGTGGCCGCCAACAACCAGCGCGACCGCGAGGAGCTGATCATGGAGTTGAAGAAGCGGCAAGAGTGGCGAGAGAATCAGAGCATCGTTGACGCCCGGTCGGAAGCCGAGCGGGGGCAGATCATCTGGAAGGGGACGAACGGGAAGGGCAAGAACGTGTTCCTGGTCCGAAATCGGCAAGGATGCTTCTCGCCAGGTCACGGGGTCCGTGGAGAAGGCGGAGAGGGCACTGGTGACGATGGAGACGGAACTCCGGCTCGGGGCCTACACCCCGCCGACCGCCAACATTCGCTTCGACACCTTATCCAGTGCTGGATGTGGCTCCCCGTTGCCCTCCGCCCATAGAGACGGGACCACAACGTGGTAAGAAGTCCGCGGCGCCTCTCAACTCGTGCCGCGGGCTTCGAACTTCCTCCCCTGTTGTCTCTCCCACAACCCCCAAGTCACGCCATCGGGCCTGCAACCAGAACCCCCTCAGGCTGTCACGGGGACTGCAACGCAACAACGCCGACTCCATGGGGTCAGCGTCTCGCCGAGATCCTCCGAACTCAAGTACGCGACCATGCCAGCGGGCTGGGACGACCAACTTGGTTCTGTCGATGATCCGATGCGCCTCTTGGCGGCTGAACGCGAAGCGGGGCGCCTGACTGATCAGATTTCTCGCCGTGGCTGCGCGTCCGTATAGCATGAGCCAACGCCGGCAGCGTTCAGCGTTGCCGGTTTACGTTGGAAAAGCGCTGCAGTGCACAACCAGTGGACAGGACGTATAAGTCCCAATATGGCCCACAGGAACGGAATAGGGTCATATATTGCCCGCATGTCCTTGACAGGACCCGGCTGTCCGCCGAAGTTCTGGTTGTGTCGTATAAGTCCCTCCGTGTGCGTAAGGAGGCCCGATGGGTCATATAAGTCTCAGTGAGGCGTCGGATCCGGAGATTCTGGATCTCATTGGAGGTCGGCTCCGCGGGCTCCGCAAGGCATCCGGATCCACCATGGCGGAAGCGGCCGAGCGTGCGGGGTTGGCACGGAAGACAGTCTCCCGGGCAGAAAAGGGCGACAATCCGACTTTGCTGACCCTCGTTCGGCTGCTCCGGATCTACGGCCGCCTTTCGGCCCTCGATCAGTTCGTCCCCGAGCCCGAGGTGAGCCCCATGGCGCTCCTCCGCAGTCGCGAGCGGACGCGTGGCTGACGTTACGGCGTTCGCCGAGGTCCGGCTCTGGGATCAGACCGTCGGGGGCGTTGCCGAGCTCGACGACGGGAGCATCGTCTTCGAGTACGCCGACGAGTTCAGGCGCACGGGCTACGACATTTCGCCAATCCACCTTCCCCGTAGCCTCACCGGTCCCGTCCGGTTTGCCGAGCTGGGGCGGAAGCAGGCCTTCCGCGGTCTGCCCGGAGTCCTCGCCGATGCTCTGCCGGATGCATTCGGGACGCAGGTCATTCGAGCCTACTACACCGCACGAGGCAGGGAGGACCGGGCGTTCTCGCCCGTGCAGCACCTGCTCTATATCGGTTCGCGAGCGATCGGAGCCCTGGAGTTCCACCCGCCCGAGGAGCTACCACGGCGCGCGGCGGAAGCCGAGGCCCTGGAGATTGCCAGTCTGGTGGCCGACGTTCGGAAGATTCTCGCCGGCCACCCCGACGTGGCGATCCCGGAGGTCTATCGCATCGGCTCGTCGGCTGGCGGAATGCGGCCGAAAGCGGTGGTCTTGTACAACGTCGAGAGCGGCGAGATCCGCTCGGCGTTTGCCCCTCCCCAGGCCGGCGACATCCAGGCCATCCTGAAATTCGATGGGGTTGAGGACGCAGCCATCGAGGGCGCCCTGGGGGAGCCTCAACCCTACAACCGCGTGGAAGCGGCGTACGCCCTGATGGCCCGGGAGGCGGGCCTCGACGTCGTCGACGTCCGAATCCTCGAAAGCGCCGAGGGCCATGCCCACTTGGTGATCCCACGATTCGACCGCCCCGGCCCTGCGCCCCTTCACCAGCACACCCTCGGGGGCCTGCGTCACGTGGACTACAACGACGTGGGGGCCAGCAGCTACGAGGAGTATCTCCGTACGATACTGCGTCTTCGGATGCCTCCGGCCGCCGTGGTGGAAGGCTACCGTCGGACCGCCTTCAACATCATGGCGGTCAACCAGGACGACCACGTGAAGAACCTGTCGTTCCACATGGACACTGATGGCACCTGGCGCCTGACTCCGGCCTACGACGTCACGTTCGCCCAGGGAGGCCAGTGGACGGCCAGCCACCAGATGCGAGTGGCTGACAAGCGGAGTGGGATCACCCGCATCGACCTCCTATCCCTTGCACGAGACTTCGGAATCCGTGCGCCCCACAAGATCCTTGGGCGTATTCGGGACGTGCTTGATCGTTGGCCTGAGTACGCGCGACAAACGGGAGTGCCAGATGAGGCCTCCCGGCGAATCGGAGACGCCCTCGTTGCCAGACGCGAGCAGATGGGGTAGCTACGGTTGTGAGGTGGCCCCGCATCCTGCACTTCAACGTCACGGCCTCGCCTTCGGCCCGATGGACCGCCCAGCAGGTCGTCGAGGCTTTTCCCTACGAGTCATCGCCTCGCTTCCTCCTGCGCGACCGTGACAAGATCTTTGGCAGCACCTTCGTGAGACGCGTCGAGTCGATGGGTATCGAGAAGGTCGTCACGGCGCCGGGCTCCCCTCGGCAGAATTCATTCTGTGAACGCTTGATCGGATCGATCCGCAGAGACTGCCTCGACCACGTCATCGTTCTCAACGAAAGGCACCTCTTACGGTTTCTTCGTGGCCATGCGTCTTACTACCACGCATCGCGAACACACCGGTCGTTGGACGACGATTGCCCTGAACCGAGGCCCATTGAACCAGCCCACATGGGGAAGGTGGTTGCCCAACCCCAGGTCGGCGGATTCCACCATCGGTGCGGCCGCCAGTTCGCGGCCTGACGTCCTTTTCCTCACCCCAAGGCCCTTTTCCCTGTCGGCTACTTCAGGCGGGGTAAGCCTCTACTGATCAGCGCCCCAATGCCCTTTGTTCGGGCCCGATTCCACCCATCCGGGGTACCCTCCTCCTCCAACCCGCCTCCTGAAAGACTCCTCAAACCTCCCCGATGACCCGCTGGTAGCCACCTCTCGCTCTCCGCGCGGCTCGGATGTGGTATTCGCCCCCC
>Ga0207797_1001053_pt1 | contig 20533 bp, 10 predicted proteins | sample PRCRCaboRojoPR_6_FD_187275 | JGI IMG/M metagenome (GOLD analysis project Ga0207797, IMG submission 187275) | Marine sediment microbial community from Cabo Rojo, Puerto Rico - PR CR 10% Liquid 1 (SPAdes) | ecosystem: Environmental > Aquatic > Marine > Coastal > Sediment | place: Cabo Rojo, Puerto...
AATGAGGCTTATATCAAAATACACGGTCCGGGCACCATTGATGCGAATTATGATGGCTATCCTGGTGATACAGAAAACATTCATATTGTCGATGTTAAAGATTCTCATCATATAGAATTTAAAGATGTTTGTTTTCGAAACTGCAATTCCTGGGCTGTACATTTGTATAGTTCTGATCAGATAAGATGTCATAATATCCGAATTCTTAGCGGCAAGGATGGGATTGATCCGGATTCAGCGAGTGATATCATGATCGACGGCGTCTTTATTCAGGCAAAAGATGATGCAGTGGCTGTCAAAACACGCAACCCCCATAAACCGACTGAACGGGTTACCATAAGAAATTCAATTGTAGCATCTGATGCATCGGCGCTTAAAATTGGTACAGAAACAAAGGCTCTTATGCGGGATATCCTTTTTGAAAACTGTGATGTCTTTGATTCAGACAGAGGTCTGGTATTATATGCAAGAGACGGGGGCCCTGTAGAAAATGTGACCTGGCGCAATATTCGTCTGTTTATGATACACTGGCCTCATGAAACCGGCGGAACTCCTGTACAACTTTTTATCACCAAACGCAGGGGATATACGCCAGTTAAAAATATAAGTATTGAGCATATCAATTCCAATGTGATTGTTCCTATCGGTTTCGCTGGTTTGGCAGAGGCTCCGTTGAATCATGTTTTCCTGCGGGATATCTCTTTGCGCATGGAAGTTCCTAAAAGCGCTGATTCCTATTTTCGTGGCAACCTGGATGCCTACACGCCGGAATTTAAAGATCAACATGTTGCAAAGAAACCAGATGTGTTCAAAACAAATGAAAATATAAATGTTTTTATTGATGGGTTGTTCATTGACTGGCAGGGAAATCAGAATAGGTGGAATATTATCACTGATGTTTCTCCTGGTTTAAAAATTTCCAATCTGATCCAAATAAACTAAAGATCATTATCCATTAATTAAATGGGGGGATACACGGGCCCATGATTGTTTTCAACAGTATTCTAAAATTATTCACAGCATAAATCCAAACCCGGAAATATAAAAGGAAATATCGTGAAAATGAAAAACCACACGAATTAAAAAACCCTTTTCTGTTTACTATCTTTGCTTGTTCTGCTTTTTCTGTCCCGTGCAGATCCTTCGGATGTTGAAATCAGTTGGAATCACGTTCCTCAAATTTTAAAACAAATTGTTCCCCCAACATTTCCAGATAATGAGGTTAATATTATTGATTATGGTGCAGTCCCGGATGGGGAAACATATTGCACAGATTCATTTGAAAAAGCGATTCAGGACTGTCATGATAGCGGAGGCGGGCGAGTTGTTGTGCCAAAGGGCACATTCCTCACCGGTGCCATCCATCTAAAAAGTAATATAAATTTACACATTGAGAAAGATGCTACAATATTATTCAGCAACGATAAAAAGAAATATATTCCGGTCGTTTTTACCCGTTATGAAGGGACAGAGTGCTATAATTATTCGCCATTTATTTACGCCTTTGAGCAGGATAATATTGCAATTACCGGCAGCGGCACACGGGATGGCCAAGCCGGTTTTGATAACTGGTGGAATTGGAAAGGTAGAAAAGCCCCCCAGGTCTATGATAGAGCAATGCAGGATCTTAACCTGCTAAGAGACATGGCTGAAAAAGGCATTGCAGTAGACAAACGAGTATTTTGTGATGGCCATTTTTTACAAGCCAATTTTATTCAACCTTACAGATGCAAAAATGTTTTAATTGAGGGAATAACCGTTTTACGTTCGCCTATGTGGCAGATCCATCCGGTGCTCTGCGAAAATGTAACTGTCAAAAATGTGACGGCCATTAGTCATGGCTATAATAATGACGGATGCAATCCTGAATCCTGTAAAAACGTATTAATTAAAGATTGTTTTTTTGATACCGGTGATGATTGCATTGCTATAAAATCCGGAAGAAGTGCAGATGGCAGGCGAATCAATGTGCCTAGTGAAAATATTGTTGTTCTGGGATGCACCATGAGGGATGGAAAGATATCGGCTGCCGCGGCTCAGAAATCAATGAAGATTCACGCCGATGGTTTACTATGGCATTACGCACAAGGATGACGGAGTTGGAAAGATTGTAACCGCTCCGGATGAATTCTGACCGAGAGAAGATACAATCCTGATCTTTGTCATAGAACCCCGTGGACAGGAAGAATGGCACAGTGATATCCAAAACAAGGAACGGTATGCCTACCCTACACGGGTTCAGGTAATAATCTACCCTTACGCGGATGGAAGGGCTACTGTTATGAAGGAGGAAAGCGAGTGCCGAGATTTATGAACCGGCCCGGTAAATTCCACTCCTGGATATTGATTATGAATTTCAACAGACAGTTTAAACAGCGCGAGACAAATTCCTAAATCACAGTCCATAATCGTCAAGAATTCTATGACATTGACGAAAGTTCCAATACCAAATGTTTTTAGATATCACCTGCCAATCCAGATGGGAAAAAGTTGCCGGGTTGCGGGTGACCACGTGATAATAAAAGGTAGACATTGATAAACAGGCATATCAGATAAATTTGGTAAATAATTTAATGGATTATCATCTATATTTATAAATGTAACAAAGTGTAACATGGTTACTGTCAAAAATCGACTTGATTCATCTATAAGATACAACAATGATCCTATGTAACGTAATTTTGTTCTTTCATTTAGTACAATACAAGGAAATAAAATTTAATTTGCTTTTATTTGTGCATCTAAGTCTCAAAAAAGAAACAACATACGAATACAGTATTTTTAAGATGTAATGAATTTAAAGCAAATAACAATTAGGCGCTATAATTTAGTGCGATGTGTAGCAAATCTAGTGTCACCAATAATTCACGGTTACGTAACCGTGAATTAACTTTAATAGATAATTCTATATTATTACGTTCGTTAAAATTAAAATTGATTTAAATAAATTAATAAAGGAGTTTAAATATGATGCAAAATGAATATTTCAAATCTAGGCTCCTATTTTTTCTATGCTTTGTATTATGCTTGGTAATTTTTAATAATCTCAAAGCGGCTCCACGTGGAACTATTGTAGGGACTGTCACTGATGAAGCAACTGGGGAAGTGTTGCCAGGTGCAAATTGTGTCATTAAAGGTACAAGCATGGGAGCTTCTTCTGATATAAATGGTGAATTTCGAATATTAAAAGTGCCGCCGGGCGAATATTCGCTTGTTTTTACCTATATTGGTTATAGACAATTTGAAAAAGAAATAGCTGTGTCTGTTGGAAAAACAACAAGACTTGATATTACTTTAAAATCCAGTGTATTAGATTATGATGAGGCCATTGTTATAACAGCACAGCGTGAGGGACAGGTAGAAGCTATTAACCGGCAATTGACAGCTGATGCTATCAAGAATGTGGTGGCTGCTGAACGAATCCAGGAGGTGCCGGACGCCAATGCTGCTGAATCGATATCTCGTTTGCCCGGCATTTCATTAATTCGCAGCGCTGGTGAAGGAGCAAAAGTTGTTGTTCGTGGTTTATCACCCAAATACAACAAGATTATGATTAATGGGATTGCCGTACCATCGACTGATTCAGAGGATCGATCCACTAATTTGAGCATGATTTCGCCTGAAAATTTAAGCGGTATAGAAGTCTTTAAAGCGCTAACACCGGATATGGAAGCAGATGCTATTGGCGGCGTTGTGAACCTTCAACTGGCAAAAGCAAAAGAAAAACCGGAACGTATGGTTAGAATTTATGGTGCCTATAATGCCCAGGAAAAAGATTATGGTCAATACAAGGCATTTGTCAAATGGAGCCAGCGTCTTTTTAATAACAAGATTGGAGTGCAGGCCTCTGTTAATTCAGAATATCGCAATCGAAGCAGTGATTATCTGAGTGCTGGTTATGTGCTGAGTGCGCCGAAAGAAGATGGCACTGTTCCCTTAAGAATGACTGGGGCAACAGTCGGGGATCGGGAGGAATACCGAGAACGTTACGGCGGGACTCTTATCCTGGATTATGATTATGTAGACTGGAGTTTTATGCTGTCCAATTTTTATAGTAAAACCAACCGGGATTCTCGGATTCGTACGACTGGTTATACGGGCAATAATATGAATGCCACATCTAGTATCAATAATCCGATGAGAGAAATTGAACTGATTTCAAATGTTTTGAAAGGTGAAGGATTGATAAAAGGCATGCAAATGGATTGGAGTCTGGCTCATTCCTATACAGAAAATAATCTACTTCATAGTACGCCTCTCAAGTTTTTGCAAGATAATGCGCGTTTGCCTGATGTGGATTTTGATACCGTCCATCCGGCCGATTTTGTAAAAGGCATCATTCCGGATAGTACCGCCAGCGTGCAGGGCGCTTCATATAGTGACAATGCTGTTCAGGAACGCAGTTACGTCGCTGGTATGAATTTTAAGGTTCCTTATCAATTCGGTCTTGGTATTACAGGTGAACTGAAATTTGGGGGTAGATATCGTCGTAATGAAAGATTTAAAGATCAAAACGCCGGTGACTGGTGGGTTTATTTGGATTTGGAACCATATCCAATCAGTGACTTTTATGACCCGGATTATGACCCGAGGACATTTTTAGGCGGCACATCGAAGCTTGGTATTATTTTGGATCCCACTTTAACCTATCCTTTTTATAAGGAGCATAAATCAAATTATACAAGTAATGAGACTGATGATGATGATTATGAAGCGATAGATCAGGTCAGCGCTGCCTATTTGATGACAAAACTCAAATTTGGCCAATTGATCACTTTTATCCCGGGTGTACGCTATGAGCAACTCGATGGCGATTATAAAGGGTACTTGAATTTATCTCTCGGACACGGAGCCGGAATTTATGAACCTCGAAATAGAGCGTTTGTGCAAAAAAACTGGTTACCCATGTTCCATTTAAAAGTAAAGCCTGATGATTGGTTCGATTTCAGGTTTGCTGTTACCAGATCACTGACGAGACCGGATTTTAAAAAACTCCTGCCAAATCTCAAGTCGAGCTTGAATCAACTGACTGCCGGAGTCAGCCAGGGCAACCCGGATTTGAAACCGGCAAAATCATGGAACTATGATGCATATGTTTCCATTTATCATCGTGTTTTAGGCCTCTTTACCGTCGGTTATTTTTATAAAGATATAGATGATATTGTTATCAATACCAAGCGGTTTATCGACTCGCAAGAGACTGCAAAAAGTGTGGGGCTGGATTCTGTATTTTACAGATATGATGCCGGTGGTAATGTGCGTGATTTAACTTATGTCGGGAGGCGGGTAAATAGACCTGAGAACGGTCCGAAATCCACCGCCAAAGGATTTGAAATTGACTTGCAGACTAATTTTGCTTATTTGCCCGGGTTTTTAAAGGGAATCGTTATTAACGCCAATTATTCGCGTATTTGGAGTGAGACAAACTTTCCTTACTTTAAAATCGAGACAATAATTGATCGCACCACATTTCCACCGGTAGTAGAAACGAATTACATAACGGGTACCCGCAAGGGTAGAATACCTGGACAGGCGGCGCATATCGCCAATCTCATCGTTGGTTATGACATTGGCGGATTATCAGCGCGAATTTCAATGACATATCAGGGTGAAAGCCTTTCAGGTACCTATACACAAGAAGAATTAGACAGTTGGGACCGTGCATTCACACGATGGAGTTTATCCGTGAGACAAACAATTAATGAACATTTTAGTTTATTTTTAAACGGTGTCAATCTGACCAATAAAAGCGAAGGCGCTTATTTGGGTAATGATCCGCGTCCAACGGATTTGGATTTTTATGGAGCCATGTACGATTTTGGAATTCAGTATCGTTTTTGAAAAAGGACTAATTGGTTGATATCAAATAGACCTATGGCGCAAATTTTTCCAATTGAAGAAATATGTTAATGTAAGAAAGGAGGTAAAAAAGGAGTAAAAAAAGAAGTATGTAAAAAAAAAATAACAATAACCATTCAATAAGGAGGCAGTCATGTTTCGAGGGAAAATTGCAATGTTTGTACTTTTTCTGATGTTTTTACTGTTTGCAAGTTATGTCCAATCTGCTGAAATACGCCCCACGGATGATGTTAATGCCATTCGGGATGCAATCATGAATGCAAATGATGGTGACGTTATCATACTTGAAAGAGGTAAAGTTTATTATTTTCAGGCCACGATAGATGTGAATACCAGCATCACGATCAAGGCAGATGAAGCAACCACCGGTCGTAAACCCATCGTCGCTTTTTTGGTCAAAGAAGATGGAACTGTGGATAAGAAAGCGATGAGTGTCAGGGCTGATTTTACCTGTCAGAACATTCATTTTCACGGAGGAATTTCGGGTTTTGCAGAAAAAGATATTGGCAGAGCTTTTGTTTGGAGCGATACTCCGGAAATGCGTGCTGTATTCGAGAACTGCTGGTTTGAAGATTTTGATCAGCGTACCTGTCAGCTTGAAGCTCCGGACATGCGCTTTTTTGCCACCAATTGTGTCTGGTGCGATGATCATAAAACCGAAGGGCCTTCTGAAGGGCGCTCTATTGATTGCAGGCAATATGGTCCGGATACACTTTTTGTTCAGAATTGCAGTTTCATCAATGTCGGTGATCGCTGGATCCGGCATCTACCGTCATCAGGCAGACTTGATCCAATCAATTATGCCGTGATTGATCATTGTACATTTGTTATTGGCGCTAATTATCGTTCGGCATTTACTTTCGGGATTATAGAAGATCTACAGTTCACAAACAATATTGTTTATAATCCTGGTATCTTGGGATCTGATTTTATGCGTCGACCCAGCAAAAATGACGGCCAATGTCTTATAGCTGACCCTGCAGATTATTATTCACCAGATAAAGCTCTTGCTCCACATCGGTTGAGAGAAGTGTTTTATGATCGAGAGGAAGGAATAAGAGTTTTTGGTTGTTTTGGTGTCGATTCAACGGATACTGAAATTGTAATGCACCATAATAATTGCTATATGGACGAGGCTATTATTAACAAGATTGCAGAGAATGATACGCTTCATCCACAAGAATGGATGTGTTCGCAATTCGAAAACTCTATTGTAAACGATTCTGATAACCCGTTTGATACGGAAGAATTGGCGTTTGTCGATGTACCTGAATTGCCGTTGTGGATTATCGACGATTATGTTGGATATTGGGATCAGAACCAATATCTGACTATGGATTGGACTGCGCCGGATTCTGTGGATTTGAGTTATGGAACATCAGCGGCTTCGTATACAGCAGCCGAAGGAGGATTCCCCCTGGGTGATTTAAATTGGTATCCTGATAAAAAGACAGAATGGCAAACTTGGCTTACCGGCGTAGACAACAAATCCGAGGTCAAACCCTCTGATTTTTCATTGTCCCAGAACTACCCCAATCCCTTCAACCCGACCACGACCATCGCGTACACCCTGCAAAAGGCCACAGACGTGACCTTGACCGTGTACAACATGATAGGGCAGAAGGTGAAGACGCTTGTCAGCGAAAAGATGGGCGCGGGTGCGAATTCCGTGCAGTGGGACGGCACCGACGCAGCCGGTCAAAAAGTAATGAGCGGCATTTATTTCTACAAGCTCGAAACGGAAAACATGAGCCAGACAAAAAAGATGCTGCTGGTTGAGTAAACTCCACAACAATTAGACATTAAAAATTTACAGTTGCCGGATACTTTATCTGGTAACTGTAAAAACTTGATCTCGGAACAAGAATGCGAAAGATAAAATTAGTAATATCACTATTCAAAACATCAAGCAGCCAGAAAAATAAATGGCTGCTTTTTGCATATATATTATTCGCAATTGTGATTTCAGCACAATCAGGACAAACAAATACGACCAATATAGTTATTTATCCTGTCGAATATGATTTTGTCGATAATGGTATGGTCTCGGGAAAAGCAGATGGAAATGATTTGCCTTTTGAATACCAGCACACCTATCGAAGTGAATCAACACCCTATAAGGATCATAAGGGGAATTATACTCGCTTTGCGGCAGATGGTCCCGTTGAAATCGAGTTGACCGTTCATGCTGAAATTACCAAGGCAGTCCTTCATTCTATACGACGCGAACTGCCATTTACGAGAGATAAAAGTGAGTTCAGATTTACCTTGCCGGGTCCGGGGCATTATTGGCTTGATTTGCCCGATTTGTATGCGCCTCGCGAAATAACTTATATGGTTCATTTTTTCGTTGATTCGATACAAACCTACCAAAGCTATCAAGACGAATTTGCTGATGCGGCCGATGTAACTGAATCCTGTGGAATTATTTCTGATCCGAATTTAGATCAGACCACTGCCATTCAACAAGCTTTAATGAACAACAGAACTGTGTATTTCCCCAAAGGCATTTATCGAACAGGCGCTATTAAAATTCCCCCAAATACGACATTACTTTTGGGAGAAGGATGTGTGATCAAGGGGGCGGAGGGATATGATAAATCACCTTTCATTTACATTGACAGAGCCCCCCATGTACGTATTGCCGGGTTGGGCACCATAGACGTCTATGCCAAAGATCGCAAGACCCGGAAAATTCATGGTATTGATTTTAATAACGATAGTGATTATGGTGTTTTGGAAGATTTTCTGATACGTGATTCACAATCATGGATGGTGCATATTAAACGATCTTCGCACGTCTATGTTAATAATTTAAAGATATTCAGTTCCAAGGATGGCATCGATCCGGACGGAACGATAAATACATTAATTGAAAATTGCTCGATTGCATCTATAGATGATGCTGTCGCCGTTAAAAGCAAACGCAAAGGTTATGTCACTAAAAATGTCACTGTACGTGATTGTATTGTCATGTCCGCAGCTTCAAATCTAAAGATTGGCACTGAAAACTATTTTGGAGTCATTGAAAATATTGTCTTTGATAATATAAAAATATTAAATGGTGATCGCGGCGCCATTCTTTATACAAATAAACTTGATCCGGACGAACCCGGTGCGGATGTGTTAAATATTACATGGCGGAATATTTATATCAAGAATTTCGACTGGAGAAAAGAGACCGGAGGAGCCCCCTTTCAAATTGAGCACCGAAGGGCAAGCGATGACCGATATAAAATTGAAAATATTACATTTGAGAATATTTTAGCCTGGCCGAAAACCGACGGAGATGTCGATGGCCCGATCCATTCAGTAAGATTTAATAATATTATCATGCATGGCAGGAGCTATATGCCGCACAATTCCAATATAACCTATGAAGGAGTCATTTGGGAGAGTGCACCTGGAGACCCCCAGGATATTCCGGTTGTATTTATCCAACCATCCCCCAGAGCCCATTCACGTTATGTATCAGGTGATGATGTGTCCATTGATGTCAAACATCCTTTTGGAAAAAGCATCAAACAAGTTGAACTTTTTATTGATGATTGTTCAGTAGGAGTTGACACGGATGCTCCGTTTTCAATCAAAATGAGCGATGTTACATTAGGAGAACATATTCTAAAAGCGACTGCTACAGATCGTGATGGAGGACAAAACACAACGGCGCCGCTGCGAGTCCATGTTGTGGAACGTACAAAATATTTTAATACAGAGGGTTTGGGGAACAATAGTACAAATGTTCAAAATCCATTCGGGCGATCATCTCAAAATAATCAATTATTGAGTATTTATCCAAATCCGTTCAATCCATCAGCAACGGTTTATTATAAAGTGCCTAACAAGCAGCATGTCAATATTCAGATATATAATCTGCGCGGACAATATATTGCGACATTGGTTGACAAACAACTTCCAGCCGGTCAATATTCTGTGATATTCAAAGGTGATCATCTTCAAAGCGGTATTTACCTTTGTAGAATGAATATAAAAAAAAATGTAATTATAAAAAAAATTACATTGATTAAATAGTATCATAAACTCCGGCTCTCACTCACTGTCCTAATAAAGTATTTTACAACCCTATTAATGTTGCACTTGACAGTTGAATCCAGGAAACTCGTTATACCATGTAAAGGATAAGAGCTATGGAAAAGTCTTTAAATAGAATTTTTGTATTATATTTGATATTGGTGTGGGTTGTTCCGGTTACCCTCTCTGCTCAGATTATAAATAATCTTACTGTACAACATAACGAGACAAGCCCGTTTTGGGAGGTGCAAACAGATTTACAGATCGACGATGAAATATACGGCGACAGAACACACCGGTTGGAGTTCATACCCCCGTATTTTGCAGGATCGGAATGGATCCGTACGGCGGACGATTCACGGGATTTCAGCGGAAAACAACTTGCAACTTTCAGCGTTTTGGAGGACGCGGATGTTTTTTTAGTATACGATGACCGGATTGACGATAAACCCGAATGGTTGAGATCGTGGTCGAAACAGAATTACTACGCATACACCAGGGAAGGCAGCAGTATCCGTAGCTTCTCTTTGTTCCATAAATGCTTCAGATCAGATGATATTGTTACGATAGGTGAAAACGGGAGTGATAGCTTTTCTATGTATATCGTCATAGTCGTTCCGGCAGGAGAAATAGAACTTTATCATTCATTTACACCGCGTATCGATATTGGTTTGTCGGCGCATCCCATTGAAATTGAACCGGGAGATTCGACGATATTATCATGGAATATAATCAATGCAAACAGCGCTTCTTTCGATCACGGGTTCGGCAGTGTCCAATCAAGCGGATATCTTGTCGTGCATCCCACTGAAACAACGACGTATACTCTCTCTGCAAAAAATGCCGACGGGGCTGCCTATGCGCGGGTGCGTGTCATTGTGAAACCTGCGCTCGAACCGGGACCGTATCAATTTACGCTCCAGGCGATTGATCATTGGAACTTGCGGTATTTTAAAGAAGACGATTTTACGCTTGAAGAGCAGGCAAAAGCAATTAAGCGAAATATGGATGTTCTATCGAGACTTGGATTTTCGTCGTATTTGATTTTTGCACGAGAAGATGTTTTTGAGTCTATGCTGGATTATGATTTCGAGGTGGAGGGAATCGGGAATATTGGTGAAAAGGCGGGATGGCGAGCCAGTCGGCGGGCAAGGGAGTTGCTGCAATCAGTCATTGAATATGGTAAACAAATTGGCATGGATGTTTACTTTCATTCAAATCAGCTCTATTTTCCGGACCCGGTTTTATCCGCCATCGGCGGAGTCGATGCGCATAAGCCGCCGACGGAAACCACATGGGAAATATACCGAAAGAAAATGGAAGGTTTCTTTGAAACGTTCCCCGATTTAGCCGGCATTCAAATTACCGGTGATGAAACGATGATAAATCTTGAAGAAATCGAACAGATCAATAGATTAACGAATGAAACCGCGGATGCCGCCGGACCCGATCGCCGAGTGCTTATGCGGACATGGCAGCGAATCGGTGAACTGGGGCATCCCGATTCCGATCCTGATAAAATGTTCAACGGTATCCGGGAAAACGTGGATTTTTCAATAAAGAATACACGGGGTGATTTCAGGTTAGAAAACGGGTTCGATTTACGGTATATGGACGTTGCAGACCCAACGCGGGTTATTATCGAATTCGATGCGTGGCGTGAATATGAAAATCATAACATATTTCCGTTCTACCTTGGCGATTACTGGGACCCGCGTTTTGATAATATTGCCGATAACGGATTTACCCGGATTGCGGTGAGGTTAAACTGGAACTCCGGATATTACCCTCTAATAGAACGGCCATGGACGAATTGGGTGAACATTCACATGTTTCTTGGTTTTGCCGCCGACCCGTATGCCGATGCCGACAATCTGTTACAAAAATACATCGAACGGTATTATCCCACCGATTCACGGGAAGCAGCATTCGAGTTGTATAAGCATACGGAAGATTATATTCGCCGGCTTTACTATACCGATACGATGCAAGATATTGCCGATCACGGCAGAGTAAACCGGGGAGGACGTGTCCGGGAATATCTGGATCATTCATGGTTTGTCCGTGTCGATCAAGCCTATTATGACATTTTGGAAAAGATAAACGCCCTCCCGGCCGGAACGCCGTACAAAGAGGAATTGAAAAAAGAAGCACAAATTCTTGCCTATGTATCAAAGGGGATAGCGATCGTCAGCGATCCTGAGGGGATGGCAGCGATCATCCTCGATCCCGACAAAAGAAATTACTTTAAGACTGATTGGTTCTATTTTGATCGCGAAAGCTATAACGAGATGCGTGGACATAATATTCTCGGACCGTTTCGGGATATAACCGTACCTGTTCGTGAGGTCAAAAAGACATACAAGCCCGATGGTTTTAAACTTTATGAAAATTATCCCAATCCTTTTAATCCATCGACACATATCAAATTTTCCCTTCCGGTTCAATCGCATGTTCATCTTGAGGTGTACGACTTGCTCGGGCGAAGGAACAATACCCTTGTCGATGCAGAGAAGCGGCCTGGCAGTTACATTATGGAATTTAATGCAAAGGGGTTATCTTCGGGCTTTTATATTTACCGGCTTCAAGCCGGTGATTTCGTCGATCAGAAACCTATGCTGTTAATTAAATAAATATCTCTAAAGTATAACTAAAAAATGATCATATTACATAAATCAGCAGATATGGAATTGCTATGAAATTATATTTTATCTTCCTTGTATTTCTGCTTGCCTGCTGTGCAATAGAGCAAAACGATAATAGGCCACTTGCTTTAGAGGAACCGGTAAAAGGATGGATGATTTTATCGAACGATATCGAAGGCGGATTACGCACCATAGAACATGCACGGAAGTATAATATCAACCATCTTCAGTTTTCGCATAAAGTCATCCACGATTTAAGACACGTTCGCGATAAGGAACGTCTCAAAGTCGCGGAAATCTTTACTGAAGCGGCGCATAATGCCGGAATTCAAGAAGTTGCCTTCTGGGATCATGCACTATATCCTATGGATTATTATCCTGAAAGATATAAAACCGGACCCGGTGGCACCATAGATCTCGATAATCCAAATTTCTGGGAATGGTTTAAAAATGATTATCGTGAAATGCTTGAACTTGCACCCGATATCCAGGCACTTGTTCTGACTTTTGTTGAAACCGGTGCGCGTATTGAGCATCAGCATTCCGATGAAATGGTAACCGATTCCGAAAAACTTGCGGCAGTTGTGAATGCGGTGGCAGATGTCGTAATCGGTGAATATGGAATGAATCTTTATGCGCGTACATTTGCTTATGACCATGAGGAATTTGAGCGTATCATCGGGGCCATTGATTTGTTTGAGTATGATGAAATTCGTTTGATGATGAAAGAAACACCTCACGATTTTTTTATTACCCACCCACCGAATTTCGTTGCGGGTGAGAACGCTTGTCCAACGTTAATGGAATTCGATGCAGCAGGTGAATTCAACGGACAGGGAATAGTTCTGAACACATTTCCGGAAGTTTTCCTGGAACGGTGGGCGGATTTTCTCCGCCGTGATCATATCATTGGTTATGTAGCTCGAACGGATAGGTTTGGTACCACACAAATTGTCGATCAACCGACAGAAATCCATCTAAAAGCACTACAGATGTATTTCGAAGATCGAAGTGTAACCGAAAACGATGTGTACCAAACATTTATTTCGGAGCGATATGGTGAACGAGCGTATCCGATGTTGAAACAAGCATTTAATAATTCAAAGGAAATTACACTTGCAAGCTTTTACACATTGAATACTAATACAACAGACCACTCACGGTTGAATTATGATCCATATTGCTCAAGTTATGCACGCCACGTTTCGGGACGATGGCTTGATCCACCAGTAACGTATGTATCTCGAGGAGTAAACAAAGAATTTCATTACTGGCAGGATATCATCAATACCATTGCTCCGAACTGGGCAAAGATGGGAGGTGCACAACTGGAAGAAGCGCCCCTGGTGGTGGAAAAAGGTTGGATTGATCACGATGAGAGTATGAATGAGGAATACCTGCGGTACATTTTAATTGAAAAAGAGTATGGTATTGCTTTGGCACAAGAAAACCTTGAGCATCTCGAAGCTGCGAAACCTCATTTAAATGAAAAGGATTACGAGGAACTCTATCATCACTTCAATCATACTCTGCTCACTATGAGTCTACACCGTGAAGTTGCTGCGGCGTATTGGGGATTCCGTATCTATATACGAGGTCCTGAATATCGATCAAACTATGTAATAAACACACTCGATCAAGCTTTAATAAATATGCTTCATGTTGCTGATGAGATAGAGAACTACCCGGTAAAACCACCGGCCGGACAATGGAACTGGGTGGAAGATGCCGAAATGGCAAGAACGTATCATCGGTGGATAACACAGGACGGATGGCCCAAAGATATGAGCGGATTTCCCGTTAGCTTTGGAGGTCAGATATACCGACCATAATATTGAACGAATTAATGATAGATTATGATAATTATAAGGGTGATATTATTGTCACTTCGTCTGGTTTAAAATAAAGTTGAATGTCCGGAGTTTAAACTCAAACCTGAATATACAAAGCAAACTTGAGGGAAAAATGAAAAAAATCTTTATAATAGCAATATTTTCATGTCTTTTGATTATATCAAGTACAACCCTGCAAAGCACAGAGAATTCATTCGACGAACTTATTTTTATTGATCATCAAAATCTAAGATATGTTGAGGATAGAGAGATAATCCGGTTTCAGGTTAGCGAGATTAAAAAAAATATGGACAAGGCTGCTGAATATGGAATTGACTCTTATCTTTTCTTTGCCAAAGAAACCTTTGAAGCCATGCTTAACTATGATTTTACCGTTGATGATATTGGTCATATAGGCTCGCAGTCTTTTCCTGTAGACAGCGAACACCGAAAAACAGGGGAATATCTTCGTGAAGCCCTGCATGAGGTGATTGATTACGCGAAAACGAAAAATCTGAGCGTTTTTTTTCATAGCAATCAATTTATTTTTCCACCCAAAGTATTGAATGTTATCAAACCTGTCGTTTGGGGAACGGCAGTATGTCCGGGACGGGAAATCACCTGGGAAATTTACCGTCAAAAACTTTGTGAATTTCTGGCGATATTTCCAGATATTGCCGGTTTTCAGGTTACAGGCGATGAAACACAGGTATCGGTATTGGAGTGCACATGTGACTCTTGCCGTCATTTAAGTTATGTCGATCGTGTGAATCTGTTGACAGAAGAAACGGCTATGGTATGTGAGCAGTATGGTAAAGAGGTACAAATGCGAACCTGGCAGCGCATGGGCGAACTGGAGGATGAAAAACATCCCTCAGAGATGGCGAAAGACCTGCCTGATAATGTATTTTTTTCAATCAAGAATACCAAAGGCGATTTTCATATTGTTCATCCAATAGATGAAAAATTTATTCTTTCTGCAGACCCTGATCGTGTCATCGTAGAATTTGATGCCTGGCGGGAATATAATGGCAATAATTATTTTCCTTGTTTTATGGGCGAAAAGTGGGCAACCCGTTTCAAATTTTTGCATAAACTGGGTATTAAACGTGTTGCTGTTCGGCTTAATTGGAATTCAAATAAGAATCCCATCTTTGAGATGCCCTGGGGAAATGAATTGAATATTTATACGTTTATCAAGCTCGCAGAGAATCCCGAAAGGACTGCTGATGATATTTTAAGGTCATTTATCAGGGATAAATTCCCGCAATCAGCCAGAAAGGCAGCGTTTGAACTTTATAAGTTTTCACCCGAATTTCAAAAAACAATTTATTATCCCGAAGGAAGATATAATGCCAACCATTCTCGGGTTCAGGATGAAGATGCTGTGAATGATTTGGAATATTTACAGGACAAAGGTTTTTTTACAAAATTAGAAGATTTTGAAAAACGGCGCCAGGAGATCGATGCGATTTGTGAAAAGGCGAATGGATTGGTTGAAGATTTGGATAAATCCGTACCGTCTGAGTGGATTCATTCTCTCAAAACCGCTATTTTGATTGAACAGCATATTTCACTGGGCACAACTGATAAAATGGAAGCCATATTCTGGAAAGATCAGGAAAATCTACATGAATATAAGAAGGTAATTGTGCGTTTGAACGAGCGACAGGAAAAATGGAGGAGGTTCCATCCTGAAAGCTACGAGTCAATGAATGGAAACGATTTGCTTGAACATATTTGATGATAATTTAACGTCTTTTCCAAGAGGGCTGAATTTTGCAATTAGAATAAAGAATGCTATTTTTCACTACAAGTTCTAGTTATATAAAAATCTAGATGCAAAATGAATACTATCATTCAAAATTAATTCTGAAAAAATAGTACATTTTTGAAAATTTTGGCCTAGATTTATATATTTTTATGAATTAAAAATATGGAAAAGCTTTACCATTAAACACTTCCTCACTCTTTTCCAAGCACCCAAAGCAATCCTCCTTGTAAATGCTGGCGGAAATCGGGATCGTCATAGTGTTCGATTTTGTGACCCAGGGCGGTGTAAAATTGCCGGCCGCCGTCGTATTCGTGAATCCAGCAGAGCGGGAAAAGATCACCGAATGTGGTGCCTGGATATGTTTCGCGTTCCGGGTCGTCGAGTGTAGTCAAATCTGCGGCTAAAAGCACGTGCATATCCGGGTTCAAATGATCCATAAAATAGCACTCGTCTTCCCACGTCCATACATCGCCGAGATGCAGCGTGGACGGATGAGTATGATCAATCACTTTGATATCAAAAGGCTGCAGTTTGGGATGACGCACGAACAGTCCACCGATCATGGCGTGAAACCACGGCCAGTCACGCTCGGAGGCGGTTGCCGAGTGTACACCCATAAATCCGCCGCCGGCTTGAATGAAACGTTGAAAAGCATCCCGCTGGTCCTGAGTGAGAAACGCTTCATTATTGGTATTCGAGAAAATAATGGCATCATATTTTTTCAAATTTTCGTCAGTGAAAAGCGTGGGATCATCCGAGGATTCATAAACAATATTATTTTGCTGACAAATCGCGACGAGCGCATCTACACTGGCTTTGATATTGTCGTGCACATAACCTTCGCCATTTCGGGTATAAATAAGAACGTGATTTTTTGCAGGGGATTGTGAAAATGTGAGAGCTGCTAAAAAGAGCAGAAATACAAAGAAAAAGAGAGGGCTTTTCATTAAAAAACCTTTCCTTGTTTTGAGTCGGACAATAAAAAAACCCTTGCTGTTTAACGAGCAAGGGTTTCACATTTAACCGAGATATTTTCTCAAAGGATCGAGTCGAGTTCTGTGGCGTAATCGACGCAGCGCTTTTTCCTTGATCTGGCGAACGCGCTCGCGAGTGAGTTCAAAATATTCGCCGATCTCTTCCAACGTTAGTGGACGATCACCATCCAGACCAAAATACAGCTTGACGATTTCTGCTTCCCGTGGTTTGAGCGTGGTCAAGACTTTTTCGATCTCTTCGCGCAGAGAAGCGCGCATTAAACTGCCGTCAGGTGGCTCGTAGCGATCACTCTGAAGCACATCCAGCAAGCTGTTTCCCTCATCCTCTTTGAATGGTTCATCCAGCGACAAGTGCCGCGCCGACGTTTTGATCACATCAGAGACGTCGTAGGAGCTCATTTCCATCTTGTTGGCAATTTCATCCATGCTTGGCTCGCGGCCGAACTTTTTCTCCAACGCTTCCAAAGCGCGCCCGACTTTGTTGATTGCACCGACACGATTCAGAGGTAGCCGAACAACGCGAGACTGCTCAGCAAGCGCCTGAAGAATAGACTGACGAATCCACCAGACCGCATAGGAAATGAACTTGAATCCGCGGGTTTCGTCAAAACGTTGGGCCGCTTTGATAAGACCAAGATTGCCCTCGCTGATCAAATCTTGCAACGGCAATCCCTGACCCTGATATTCTTTTGCCACACTAATGACAAACCGCAGATTCGCCTTGACTAGATCTTCGAGAGCCTGAGCATCGCCTTCGTGAATCTTGCAGGCCAGTTCGATTTCCTGTTCCGGCGGTAATGGTGAAAAGCTGCCTATTTCTTCCAGGTACTTTTCAATCGATTCCTTTGTACGGACTTCTTTTTGTTTTTTTGTCTTTTTATTCATGTACCTCTGCTAATGCTATTATTTATATGATTTTCGACATTATGAATTACTATGACAAAAAATGTCTCAATAATATTTCACATTCTTTGATGCAATGGTATTGCCTACCACTTGAAAATGTTCGGGGTGAAAAATTCAGGATGAAATTTGCTATCATAATTCCATGGGTGGTTTGGTAAAATCAATTAATTTACACTTTTTTATTGACATTGTCAATAGCTATTTCACACCCGTAAATCTAATAACTTATAGGAAAAAACTGTAAAAAAGTTCCACAAAAAATTTCAACATAAAAGGTTTTTGGTAACCTGACAGGTTTTTTCAATGCTATCATCTGTGATATCGAGATGCGTTACAAATCGAATCCTGGTATCGGAAAATGCGATACACAATACACCCTGATTTTCAAACTCTTTTGCAAGCTGTGGAGCTGACAGGTGGAACGATTCAAAATCAGCAATGACAATATTGGTTTGTGTGGCATGCATATCTACCTCAGCGCCGCATTCGGCCAGACAACGGGCGAGCGCAGCAGCACGCTGGTGGTCCTCTGCCAACCGGCCGATATGATGATCGAGCGCATAAAGCGCGGCTGCCGCAAGTATACCGACCTGACGCATTCCGCCGCCAAATATTTTGCGGAATCGATGCGCGCGTTGAATGAACGATTGACTCCCAACCACAATAGAACCGACAGGTGCACCCAAGCCCTTTGAAAAGCACAGTGAAATCGAATCAAACCCGGAACAGTAATCGGAAAATGCCACGCCAGTGGCGACGTGGGCATTCCACAACCGAGCACCGTCCAGATGCATTTTCAGCTTGTGTTGCTGCGCGACCTTGACAATTTTTTTTATCTCATCCAGCGGAAAAATGGCTCCGCCGGCGCGGTTATGGGTATTTTCGATTTCAATCACCCGCGTATTCGGAAAATGCGCATTCGGTTTTCGGATCACTTTTTCGATTTGTTCAGCCGTGATGACACCACGCTTGCCGGGCACCGGGTAAATCTGCGCACCGGAAAGCAATCCCGGTGCACCGCCTTCATAATTAAAAATATGTGCGCCGTATTCACAAATAATTTCATCGCCGGGCTGGGTGTGTGTTTTTAAAGCGGTCTGATTGCCCATGGTTCCGCTGGGCACAAACAGCGCCGCTTCTTTGCCGCACATCTCAGCCACGCGGTTCTGGATTTCATTGACTGTGGGGTCTTCACCAAACACATCGTCACCGACCGGCGCTTCGGCCATGGCCTGGCGCATTGCTTGGGTGGGTTGTGTTACTGTGTCACTTCTGAGATCTATAAATTTTTGCATAACTTATCTTGACTTTTTGTGTAACTGCCGTACCTTCAGATTAAGCGCATTGCAGAAAAATAATGTGTTTCTAAAACGCCGGTAAAATTAAATTCAGAGCTTTACTGCAATTCTCTCACCATAAACGTTTCGCCAGTGACTCTGAGGTCTTTTTGTATGACCTCTGTTGTTTCCGCTTTTGTACCCGGTTGTTTTCCGCCGATGCTCAAACTGAATATGCCGGGTTCAACGATTCGGTTATCCGCGTTATCAATTAAAGAAAGCTGTCGCGGCGTTAACGTAAACGGAACGACTTTTGATTCACCTGGCTCCAGAGTGACACGTTGGAAACCGGCCAGTGAACGAATAGGCACCGGCACCGATGTTTCTTTGTCTGTCACATAGAGTTGAACCACTTCTTCGCCGGTTTGCTCGCCAACGTTTTTAACCGTCACGTTGACCTCAACCAATTCTCCGGCAAGAGCAGAATCCGGCAGCACAAAATTGCTGTATGCGAATTGTGTGTAGCTTAACCCGTGACCAAATGCGTAAAGCGGCTCGCCGGTAAAATAGCGGTACGTCTGGCTTTGCATGTTATATTCGGTAAATGCCGGTAATTGATCGACAGATTTGTAAAACGTCAGCGGCAAACGACCACCTGGATTGACATCACCGAAAAGCACATCGGCGACCGCTGTGCCGGCTGCTTGCCCCGGATACCAGGCTTCGACAATGGCCGGAATGTTCTCGTCCGCCCAGTTCACAGCCAGCGCGCTGCCATTGAGCAGAACCAGAACGGTTGGTTTGCCTAGTGCGATAATGTCTTTCATGAGCTGTTTTTGAATGTCCGGCAAATCAATGGCGACGCGGTCGCCACCTTCAAATCCTGCAACCTGAACGCGCATTTCTTCACCTTCGAGTCTCGGAGACAGTCCCATAAACATCACAACGGCCTCGGATTTTTCCGCTGCATCCATAGCCTGTTGATGGACATCCTGTCCCGGCACAGACCACAACAGGTGAATATCTGCATCGCCGGACCATTCGGAGAATTCGAGTCTGATATCATATTCCTGTCCCCCTTTTAGCACAACCGAGTCGTATGTTTTGCGGGAATGATGCCGGTTACGAAACGACACCAGTTGCCTGCCTTCGAGATAGAGTTTGAATCCGTTAAATCCTTCTGCTCCCAATGCATACCAGCCATCGACCGGAG
>Ga0207797_1001054_pt1 | contig 20509 bp, 17 predicted proteins | sample PRCRCaboRojoPR_6_FD_187275 | JGI IMG/M metagenome (GOLD analysis project Ga0207797, IMG submission 187275) | Marine sediment microbial community from Cabo Rojo, Puerto Rico - PR CR 10% Liquid 1 (SPAdes) | ecosystem: Environmental > Aquatic > Marine > Coastal > Sediment | place: Cabo Rojo, Puerto...
CGACCGGTTCCGGTCCCTCGTTGGTGACCGTGACGCCGACGGTCCCCTCCTGGCCCACGCGGATCGAGTCGTTGCGGTGCTCGATCGCGAACGTCTGCTCGACCGCCGGGGTGACGCCGGTGGTGAGCGTGCGCGACCGCGCGATCGCGCCGTCGGTCGTCCGGTAGTTCACGGTCGCGTCGAGGCTGTACGAGGACAGCGCCGCCGACTCCCCGACCGAGAGATCGAACTCGACGGTGCGGGTCTCGCCGGGGTCGAGCCCCTCGAGGAACCGGGGGCCGACGTCGACGACCGGCGCGCCCACGTCGGGTCGGCCGCCGGCCGAGAACCCCACGTCCGTGCCGGCCCCTCGCAGCGGGCTGTCGTCGGCGAGCCGGAGGAACGCCGACGGGTCGACCGGGTAGCCGGCAGCGTCGACGGCGACGCTCCGGAAGCCCGCGTCGGCGACGCGGCGGACGCCGAGCTGCCAGGAGTTGGCCACCACCCTGTCCCGCCGGACCCGGCGGATCCCGCCGTCGACCGACAGCGCGACGTTGTTCGCGATCAGGCAGTCCCGGTGGGCGTCGAAGAACTCCACGTCGTCGCCGATCGACTCCTTCAGCCACGGCTTCCGGCCGTTGAACACCACCGTGTTGTTGACGACGACCGTCGGCCGGTCGGCGCCGTTCCAGCCGATGCCCGCGTGTCCGTTGTACCACGCCAGGTTGGAGTGGACGACGTGGCCCCCGTCGTTGCGCGAGCGCGGGGAGCCGAGCTTGATCCCCTTGCCGGCCGCCTCGCCGACGGGGTCGCCGTTCGGGGCGAACCCGTTGGCCCACGCGCGGTTGTACCGGACAGTGACGTCTTTCGCGTGGAAGAGGTCGATCCCGTCGTCGGAGTTGTGGTGGACGTCACACAGCTCCACCACGCCGCCGACCGACCGGCGGGAGCCGCTCGCGGTGAGCGCGATCCCGTCCGAGGCCCCGCCCGGGACGTTCCCCTCCGGCGAGTAGTTGCCGAACACCTCACAGCGGCGGATCGTCCCCCCGCGAACCTCGCCGAAGTAGACCCCCGCGTTGCCGTTGTGGTGGGCGAGACACTCGACCACGCGCGGCCGTCTCGACCGGATGAACTTGATCGCCGCCCCGGGTGCGTGGCGGAGTTCGAGGTTCCGGACCGTGACGCCGTCACAGTCGAAGAACTGCAGCAGGCCGCTCGCCTGGACGTCCCCCTCGTAGGCGCTCCCGTCGATCACGACCCGGCCGTCGCCGTCCGTCCGGAACGTCAGGTCGTCCTGCCGGGAGAAGGAGTCGGCGTCGTCGAACTCGTAGACGCCCGCGCGGAAGACGACCGTCGCGCCGTCGGGCGCCTCGTAGTCGCCGCCGTTGGCGACGGGTTCGAGCGTCCGGAACGGCCGCGAGCGCGTCCCCGGGCCCCGGTCGTCGCCCCAGGGAGCGAGGAAGTACCTGTCTCTGTCGGTCCGGGCGCGGACGCGTCCGACGGCCGTGCCGCCGACGACGGCGGCGCCGGCCGCGAGAACCGCCCGCCGCGTCACTCCCGGGGAGGGTGTTCGGCTCGGCATCTGGGACCTCGGGCTGACCGGAACGTGGTCCAGTCCCGTACGCCGTCCGGTGATAAAGCGTTTTCCCGGTGGCAGGTCCGTCCCTGCCGTGGCTGGTCAGCCGTCCGAACCGTCGTTCCCGTCGACGTCCTCCCCCGACTCTGGGAGCCCCCGGGCGCCGACGTGCGGACGGGCGCCCTCGAACGCGAGCCCGACGTCCTCGCCCGCGTGGAGCAGCGCGCTATCGCGCCGGAGGGCGGCGAAGGCTTCGGTGACCGGGTTCCCGGCGTTGTCGGTCCGGCCGTCGGCGAACCCGAGGTCCGCGAGCCGGTCCGCACCGAGCTGCCAGGCGTTCGCCCGGACCCGTCGCCGGTCGACGCGCGCGATCGAACTCGACACCCGGAGCGCCGCGTTGTTGACGACGCGGGAGTCGGGGTGCGCGCCGTAGCACTCGATGTCGTCGCCGTCGATGCTCTCCTTGAGGTCGGTCTTCCGCTCGTTGCCGAACGCGGTGTTGTTGTAGAGCCGGACGGGGAGCTCCGCGCCGTTCCAGCCGATGCCCGCGCCGCCGTTGAACCACGCGAGGTTGTGGTGGACCAGGTGTCCGCCGGTTCGGCGGTCGCGCGGGGAGCCGAGCTTGATCCCCTTGCCGGCCGCCTCGCCGATCGGCTCGCCCGACTCGTCGTAGCCGTTCGCCCAGACGCGGTTGTGTCGGACCGTCACGCCCCGCGCCCGGAAGAGGTCGATCCCGTCGTCGGAGTTGTGGTGGATCAGGGAGTCCTCGACGACCCCGCCGACCGACCGCCCGCGACCCTTCCCGGTGTACGAGACGCCGTCCGCGGCGCCGCCGTCGACCGGCGCGTCCGGCGAGTAGTTGCCGGACACCTCACAGCCACGGACGACGCCGTCGGTCACCTCGTCGTAGGCGACCCCCGCGTTCCCGCAGTGGTGCGCGATCACGCGCTCGACGAGCGGCCGCGCCGATCGGACGATCCGGACGCCGGGACCCGGCGCCCTCCGCACCTCGACGTCGCGGACGGTCGCGTCGTCACACCGGAACAGCTGGAGCATCCCGCTGCTGGTGTAGTCGCCCTCGTTCGACCGGCCGTCGATCACGACGCGGCCGCCGAACGGCTCGAAGGTCAGCCCGTCCTGCCGGGAGAACGGGTCCGAGTCGTCCCAGTCGTACGTCCCCCGGTGAAACCGGATCGTCGCGCCGTCGGGGGCCTCCTGTCGGCCGCCGTGTGCGACCGGTGCGAGCGTCCGGAACGGTCGCTGTACCGTCCCGTCGGCACCGTCGCGCCCCCACGGGGCGACGTAGTAGACGCCGTCGGTGGCGGCACGGACCCGCCCGGTCACGCCCCCCACCGCCGCGATGCCGAGCCCGGCCGCCCCGGCGAGGACGGTCCGTCTGGTCGCTCCCGATCGCAGCCCGCCCGTCGCTCCGGTCGGCTCTCCGTCGACTGTCGTCATCCTGTCTCCATGCGCACCGTGACTGGGGCGGCTCGGAGCAAGACTGTTCCTCAGTTCCGGGAGACTGTCGGTAGTCCGTGACTGTCCCGTGGCTGGCCCTCCGGTAGCTCCCCGGGCTCTGTGACCGCCGGCCGGGGCGCCCCGGCGGGACGAACTCGAGCGCGGCGCCCGGGGGCGGACTAGTCGGGGTCGACGACCCCCGCCGTTCAGGGTTCCTCGTCGGCGTCGTCGCGGCCGTCGTCGGCCGCAGCCTCGAGCGTGTCCAGCGAGATCGTGTTCGGCAGGAGGTCGGCGAGCGAGTGCTCCGTCACCGCGTCGCCCTCGTCACAGTAGACGGGCAGGTCGGCCGGACAGAACTCCGCGAGCGTCTGGCGGCACATCCCGCAGGGGGTGACCCCGTCGCGTGCGGCCGACGAGACGGCGATCGCGTCGAACGACCGGTGGCCGTCCGCGACCGCGGCGCCGATCGCCAGCTCCTCCGCGTGGAGCGTGTTGCTGTAGTTGGCGTTCTCGACGTTACAGCCGGTGTAGACGGTCCCGCCGGCCGTCCGGATCGCGGCACCGACCGGGTAGTCGGAGTAGGGGACGTGCGACCGCTCGTGGGCCGCCCGCGCTCGCGCGACGAGCGCGTCGACGTCCGCGTCGCCGCCGGTGTCGGACCCGCCGTCGGTCCGCGGCTCGTGGATCGGCTCCGATCCGCCGTCGGTCCGCGGCTCGTGGGCCGGCTCCGATCCGCCGTCGGTCCGCGGCTCGTGGATCGGCTCCGATCCGCTGTTCTGCCACAGTTCGCCGTCGACCGGTCGATCGTCGCGACACTGCTCGGTCGCGTCCCCGGTCGACGCGGCGTCGGGTCGGGCCCGGTCGTCCCGGGAGTGCTGGTCCATGGCCCGGGGTCGAGCGGCGGCGACGTTAATCACGGGGTCGTCACACCGGCGACGATCCAGTCGTCGAGTCGCCCGACGGGTCCCCGTCGCGGCGTCGGGGGGACGTCGCAAGCGTCTATACCGAGCGTCCCGAAGCCCGACCGAGATGGCTGGCGAGACGAACGTCGAGGCGTCGGCACCGGGGACCGGTCGGCGGATCCTCCTCGTCGTCGGCGCGACTGTCGTGACGGTCGTCGGGTTGATCGGCTTCTTCGTCGGCTCGAACAACGCCGGACGGGTGACGGGCGTCGAGATCTTCGGGACGGTGGTGCTCCCCACGACCCCCTGGGCGGTCGCCGCGTACGGCGTCGTCCTGTCGGCGACGGCCCTGGCACTGCTGTTCGGGTTCGTCGAACTCGCCTCCCGGCTCGAAGAGCGCGACGGCTGAGCCGGGCACGGACCGGGGCGTGAGGGGTGAGCCGACGGTTCGCTGGTAGGGTCGGTTGTAATTCGTTTCCGGTGTTCGACGGAACTGTCGTCGAATCACCGGGAGACGGTTACAACCGACCCTATGAAGCGCCGGCGAGCCGTGACGATGCGGGCGGCTTTTGTCGGCCCGGCACGGAGGACCAGTATGGCTACCACGCCGGAGTCGAGGTCGGGATCGGGCTCCGGGTCCGGACCCGCCTCGCGGTCGACCTCGCGAACGGCCGATAACTCGCCGGATGGCGACGGATCCGGATCGGGGACGTCGAAGAACCGGAAGCGGGCCGCCCTCGCAGTCGCGCCGTTCCTGGCGATCGGGCTCGCGGACGTGCTGCTGCTCCTCTACTGGGGCATCGAGCCGCTGTGGGGGTTCGCGATCCTCCCGCCGATCCTCTTCTGTACGGTGCTGGCGTGGATCGTCTTCTCGACGGACTTCCTCGACGATCGGACCTGAGTGTCCGACGGCTGCCCGTCGCCCGTCCGTCGGTCCCTCCCGGTCGCGACCGACCGCCGGGAGTGTCACCGCGGTCGACGCTGCCCCACCATCCGGGAGCGGGGCTCACCATGCGGGAGCGTGGCTCACCGTCCGGGAGCGGGGCTCACCATGCGGGAGCGTGGCTCACCGTCCGGGAGCGGGGCTCACCGTCCGGTGTCGTACTTGTACGTCGCGCTGTCGGAGTCGATGCCGAAGTCCTCCGCGGCCTCCTCGGCGTCCGGTTCGTCGTCGGCGATCGGCGCGGCGTTCTTGAACGCCTCCCGGAGTCGGGGAGGCATCACGAACCCCTCGACGGCGACCCGCACGGCCACCGCCTCGGCCATCACCGTCCCCCGTTTCCGCTCGAGACGGTCCGCCAGCGGCGCCGGGAGGTCGTCGGACTCGACGGGCCCGAACCCGAACTGCGCGAGGTAGCTCGGCGCGTCCGTGAAACAGTAGACCGTCTCGAACCCCTGGTCGCCGGCCGTCTCGACCAGCCGCTCGACCACGTGCGCGCCGACCCCCTGGCCGCGCCAGGCGGGAAGTACCCCGAGCCCGGTCAGCTCGCAGAACTCCCCGTCGTCGGTCCGGTGGATCCTGATGCGGCCGAACCCCGCGCGCTCGTTCGTCTCCTCGTCGACCGCGATCACGTAGTCGCGCGACCGGAACGCGGCGTCGTCGAGTTCCAGCTCCTCGATGCTGTCCAAGAGCCACACCTCGTCGCGGTTCCTGGCGTCCCGGACGTACATGACGGGCGATAAGCGGCCACGCGTGAAAAGCTTGACCGCATCGACGGGGTGAACGCGAGCGCGCCCGGCGGGTTCGCCGGCCCCGGCGGCGGGTCGACGTATCGGTCGCGCCGCCGGGCGTGCACCCGCCGGTGGTCGGGAGAGGGGATCACCCCCGACCGTGGCTCGTCGGGCGTCACTCTGCCGGCCGACTGCCGGCAACTCGCACGACCGCGCCAACTTACTTATCACGCGGCGTGAAACGCAGTCGCATGGAGGCTCCGGACACCGACCGGGTGGTCTACGAACCCGCACAGCGGTTCGTCGAGTCGACGAACGTCCACCGGTTCATGACCGAGTACGGGATCGACGACTACGACGAGCTCCGGCGCCGGACCACGACCCGGATCGACGGCGAGCCCGACTCGGGCGTCTCGTGGTTCTGGGACGAGGTCGTCGACTACCTCGGCATCGAGTTCGACGAGCCGTACGACGCCGTCCGGGACGACACCGACGGACCCCAGTTCACGCAGTGGTACCCGGGCGGCCGACTCAACGTGGCGCACAACGTCGTGGACCGGTACGCCGACGTGGACGCGCCCGAGCGGAACCGCGTCGCGCTGCTGTGGGAGGGCGAGCCCGGCGACGTCCGCCGGCTCACTTTCCACGACCTCCAGCAGGAGTCGAACCGCGTGGCGAACGCGCTCGCCGACCGGGGGATCGGGGTCGGCGACACCGTGGCCCTCTACATGCCGATGGTGCCCGAGGTGGTCCCGATCCTCTACGGCTGTTTCAAGGTCGGCGCGATCGCGGTCCCGATCTTCTCCGGGTTCGGCGTCGAGGCGACCGCGACGCGACTCGCGGACGCCGGAGCGACGGCGCTGTTCACCGCCGACGGCTTCTACCGCCGGGGCAGCGAGGTCCGCCTGAAGGGCGCGGCAGACGAGGCGATCGCCGAGGCCGACGGCGTCGTCGAGCACACGATCGTCTACCGGCGGTTCGGCGAGGGCGGTGGTGACGGCGCCGGCGAGGACGGCGGTGACGGGGGCGACGGGCGCGATGGAGCGGGTCGACCGGACGACGTCCCCTGGATCGACGACCGCGACGAGTGGTACCACGAGAGCGTCGCTGGCGCCGACGACGGCTTCGAGACGGTCTCGTTGCCGTCGGACGCGCCTGCGATGCTGCTCTACTCCTCCGGGACGACCGGGCAGCCGAAGGGGATCGTTCAGACGCACGCGGGCGTTCAGGTCCAGACGGCCAAGGAGCTCCACTTCAACTTCGACCAGAAGGCCCACGACCGGTTCTTCTGGGTGTCGGACATCGGCTGGATGATGGGCCCGTGGACCCTGATCGGCAACCACACGTTCGCCGGGACGGTGTTCATGTACGAGGGCGCCCCGGACTACCCGACGAACGAGCGGTTCCCGGCGATGATCGACCGCCACTCGCTGACGGTGTTCGGCGTCTCGCCGACGGCGATCCGCGCGCTGCGTCGCGGCGGGCTCGCGCCACGCGAGGAGTACGACCTCTCGAGCCTCCGGCTCCTGGGCTCGACGGGCGAGCCGTGGGACCCCGAGTCGTGGCGCTACTTCTTCCGCGAGTTCGGCGGCGGGGAGGCGCCGATCATCAACATCTCGGGCGGAACGGAGATCTGCGGCTGTTTCCTCATGCCGCTCCCGGGCGAGCCGCTGAAACCGGGGACCCTCGGCGGACCGGGACTGGGGATGGACATCGACGTCGTGAACGCCGACGGCGAGTCGATCACCGACACGGGCGATCGGGGCTTCCTCGTCGCGCGCGACTCCTGTCCCTCGATGACGAAGTCGCTGTGGGACGGCGACGAGCGGTACCTCGCCGAGTACTGGTCGACCTGGGACGACGTCTGGGACCACGGCGACTGGGCCCAGCGGGACCAGGACGGCTTCTGGTTCCTCCACGGCCGCGCGGACGACGCGCTGAACGTCGCCGGCCGCAAGGTCGGCCCGGCCGAGATCGAGGGGGTCCTCATGGAGCACGACGCCGTCAACCAGGCGGCCGCGGTCGGCGTCCCGGACGACACGACCGGGACCGCGGTGGTCGCGTACGTCGTGCTGGAACCGGGCGTGGAGCCGAGCGACGGGCTCCGTGCGGAGCTCCGGGAGCTCGTGGGCGAGGAACAGGGCAAGCCGTTCCGCCCCCGCGAGCTGCTGTTCGTCGACGAGTTCCCCAAGACGCAGTCGGGGAAGATCATCCGGCGGGCGATCGGCGCCGTTCACCGCGACGAGGATCCGGGTGACCTCTCCAGCATGGAGAACCCCGAGGCCCTGGAGGCGGTCCGCGAGGCGTCCTGATCGGGTCCCGTCGCGACCCGGGCGGGCCGCGTCCCCCGTCCCCGGACCGCTCCAGGTACCGATCGACCGACGTTCGCGGAGGCGCTCAGCCGAGCACGTCCTCTGGGACGACCGCTCTGGATTCGGGAACGTCGACGCCGACGGCGGCGTCGTACGGCCCCTCGTCGGCACCGACGACCGCACACCCGCCGGCGAGCAGCGGCGCGACGAGCCCGGCCGCGACGACGCCGGGATCGGCGAGCGAGCCCCTGACGGCGACCGCGTCGTCGGCGGACAGCCCCAGCCGGTCGACGACGGCCCCGGCGGCGTCCAGCAGCGCGGCGTGGCTGTAGGTCGCGCCGTCGGCGACGAGCGCCGGATCCCCCGGGTCCACGTCTGCGGGGTGGACCTGCGGGTTCTCGCTCCACAGCTCCTGCTCCCAGTGGGTGGTGGACGGCGTCGTCGGCGACCCGCCGTAGACGGCCAGTTTCGTCCCCGGCGGCGCGTCGACCTCCGGCTCGCGGTCGACCGGAACGAGAACCGCGCGGGCCTCGCCGTCCCCGCGGGGCTCGAAGCGCGTCACTGCGCCGAGCTGTGCCGCCCCCAGGAACGCGAGGACCGGTTCGGGCACCGGCTCGTCTGCCACCTCCACGCGCGCACCCGCCCGGACGCCCAGGAACCGCAACACGTTGCCCGCCTTGTAGCTGTTCGTACAGAAGTCCCGCCACGTGTACGAGCGGTCCACCGCCGGCGCCGATAGTGCAGTCGCGGCACCGAGCCGGTCGCGGCGGTCCCGCGCGACGAGGTCCCCCAGGACGTCCATGTCCGGGATCGGTGGCCGCGGCGTATAAGTCGGGCGACCCGGACGCGGTACCCGGAGCGCGTCCGGGGTCCAGCCAACGGTGTGTGTCGCTACCGAGGGTACGTTTATCTCGCTGGCACCCCGTCTACCGACATGGCCTCGACGAGCGACGCGGAGAGCGAATCGACCGAGGAAACCGACGCCGATCCGGCCGAACCCGAGGCCGAGGAGAGCGACGCCGGCGGCGGTGCCGGCGTCGACGTGGACGTGGACAACGAAGACAGCGAGAGCTCGGCGGCGAGCGAGACGGCCGAGGAGTGGGACGCGGACACGGGCGCGGAACTCGACGAGGACGACGAGGGCCGGTCAACGCTGCGACTCCTCCTCCTCGTCGGGCTCGTCGTCGCCGTGCTGCTGGTGGTCTGGTGGCTGCGACGCGGTGGCGACGAGGAAGCGGACCCGGCGACCTGAGGTCGGACCCGGCGACCCGAGGTCGGACCCGGCGACCCGAGGTCGGACCCGGCGACCCGAGGTCGGACCCGGCGACCCGAGGTCGGACCCGGCGGCCCGAGGTCGGTCGCGGTTCCGGAGTCGGCCCTCGGGCGTGGGGATCGACCGTTCCGACGGCCCAACGGCTCGATGGCCCGCCTCACGAACGACGAACGCCGTGCGGATGGCGGCGGATCCCGCTCCGGCGGAGAGGGTGACTCGGGGGACCGGCGAGCCGATCAGAACGAGTTCTTGATGCGCTCGAAGAAGCCCTCCTTCACGTCGACCTCCTCGCCGCCGGCCTCGGCGAACTCCCGGAGCGCCTCGCGCTGCTCCCGGTTCAAGTCGTCGGGCGTGACGACCTGGACCTGGACGTAGAGGTCCCCGCGGCCGCCGCCGCGGAGGCGGGGCATCCCCCGGCCCCGGAGGCGGAACGTCTCCCCGCTCTGCGTCCCCGCGGGGATGTCGATCTCGACGGTGCCGTCCAGCGTCTCGAACTCGAGGGTCCCGCCGAAGACCGCCTGCGGGAACGAGATCGGGAGCTGGTAGTGGAGGTCGTCCTCCTCCCGCTCCAGCCGGTCGTGGTCGCGGACGGAGACGTCGATCAGCAGGCTCCCGTTCGGGCCGCCGCGCTCGCCCGGAGCGCCCTCCCCGTCCATCCGGAGCGTCTGGCCGTCGCGGATGCCGGCGGGGATCTCGACGGTCAGGGTCGCCTCGTTGCGGACCTGCCCGCGCCCGGCACACTCCGGGCACGAGCGGTCGTACAGCTCGCCCTCGCCGCTACAGCGCCGGCAGGTCTGCGTCTGCTGGACGCGACCGAACGGCGTCTGGCGGACCTGCGTCGTCTGTCCCTGGCCGTTGCACTCGGGGCAGGTCTGGACCTCGGCGTCGTGCGGGTGTCCGCTGCCGTCACACTCCGGGCAGGTCTCCGGACGCGTGACGGTGAGCTGCTTCTCGACGCCCTCGAACGCCTCCTGGAGGTCGATACCGACCGACGTCCGGAGGTCCTTCCCCTGCCGCGGCCGGTTCCGGGACTGGCCGTTGCCGCCGAAGAACTGCTGGAAGATGTCCTCGAAGCCGCCCATGCCGCCACCCATGCCGCCGAACGGGTCCCCGGCGCCGCCGGCGCCGCCGGCTCCCCCGGAGCCGTCGAAGCCGCCGCGCTTGCGCGCCTCCTCGAAGCGCTCGTGGCCCAGCCGGTCGTACGCCTGGCGGGCCTCCTCGTCGGTGAGCACCTCCTTGGCGCGCTTGACCTGCTTGAACTTCTCTTCGGCGTCCGGCTCGTCACTGACGTCGGGGTGGTACTCCGCGGCCTTCTTCCGGTAGGCCTGCTTGATCTCCTCCTCGTCGGCGTCCCGCGAGACCCCGAGTACCTCGTAGAAGTCCTCGCTCATTCGCTGTGAGCCCGTAGACGGTGGAGCCTCTTGAAAAGAACGGGTGCGGCTCGACGGCCGTTCGTCGCCGTCTCGGAGCTCGGTTCCCGGAGACGGCACCGGGTCGATCGCCCCGACCGGGGCCGTACGGGATCACGAACCCCGCTCCCGGACCCGCGTCCGGCGAGCGCCGTCGACCGTCCCGAGACCCGCAGTCGGGACCCTTACTCCTCGTCGTCCTCGTCGTCGACGTCGCTGAAGTCGGCGTCGACGAAGTCGTCGTCCGCGCCCGCCTCCGCGCCCGGACCGGCACCGCCCGGACCGGGGCCGGGACCGGCACCGCCCGGACCGCCGGCGCCGCCCGGACCGGCCTGCGCCTGCTGGGCCTGCTCCTGGTACATCCGCTTGCCGATCTCCTGGAGCTGCTCGGCGAGGGCTTCGGTTTCGTCTTCCAGCTCGTCGGCGGAGGCGTCCTCGTCCTCCAGAGTCGACTCCAGGGAGTCCATGGCGGCCTCGATCTCCTCGCGGAGGTCGTCGTCGACCTGTTCCTCGTTCTCCTCTAGCAGCCGCTCGGCACGCTGGAGCGCGCCCTCGGCCTCGTTGCGGGCCTCGATGCGCCGGCGCCGCTGCTCGTCCTCCTCGGCGTGCTGTTCGGCTTCCTCGGTCATCCGGTCGATCTCCTCGTCCGAGAGGCCGGCGCCGCCCTCGATGGTGATCGACTCGGCGTTGCCCGACCCCTTGTCCTCGGCGGAGACGTTGACGATGCCGTTCTCGTCGATGTTGAACGACACCTCGATCTGCGGGGTCCCGGCCGGCGCCGGCGGGATGCCCGACAGGGTGAACTCGCCGAGCAGCTCGTTCTCCTCGGCGATCTCCCGTTCGCCCTGGAAGACGCGGACCTGGACGGACGTCTGGTTGTCCGCCGCGGTCGTGAAGATCTTCGACTCCTCGGTCGGGATCGTCGTGTTCTTCTCGATCAGGCGCTCGAAGAGGCCGCCCTTGACCTCGATGCCCAGCGAGAGGGGCGTGACGTCCAGCAGGACGATGTCGTCGACCTCGCCGCCGAGTACGCCGCCCTGGATGGCCGCGCCCAGCGCGACCGCCTCGTCGGGGTTGACGTTCTTCTTCGGCTCGCTGCCGAGGATTTCGGCCACCTGTTCCTGCACCTGGGGCATCCGGGTCGACCCGCCGACCAGGATCACGTCGTCGATGTCGTCGGCGTCGTAGCCGGCGTCCGCCAGCGCCTGCCGGGTCGGCTCGACGGTCCGCTCGATCAGGTCCTCGGTGAGCGACTCGAACTTCGCGCGGGTGAGCTTCTCCTCCAAGTGGACCGGCCCGGAGTCGGTCGCCGTGATGAACGGGAGGTTGATCGTCGTCTCCTTCCGGCTCGACAGCTCGATCTTCGCCTCCTCGGCGGCGTCCTTCAGCCGCTGGAGCGCCTGGCGGTCCTCGCGGAGGTCGATCGCGTGGTCGTTCTCGAACTCCTCGGCGAGCCAGTCGATGATCGCCTCGTCCCAGTCGTCGCCGCCGAGGTTGTTGTCGCCGTTCGTGGCGACGACCTCGTAGACGCCGCCGCCGAGGTCGAGGATCGAGACGTCGAACGTCCCGCCGCCGAGGTCGAACACCAGGACGGTCTGGTCGGACTCGTCGTCGAGGCCGTACGCCATCGACGCCGCCGTCGGCTCGTTGATGATGCGTTCGACCTCGAAGCCGGCGATCTCGCCGGCGTCCTTCGTCGCCTGGCGCTGGCGGTCGTTGAAGTACGCCGGGACGGTGATGACGGCCTTCTCGACGTCGTCGCCGAGGTAGTCCTCGGCGTCCCGCTTGATCTTCTGGAGGATCATCGCCGAGATCTGCTCGGGGGTGTACTCGTCCCCCTCGATCTCGACGGCGTAGTCCTGCTCGCCCATGTGCCGCTTGATCGACCGGATCGTCCGGTCGGGGTTCTGGATCGCCTGGTTCTTCGCGGGTTTGCCGACGAGGCGCTCGCCGTCGTCGGTGAACGCGACCACGGACGGTGTCGTCCGCTCGCCTTCCCCGTTCACGATGATCTCTGGGTCGCCCCCCTCCATGACCGCGAACGCCGAGTTCGTGGTCCCGAGGTCGATCCCGAGGATCTTGTTGCTCGCCATTCTTGTCCCCGTCTACCGGCCTAAGTCGGTTAAACGTTACTAGACCAGCCGAGGTCGCCCGTCAGCCCACCCCGCTGTGGTCTGGCGGTTCTCTCGTCCGACGCTCACACGCCCCGACGGGTTTTTGTCGAACCGCTTTCGTCCTGTCGTCGACGTAGCCGGGTGCTCCCGGGACGTCGATCGGGGCTCCGACAGTGTACGGCCGACGAGCCGCCGGCCCCGGTCACGCCTCCCGCATCGAGGGGCCCGCGACCGCCTCGGGCCCGTCCTCGAGGGCGCGCAGCACGTCCTCGAGGACGGCGTTGCGCCCCGAGGAGGCGAAGAACTCGTGGCCGCCGTCGTAGAGCCGGACCCGTCCGGGGGGCGCGCGCCGGCCGATGGCGGTGACGCTGACGACCCGGTCGCGCAGCGAGCAGAACACCTGGCTCTCGGGGCGGAAGGCGGGGAGCCGGCGCTGTGCACGGTCGATCTCGCGGACGAACGCCGGCGAGATGAAGTCAGGCCCCTCGGCGGCTTCCGCGGGCGTCTTCAGGTCGCCGATCGCCTCGGGCTCCGCACCGGTCGGGAGGAACCGGTAGCCGACCGGTAGCCGGCGGACGAACGGGAAGACGAGGTCGCCGACGCCGTCGAGGTCGAACCCCCACCACGGGCTACAGTAGACCCGGCGAGCGTCGAGCGGGAGGTGGGCCGCGATCAGCCCGCCCGTACTGTGGCTCAACACGGCGGTCAGATCGAGCCCGGAGGCGTACCGCTCGACCGGCCTGCGGTAATCCGACTCGAAGTCGGTCATGTCGACCGGGAGCACCGCGGCGTGAACCGCGAACGACTCCGCGAGCCGGTCGAGCAGCCAGCCGACGTGCTCGTGTTCGGGCTGGTTACCGAACCCCAGGACGACCAGGAGCGTCGGCGCCTCGCCGTCGCCGTACGTCTCGAAGCGCACCGGTCGCTATCCTCCCGCCTCCCGTTCGTCGTCGCGGCCGCCGTCGTCCCCGCCCGTCCCGGCGTCCGCCCCGCCGTCGGTCGCCGCCGCGTCGGCGTCGGCGTCGTCGCCCTCGCCGGTGCTGACGGTCACCTGCGCCTCGCGGACGACCTTGTCGGCCATGCGGTAGCCCGGCCGGTAGACGTCGACGACGGTGCCCTCGGGGTGGTCGCTGTCGACGCGCATCATCACCTCGTGTCGCATCGGGTCGACCTCCTCGCCCGGGGCAGGGTCGATCGGCTCGACGTTCTCGTCGGCCAGGATCCGATCGAACGTCTCGAGCGTCGCCTCCACGCCCGGTCTGATGTTCGAGCCCTCCTCCTGATCGAGCGCCCGGACGAGGTTGTCGCGCACCTCGACGACCCGCTCGACGAACTGCTCGGTCGCCCGCGACCGGATCTCCTCCTGCTTGCGCTTGGCTCGCTTCTTGTAGTTCTGGAAGTCCGCCTGCGTCCGGCGGAGTCGGCTCTCCAGCTCCGAGAGCGCCTCGTCGTGCTCGTCGACCTGCGCCTCGAGCGTCCGGACCTCCTCGGCGAGTTCCTCGTCGTACTCGGCGACTCGGTCGGCAAGCGACGCGGGTTCCTCGTCGCTCCGCTCGCCCCCGGCGGCTTCGGTCGTGGCGTCCGATCCCGCCGCGTCGGTGCCGTTCCCGGTGGCCTCCCGGTCGGTGTCCGTGGTCGAGCCCTCGCTCGTCGCACCGGTCGCTTCGTCGGTTTCGACGCCGTCCGGCTCGTCGGCCCCGGCTGCCTCGGGCGCGTCGTCGTTCATGACCGAACCATACCGCCGCCCGGGCTTAAGATTGTAGAAACGGAGCCGGGACCGTCGAGTCCCGCAAGCGGTGGAGCGGCCACGGGACCCGACACCGATCGACCCCGACCGGGGGGCGCTCCGTAGTAGCGTTCGGAAGTCCTTGCGACGGTGACCGTCGATTCGGATGCGTTGCTCACGAGGACAGCGGCCGACGAACAGTTCGACGGAGGAACTTCCAAACGCTACTGTAGTTCGAGGACCCTCGATCGCCGATGAGGGCAGTCGCCGGCCGTCGGCGTCCACTCGTCGCCGTCGCCGCCGGTCCGGACGCCCGTCGGGTCACGTCCGAACGTCCACCGGTTCGAAACGTCACGTCCGGACTTCCTGCGTCAGTGAACCGGTGGAAGTCCGGAACCGGTTCACTGGTACATCCGGAGCGGCTGTGCGCGCGTGCTCTCGTCGCCGGCCTCCTGCATCCGTCGGGCGAGCTTCTCGCGGGCCTCGCGGATCTCCTCGGCCCGGTCGACGAGTTCGTCGACCGCGACGTCGACGCCGACGAGCGGGACGATCCCCTGCCGGAGCAGTACGCTCGCGGCCTCGGGATCCGGGAACCGGGGATCCGTCTCGACGATGAGCCCGACGGAGGTCCGCCCGGTCTCGACGGCGCGCGAGAGGAGCGCGCCCGTCGGCCCCGAGACGACACCCATCTCGGTCGGCGCGTCGATACCGGCGGCCTCGAGGCGCGCGAACCCGTCGCCGGTCGCGACGCCGTACAGCGTCGGCGGCTCATCGTCCTTCTCTTCGGGGAGCCCGCTCAGGTAGATCGGGGTCGCGTCGTGCTCGTCGAGCCAGCCGTCCAGACACTGCGCGACGGTCGCCGCGGCGTCGGGGGCGACGGGGACGTCACTGCGCAGCACCACGACGTCGTCCGCCGGGGACGCGTACAGCCGGACCGGCGTCCGGAGGTCCGCCGATTCGTCGTAGACGGCCACCCGCGGGAGCCCCTCGCAGTGGACGTTCGCGTACGGCTCCATGCCCAGTTCGTCGATCAGGTGGTCGGCCGCGATCTTCCCGACCAGCCCCGCGCCGGGGAACCCCTCGACGACGGTCGGCTCGTCGAACTCCAGCTCCTCGTGTACGTCGACGTGTGCCATACCGGATCGACGAAGGCGGGGATCAAGAAGGTGGGCCGTGGACGCGTGAGAGACGCCCGCACGCGCCGGCGGCCCGGGGCCTCTCACTCGCGTTCCCGGTCGACCCCGCGGTGCTCGAACTGCCCGCCGGCGTAGATGCCCGCATCGGGCCGCTCCTCGGTCGGCGGCCAGTCGCCGCCACCGGAGCCGGATCCCGACTCCGTCCCCTCCCCGCCGGCCCGCTCGGCCGCCTCCAGTAGCTCCGGTGGCGGTCCGCCGGCGTTCGTGGCGGACGCCCGGTCGAACCGGTCCGCCTCGCGGCCGTCACCGGCCGGCCCCGCGGGTTCCGGCCCGGGCTCCGCGCCCGGCGCCTCGGGTTCGACGTCGCCCTGGCCCGACGTCTCCCCGTCGTGGATCTCGACCGATACGTCGTCCCCGTCGGTGGTGATGACGATGCGAGTCATCGGGTGATCGTGTACTTCGCCTCGAGGCCGGTCTCGACGGAGCCCACGTTCTCGATCGTGATGAAGTACGTGAGGTCGCCGTCGTCCTGACGCTTGATGTCGACGGACCAGTCGAGGCGACCGTCCGGCGACGTCGGCCGGACGGACCAGTCGGCGACGTACTCGGAGGGCCACGAGTGGGTGAACCACCGCTGTACCTGGCCGGGCTGGATGTCCGCCCGGAACTGCGTACCGGTGATCCGGAGCTCGCCGGGGTAGACGTAGTCGCGGCGGCCCCGGGAGCGGACGCGCTCGAGCGCCTGTTCCGCACGGACGACGCCGGTCCCGCTGTGGCGGTCCCACCCGCTCGGGCCGAAGTCTCGGGCCGTCCACTTCAGCACGCTCTTGAGCTCCTCGGGGCTCATCCCGCGGTCCGCCTGCTCCAGGAGCGCGAGCACGCCGGCCGCGATCGGCGTCGCAGCCGACGTCCCCGTGTCGCTGTTGAAGTAGCCCCTGAAGTGGCTGACCGAGAGCACGTCCGGCTTGTGCGGGTCCAGCGCCGCCGGACCCTGGCTGCTGTAGCCGACGAGGTCGTCGTTCGTGTTGACGGCACCGACCGTGACGACCTGCGGGTGGCCGTTGGCACCCCAGATACTCTGCCCGGGGCCCGAATCCGAGCCACAGCGGCCCGACGGGCAGGTCCCGCCGCAGTTCCCGGCCGCGAACAGCACGGTGATGCCCTCGTTGATCGCCTCGGACACCTTCCGGGTGAACGGGTGATCGATCTCGGTGGCGTAGTCGGGTGCCCAGCTCTTCTGGTAGATCCCCCAGCTGTTCGTCAGGATCTGCGGCTCGCGTCGCCGCCGGTACTGGCGGATCGCCCAGTCGTACGCGGCCAGCGCGTCCGAGAGGAGCCCCGAGACGGACGGGGCGCCGGCGATCCGGAGGTCGTAGAGCTGGGCCTCCGGCGCCATTCCCAGGACGTCCGTGGCACACATGTTCCCGTGGCGGCCCCAGAGGGCCTGGGTCCCCCAGTCGTCCGGCCAGCCGTCGACGACCCGCGGGATCTCCCCGTCCGACGTCCGCCCTTGCGCGGCGATCCCCCCGTCGACCACGCCGACGACGATACCGTTGCCGCGGTAGCCGGTGCTCCAGACGTCGTCGACGCCGAGGTACGACGCCACGTCGCCCATGTCGCCCTTCGGCGTCCCGGGATTACAGTCGCACGAGCCGGTCGGACACGTTCCCGTCGCCACGGTGTCGGGCGCGAACTCCGCGTCCTCTGCGCGGACGGGCGGCGACTGCAGAGCGTCGAAGTCGCCGAAGTCCAGCTCCGGCTCCATCCGCGCTTCCGTCACCGCGAACGGCTCGATCCGGGCGTCCGTCGAGACCGAGACGACCGACTCCTGTGCCTCGAGTTCCTCGATCCGGTCGCTCGGGATCTTCCCGCGGACCACGACGACCTCCTCGTCGTCGAGGTCGAGTGTCGCCGCGGCCTCCGACTGTGCCTCCATCGGAACCGGTTCGTACTCCTCGTCGAGGTCGAACCCGCTGACGTCGAACCCCCGTGCGGCGTCCATTCCCGCTCGCCGGTCCCCCGACGGGACCCGTACCTCTACCAGGACCCGTACGGTCCCCTCCTCGGTTTCGTCTCCGTTTGTCATGAGGTGTCGTTCCCCCCTCTGTTCGAGGGTATTCATAACGATTTAAGATTAGGTAGCATCGCTCAACCCTTACAAGTGGGGTCCGATGCGTCGCCTTCGTCGTCGATCCCGGGGACGGAGCCGCCGCGGGGCGGATCGTCCCTGCCGGTGGTCGTCGTCCCCGGACCCGTCGTTCCCCGCGAGCAGTCGCGTCGCACGCCAGACCATGGGACGCCGTCGGGCCCGCGAGCGCCGACACGGTCGCTCGCGTCCGGGGATCGCACGCGGTCACAGCCAGGTCCCGCCGCGGCTGCGACCGAAACCACTTCACCGGCGACCGCTGTAGGTGGTCCCATGCTCTCTATCGCGCTCGCGGGCAAGCCGAACGCGGGCAAATCCACCTTCTACTCGGCGGCGACGCGCGCGGACGTCGACGTCGCCAACTACCCGTTCACGACCATCGACGCCAACCGGGGGGTGACGCACGCCCGGACGCGGTGTCCGTGTCTCGACCGCGAAGATCGGTGCGACTCGACGAACTGCCGGGACGGCAAGCGGTACGTCCCCGTCGAACTGGTCGACGTGGCGGGCCTCGTGCCCGGTGCCCACGAGGGACGGGGGCTGGGCAACCAGTTCCTCGACCAGCTGACCGACGCCGACGTCGTGCTCAACGTCGTCGACGCCTCCGGCGGGACGAACGAGGAGGGCGAACCCGTCGAGGTCGGCAGTCACGACCCGATCGAGGACGTCGGCTTCGTGGAAGAGGAGCTCGACCTCTGGCTCGCGGGCATCGTCGACCGCAACTGGGAGTCCGTCGAGCGGAAGTCCCGCTCGCCCGACTTCGACATCGACGACGCGCTCGCCGACCTCCTCACCGGCGTGGGTGCCACCGAGGCCGAGGTGGCCGCGAGCCTCCGGGCGCTCGACTACCCGGAGAACCCCCGCGCGTGGAGCGACGAACACCGGCGGGCGCTCGCGCGGGACGTCCGCGCCCGGACGAAGCCCGTCGTCGTCGTCGCGAACAAGGTCGACGTCGCGCCCGACGACCACGTGGAGCGACTCCTCGAGCTGGACCGACCGGTCGTCGCCTGCACGGCCGACGGGGAGCTGGCGCTCCGCAAGGGTACCGAGGCGGGCGTGGTCCGCTACGACCCCGGGGACGAGTCGTTCGACGTCGTCGGCGACGTCAGCGACGCCCAGCGGCGGGGCCTGGAACGGATCCGGGAGACGATGGAGCAGTACGGCGGCACCGGGGTCCAGGCGTCGATCGACACCGCGGTCTACGACCTCCTCGACCACCTCACCGTCTACCCCGTCCAGAACGAGTCGAAGTGGACCGACGGCACGGGGAACGTGCTCCCGGACGCCTTCCTGCTCCCACGCGGCTCGACGCCGCGCGACCTCGCGTTCGCGGTCCACTCGGACATCGGCGAGGGCTACCTCCACGCCGTCGACGCCCGGTCGGACCGTCGGATCTCCGACGAGTACGAGCTGGCGGAGGGCGACGTGATCAAGGTCGTCAGTACGGCGCGGTGAGACGGCGCGCCCGGTGACCGGCAGCCGACTCCCCACGGTCCGGAGCGTCCACGGCCGTCGCTCCCGCCGTTCCCCGCCCCGACAGTCAGCACGGAGCGACAGTTTCCGAACCCGGTCGTTCACCGATAGCTGGCAAAATTTTGATCTTATCGAGTGGCAATTACACGCACGAAATGGCCGTCCAGGGAATGCGCAACGAACTGATCAGGTGTTACCGACAGTACGTGGGCGAGCTGCGGCAGGTCTCCGAGGTCGACGTCCTCGCCGGCGCGGGGCTGTCGATGGCCGGTCTCGCCGTCTCGATCGCGGGGTGGACGCTCTACGTCTACAACGAGACGCTGACGCACGGGACCGCGCAGTTCTGGACGACCCGGGAGCTGTCGGTCGGGATCGCCGGACTGGGCGTTCCGGTGTTCATGATCGGGGTGATCGTGCTCCTGCTGGGGAACAGCCGGACGACGGCGTTCTCCCTGCTGGGGTTCGTCGCCTGCCTGGCCGCGATCGTCCTCTTCGTGACGACGTACCCCGACGCGTGGAGCGTGCCCGGACTCGACTACAGCGTCGCGGGCGTCACGCTCTACGGGGTCGGGCTCCTCGGACTGACGTTCGCCGCCGGCGCGGCGTTCAGCTGCCGGGTGACCTGACGACCGCCGGGCGGTCGTCGGTCCACCCGTCGACTGCAGCCGGCTCGCGGGGGACGGGCCCGGCGGGCGTCAGCGCTCCGGGCGGTCGACGTGCCCCGGCGGACTCGCCTCCCGGGGCACGCGCCGGGGGCCGGTGGATCGCTTGCGGTCGGCGGGCGGGTGACAGGGTCAGCCGTCCGGTCCCTCCTCGTCAGTCGTCCTCCCGGGGCCCGAACCCGAACCCGAACCCGAACTGTCGACCGGGAGCCGGGCCCGCAGTCCTGCGGCGAACCTGCCGAACAGCGAGCCGTCGTCGTCCTCGCGGTCGCCGGGATCGCCGCTGGTGATCCCCTCGAGCGGCTCGGTGCGGAACTCCTCTAACAGCCCGCCGGCGATCCCGTCGTCCTGCTCGTCGGCGTCGTCCCCGTCGTTCCGCCCGTCCGTGTCGCCCTCGGCGTCGCCACCGTCGCCCCCGCCGGCGCCCCACTTCGTCGTCTCCGGAGACCGGCCGCCCGGATCGCGGTCGGGGACCGGTTCGCTCGCGTCCCGCCCGTCAGTCGAGTCGGCGGACTCGACGGACAGCTCGAACCCGCCGGGGTCGTCGCCACGAGCGTCCTCGCCGGCTGCGGTGCCGTCCTCGCCGGCCGCGGTGCCGTCCTCGCCGGCTACGGTGCCGTCCTCGCCGGCTACGGTGCCGTCCTCGCCGGCTACGGTGCCGTCCTCGCCGGC
>Ga0207797_1001055_pt1 | contig 20501 bp, 13 predicted proteins | sample PRCRCaboRojoPR_6_FD_187275 | JGI IMG/M metagenome (GOLD analysis project Ga0207797, IMG submission 187275) | Marine sediment microbial community from Cabo Rojo, Puerto Rico - PR CR 10% Liquid 1 (SPAdes) | ecosystem: Environmental > Aquatic > Marine > Coastal > Sediment | place: Cabo Rojo, Puerto...
CTTCACCGGGGATGACATCATCCTGGAGTACGCCTACCAGGGCTTCGACACCGGGGATCCCACCCACCGGTTCGGGATCGGTTGGCGTTAGAGCCCTCGAGAGCGAATCCCATGACTCCCTTCTCCTCCCTGTCTCCGCTCCTTGCCGTCCTGCCGCTGGCGGCCCTGGCCCTCCTCATGACCATCTTTCCCGAAACCTCATCCCGGGCCACCGCCGTCTCGACGGGCACCGCCGCCTCCCCGGGCAACGCATCGTCCGGGAAGGACCGCCAGGAGCTCGATCCACTCCGGGTCATGAGCTTCAACATCCGCTACGGCACCGCCCAGGACGGCGCCGATGCCTGGCCCCGACGCAGAGAGCTCGTGGCGGAAATCATCCGGGAGTTCCGGCCCGGGGCCGGCGGGCTCCAGGAGGCCCTCCACTTCCAACTCGTGGAGCTGGAGGAGCTTCTTCCGGCCTACGACTGGGTGGGTGTGGGACGGGACGACGGGGCGGAGGCGGGGGAGTACGCCGCCATACTCTACCGGAGGGACCGGCTGGAGGTCCTGGACCAGGGAACGTTCTGGTTCTCCGACACCCCGGACATCCCGGGATCCACGAGCTGGGGCAATGACCTCCCCAGGATCTGCACCTGGGCCCGGTTTCGGGACCGGACCCGGAAGGAGACCTTCCTCCATTTCAACGTCCACTGGGACCATCGTTCCCAGACATCCCGGGAGCGTGGGGCCCGCCTCCTCCTGGACCGGATCCGGAGAATCCGACACCAGGGGGAGCCCGCGGTGGTCACGGGGGACTTCAATGCCGGGGAGGAGAACCCTGCCTTCCGGACCCTGCTGGAAGACCCGGACGTCCCCTTGCGGGACACGTTCCGGGTCCTCCACCCCGAAGAAGAGGCGGTGGGCACCTTCCACGGATTCCGGGGAGACACGGAGGGCGAGAAGATCGACGCCGTCCTGGCCGACCCCTCCTGGAAGGTGCAGGAGGCGGCCATCCACCGCTGGCGGCAAGCCGGCGCCTACCCCTCGGACCACTACCCGGTGACGGCGGTGCTGGGGTGGCCGAGCCGGGGAGAGCAGGGAGACGGGGAAAGCCGGTAGAGCCCGGGCCGACGGAGACGCCGGCCCGGGCTCGGCCTTTCATCGGGAGAGCTGGAGGGGTGCGCTGAGGCGGATCCCGACGTTTCGTCCCGGGGACAGGGCGTAGCCTTTGTAGGTATCCAGGAAACCCCGGTAGTCCTTGTCCAGAAGGTTGTCCACGGTGAGACTCACCACCACCGGAGCCACCCCCAGCTCCAGCGTGGTCCCGGCCTCCAGGCCCAGCAGCGTGTACCCTCTCGTGGAGGCAGTGCCGAAGGGGATCCGGTCGAACTGGGAAAAGGGCTCCAGGACGCCTGCGGCATCCTTGTCCAGAGTCCGTTCCACCTTCACTCGGGCTCTGGCTTCCCGGAGGATGCCGAGGCGGTCGGCCCGGACCTCTGCGAAGCCCTGTAGCCGGGTGGCAGGAAGAAGGGGCAGGGGACCATCTCCCGCTCCTCCCGCCGGATCCTCCAGGTCCTCGCCGCTACCCTCCACCCAGGAGAACCGGGCTCCCGTGGAGAGCCAGTCCAGAACCACAGCTTCCACCATCCCGTCCACTCCGCTCAGCGTGGCATCGGTCTGGTCGGCCTGGTAGATGGCCAATCCTCCCTGTGTCTCTTCCCCCGTGTTCCTGAGGTACACATAGTCTGCGATCCGATACCAGTACCCGGTGATCTCCCCCCGAAGTCGTTCCAGTGCCCAGCGGAGGGACAGGTCCAGATCCAGGGCCCGCTCCGGGTCCAGCGTCGGGTCTCCCCGCTGGTATGCCGCCACCCCCCCGTGCTCACCGTCAGCGAAGAGCTCGAAGACTGTGGGGGCCCGAAATCCGGTTCCGGCCTGCGTCGCCAGGGTGATCCCCTCCCTGAGCTCGTAGGCGAGTCCCACCGAACCGGAGGCGGCCAGGTAGTCCTGATCCAGGAGCCCCGGGTTCCGGGTGAGGGAGTTGGCCTCCACGTCCAGATACCGGTAGTCGAGCCGTGCCCCCCCGGAGAGAGTGAGCCCCCCCCTGCGATGCTCCTCGAAGGCAAACAAGCCGACGTTCGTTACCGTGGACCCCGGCTCCAAGTCCACGGGTCCCCGGGACTCCCCGTCCTGCACCACCACCTCCGCACCCAGGGTTCCCTCCAGCCCCGCCACCGGCCCATGAGCCAGCTCGAGCCGACCGGTGACGACGTGCTTCTCCAGGTCCACCTTGAACTCCGGATCTTCATGGATGAGGGTGCCCGGGGCCGCAGCCTGGCGCAGGGCTCGCTGGTAGCTCAGGGTGGGCCGCAGGGTGAAACGGTCGAAGAGCACGGTCCCCTTCAGCGTGGCGTTGCTCTGGGCAAGGTGAAGCCCCAATCCCCGAGGTGGATTCGTGGCGCTACCCTTCGGCCCGCCGGGGGGCAGGAGGAAGTTGTTTTCATTGTCCCAATGTGTGAGGACCACCTCAGCCATCCCCCGGGCCCCCCGAAACCCGGCCTGGGCATACCCCGACCACTGCTGGAAGTCCGTATGGGGAAGGGTACGGGTGTACTTGGGATCCCCGTACTTCCCGGTCCTTGCCGTACCAGTCTCCGATGTCTCGAAGAAATCGGGCACGTCCGGAGCCGTGAGGTCGTCGCTGTCTCGTAGCTCCAATCCTCCCCGGATCCCGAAACCTCCCCTGGCGGCGTGAAGGTCCAGGGAGCCGGACCGCTCACCGTTGTTGGAGAAGAACTGGCCCCCGACCTCACCACCCAGGAGGGTCCCGGAGACCGGAGCCGCCGGCAGCTCCCGGGTGATGATGTTCACGGCCCCCCCCAGGGCATCCGACCCGTAGAGGAGGCTGGACACACCCCGGACCACCTCCACACGCTGGGCCTCCACCAGGGACGTGGTGGGATGGTGCCGTACGCCATACTGAAAGAACTCCTGGCCCACACCGTTCTGGAGGACACGAACCCGGGTCCCACTCAGTCCTCGCAGGACCGGGATCCCCGCCTGGGACCCTGTCTGGATGCTGGCCGCCCCGGGAACGGCACGATCCAGGAGAGCTCCCAGGGAAGCCGATCGGTACGCAGCGAGATCCTCCCCCGATACGGCGTCCACATCCTGAGGAGTGGAGAGGGCGTCTCGAGCCCCGGGAGTTCCTGTGACAACCAGGGCCGGAAGAGCCAGGGGGGCAAGCGACAGCGTGATGTCCAGGCGGATCTCGGTGCCCCGCTTCACCTCCACCACTTCCTGTCTCGAACCATAACCCAAACGCTGGAAGGTCACGCGGTGGAGCCCAGAGGGCAGGGCGGACACCCGGTACTCTCCCCTGGAGTCCGTGAGAACGAGAATGTCCAAGCCGGGAATCCGCACGCGGACACCCTCCAGGGCTCCCCCCTCCTCGTCTCGGACAGAACCTTCCAGGAGTCCTCGTCGGGACTCGGCCTCCTGGGCCTGACCCGGAACAGGAACCGGCATCAGGAGCAGGACCACCAGAAGGAAGGCGAGGAGGATGGGCCTCTTTTCCCTTCTCTCGGACGTCTCGTTGTTCTTCGCAAATGGCCGAGGGGAACGGAATGTCCCCCCCGTCGGGCAAACGGATAGCATGGAATTCTCCCGTCAGAATCGTGATTCGGTCCGACTGCGGACCGGCCTCATGACCGGTTCCGCATCAGAGGTACAAGCCTTGTCTACGAAGGACTCACGGAACGGGAGGGGGTGACCTGGGGAGAGGGCTTGAGAGCCGGGGAGTGGCCGGTGCCAGGACCTGGTAGAACCGGCGCTCCGACGTCGGAGGAATCCTCTGGAGGGCAGGAGAGGGAGGTGGTGAGGCAGGGGATGGGGGGGAGCTCCAGAAGACCACGCAGGCGGCGTGGTTGTGACCGTGATGGTGGTTCGCCTCCGGATCGACCCAGGTCCGGCCGGAATGAGGATAGTACTCCTCGTGGGCATGGAGCCCCACCAGCCCCAGGTTGAGACCGACATAGAGAACGGTGGTGACCAGGCACACCGCCTCAAGGAAGGGTCCGAACTCCCCCCTTCGGTTTTCTCGGCCGCCGCCCGGCGGTGGACTTCGTCGATAACGGAGCATGGTCCCGGCCCACTACCCGGAGGTAGAGGGGAGGATCCCCCCTCACTCCTCCACGGTCTCCAGGAGCTTGTCCACGGCGTCCATGAAGCGCCCGTGCTTGCTCTTCATGGTCTCGTGGGCCCGGGCCATTTCATGGTGACGCTTTTCCGTCGCCTCGTGCAGGGCCGCCAGCACGTCATGGTCCTCTCCGGGCCCCCCCGCCTCGTGGGCCACGATGGCACTCCCATGCTCCTCGATGCGGAACTCGTGGTCCTCGATGGCTTCGGCGGCAGCATCCAGCTCCGCCTCGTGGAGCTCGATGAGGGCCTGGATCCGGATGAGGGCCCGCTGGTGGTCCAGGCGCCACCGACGGATGTCCTCCAGCCACTCCATGTGGTCCAGTCGGGAGCTGTGGTGGCCGGACTGCATGTCCTGGTGGGTTTGCTCACTCATGTGGATCGTCCTTTGCCGGAGAGGGGTCACGGACTGTGGCGACGGGTTCTCGTCACACTAGCGGAAAAGAATAATCGTTCTGTCAAGAAAGGAGAACGATTGGGCCACCGCCAGGCCCTCGACAGGTGACCCCCGCCCTCAGCCCACAACCGCCGGCGTCAAGGAGTTGGACTCAGTCCGAGGGCCAACCATCCCCTCGGCGGAACCAGGAGCAGGTCACCGAGACGCCGCCGATACCCTGAGGAAGGCCGGATCCATCCGGGAGAAGCCTACCTGATCCAGAATCACCGTACCGGCTCGGCTCTCGTCGAAGACCAGGCGCACTTCCCGGAGGCGCTCCAGATCCAGCGTGCCCGCCGAAGCCTCCAGGAAGTCCCCCAGGGGAATGGAATAGCTCTGCAGGACGATCTCGTGATCTCCCCTGTACTGCTGGTCATCCCGCCGTTGGATCCGGATCTCGATGGGCCGCCGCACCGGCCCGTAGTCGTTCAGCAGGACCTTGCCGGTGCGGCTCCGGGCGTCCACGGCCTCCACGGACAGACGGAGGGGGGGCGAGGGCTCGTCCTCCTCTTCCCCTTCTTCCCCGGCCATCAGGCCGGACAAGGGACGGAGGAGTGTCGCGAAGAACCCACCTCCCCCGCCTTCCTTTCCTGAGCCGACCGAACTGCCCGGCCCCTCGCCTTCTGTGGTGGTATCCGGATCCTCCCGGGGTCCCGGGGTGGCTTCCAGGGCCGTGAGCATGAGATCCAGGGTGCTCCCGGAATCCAGACTCCAGGCCCGGGGGAGGGAGTCCGGGAGGATCAGGGCATAGGCGGCGGGAGGACCGGTCCGGGTGGTGTCCTCACCCTGGATGCGGTTGTTCCAGCCGAGCCACACGGCCTGGTTTTCCTGGGTGTAGGTGTCGGAGGGCTCCCGGTAGTAGCGGAAGGGGAGGACATCTTCCTTCCAGGTGGCCAGACTGTCCCCCCGGATCTTCACCCCCGGGGCCGTGCCCGTGGTCACGTCGATGTCCTCCTCGAAGGTGACCAGGGGCCTGAAGCTGCTCTCCTGGAACTGGGTGATGTACATGGTCTCCGGGAGCCAGCCCCCGATGACCCGGTGATCCCGGAAGAGGGGCAGGTAGGCGTCCTGGTCCAGGAGGGAGGCTTCCAGGAAGGCGGTGACGTAGATCAGGGCGAACCGCCGCTGCTCCTCTCCCTCCAGCAACCCTCGCAGGTCCAGGGAACGGCCACTTCGAGGACCCCGGTCGTGGGGGCCCCAGACCGTGTTCCACTGACCGTGGTTGGCCCGATGCACGTACACGGCGGCCTTGAAGTGGGGGCGCCCGTCCGTGAAGCGGACCCTCTTGTAGGTCCGGAGTCCGGAGAAGCTGCTCACGTCTCCGTCGTGGGTGCCGTGAAAGACCAGGTAATTCACGTTCTCCACGGGCACCAGGCGACTGGTCGGCCGATACTGCCCGTCCACCGGGGCGATGGCCACCACGGCCCGGATGGGAAACCCGAAGTCCCAGGTCAGGGTGGCGTCGTCCGGGTAGTGGGTCAGGCGATTGAAGGCGGCGGCGTGTCCCACGGCCTCCCCTCCCCGGGAATGGCCCATGACGGCGATCCTCTCCAGGTCCACCTTCCCGTGAAGAGGGTTCTCCGGGTCCTCGTTGAAGTCTCTCCAGGCCTGGAGGTGCTTCAGGAAAAGCCATCCTCGGGCGTCGTTCTCCCCCCGGATGGCCCCGTTCACGAAGTTCATGTCCAGGGAGGCCAGGATGAACCCCCGACTGGCCAGGTGCCGGCCCAGGTACTCGTACCCCGGGTCCGAGAAGTCCTTCATGTCGTGGTTCCCGTGAGCCACCAGTACCAGGGGAAAGGGGCCCTCCCCTTCCGGATACCACACCCTTGCGTTCAAGGGGAAGGAATCGGGCCCGAAGCCCCAGTACTCGTTTCGGCTCTCGGCACGGCTGCCCAGGTTCACCAGCTTCGATGCGTCCACGGAGGGGGTGGTGAAGGCCACCGAGTCCCGGTATTCGGGGCGGTTCTTGTCGTCTCCCCTCCCGTAGTAGAGAGACCGCACCTCCCGGGGGCCCGGGTCCAGGGGACTCGGAGCATCCAGGAGCTGCCGGGAGAGGACCCGGTCCGAATCGTCCGGGGCCAGCTCCACGGCTCCCATGCAACCCGTCAGGGCAATGAGAGGGAGGGTGAGGACGACGGCGGAACGGCGTCTGTTTCGGCGGCTACTTGAAGACCCGGAACGCATGCAGCAGTCCCTTTCGGCTGGAATCGGTGCCCCCTTCCGGCACACTTCCCATGGCTGGGTTGCCCACGTGGCCCTGGACGAGGGCGGTCAGCCCCTCCCCGGGACGGTCAGGCCCTCTCCGGGACGGACAGCCCCTCCTCGGGGCGGACAGCCCCGACCGGGGGCCGGGAGAAGGAAGCTAGAGGACGGATCCTTCCAGAGGCAACACGGTAAAGGAGGTTCAGTCTCGTGTTGTCTTCCCCCCAGTCTTGTAGGTGAGCATGGCGAACCGCACAGCGGAGTTTCAGACGAACCAGGGCTCCTTCTCCGTGGAGCTTTTCGAGGAGAGGGCCCCCAGGACCACCGGCAACTTCATCGACCTGGCCGAGAAGGGGTTCTACGACGGGGTCATCTTCCACCGTGTCATCGAGGGCTTCATGATCCAGGGGGGCGATCCCACCGGGACGGGCCGAGGAGGTCCGGGCTACACCATCGAGGACGAGTTCCACCCGGATCTGACCCACGACGAGGAGGGCATCCTCTCCATGGCCAACGCCGGCCCCGACACCGGAGGCTCCCAGTTCTTCATCACCCTGGACGCCACCCCCTGGCTCGACGGGAAGCACGCCGTGTTCGGAAAGGTGGCGGAGGGGATGGACGTGGTGAAGGAGATCGGAAGCGTGGAGACGGGTGCCGGGGACCGGCCGAAGGAGGACGTGGTGATGGAGACGGTGCGCATCACTGAGACCGACGACTGATCCGCTCCCGCTCCTTTTCCCTGCGGATCTCCGCCAGGAGCTCCTCCGCATCGTCCGGGGGCTCCAGCTTCTCCGGCTGAGAGCCCTCCGGAAGGATGAAGAACCAGAAGAGGGTCATGGGGAAGCCCACCCAGAACGCCGCCAGGCGACTGAAACCCGTGCGTCCCTTTCGCTTCATGTCGAAATAGACGCCGTTGGCGATCATCCATACCACGAGTCCCAGGATTTCCTCGATCATGACGACCTCCGGGGAAGAAACGGAGCACCCGACTGTGGGCCCTGTCCCTCAATCTCTCCACGCCGGCTCCGGGCGCATTGTCGGCGAGGTGGAGTCAACCCAAGGTATGATGCCTCTGAAGCCTCTGCGCCAGGCTCATTGTCCGGCGAGCCGGGGCCACCGGACCCCTTCGGGGCGCCGATTCCCAGCCCCTCAGTCGCCGTAGGCCGGACGAGGGCGAAGCTCGGGAGATCCGAGCCCGCTCTCGACCCCGGCCCCCGCCTCGGCCCGGGCCAGGACGGCTCCCTGCCAGAGGAAGTAGATCACGGGGATCACCACCAGGGTCAGAACCGTGGCCGATACCATGCCCCCCACCATGGGGGCGGCGATGCGTTTCATGACCCCGGCGCCGGTTCCATGGCCCCAGAGGATGGGCAGGAGTCCCAGGATGATGGTCGTCACGGTCATGATCTTCGGCCGAACTCTCAGGACAGCCCCTTCCATGACGGCATCGTAGAGGGCTTTCCGGGTGGTCTCGCCCCGACGGATGCGGTCGTCCCAGGCATGATTCAGATAGAGAAGCATGATGACGGCTGTCTCCGCCGCCACCCCGGCCAGGGCGATGAAGCCCACCCCGGCGGCCACGGACCAGTTGTAACCCAGCAGCGCCATGATGAGGACGCCACCCACCAGGGCGAAGGGTAGGGAGCCCATGACGATGAGGGGCTCTCCCACCCGTTTGAAGTTCATGAAGAGCAGGACGGCGATGATGAGCAGGGTAGCCGGCACCACCAGGCCCAACCGGGCCTGGGCTCGCTGCATGAACTCGTACTGACCGGACCACTCCATGGTGTAGCCCGGGGGAAGGCTCACCATGGCCTCCACCATCTCCCGGGCCTCCTGCACATACCCTCCCAGGTCGTCGGTCTCCACGTCCACGAAGACCCAGGCCGTGGGGAAGGCCCCCTCCGTCTTGATGGACATGGGGCCGCTGGTAATCTCCATGGAGGCGATCTGCCCCAGAGGGATCTGCGTGGCACCCTGGAGAGCCCCGGTCCCCTCCTGTCGCACCGGCACCAGGATCTCCGCCAGGTCTTCGGGCTGGTCCCGTAGCTCCTGGGGATACCGGACCCGGACACCGTAGCGCTCCCGGCCCTCCACGGTCCGGGTGATCTCCATCCCCCCGATGGCGGAGGCGATGACCATCTGGGCGTCCCGGACGTTCACCCCGTAGCGGGCCGCCTTCTCCCTCTCGATCTCGATGTTCAGGTAGCTTCCGCCCATGGGCCGTTCCGCCACGGCGGAACGGGTCCCCGGGACCATGCCCACAGCGTCCTCCACCTCCCGGCCCAACCGCTCCAGTTCCGCCAGGTCCGGCCCGAAGAGCTTGATCCCCACGGGGGTTCGGATCCCCGTGGCCAGCATGTCGATGCGGCCCTTGATGGGCATGGTCCAGGAGTTGGGAATCCCCGGGAAGTCGATGGCCTCGTCCATCTCCGCCAGGAGCCGATCCCAGGTCATCCCTTCACGCCACTCCTCCTGAGGCTTCAGGACGATGGTGGTCTCGAACATGGCCAGGGGCGCGGGATCCGTGGCCGTGTTCGCCCGCCCGGCCTTCCCGAAGACGGACTCCACCTCCGGGAAGGCGGCCAGGATGCTGTCCTGTTTCCGCATGGCCTCGTGGGCCGTCCGGACGCTGATGCCCGGCAGCGTCATGGGCATGTAGAGGATCGACCCCTCGTTCAGGGGGGGCATGAACTCCGACCCGATGCGCTGGAAGGGAATGAAGGTCAGGATGAGAATGGCCAGGGCGCCCCCCAGCACCGGCCATCGGAAGCGGAGGGCGAAGGTCAGCACGGGCCGGTACGCCCAGACCAGCAGACGGTACAGGGGGTTCCTGTGTTCGGCCAGGAGCTTCCCCCTCACGAAGAGCCCCATGGTCACGGGGACCAGGGTCACGGAGAGGAGGCTGGCAGCGGCCATGGCCAGGGTCTTCGTCCAGGCCAGGGGCTCGAACAGGCGTCCCTCCTGAGCCTCCAGGGTGAAGACGGGAAGGAAGGAGACGGTGATGATGAGGAGGCTGAAGAAGAGGGCCGGCCCCACCTCCTTGGATGAGCGGACCACGGCTCCCCACCGTTCCCCGGGGCTGAGGAGGGAGGTGGGGCAGCGTCCCTCGCCCTCCGGAACGGCCGCTCCTTCCGCCGCGAGCACCCTGCGCTTTTCCTGGATCTTCCGCTCCAGGTGCTTGTGCAGGTTCTCGATCATGACGATGGCGGCATCCACCATGGCACCGATGGCGATGGCGATCCCTCCGAGACTCATGATGTCGGCGTTGATGCCCAGCACCCTCATGGCGATGAAGGCCATGAGGATCCCCAGGGGAAGGGTGAGAATGACCACCAGGGCGCTCCGGACGTGGAAGAGGAAGGCCAGGCAGACCAGAGCCACCACGATGGACTCCTCCAGGAGCTTCTCCCTCAACGTGTCGATGGCCCGGAGAATGAGTCCGGAGCGATCGTAGACCGGGGTCATGACCACCCCGTCGGGGAGGCCATCCTCGATCTGGGAGATCTTCTCCTTCACTCTCTCGATGGTGGCCAGGGCGTTCTCCCCGAAGCGCATGACCACGATTCCCCCCACCACGTCCCCCCGTCCGTTCAGGTCCGCCACGCCGCGCCTGGCCTGGGGAGCGAACTGGACACGGGCCACGTCGGAGACCTGGATGGGCGCCCCGGTCTCCGTGGCCCCCAGGACCACGGACTCGATGTCGGCCAGGTCCTGGATGTATCCCAACCCCCGGACCATGTACTCCCGCTCGGCCATCTCCATGACCATGGCTCCCACGTCCTGGTTCGCGCCCCGGATGGCCTCCATGACCGAATGGACCGTGATGCCGAATGCTCGGAGGGCCTCCGGATCCAGGGTCACTTCATAGGCCCGTTCGAAGCCTCCCACGGAGGCCACCTCGCTCACCCCGGGAACGGCGGTGAGCTGATAGCGGAGAAACCAGTCCTGGATGGAGCGGAGATCCGCCAGGGAACGGGTGCCGGTGGTGTCCTCCAGGACGTACTGGTAGATCCACCCGAGACCCGTGGCGTCGGGGCCCAGGCCTACGTCCGCCCCCTGGGGGAGCCTGCCCCGGATCCCGGACAGGTACTCCAGGACCCGGCTCCGGGCCCAGTAGAGGTCCGTGTCGTCGTCGAAGATGATGTAGACGAAAGACACCCCGAAGAAGGAGTACCCCCGGACCGTCTCGGCACCCGGGACCTTGAGCATCTCCGAGGCGATGGGATAGGTGACCTGGTCCTCCACGAGTTGGGGTGCCTGGCCGGGGTAATCCGCCTCGATGATGACCTGGACATCCGACAGGTCCGGGATGGCTTCCAGGGGGGTCCGGGTCATGGCCAGGACCCCTCCTGCCGCGGCGAAAAGGGCCAGGAGGAGGACGAGAAACCGGTTCTGTACGGACCACTCGATGACGCGCTTGAGCATGGCTCAGCCCCCGTGACCGGAAGGCCCTCCGGCGCCACCCGTGTCCGGTGCGGCTCCGGTGGAGTCGGGCCCGGCTCCCGGCATCTGGTGGCCGGAGTGATCCATCTCGCCGTCCATCTCGTGACCGGAGTGGTCCGTCTCCCCATGGCCGGAGTGATCCATCTCATGGCCCGAATGGTCCATCTCCCCGCCCTCCTCCGGAGACTCCATCCCCGAGTGGTCCATCCCCGAGTGGTCCATCCCGGCCATCCCCGCCATGGCGGCGCCCAGGTTCGACTCGGCATCGATGAGGAAGGTGGCCGACGACGCCACCACGTCGCCTTCCTTCAGCCCCGAGAGGATCTGGACCCGATGGTCCCCGGCCAGGCCCGTCACCACCTCCATGGGGTGGAGACGCCCGTCGGCCATCCGGTGGAAGACCATGGAACGCTCTCCCGTCTCCAGGACGGCGCTTCGGGGCACCAGGACCGTCTCTTCCAGGGGTGGACCGTGGAGCTCCACCTGAGCATACATGCCGGGTTTGAGCCGGAGACCCGGGTTCTGCAGTTCCAGGCGCACCTTCCCCGCCCGGGTGTCGGTGGAGACGGTGGGGTAGATGTAGGTCACCCGCCCGGTGAACTCCTCCCCGGGATAGGCCTCCAGAGTGATCACTCCGTGCTGGCCTTCCCGGATGAGGGAGAGATCCTTCTCGAAGACCTCCGCCTCCACCCAGACCCGACTCAGGTCCGCCACCCGGAAGAGGTCCGTCCCGGGATTCACCCGTCCGCCCTCCACCACGTTCTTCTCCAGGACGATCCCTCCCGCCGGGGCCCGGAGGGTCAGAGTCCGGGAGACCGTGTCCCGGGCCTCCATGGCCCGAATCTCCTCCCCGGGAATGTCCCAGTAGGCCAGACGCCGCCGGGCGGCTTCCAGGAGCTCTTCGGCGTTCTCCACGGAACGGACGCCATCCCCGGCCCGAGCCCGGTCCAGGAGGTTTCGGGCCAGGATCAGCTCCTCCTGGGCCGTGACCAGGGAGGGGCTGTAGATCTCCAGGAGAGGCTGGCCGGCCTCCACCGGTGCTCCGGTGAAGTCCACGTGGAGGCGCTCCACCCAGCCGTCGATCTTGGGGTTCACCGTGGCGAGCCGGGTCTCGTCCCAGGTCACGAAGCCCACCGTCTCCACCGACCGGTCCAGAGAGCCCCGAACCGCCCTGGCGAAGGTCACCCCGATCTGCCGGGCTCCCTCCACATCCAGCTGCACGGGCTGGCTCTCGTCGCTTCCCGAGCTCATGGCCGAGTGATCGTGTCCCCCCGTGGCCTGGGCCGTGTCCTGCTGCCCTCCGCCCAGGGCGTAGAGAGCCACGGCTCCCGACGCCATGAGCACCAGGAGGGCGGCCACCATGATCTGCGCGTACGTTTTCATCGGTCTCTGACCTCCACCATGACCTCCACCGTGAGGGGGGCCGCCACCGGAAGATCCCGACCCACGGTCATTTCCAGATGGGCCAGGGCCGTCCCGTAAGCCGCCAGGAGAGTGTGGTACTCGGTCTGAAAGCGGTTCACCGCCTTCTGGGCGTCCACGAGGGTCCCGAAGTCCACCGCCCCCACCCGGTAGGAGGCGAAGGAGGACTCCACAGTGGCCAGGGCCTGGGGGATGATCTCCTCCCGGTACAGGGCCAGGAGGGTCCGAGCCTTCTGGACTTCCGCCAGGATCTCCCGGATGCGGGCATCCACGAAGGACAGGGCTTCCTGGAGCCTGGCACGGGCCGCCCGCTCCTCAGCCGCCGCCTCATCCCGTGCCCTGAGTTGACGCTTCCCCGCATGCACGGGCAGGGAGAATCCCACCGTGGCCCCTCCCATGCTCCGGGCGTCTCCGTTCATCCAGCCCACTCCGTACTGGAGGCCCACGGTGACGTCGGGCCAGATCTCCTTGTGGGCCAGGACCCTCCTGGACGCGGCCCGGGCCACCTCTGTCCGGACCTCCTTCAACAAGGGCCGGCTCTCCCGGGCCCACATCCTCAACTCATCCGGCGACGGCGTCTCCGCCGGAAGAGCACCCAGGACCGGAGAAGGAACCACCGTCCCGGACGGGCGGTTCATGAGGGCGTTCAACCGGGCAGCCACCGCCTTCCGGACGGCCCGGTCCCGCTCCATGTCCGCATCCATCCGAGCCACTTCCACGCTGGCCCTCAGTACGTCGGCCTGGGGCCCGGTCCCGGCCGTGTACCTGGACCTGGCCACCCGCTGGAAATCCCTCAGGAGAGAGAGGGTCTCCCGTTTCACCTCCAACTGGCTCTCCATCCTGTAGAGAGTGTAGAAGGCCTGGGCCGCCTCGGCTCTCACCTGCCACCAGAGGTCCCGGGCCGCGGCTTCCTCCACGGCCGTGGACTCCCGGGCGATCCTCCCCCTCAGGGAGAGCTTGCCCGGAAGGGGGATCCGCTGGGAGGCGTGGATGGTGGGAGCCATGGACGCCGGCATGTCGGTGCCCAGGTCCGGGAGGGCGAGATTCGCCACCCCGATCCGGAGGGCTGGATCCGGAAGAAGACCGGCCCCGGGCTCCCGGGCCCGAAATGCCTCCACGTCATGGGCAGCCGCCTGGAGCCGGGGATTCCGCTCCCTCACCGTCTCCAGGAGTCGGGAGAGGGTGAGGGGCTCTTCCCGTACCACTCCCTCACGGGCGGATTCCTCCGGGGCGAACCCACCCCGCACCGGCGCATTCCATGCCGACGCTTCCTGCCCGGGCACTCTCCGCGCCGAGTCCTTCCGGACGGGCTCCTGTTGCCCCGGAACCGTCTGCGCGGGCCGTCTCCTCCCGGCGGAGTCTCTCCGCATCGGATCCGTCTGCGCCTCGCCTTTCCTTTCGGCGAAGTCTCTCTGCTCCGGATCCGTCTGCGCGGGCCTTGTGGGACCGGAGTCGATCTGCGCGGGCCTTGTCGGACCGGAGTCGATCTGCGCGCCGGCCGGAAGGGCCAGACCCGTCAGAGAGCCGATGAGGAGGGGCGTCGAAGTGAGGATCGTCCCCACCCAGCCCGACAGGATTCGTCCTTTCATATATGGGTTCCCGATTCTACCTGGTTGATGTGCCGGCCCGAGCCCGGCATCGGTTTCGGGGCATGCGGGCTGAGCCCGGCGTCGTTTCAGCCGTATGTCGGTCGAGGCCGGCCTCGTTCTCGCCGTGCCTCACATCGGGGAACCGGCACCTCGACACGCCGGATCGCCACCGGGATTCCTTTCCCGGCGACGCACCGCGACAGGGCAGCGGCCCCGGGATGCGGAAGGAAGATGTGCGGGTCGGGGTGAAGGGAGGGTTAAGGGCTCATGAAGGTTTCTTCATGGAAGAGGGAGCTGTTCTGGCGTATTACCCACGTTCCCCCTGTTCGCAGCCACCAATGGGGCTGGGCCGTCCAGGGCTGCAAAGAAGGGGCTATGGCACCCCGTTCGCAGCCACCAACGGGGCCGGGCCGTCCAGGGCTGCAAAGAGGGGGCTATAGCACCCTGTTCGCAGCCACCAACGGGGCTGGGCCGTCCAGGGCTGCAAAGAAGGGGCTATGGCACCCTGTTCGCAGCCACCAATGGGGCCGGGCCGTCCAGGGCTGCAATGAGGGGGCAGGCGCGGCCCGGGGACAGATGTGCTCCGTGGGGCTGCGGCCGTGCCTGCCGCCCAAGACGTCTCTTTCAGGAGCCCGCCAGGGGAAGACGGAGGGTGAAGATGGCGCCTCCGCCGGGATGGTTCGCCGCCGTCACCGATCCTCCGTGAAGGCGGGCAATGGCCCTGACGATGGCCAATCCCAGACCGGTCCCACCCTCCCGGCTCTGGTCCGGTGTCCGGGATCCGTCCAGCCGGTAGAAGCGCTCGAAGATGGCCTCCTCCTCCCCCGGTGGAATGCCCGGTCCCGTATCCCGGACCTCCACCACGGCCTCGTCGGCTTCCCGGGTCACGACGACCTCCACCGTTCCCGAGGGGGGCGTGAACTTCACGGCGTTCTCAAGGACATTCCACAGGAGACGGTCCAGGAGATCCGGGTCCGCTTCCGCCCGGACAGGGCCTCGGACCGTCACCCCCACGTCCAGGTCCTTCTCCTCCACGATGCGTCCGAGGCGTTCTACGGCCCGCCTGGCCCGGTCCGCCGGATCCACGCTCCTGGCCTGGGCCATGGCGGCCCCGGCCTCGGACCGGGTCAGGGTCAGAAGATCCTCCGCCGTCCGGGACAGCCGCTTCACCTCGTCCAGGGCCGAGGCCATGACCCGACGATATTCCTCGGGACTCCGCTCCCGGCGGGCCGCTACCTCCAGCTCCCCCCGCAGGGCCGTGAGGGGAGACCGGAGCTCGTGGCTGGCATCCGCGGTGAAACGCTTCTGGGCCTCCAAAGCGGCGTCCAGGCGCTGGAGCATACGGTTGAGGACGTGGACCAGCCGCTGGTACTCCTCCGTGTCGGCGTAGGCCTCGATCCGGGGGGAGGCACCATTCTCCAGACCCACTCCCTCGGCCTGGTCCGCGATGTCATCCACGGGCCGGATCATCCGATTCGCCAGCCACCAACCGGACAGATGACTCCCTCCCCCCGCTGTCACCGTGACGGCCAGGAGGAGAAGGGCCACCACCAGGAGGGTCCGGTTCCGGGCTTCCAGGGGCGCCGCCACCTGGAGGACGTGCCGCCGGTGGAGCTCCCCCAGACGCTCCAGGGGATAGTAGAGGGATCGGATGGGGATCCCCTGGAACTCCCCTTCCGTCCAGGTGAGCTCCCCGTCCGCTGCGGTCCTGAGGGCCACGGTGTCCAGGGGAAGGTCCCGGGTGATGTACTGGGTCCGGAGAAGACTCACCCCGTCGGCATCCCAGACCTGGGCGTACCGGTTCAGGTCACGGATACTGGCCGCCTCCTCCGGGGTCAGCTCCCACTCGTGGAATCGCATGACCCCCGAGGGATCCTCCGTGAGGGCCGAGGCCTGGATGGAAGCCACATTCACCAGGCTCACGTCGAGTTCCCGGTCCAGGGCGTTGCGCAGGGCGAAGAAGCTCAGGACCGAAACCGCACCGACCCCCAGCGTGATCACCGCGGCGACCCGAAGAGCCAGGAGATTCCGGAAGGACCTCACCCGGACCCTCTCCCTCTCTCACCGTCCGACTCCTCCTCCCCACCGTTCCCGTCCTCCTCCGCCGTCTTCAGCACGTATCCCACCCCCCGTACGGTGTGGATGAGGGGGGAGCCGTCTCCCCCTTCACGGAGCTTGCGCCTGAGGTTCCTCACGTGGACGTCCACCACGTTGCTCATGGGATCGAAGCTCAGGTCCCAGACCTTCTCCAGGAGCTCGGTGCGTCGGACCACCTGTTCCGGCCGCAGGAGGAAGTACTCCAGGAGCCGAAACTCCCGGGGCGTGAGATCCAGAGGGTCCCCTCCTCGAGACGCCTGGTGCTTGATCCGGTCCATCTCCAGGTCGGCATAGCCGGGACGCTCTCCCCTGGCGGCACCGCCGCGACGGAGGAGGGCCCGGACCCGGGCCAGGAACTCGTCGAAGGCGAAGGGTTTCGTCAGGTAGTCGTCGGCTCCGGCATTCAGACCCCGAACCACATCCTCCGTGGCGTCCCGGGCCGTGAGGAGCAGAATAGGCATGGCCCGGCCTTCGCGCCTGAGCTCCCGGGCCAACTCCAGTCCCGTCTTCTCCGGAAGCATGATGTCCAGGACCAGGAGATCGTAGTCGGTCACGTGGGCTTTGAACGCCCCCTGGTCGCCGTCATGGGCCACATCCACACTGTAGCCGTCTTCCCGGAGTCCTCTTTCCAGGAAACTCGCCACCTTCCGGTCGTCTTCCACCACCAGGATCCGCATGGGCCGGTCCTCCTCCCTTCGCGGGCTGTTGCGGCTCGGATCTCTCCTACCCGGCCACGCCCCGTCCTTTCCCCCGGGACCCTCCCGTGGGGTCCCTTGTAATCCGGAGAAGGAACGGCTTGTCGCCCCAGGGCAGCGGGAAGAGGCAGAGACCGGGAGAGGGAGAGGGGAAAATGACGGATCACGACCACAACGGCGAGAGCCACCACGCCGCCATGGTGAGGGACTTCCGGCGTCGCTTCTGGATCTCCCTGGCCATCACCGTTCCCATCCTCCTCCTCTCTCCCCTGATCCAGGGTGCCCTGGGCCTGGAAGAGACCCTCCGCTTCCCCGGGGATTCCTACGTCCTCCTGGCTTTCTCCACCCTCGTCTTCTTCTACGGCGGCTGGCCCTTCCTGAAGGGGGCCGTGGAAGAGGTCGCCGGGAAGTCACCGGGGATGATGCTCCTCATTGGCGTGGCCATTACCTCGGCCTACGGGTATTCGGCCGTCGTCGTCCTGGGCGTGCCCGGGAAGGTCTTCTTCTGGGAGCTGGCCACCCTCATCGACGTCATGCTCCTGGGCCACTGGATCGAGATGCGCTCCGTCATGGGCGCCTCCCGTGCCCTGGAGGAGCTGGTGAAGCTCATGCCCTCGGAAGCCCACCGGCGCGCGGAGGACGGCTCGGAGGAAGACGTGCCCATCGAGGAGCTCGACGTCGGCGACGAAGTCGTGGTGAAGCCCGGGGAGAAAGTCCCTGTGGACGGGGAGGTGCTCGAGGGGGAGAGCGCGGTGAACGAGTCCATGGTGACGGGAGAGTCGGAGCCGGTGCCGAAGGAGCCGGGAGACGAGGTCATCGGCGGCAGCGTGAACGGAGACGGCTCCCTGGTGGTGGAGGTGCAGAAGCTGGGGGAGGACTCCTTCCTCTCCCAGGTGGTGAACCTGGTGGAGGAGGCCCAGGAGAGCCGCTCCCGGACCCAGAACCTGGCGGACCGGGCGGCCATGTGGCTCACGTTCATCGCCCTGGGCGGGGGCGCCGTGACCCTCCTGGTGTGGAGCCTGGTCATGGACACCGAGTTCGTCTTCTCCCTGGAGCGGAGCGTGACGGTCATGGTCATCACCTGCCCCCACGCCCTGGGCCTGGCCATCCCCCTGGTGGTGGCCGTCTCCACCTCGCTGGGGGCCAGGAACGGCCTCCTCATCCGGGACCGAGCCGCCTTCGAGTCGGCCAGGAACGTGGGAGCCGTCCTCTTCGACAAGACGGGCACCCTGACCAGGGGCGAGTTCGGCGTCACCGACGTCATCTCCTTCGGCGACATGGACAAGGATCGGGTGCTGGAGCTGGCCGCGGGGGTGGAAGCCCGGTCGGAGCATCCCATCGCCCGGGGTATCGCCGAGGCGGTGGACCGTCCCCCGGACGTTGAAGGCTTCGACTCGATTCCCGGGAAGGGGGCCACGGGCACGGTGGACGGACAGGAGGTGAAGGTCGTGAGTCCCGGATTCCTGGAGGAGGAGGGCCTGGGGGACGGCGTCCAGGAACGGGACGACATCTCTTCCCTCTCCCAGGAGGGAAAGACGGTGGTCTTCGTCGTGGTGGACGGAGAAGTCGTCGGGGGAATCGCCCTGGCTGACATCATCCGGGAGGAGTCGAAGGACGCCATCCGTAAGCTGAAGGAAATGGGCGTGGAGCCCATGATGATCACCGGAGACAGCGAGAGGGTCGCCCGCTGGGTGGCCGAGGAGCTGGAGCTGGAGGACTACTTCGCCCAGGTCCTCCCGGACGAGAAGGCAGAGAAGGTGAAGGAGGTCCAAGGACGGGGCCTGCGGGTGGCCATGACCGGCGATGGGGTGAACGACGCCCCGGCCCTGGCCACGGCCGACGTGGGGATCGCCGTTGGAGCCGGCACGGACGTGGCCGTGGAGACGGCGGACATCGTCCTGGTGCGGAGCAATCCGTCGGACGTTCTGGCCGTCACCCGCCTCTCGAAGGCGACCTACCGGAAGATGATCCAGAACCTGTGGTGGGCTGCGGGCTACAACATCGTAGCCATCCCCCTGGCCGCCGGGGTCCTCTACTCCGTGGGGATCCTCCTGGGTCCCGCGGCCGGAGCGGCTCTGATGTCGGCGAGCACCGTCATCGTGGCGGTGAACGCCCGCTTCCTGAGCCTGGAGGAGTGAAAGGGCTGTTGAAGGATGTCGGAAGGAAGAACCAGGAAGGAGAGAGGACCCGGGTCGGTACCAGGCCCTCCTCCCGGACCCTCGTCAACGCACCTGCCAGACGAGGCCGCCGGAGACGACCAGGTCGTGCTGGGTCTTGCCCCAGTAGGAGTTGATGTTGTCCTTCACCTGGGCCTCCAGGGTGAGGCCGAAGAGGCGGACGGTGAAGCCGGCACCCAGGTCCGCACTGGGTGTGAACCCGTCTTCCGGCAGGATGGCCTCCACGGTGTTCTCCCGGGTGGGAGGGCCGAAGCTGTACCACTTTCCCGAATACCCCGCCAGGACGAAGGGCTGGATGCCGAAAAATTCCAGCCGGGTTGGCAGGACGGCCTGGATCCCCGCAAAGGTGACCGTGGCCGGGAGGTCCAGCCAGGTCATCACCACCTCCGGGGGCTCGAAGAGGACCCTGGGCACAAGGACACCGTGTCCGGCGTTGGCCCATCCGTCCACGGAACGGGCCACCTCCATTCTCACGAAGAGGGGCAAATCGTCCCATTCCACCTCCACCCCCATGCCCACGAGAGCCGCACGACCCAGGGACGTGGTGGTCCACTCCACGGGTCCGTCTCCGGAGAAGTTCCTGAACTCCTCGTAGAGGTAGTCGTCCGGAGCCAGGAGGCCGAGGCGGGGAATCAGGCGAAGGCTCACCTCCTCGGGAATCCGCTGAGCCGCGGCCGGAGCAGCAAGGACAGCGGTCATGGCCAGGATGTTCAAACCCGTGCGCATAGAGGGTCCTACCGCCCAGGGCCGGTTTCGTGCCCCTCTCCCTCTCATCCGTCCCCCGCTCCGCACGGCCAGCGCCCGGCCCGGGACCGGACTTCTGGCGCAGATGTTGCTACTGAGGTACACTGTTCCATCAAGGACGTACAATATCAGAAAATGATAACTGCACTATAATTAAAAGGTCAACCTGGCGAGTAGTCACGGTTGTTACATATCGCGCTGGCTTTTCCACTTCCCAGTTGTTCAACGGCAGGAGATCCATGATGAGTCGGAGCCTTCCCTTCCTCGTAGCGTCCTTGCTCATGGCCTTTCTCGTGGCCGGGTGCGAGGGGCCCGTGGGTCCCGAAGGGCCCCAGGGTGAACAGGGTCCCCAGGGCCCCCAGGGCCCCCAGGGTCCGGCGGGTCCCGCTGGACAGGACGCCAACGAGAGTTGTACCCAGTGCCACAAGAACGATGTGGACCTGTTCGCCAGGCAGGTGCAGTACGCCAACTCCACCCACCGGACCGGCGGGAACTTCGAGCGGTCTACCACGCCCTG
>Ga0207797_1001056_pt1 | contig 20499 bp, 18 predicted proteins | sample PRCRCaboRojoPR_6_FD_187275 | JGI IMG/M metagenome (GOLD analysis project Ga0207797, IMG submission 187275) | Marine sediment microbial community from Cabo Rojo, Puerto Rico - PR CR 10% Liquid 1 (SPAdes) | ecosystem: Environmental > Aquatic > Marine > Coastal > Sediment | place: Cabo Rojo, Puerto...
TCCCCGACGCGCTCCCGGTCGGGGCGGTGTTCGTCCCGGGTGAAGGGGGTGGGCTGCTCTACGGGACCGTCGCGGCGCTCCGGGCCGTCGAGCCCGACCGGGTCGGCGGGGAAGCGGCCGCGACGCTCCGGGCGGTCCGATCGGCCGTCTGAGCGCCACGGAGCCGCGAAGCGCCGACGAGCGTCAGACGCGACCGGGTGCGACGGGAAAACTTATACCCTGCCCAGAGCTACCCGCGGGTGGAAGCCGGAGGGGTATACCGGGTAGGGGTACTTGGATACCCATCCGGCCCGTACTACCGATGGACTACGACACCTGGAGCCCCGTCTATCGCGCCATCCTCGCCGACTTCGGCTACGACCGGGCCGGCGACGACCGGGCGCGGGACGTCCTCGCGGGGCTGGTCGACCCGTTCGAGGTCGACCGGCTCCGGTCGCTGTTCGACGATCGGACCGTCGCCGTCGCCGGCGGGGCGCCGTCGCTCGCCGCGGACGGGGCCCTCGACCTCGCGCGGCGGGCCGAGGTCGTGGTCGCCGCGTCGACCGCCGCGGACGTCCTCGCCGACGCGGGGATCGGGGTCGACCTGATGGTCACCGACCTCGACAAGAACGTCGGCACGGCGCGGGACCTGACGCGACGCGGCGTCCCGGTCGCGGCCCACGCCCACGGCGACAACGTCCCCGCGGTCCGGGAGTGGGTCCCCCGGTTCGACCCCGAGCACACACTGCCGACGACGCAGGCCGAGCCCCGCGGGCCGGTCGAGAACTTCGGCGGGTTCACCGACGGCGACCGGGCGGCGTTCCTCGCCGACCACTTCGGCGCCGACCGGCTCGTCTTCCCCGGCTGGGACTTCGAGGACCCCGCCGCCGGTCCGGAGAAGCGCCACAAGCTCGTCTGGGCCGAGCGGCTGCTCCGCTGGCTCGAACACCGGCGCGACGAGCGGTTCTCGGTCCTGAACGGGCGACGCGAGACCATCGACACGAGCGACCTGCCGATCTGAGCGGGAGCCGGCAGGGGGCGAGAGCCCGCCTACTCGGCCCCGCCGCGGAGCTCGAACTTCTGGACCTTCCCGGTCGTCGTCCGGGGGAGTTCGTCGACGAACTCGACCTCCCGCGGGTGCTTGTACGCCGCGAGCCGTTCGAGGCAGTACTCCCTGACGTCCCCGGGGGTCGCCTCGGCGCCGGGGGTCGGGACGACGAACGCCTTGACGGTCTCGCCCCGCCGCTCGTCCGGGATGCCGACGACCGCGGCGTCCGCGACGTCCGGGTGCTCGAACAGGAGCTCCTCGACCTCGCGCGGGTAGACGTTGTAGCCGCCGGTGACGATCATGTGCTTCTCGCGGTCGACCACGTAGAAGAAGCCGTCCTCGTCGCGGTAGCCGAGGTCGCCGGTGTGGAACCAGCGCGTCCCGTCGACCTCGGTGAACGCCTCCTCGTTCGCCTCGGGGAGGCCGTAGTACCCCTTCATGACGTTCGGCCCGCTCACGACGAGTTCGCCGACCACGTCGTCGAGGTCCGTCCCCTCCTCGACCGGTCCCCGCTCGACGGGATCGAGCTCCCGGAACCCCTCGTCGACGACCATCGACTCGACGCCGGGGATGGGTTTGCCGATCGACCCCGGTCGGCGGTCGCCGGGCCGGTTCGCGTGGGTGACCGGCGACGTCTCGGTCAGCCCGTAGCCCTCGTAGAGGTCGACGCCGAACGTCGCCTCAAACCGCTCCATCACCTCGCGGGGGAGCGAGGAGCCGCCCGCGTTGGCGAACCGGACCGACGAGAGGTCGAACTCGGCGGCGCCGGGCGTGTTCACCATGTCGTTGTACATCGCCGGGACCCCGTGGACGAGCGTGATCCCCTCGCCGTCGATCAGCTCCAGGGTCTCCTCGGCGTCCCAGGCCGGCAGCGGCCAGTAGGAGCCGCCCTCGAACAGCGTCGCCAGCATCGTGATCGTCATCCCGTAGATGTGGAACAGTGGGAGCACCCCGAGCATCCGGTCGTCGGGCCGGATGCCGTCGTGGATCGCCGCCGAGGAGCGCGCGGTGAAAGCGAGGTTGTGGTGGGTCAGTAGCACGCCCTTCGGCCGGCCCGTGGTGCCGGAGGTGTACGGCTGGACGGCGACGTCGTCGTCGGCGCGGTCCCGGACGGGGAGTTCGTCCGCGGCGAGGAACGACTCGAACGACGTCGCGCCCGCCGCGTCCCCGCCGGCGGAGACGACCGTGTGGACGTCGGTGTCGTCCTGAACCGCACGGACGACCTCGACGAGGTCGGGGAGCGTGACGACCGCCCGCGCGCCCGAATCCGCGAGGAGGTGGGAGATCTCCCGGGAGCGATACTGGGGGTTCATCGGGACGACGATCCCCCCGGCTCTCAGGGTTCCGAGGAACGCCGTGACGTACGCCTCGACGTTCGGGAGGTACACTCCGACGCGGTCGCCGGGCTCGAGTCCCGCGTCGGCGAGCGCCCGGGCGAACCGCCCCGTCCGGGACCACAGTTCGCCGTAGGTCAGCTCCCCGTCGGGGAGCCCGAGCGCGGTCGCGTCCGGCCGCTCCGCCGCCGTCTCCTCGATGTCCGTGACGAGGTTCGTCATCCGGAGTGGAGTGCCGGTGGCGAGGGCAAAAGGCTGTCCAAACGGACCGTCGACCCGGTCGGCCTACGGGACGAGCACGACCTTGCCCGAGGACCTCCGGGCCTCGATGAACTCGTGAGCCTCGGCGGCGTCCTCGAGGTCGAACTCGTGGCCGACCTGCACCTCCAGGGTCCCGTCGGCCAGCATCTCGGTGAGCTCCGGAACCGCGCCGAGCACCCGCTCGGGCCGCCTGGCGAGGGCGCGACCGAGGTGGTAGCCGATGACGGTCTTGTTGCCGAACAGGAGCTCGTCGGTCGGTGGGCGCCCGGGCTCGCCGGAGGCGGCGCCGTAGGAGACCATCCGGCCGAACTCCCGGAGCGCGTCGAGGCTCCGCTCGGTCGTCTCCCCGCCGATCCCGTCGAGCACGAGGTCGAGCCCGTAGTCCGTCCCGGCCCTCGCGGCCTCGACGAAGTCCTCCTCGGTGTAGTTTATCGGGTGATCGCAGCCGAGCGCGGCCGCCTTCTCCAGCTTCTCGGCCGTGCTCGCGGTGCCGAACACCTCCGCGCCGGCCTCGCGGGCCAGCTGGACGGCCGCGGTACCCACGCCGCCCGCGGCGGCGTGGATCAGCACCGACTCGCCTTCCTCGAGTCCGCCCCACTCGTGGAGACAGTTGTGCGCGGTGAGGAACTGGACCGGGAAGCCCGCAGCCTCCTCGAAGCTCATCCCCTCCGGGACGTCGAAGAGGCCGGACGCGTCGACGACGGCGTGCTCGGCGTACCCGCCGCCGCCGCTCATCGAGACGACCCGGTCGCCGACCTCGCGGCCCACGCCCTCGCCGACCGCGTCGACGACGCCCGCCACCTCCATCCCGGGAACGTACGGCGGCTCGGGCCCGCCGTGGTAGTGCCCCCGACGCTGCATGATGTCCGCGAAGTTGATGCCCGCGGCCCGCGTCTCTATGCGGACCTCCCCCTCGCCCGGTTCGGGTACCTCGCGGTCGACGACCGCCAGGTTCTCCGCGCCGCCGAACGCCGTGACTTCGATGGCCTTCATCGATCCGACCGACGACCGAGGACGGTAAAAAAGCGCCCGTCCCGTCGGCCGACGACGGGGCACCCCACGGACGGCGAGCCGAAACCGGGGTGTCTTTCCCACCGGGGGTCCTCGCCCCGACAGACCGACGATGGCCCTCCGTGTCGACGTCCGGACGACCGTCGCGCTGCTCGGGAGCGTGCTGAAGCTCCTGGCGGTCCCGCTCGTGCTGCCCCTGGGGACGGCGGTCGTCTACGGCGAGCCGGTCCTCCCGTTCGTCGCCACGATGGCCGTGGCGCTCCTCGCGGGGGTCGCGCTCGAACGCCTCGAACCGGACCCGGAGATCGACATCGCGGAGGGGTTCCTCTTCGTCGGGCTGGCGTGGCTCGTCGTCCCGCTCCTCGGGACGCTCCCGTACCTCCTCGCGGGCAACGGGACCGTCGCCCACCCGACGAACGCGCTGTTCGAGAGCATGAGCGGCTTCACCACGACCGGCGCGACGGTCCTCGGGGACATCTCCTTTGCCACCCACTCCCGCGCGATCCTGATGTGGCGACAGCTCACCCAGTGGCTCGGCGGGATGGGGATCGTCGTGCTGATGGTCGCCATACTCCCCGAACTGGGCGCCGGCGGGGCACAGCTCGTCGAGTCGGAGGCGCCCGGCCTCGAGATCGAGAAGCTCACCCCCCGGATCGCCGAGACAGCACGCGTCCTCTGGCTCATCTACGCGGGGTTCACGGTCCTGCTGGCCGCCGTCTTCTACGGGCTCCACGCCGCCGGGATCGCCCCGGGGATGGACCTGTACAACGCGGTCGCCCACGCGCTCACCACGATGCCGACAGGCGGGTTCTCCCCAGAGGCCCGGAGCATCGAGCCGTTCGCGCCGGCCGTCCAGTGGGTGATCACGCTGTTCATGATCCTCGCGGGGACGAACTTCGCGCTGTTCTGGCACGCCAGCCGCGGACGCACCGAGCGACTGACCGACAACCCGGAGTTCCGGGCGTACCTCGTGGCGATCACCTCGGTGGGGGCGGTCGCCGCCGCCCTGCTGTTCCTCGGTCCGGGGCTGGCCGAGACGCCCGGGGGGATCCCGACGATCCCCGGGAACCCCGAGCACGCGCTCCGGCAGGGGCTGTTCCAGGCCGCCGCCATCGTCACGACGACCGGCTACGCCAGCATGGACTTCAACACCTGGAGCGAGCCCGCGAAGTACGTCCTGCTGTTCGCGATGTTCCTCGGCGGGTCGGCGGGGTCGGCCGCCGGCTCGGTCAAGATCATCCGCTGGTACGTCGTCCTCATGTCGATCCACCGGGAGCTGTTCACCACCGGCCGGCCGAGCGCGGTCCGGCCCGTCCGGTTCGGGAACGGGGTGCTCGACGAGGAGACGGTCCGCGGGGTGCTGGTGTTCACGCTCCTCTTTCTCGTGTTCTTCTTCGTCGCGACGGGCCTGCTGTTCTTCGACGTCGTCAGGACGGGGATGGAGCTGTCGCTCCTGGAGGCGACGAGCGCGACCGTCGCGATACTCGGGAACGTCGGCCCCGGGTTCGGCGTCGTGGGGCCGATGAACGGTTACCTCCCCTTCTCGGACGCCGCGAAGCTGTTCATGGTGTTCCTCATGTGGATCGGCCGGCTCGAGATCGTCTCCGTGCTCGTCCTGCTGACGCCGTCGTTCTGGCGGTCGTGATCGCTGCGTCCCCGCTCGAGGCGACGGCGCCCGGGCGTGCCAACACTTAACAAACATCGTCGGTGATGCATCGACTGGCGTCCACGTACGGAGCCGTCGGGTAGGGACACCGGAGGGCGGGGTGGACGCGTTTCGGAGGAACCCAAACGATGACACCGAATCCAGATCGCGACGAGGAGCGGAGCACCGACACCACCGCGGGGGAGCGTCGGACCGATACCGGCGACGAGCGCCTCGACGAATCGACCGGGAGGACCCTCCCGAGACGGGATGCCCTCGTCGGCGCGGGCCTGGGGCTCGGACTGTTGAACCCCGTGACCCGGGCCTCCGCGGGGCGGCCCGAGCGACCGTGGAACCGGGACGTGGACGCGAACGGGAACGACCTCCTCGGTCTCGGCGGATTGAACACGGCGGAGATGGCAGAGGGGACGCGCATCACCGACTTCGAGGGCCCCAACCTCCAGATCGAGGACTCCAGTCTGAGCGTCAGCGACCGGCTCGACGTCGATGCCGTCGACCTCGAGGACGTGACCGCGGCGGACACGGTGAGTGCGTCGACCGTCGACGCCGACGATGTCGAATCGAGCGAACGCGTACGGACACCGGAACTGACCGGAGGTGTGACCGGCGGGGAGCGCCTGCTGGACCTCGCGGGTGACAACCTCGACATCACCGACGGCCGACTCGACGCGACCACCCACTGGCGGAGAGCGGGCGCGCTTCTGGAGCCGAGTGACGACGACGTCGACGGGATCGAGGTCGAGGACGTCGAGTCCCCCGATGCGGGGAGTCTGAACGTCGAGGCCGACGGCGACCTCGTCCTCTCGGTCTCGGGGGAGGGGGGTGCCGTCCGGATCGAAACGGGTGGCGGCCACGAGATCGTCCTCGACGACGGGGGCGAGTCCGAGTCCCTCTCGGTCGAGGACAGCGCCGGGAACAGCGTCGAGATGGATGCCACCACGGGCGAGGTCTCGGTTTCGGCGACGGAGCGGATAACGCTGGACGCCCCGACGATCGAACTCTCGGCGGACGCGGAACTGAATATCGTGAGCGAGGGCGCCGTGAACCTCGAGAGCGACGGTAACGCGAGCCTGAAAAGCTCCGGCCTCATGAGCCTGGACGGCGCGATCGTCCAGCTCAACGGTAGCGGGCTCCCGGCCGCGAGACAGGGCGATCCCGTCGAGGACGGGAAGATCCTGAGGGGGAGTCCGACCGTCCTGATCGGGTGACACCGAGACGGCCCGAGGGGTAGCTCGGTAGCGGGCGGCCGGGGGTCCCGGGGTCGGCGACGTGGACGGCCGCCCGATCCCCCAGAACCGTCGTCCGCCGGCTCGGATCGTCGCCCCCGCGTCGCCGTCCCTGGCGGTCGGTGGCTCCCGGCTACCGGCGCGGGGGTTTATACGCCCGCGACCGCCGTGGTAGCGTATGACCCACGACTGCTCGTTCCTCGCCGACGTCCTCCCCGAGTCGCAGGTGTCGTCCGGCGACTCGGACCGGGAGAACCACTCGACGGACTGGGGGACCGAGACGAGCGACCTCGACGCGGTCCCGGACGCCGTCGCGTACCCGGAGTCGACCGACGACGTCGCGGCGGTGCTGGCCGCCGCGAACGAGCGCGAGGTGCCGGTGACGCCCTACGCCGCCGGGACCTCCCTGGAGGGGAACCCCGTCCCGGCGTTCGGGGGGATCAGCCTGGACCTGATGCGGATGGACTCGATACTGGAGACCCGACCCGACGACTTCCAGATCGACGTCGAACCCGGCGTGATGGGGTCGGCGGTCGACGAGGCGGCCGCCGATCACGGGATGTTCTTCCCGCCGCTGCCCTCCTCGGGCGACCTCTCGACGATCGGAGGGATGATCGTCAACGACGCCTCCGGGCAGAAGACGGTCAAGTACGGCGAGGTGGCCGACTGGGTGCTCGAACTCGAGGTCGTCACCGCCACCGGCGAGATCATGACCTGCGGGTCGAAAGCGGTGAAGACCAGCGCGGGCTACAACCTGAGGGACCTGTTCGTGGGCTCGGAGGGGACCCTCGGCGTCGTCACCCGGGCGACCCTCGAACTCGAGGGGTTGCCGGAGCAGATCCGCGGGGGACGAGCGATCTTCTCGGACATCGACGACGCGAGCGCGGCGGTGTTCGACGCCGTCAGGTCGGGGGTCGACGTCGCGAAGATCGAGCTCATCGACGCGCTCACCGCCCGGATGGCAAACGAGTATCTCGACACCGGCCTCGACGACAAGCCGATGATCTTCCTCGAGTTCCACGCCAACCACGGGATCGAGGACGAGATCGACTTCTGTCGGGCGATCTTCGAGAGCCACGACGTCGAGCGGTTCGAGATCGGCGAGGACGACGCCCGGATGGCCGAGCTCTGGCAGGCCCGCAACGAACTCGCGTTCGCGCTCCGGGCGTACGATCCGGACCTGAAACCGCTCAAACCGGGGGACATCACCGTCCCCATCTCGAAGTACCCGGAGATCATCGGCTTCGCGAAGGGGCTCGCCGACGAGCACGACCTCCTGATCCCGACGTTCGGCCACGCCGGCGACGGCAACGTCCACTACACGGTGTTCGCCGAGGCCGACGACCCCGACCGGCTCGAACTCGCCGAGGACGTCTACGACCGCATCGTCCGCCGGGCCATCGAGCTCGGCGGGACCTCGACCGGCGAGCACGGCATCGGGGTCGGCAAGCGGGAGTACCTCGAACTGGAGCACGGACGGGTCGGCGTCGAGATGATGCGCCGAGTCAAGCGCGCGTTCGACCCGAACGACGTCCTCAACCCGGGGAAGATCTTCCCGGAGACGATCGAGGAGGGCGAGCGGGTGCGGCTCGCGGGCGACGACTGAGCCGGGACGGGCCGTGTGCGACGGTGACCGGGGGCCTCGACGGGCGAGCGCGACGGTGACCGGGGGCCTCGACGGGCGAGCGCGACGGTGACCGGGGGCCTCGACGGGCGAGCGCGACGGCGACCGGGGCCCGGGGACGGTGTTTCCGTCCCCCTTTTGTACCCCCCCTGAATAACAACGGACATGCGAGGCCGCCCGACGCCTCGGTGGTCCGGGTGAACGGGGAGGAGCCGCCGGATCTCTCGGCCGTGCTCTCCGCGCTCGACGACGAGGACTGCCGGGCCATCCTGCTGGCCGCCGACGAGCCGCGGTCGACACAGGAGCTGTCCCGACGCGCGGACGTCCCCCAGTCGACGACCTACCGGAAGGTCGACCTGCTGCGCGAGGCGAAGCTGGTCGAGGAACGGACGGAGATCCGCGCCGACGGGAAGCACACGAGCACGTACCGGACCGACTTCGAGGCCGTCCGCGTCGTCCTCGACGGGTTCGAGCGGTTCGACGTCGAGATCGAGCGGCCCGACCGCACGCCGGACGCACAGCTCGCCGACCTCTGGCGGGAGGTCCGCAAGGAGACATAATGGTACACCCACTGCTCATCACCGCGCTGAAGACCGCCACCCTCCTGTTCGGAGGTGTCATCACCCTGTTCGCCTACCGGGCGTACTCACGGACGGGGTCGCCGGCGCTCCGGGCGCTCGCGCTCGGCTTCGGCATCGTCACGCTCGGTGCGGCGGCCGCTGGCGCCGTCGACCTCCTCCCGGGGTTCGACCGCCAGCTGGCGCTCGTCGTCGAGAGCGCGCTCGCCGCCCTCGGCTTCGGCGTCATCGCCTACTCGCTGTACGCCGATATGTAGGGACCCGGAGTGCCCCGACCGGTGAGCGGGGCCGACCGCCGACGGTTCTCAGGCACCCCCGTCGACGGGATCGTTCCCTCCGTCCCCGTCCTCGACGTCGGTCGGCCGTGATCTTTCCCCGTCGCGCTCTCGCGGCTCGTCGGTGCCTCGCAGTTCCACCAGCGGGGAGTCACGGTCCCCGATGTACTGTTCGATCCTCGTTCGGATCCGTTCCCCGTGAGCGGCACCGATCTCGGAGACTGCGCCGTCGACGTACCTGATGGTCAGGTATCCGACCGCGATCTCCACCGCTCGCGGGACCTGGTCCTCGAGTCCGGTGCCGACCCCGACACTGCTCGCCCCTCCCACCAACCGATCCTCGCTCACCAGTCGCTCCTGGTACTCCAGATCGACTCCGTCGAGCTCCCCATCGAGTGCGGATCGCAACCGTTCGAGCCGTTCGCAGTTCTCCCTGCGGACGGCGCTTATCCTGATCACCTCTCGCTCCTCGCTCACGGCAGCGATCTACGGTTCCATCCACAAGTACCCGACGGGGACGTCGGTCCCACGTCCCTCGGTCGCCGACCGAACCGGCGGAGCCCCTCCGGGACGGGGAGACGGGAGTGGTGCCGTACGGGCTCCTCGTGGCCGGTCCCCGAGGGCCGGCCCCCATCGACCAGCGACGGGGCCGGCACTACCGGTAGCCGAGCGCCTTCAGCTGTCGATCGACGTCCGAGGGCGTCTCCGTGCGCGTGCCCGCCCCGTCCCCGCCCTCCTCCTCGACCCGTCGCTCCATCGTCTCGATGCGTTCGATTCGTTCGCGGACGGCGTCGTCGAGTCGGGCCAGCGGGGCCGCCCCCCCTGACGCGTCGTGGGCTCCGAGGAGGTTCTCGGTCTGTCCGGGGTCGGCCTCCCGGTCGTACAGTTCGCGCTCGTCCGTCCCCGTGTGGAGGACGTACGTCCACCGGTCGGTCCGTGCCGAGACGAGCAGGTCGCCGTCGGCGAGCCGCCGGGGGATCGGCTGCTGGGTGACCGACTCGCCCCGGACGGCGACCGAGACCACCGGCTCGTTCTCCGGGGGGTCCTCGCCCTCGAGGACCGGCAGGATCGACCGCCCGTCGAAGTCGCCCCGCACGTCGAGCAGGTCCGCGACCGTCGGCGGGAGGCTTCCGAGCCCGACGGCGTCCTCGACCGCCCGGGAGGCCGCGCCCGGGGCGTCCGCGACCAGGGGGACGTGGATGAGTTCGTCGTACAGCTTCGGGTAGTGTGCGAGGTGGCCGTGCTCCATGAACTCCTCGCCGTGGTCGCCGGCGACGACGACCGCGGTCTCCTCGCGGAGCCCCCGCTCGGCGAGCGCGTCGAGGAGACGGCCGACCGAGGCGTCGACCTGGTGGGCGGCGCCGAGGTAGAGGTCCCGGAGCGCGTCGAGCGTACGGTCGCTCACCCCTCGGCCGAGGCCCGCCCGGACGTGGGCCCGGAGCATCCCCGCGGCGCCCTTCTCCCCCCCGGTGACCGCCCGGACGTGCTTCGGTGCCGGGACGTACGGGGTGTGGGTGTCCATGTAGTGGATCCAGAGGAAGAACCGGTCGTCGGCCGCGTCCCCGTCCCCACGGTCGAGGGCGTCGCCCTCCCGGTCGAGGAACTCGATGGCCCGCTCCTCGGCGGCGAGCAGGTGGGAGGTGTCGACGGCGTGGTGGCGCTCTCTCCCCCGGACCGCGTTGGCCGCCCGGCGGACCGGCGACCCGAGGACCTGCGCCCAGCCGCCGACCGTCGGGTGGGCCGCGAGGAACCGACCCACGGGGCCGGACGGGTCCATGAACGTCTCGTAGGTGCGGAACCCGCGGTCGTAGCCCCAGTGGGCGGTGAGGAAGCCGTTGGCGGCGTTGATCCCGGCGGTGTCGACCCCGTCGCGTTCGAGGGTCTCGGCGAGCGTCGGCCGGCGCGAGGGGCCGACCCGCGTCGAGTCGGCGAACACCGGGTCCGCGCCGAGTATCGACGGGAACGAGAACGGCGTCCAGTTGCCGTGGGCGAACGCCCGGTCGAACCGAACGCCCCCCTCGGCGAGCCCGCGGACGCGGGGCATCGCCCGGAGCGCGTCCGCGCGCAGCGAGTCCACGGTGACGAGCAGCACCCCCCGCGCCGGTCCGTCGGCAGTCATTAGACGGCAGTTCGGGTAGGGACCGCCTAAGCCTTTCTAGGTGAACGGAGGCCGGTTATATAGATCCGTCCCGACGTCGGGTCCTCAGTCGTGGACGAGCACGTCCACGACGTCGGGGCCGGGCCGTTCGACGGCCGTCTCCAGGACTTCGGCGATCTCCCCCGGCTGCTCGACGAGGTGGCCGCGGGCGCCGTGGCTCCGTGCGTTCTGCGGGATGTTCACTACCGGGTCGAAGTCCATCCCGACGAAGTCGTGGTCCTCGTAGTCGGTGCCGAACATCCGGACGGTGTTGTCCTTGAGGATGCGGTAGTTGCGGTTGTCCGAGACGACCACCGTCAGGTCGAGGTCGTGCCGGGCGGCGGTGTACAGCGTGTGGGGGTAGTAGAGGTACGAGCCGTCGCCGACGAACCCGAGCACCTCCCGTGGCGCGTCGGCCTGTCCCTCGGCGAGCGCGGCCCCCACCGCCGCGGGGAGGCCGTAGCCGAGCCCGCCGCCCTTGTTCGAGATGTACCCCTCGGCGTCGAGGTCGAACCGGGTGAGCAGGGCGTACTTCGAGGTGACCCCCTCGTCGACCACGTACGCCTCGGGGACGACCGACCTGATGGCGTCGACGAGTTCGGCCTTCGAGGCGCGGGTCTCGCCCTCCGGCCGCTCGTCCTCGCCCATCGACCGGATGGTGCCCGAGAGCGACGCCTTCAGCTCGGTCACCGCCTCGATCCGCCGTTCACGTTCGGCGTCGTCGAGCCGCCCGTCGAGCCGGTCAGCCAGCTCCCCCATCACCAGCCCGGGGTCCCCGACCACGGCCGCGTTCGTCGGCTCGTTCTTCGCGAGCTCCCACGCGTCGGCCCCGACGTGGATCGTGGTCGTGTCGGGGCCGAGCAGCGGCTCCTCGTGGCGCATCAGCGTCGTGTTCGTCGAACAGCCCACGAACGCGACGGTGTCCGAGTCCATCAGCATCCGGCCGAGCCCTTCGGAGGGCGGGAGGAAGGTGAGCCACTGCTCGTGGTCGGTGGGGAAGTTCACCTCGCAGGCGAGCATCTCGCCGAAGACGCGGGCACCCGAGGCCTCGGCGAGGTCGACCGCCGCCTCGACCGCGTCGGTCCCCGAGCGGGCGACGCCGTCCCCGAGCACGAGCACCGGCCCGTCGGCCTCCACCAGCAGGTCCGCGGCCCGCTCGACCTGCCCGGGGTCGCCGCGTCCCGCCGACGGGATCGGTCCCAGCGGCTCCGGTTCGGCGTCGGTCCCGGCCATGGCCACGTCGAGCGGGAGCGCGAGGAACACGGGCCCGGTCGGCGGCGTGAGCGCGGTCCGGAACGCCCGGCGGAGCAGCATCGGGAGCACGTCGACGCTCGTCACCTCCGTCGCGTCCTTGCAGAACTGGTCGACCATCGCCTCGAGGTCCCCCGAGAGGATGGGCTCCTCGTGACGGAAGTCGAGCTCGTGGTTCCCGGCCGTGACGACCAGCGGCGCACCCGCCATCTTCGCGCCGTAGAGGTTGCCGATCCCGTGGGCGAGCCCGGGCGTGATGTGGAGGTTGACGACGCCGACGGGGTTCACGTCGGGGTCGTCGTGGGCGTGGTAGCGCCGGGTCTGGGCGTAGCCCGCCGCCATCCCGACCGCGATGTCCTCCTGGAGGCCGAGGACGTACTCGAGGTCGCTCCCCGAGAGCGCCTCCATCACCGGGAGCTCCGTCGTGCCGGGGTTGCCGAACACGTGGCTCACCCCGTACTCCTCCAGCGTGTCGACGAACAGCTCCGCACCCGTCTGCTGGCTCATGGAACCACCTGCCGGGGGCAGGCCCAAATAGTTCACCCGGTCCGGTCCTCCTCCCCCCACGGCGGGTCCTCGGCGTCGGCGACGACGATCACGAGTCCACCGTCGGGGAGCCGCGACACCGACGTCCGCTCGCGGAACGTGGTCCCGTCCGCGCGCCGACCGACGGTCTCTCCGCACCACTCGCCGCGCTCCTCGACCGCCGGGAGCACCTCCGAGAGCACCCGTTCGACCTCGACGGCCGGGTGGAGGAGCCGCCACTCCGCGTCGAGCAGGTCGTCCTCGCGGTAGCCGTAGAGGTCGAGGTACGCCCCGTTCGCGTACTCGAAGGTGCCGTCCGCGCTGAGGATGCAGATCCCCTCGCGGGCGGTCTCTATGGCCCTGAGGCGGCGCTCGGCCTCCTGCTCGGCGCGGTACCGGGCGACCGCCCCCTCGATCCGACGGCCGAGCAGGGCGAACTGGGCGCTGCCCCGCTCCTTCCGGACGTAGTCCGTCGCCCCCAGCGAGATCGCGTCCTCCGCGAGGGCCTCGTCCCCGTTGCCGGTGTAGACGATGAACGGCAGGTCCGGATCGAACTCGCGGACCCGCTCGAGGAGGTCGAAGCCGTCGAGTCCCGGCATCTCGTAGTCGCTGACGACGCAGTCGACACCTCCGTCCCCGATCCGCGAGAGCGCCGCCTCCGGCTCGGTGAACCCCTCCACCTCGAACCCCCCGATCCGGCGGAGCATCGTCCCCAGCAGGTCGAGTACCGCCGCGTCGTCGTCGACGCAGACGACCGTCGAGGGGGAGTCACCACCTGGTGCCACATTGTTACGGTTTCATTCCGCCTTGAAAATACCTTGTGGCTCCGGACGGCTACGCTTCGGGCGCGAGCGCCTCCATCGTCGCCACGATCTCCTCGACGTCGGCCCCACGGGGGAACGAGACCGAGGCGACGTCGACGCCGTCGAGCGTCTCGAACTCCGCGAGCAGTTCGCGGGCCCGCTCGGGTGTGCCGCCGACGGCGAGCGAGTCCAGCAGGTCGTCGTCGATCAGGGAGACGGCCTCCCCGCGGCGGTCGTCGTTCCAGGCGTCGTAGATCCCGTGGGCCAGCTCCTCGTGACCCTGCCGGGCGAGGTTGTCCCGGTAGTAGGTGCCCATGCCGCCGATGTAGAAGGCGACGTGCTGGCGGACCAGGTCGCGGGCGCGCTCGCCGTCCTCGAGCGCACAGCAGGTCAGCGAGAGCGTCGTCCGGACCTCCCCGGGCTCCCTCCCCGCGAGCTCCGCACCGCGTTCGAGGTCCTCGAGCCGCTCGCTCAGCCCCTCGCGGGTGAGCATCAGGGCGTGCCAGCCGTCGGCGAACCGGCCGGCGAGCTCGACGGCCTTCGGGCCCATCGCGGCCGCGTCGATCGCCGGAACGGGGTCGGGCGCGCCCTGGCGGAGCCGGAACCCGGAGAGCTCGAAGTACTCCCCGTCGTACTCGACCTCCTCGCCCGAGAGCACCCGCTTGACGACGTCGACGGTCTCGCGGGTCCGCCGGAGCGGGTTGCCGAACTCGACCCCGTGCCAGTTCTCGATGACGATGGGGCCCGAGGGGCCGAGGCCGAGCCGTAGCCGCCCCCCGGAGACCTCCTGGAGCGTCGCGGCCGTCATTCCGATCAGCGCGGGCGAGCGCGAGTAGACCGGCATGATCGAGGTGCCGATGCCGATCTCCTCGGTGTTCTCGGCGATGCTGGTGAGGGTGACGGGGGCGCTCCGGCCCCAGGACTCGGGGAGCCACGCCCGGTCGTAGCCGAGCTCCTCCCCGTGGACCGCCTGGTCGACGAGCGCGTCGACGCTCGGCTGTGCCGCCACCGGGAGGAAGACGTCCCTCGTCGTCACCGTCTCACACCTCCGCGTCGGACTCCCCGATCCGGGGGACGCCCTTCACCTCGATCGTCTCGCCGATCAGATAGGAGGAGGCGTCGCTGGCGAGGAACTGGATGACGTCGGCGATCTCCTCGGGACGCCCCATCCGGCGGTCGACCGACTCGCGGTCGACCTCCTCGGCGGTGATCCCCATCTGCGAGGCGACGCCGGGGGTAGCCACGAGGCCGGGAGCGATACAGTTCACCCGGACGTCGTGCTCGGCGTACTCGTTGGCCAGCGTCGTGGTGAGGTTCACGACCCCCGCCTTCGAGGCGCCGTAGTGGCTCATGTACGGCGCCCCGGCGGTGCCGGCGACGCTCGCGAGGTTGACGATCCGCCCGCCGTCGTCCTGGTCCTGCATCACCCCGCCCGCGACCTGCGAGCAGTGGAAGGTGCCGTGGAGGTTGATGTCCACGATGGTCTTCCAGCCGTTCTCCGAGATGTCGTCGAACGGCGCCATGAACGAGGCTCCCGCGTTGTTCACCATCGTGTCGAGCGAGCCGAACTCCGAGACCGCGGCGTCGACCAGCGCCTCGACGGCGTCGCGCTCGCGGACGTCGCACTCGACCGCGATGGCGTCGCCCGGCGGGTCGGTCCCCTCGATCCCCGCGACCACCTCGTCGATCTTCTCCCGTGACCGCGAGGAGACGACGACGTTCGCTCCCCCCTCGGCGAACCGCTCGGCGGTCACCTTCCCGATGCCCTGGCTCGATCCCGTGATGACGACCGTCTGGCCCTCGACGGAGAACTGCTCGATCATCGGCCGACCACTCGCGTCACTCGGTCCGTTTCCATCGTTAACACCGTCCCGGCGATTCTCACCAGTTGTAAATAAAGCTACGTCCGCGGCGACCGCCGGTCGGGGCCGGGAAACCGGCAGGGCGAGCGGTGCTCGCCGCGAAGGTCAAGCCTTATGGCCGGCGACGGCCGCTTTCCAACGGATGAGCGAGAGCCGGACGACCGCCGTCCACCGCGTCGAGTTCGACGTCGACTGGCCGCCGGGACACGTCGCCTGCTACCTCCTCGACGGCCCCGAACCGGTCCTCGTCGACGCCGGGATGCCCGAGGACCCCGAGGACGACCACGACCGTGAGCGGACGCTCCGCGAGGGGCTCGCCGCCGCGGGCGTCGAGCCCGCGGACGTCGCCCACCTCGTCGTCACGCACCCGCACGTCGACCACCTCGGGCAGGTCCCGACGGTCATCGCGGCGGGCGACCCGACCGTCTACGCGCCGGCGGGGATCCGCGAGCGGTTCGCGGGCGGGGCCGAGGCGCTCGCCGACCGGGTCGAGCGCAACGCGAGGGCGGCGGGCATCGAGGGCGGGGCGCTGGAGGAGGCCGTCGGGATGGCGGTCCGCTCGCTCGAGCGCGACCGGGAGCTCCTCCCGCCGCCGGCCGTCGACCGGTGGGTGGTGCCCGGGGAGCCCCTCGACGTGGGCGGGCACACCTTCGAGCCGACCCACACGCCGGGCCACCAGGCCGACCACCTCGTCTACCGGACGGACCTCGACGGCGAGAGCGTCCTCCTCGCCGGCGACGCGGCGATGGAGCCGTTCCGCGCCGTCGCGATCCACGACGGCCTCGACGACGGCGTGTTCGAGGCGTTCGATGCCTACTACGCCGCGCTCGACCGGCTGGCCGCGCTCGACGTCGACCGGGTCCACCCCGGCCACGGCGCGGTCCACCGCCGGTTCGCGGAGGTGGTCGCGCGCGACCGCCGGAGCCTCGACCGGCGGCTCGACGGGGTCGAGCGGGCGCTCGACGAGGGGGTCCGGACCGTCGCCGGGGTCGCCGACCGGGTCGCCGGCGACCGGCCGGTCCGCTACCTCCTCCCCGAGGCGTACGCCGCCGTCGCGCATCTCGCGTCGGTGGGCCGGGCGACCGCGACCGTCGAGGACGGCGTCCGACAGTACGAGCCGGTCGGATAGGACCCCTCCCCGTCGGCAGTCGGCGGCGGCGGTTCTGGACGGCCGTCGCCTACCGCTCGTCGGCCCGCTGTCGCTCCCCGGCCGCGGGGTCGTCCGCGGGGTCGGCGGCCCGCGCGACGGCCGCCATCCCCGCCACCGTGCCGTCCTCGACCACGAACGAGACCGTCAGGTCGACCACGATCTCCGAGCCGTCGGCCCGGCGGACCGGCGTCCGGAGGGGCTGCCGCCGCCCGTACTTCGTCTCCCCGGTCTCCATCGCCCGTTCCCAGCCGGCCCAGTGCTCCTCCCGGAACCGCTCGGGCAGCAGGACGTCGACGGACCGCCCCTCGACTACCTCCGCCGCGTGGCCGAACAGCTCCTCGGCACCGCGGTTCCAGAGCCGGACGGTCCCCTCCCGGTCGAGGTAGAGGACCGCGTCGCCCAGCGCGTCGACGACCCGCTCGCAGAGCGCCGCACGGTCGGTCATGTCCCCCGCTCGCCCGGCGCTGGCAAAGGCGCGTCGGTCGCGGGGACGGCCACGGCGAGTGCACCGGAGCAGGACGGTAATCGGCCGGCTCCGGGGACTACGACGTAGCCGGGGCGGTCACCGAACGACCGCAGGTCGTGCGGGCGGAGCGCATCCGTGTGAAACGGACTCGGGGAGACCGGTCCGTAGTCAGCGTTACCTCCCCCGGCGCGCTAGGGGGGGTGTGTCCCGGACCGATCCCCCGCTCACCCACCGAACCGCAGCCGAACCCATCCAGCCCGGAGTCGTCGACCTCCCGCTCGCGGGCGGGCACGAGGACTGGAGGTTCTACGAGACGTTCCACGAACTCCCCGCCCCGGCCGACCAGCCGGCGGGGAGCTACGTCGTCGTGGACGCGATCAACTTCAGTACGACCGTCGCGTGGCTGTTCGACCGCGGCGTCTCCTCGGTCGTCCCCCTCCCCGACCGCGCCGCCGCCGAGCGGTTCGGGGCCGCGAACCCCGACTCCCTCGTCGGCGGCGACTACGCGTTCGACAGCGGGGAGGACTCGCTGGTTCGGAACTCGCCGACCGACTGCGCCGAGCGCGGGTTCGACTGGGCCGACCGGGTGGTGGGGCTCAACTCCATCAACGGCGCGAACGCCGTCCGGGCGGTCCGAGGGGACGTCCCGGTGGTCGTCGCCTCGCCGGTGAACGGGCGGGCGGTCGCGGACTGGCTCGACCGCCGGGGCGGACCGATCCACTTCGTCGCCGCGGGCACGCGCGGCGAGCACGCCGTCGAGGACACGTTCGGCGTCTACCGGGTCGTCCACCACCTGCTGAACGAGGACTCGTCGGCGGCAGACGCGATGCACCTCCGCCTGCTCGATCACGTCTACGCGAACGCCTCGCACCTGGAGGGCCCCCCGGACCTCCACCCCGACCAGCACGTCGTCCGGGCGTTCGACTCGCTGTCGGCGGTGCCGGTACGGGGGGCGGGCGAGAGCGACCTCCGGGCCGCCTGAGTCGGGACCACGGTCGGGCCGAGAGCGGGATCAGAACCGCGGCGAACTCCGCGCGACGGTCCTGCTCACCGCCCCCCGTCCGGCTCCGCCGTCCCGCTCCCGCTCCCGTTCCCGTCCCTGTTCCCGTTCCCGTTCCCCTCCCCCTTTCCGGCCCCGTTCTCGTTCCCCTCGCCCTTTCCGGCCCTGTTCCCCTCCTCCTCCGCGTCCGGCCCGCGGTCCCGGAGCGCCGGGAGGTTCGGGTCGCGGTAGGGGTTCCGGCCGAACGCCCGGTCCGCGATCCCCTGCTCGTCGAGCCGCTCGACGAGGACGTTCCGCAGGCGGTTGAGGCTCGTCTTGTCGAGACCGTGGGCATCGAGCAGCCGCTCGAAGGCGGGTTCGTCCTTGATCGAGCGGAAGGCGTCGTAGAGGTCGGCGAGCTCGTCGGGGGACTTCCCGGCGAGGTACTCCCCGTCCTCGAGACCGAGGTAGCGCCGGCGCTCGACGTCGACGACGTGGCGGACCACCACCAGCGCGACCTTCGGGACCGCCCGCTGGCTCCCGAACGCGGTGAGGTCGAGCTCCTCCATCACGCCGAGGACGCGGTCGCGCTGCCAGCCCGTCAGGTCGAGGTGGCTACAGAGCGCGTGTGCGACCCGGAGCTTGTCGAGCCGGTGGATCCGGGAGCTGTGGCCCCGCATCGCCGGGTGGCGCTCCTCGTGGAGCCGGCGGAGCGACTCGGAGACGTCGCTCGCGGGATCGCTCGCCCGACCGATCGTCGTCGCGCTCGGCGAGACGACGTCCCACCGCCTGACCGCCGCGTCGCGGAGCGTCTCCGTCCGCGAGAGCGAGCCGTGGCCGGCGCGGTCGCTCACCTCGCGGGCCTCCCGCTCGCGGACGGACGTCCCGGCCGCACCGTCGGCGGACCCGGCGTCGCCGTCGACGGATCCGGACTGGTCGCCCATGCTCGCGACGTTGTGACTGGGAGCGTAAGAACGGTTCGACCGTCTCGGCGCGGCGACTCGCGGGCGCGTCGAGCGGCCCAGAACTCCCCTCGTATAACCCCCTTGTCGCCAGAGGAAGTTAAAGGGCGGCCGGTGCTCCGCCGCGGGGCGTAGCTTTATCCGCCGGTCGACCGAACCTCGGCCATCGATGCCGTCGTTACTACCGGCGATGGAGACCGTGGACCTCTCCGAGGAGCAGCGGCTGGTCCAGAAGAGCATCCGCGAGATCTGCGAGAGCTTCGGGCCGGAGTACTGGCGCGAGCGGGACCGGGAGGAGGAGTTCCCGACCGAGTTCGTCGAGGTGCTCGCCGGGGAGGGGTGGCTCGGCGCGCTCGTCCCCGAGGCGTACGGCGGCCCGGGGATGACGACGAGCGAGGTCGCCGTGATGATGGAGGAGATCGCGGCCAGCGGGGGCGGGTTCGCCGCCGCACAGGCCATCCACGGCGGCATCTACAACGTCCCGCCGATCGTCAACTACGGGAGCGAGGCGATGAAGGAGGAGCTCCTCCCGAAGCTCGCCGACGGCGAAATCGCCATCCAGTCGCTGGGGCTCACGGAGCCCAACGCCGGCTCGGACTCCACGTCCATCGAGACGTTCGCCGAACGCGAGGGCGACGAGTACGTCGTCAACGGCCAGAAGATATGGATCTCCCGGGTCGACGCCACCGACTACATCGTCCTGATGGCCCGTACGACACCGAAATCCGAGGTCGAGAAGCGGACCGACGGCATCTCGATGTTCCTCGTCGACCTCGACGCCGTCCGGGACCAGGGCACCTTCGACATGAAGTCGATCCCGAAGACCGCCTCGGGCGCGGTCCACTCCTACGAGCTCTGGTTCGAGGACATGCGCGTGCCCGCGGAGAACCTGATCGGCGAGGAGGGCGAGGGGTTCTACCAGGTGCTCGACGGGCTCAACGAGGAGCGGGTCGTCATCGCCGCCGAGTGTATCGGCCTCGGCGAGGCGGCGATCGTGGCCGGGGTGGACTACGCGAACGAGCGGGAGGTGTTCGACCGGCCCATCGGGAAGAACCAGGCCATCCAGCATCCCCTCGCGGAGGCGTTCGCACACGTCATGGCCGCCAAGCAGGTCGTCTACAACGCGACCGAAGCCATCCACGACGCCGACCGCCGGATGGCCGGCACCCACGCCAACATGGCGAAGTACCTCGCCGCCGAGTCCGCCTTCGAGGCCGCCGACATCGCCGTCCAGGCCCACGGCGGCTTCGGCGTCGCCCGCGAGTACGACGTCGAACGCTACCTGCGGGAGGCCCGACTGACCCGACTGGTGCCGATCGCCCAGGAACTCGTGCTGAACTACCTCGGCACGAAGGCGCTCGG
>Ga0207797_1001057_pt1 | contig 20495 bp, 23 predicted proteins | sample PRCRCaboRojoPR_6_FD_187275 | JGI IMG/M metagenome (GOLD analysis project Ga0207797, IMG submission 187275) | Marine sediment microbial community from Cabo Rojo, Puerto Rico - PR CR 10% Liquid 1 (SPAdes) | ecosystem: Environmental > Aquatic > Marine > Coastal > Sediment | place: Cabo Rojo, Puerto...
TTCAAATGGGCCAGCGTTCTTTCCAGGAGGGCCGTTTTTCCGGCACCCGGCGAGCTGATGAAATTGTACATTTTAACTTGTTTCTCCCTGAGAAGCTCCCTTACCTGTTCGGCTTTGTCCTGGTTCTTATCCAGAACCCTTTTCATGACTTTGATTTCCATGACTATTCTCCTTCTATGCTTTGTATTAACAATTCTTTACCCTGGATCAGATCCAGGTCGGTACTTTCACATTTCTGACAGTAAAACGACTGATCTTCCACTAAAAATTTGTAGCCACAGTGTCGGCATTGCATCTTGACGGGTACGTATTCTATTTCCAGTTCTGCATCTTTAGCTATGGTGTCCTCCTTGGCCGAGTCAAAGGCAAAACGGAACAAATCGGGTACCACCTGCATCATCTTACCGATGCGGAAATGGACCCTGTCAATCCGCGAAAGCTTTTCCTTTTCAGCCACTTCCATGATGATGCGGAACATATCTTCCACTATGGCTACTTCGTGCATGCTGTATATGATATAAGTATTAAAATCCTAATTCCGAAATCCTAAATTCTAAAATCCTAAAATTCTAACTCCAAAACTCTAAATTCTAAATGTGTCTTATTCAAGCAATCAGTATTCGATTATAAAACAATATGTAGCTGAAGCGTTCTGGCTAGAATGTTCGCTGGCAAGGCTTGCGAGTTTTTCATGGCAGGATTTTACTTGCTGTAAATGAGTGCCATGAAAAACGAGCGTAACGCAGCCAGCGGACATTCTAGACAAGAGGTTATTAAAGTTTTGTTAATTCCAGTTTCCTAAACTCCACCTCCGACCCTTCAGCCTGGACCGCAATCTGGCCCTCTGTGGCCGTACAGTCATACCCATGATTCACCAGCTCATCGTTCACCCATACCTTGATTTCATCTCCCTGGCATTCTATGACCATTCTATTCCATTCACCAACCGGGTTTTCCGATCCATCGGTCAGATTCTTTATGCGCCGTCTTTTGCCTTCCGAAACGCCCCACTCTTCTTTAGGTCCCCGGCGCTCAACCATGTTATCCACCTTGATGTTTTCCTGTATGCACCAGAAATCGCCCGCATTTTCATGCATCATCTGCACTTCAAGAGATTTGGGAAACATCCCGTAAAGGGCACGGGGCGTGGATGCATGCACCAGTATACCACAGTTACCCGGCTCCCCGGCAAAACGATACTCCGCTACCAGCCTGTAATCGGAATAAACCTTATCCGTAATCAGGTGACCGCCGGGCGTACCGAGACTGACCAACATACCGTTACGCATGATAAAAGGATTGGTGGTATCAGGATTTTCATCCATGGCAGGTACATCCACATGCCATCCCTCAAGATTTTCTCCGATCAGGTCTACCGTCTTATTGTTACTGCAGGCCCCAAACAGGACCATCGCTACCAGAAATAGTTGTACGTAGTTTCTCATTGATTTCATATGTTTATCAGTTAATAATTCATTTTCAACTTTATCTTTCTTAGCATCCAATCACCCAATCAATCAACCAATCCCACCTCCAATTAGTTCTGCTGGCAAGCCCGTCCGCCTACTGACAGGCCTTCAATTATTCAAGCATTTAAGCATTCATGCATTCAATCATTTTTTCATTGCTCTTCAACAGATCCTCGGCAACTGCTCTCCCGTAAGCATATCAATAATCCTTGACCCGCCGATCTCGGTATTCATGATCACCCGTCCCGGATGCTCTTCCACCACCTCACCGATGATGGCCGCATGCTGGCCGAGTTTTTCCGAATGCATCAGCGAGAGCAATTTATCAGCTTCTTCCGGGTCTACTACACTAATGAACTTCCCTTCATTGGCTATGTAAATGGGCTCCATACCCAGCATCTCACAAACGCCCCTGACCTCTTCCCGCACGGGTATATGGTTCTCTTCTATTTCTATACCGTAAAATTTATCTTCGCTGATCTCACACAGCACCGTGGCCAGGCCTCCGCGGGTCAGATCCCTCATGAAATGTATCCCATCGATATTTCTAATGATTTTCGATATCAACTTATTCAAGGAAGCACAGTCGGATTGAATCTGAGAATGAATATTCAGGTTTTCCCTTGCCGCAAGAACCGCTATGCCGTGATCCCCGGTATACCCGTTGATGATGATCTTATCCCCGGCCTTTATTTCATTGCCTGAATTGATATCAAAAGATCCCCGCCTGAGAAATCCTACACCGCTGGTATTGATAAACAACTGATCGGCTTTCCCTTTATTTACCACCTTTGTATCACCGGTGACAATCTGAACACCCGCATTGTGGGCCTCATCGGCCATGGATTTAACTATTTTTTCAAGCGTCTCCATCTCCATTCCCTCTTCAATGATGAAGCCTGCACTCAGATATACCGGGTCGGCTCCAGATACAGCCAAATCATTGACTGTGCCACATACAGCCAGCTTACCAATATTTCCTCCGGGAAAAAACAAAGGATCTACTACATAGGAATCGGTAGTGAACACCAAATCACCCGGACAAACACCCAATACGGAAGAATCGGATAACCCGGAGAGTAATTCATTATCAAAATAACGGACAAACAAGTCCCTGATCAGTTGATGCGACATCTCCCCGCCGCTTCCGTGGCTTAAAAGAATCTGTTCACTCATGTTTTCTGTATTTATAATATGCCTGGCAGGCACCTTCTGAACTCACCATACAAGCACCGACGGGATAAACCGGGGTACAGCTCGTTCCGAATAATTTGCAATCAACAGGCTCCTTTAGCCCCTTCAAAATTTCGCCGCAGATACAACCCCTGTCAGCTTCGTCCGTTGTGGTTTCCAGCGGCATTTCATGCTCCGCATCAAAATCTCTGTACTCCTTCCTGATACCGAGACCACTTTTTTTCAGAATTCCCAGACCTCTCCACCAATCGTCGCGGGGCTCAAACACCTGGTTCATATATTCCCTGGCTTTTTTATTTCCATCCTGTCTTACAGCCCGTTTATACTGTATTTCAACTTTGGGATCATGATTTTCCAGTTGTTCAATAAGCATCAAGATGGACTGAAGAATATCCAGGGGCTCAAAACCGGTAATTACACAGGCTAGCCCATACTTTTCGGGGATACGGGTATAGATCTCCTTCCCGGTAATGGTGCTCACATGACCGGGACAAATATAACCATCAATCTTTATTCCTTCTTCTACAATGGCTTCCATAGCCGGGGGCATCAGTTTATGGGAGCTGAAAAGGTAAAAATTATCCAGGCCTTCCTTCCCGGCTTCCAGGAGGCCCACCGCACTTCCCGGGGCTGTGGTCTCAAAACCGATGGCCAGGAAAACAACCTTCTGATTGGGATGCTGCCGGGCTATCTTCAAGGCATCCATAAGGGAGTAGACCATCCTTACATCAGCACCGGTGGCTTTTTCTTTATAAAGAGAAGAAGTGGACCCGGGGACCCTTAATAGATCTCCATAGCTGCAGACAATCACGTCTTCCATCTGTGAATAAGCTATGGCTTTATCGATATATGATTTTCCGGTAACACAAACCGGGCAACCCGGCCCGGACTTAAGTGAGATATTTTGAGGCAGAAGGGAAGGAATTCCAAATCTGTGAATGGCCATGGTATGACCACCACAAACCTCCATAAAAGTGTATTCCCGCTCCGAATACCGGTAAATTCTGTTCACCAGCTTTCTTATCAGATCCTTGTTGCGGTATTCATCGATATATTTCACTTCGGGAAGATTTTACGGAGTTATTGGATTTAAGTTGACTGAATTCGTTAAAGTTGACTAAAAATCAAAAAATATATAATGAACTGCCATGGCAATTTAAAAATAAAATTTTATGTTTAAAACGATAAAATCAAATAAAGTAACCTTATTTATCCCATTGCTGAGGAAGGATCATTTCTGTCAACAGATCGGCAATATGATATATTTAAATTATCTATAAATAAACCGAAAAAAAATGAATAAATCATGAAAAAATTAACCATTCTCACATTAAGCCTGCTTTCATTGATAATCATCACTACATGCAACCAGGCAAAACAAAAAAACGATAAAGATCAGGAACAACAGGAACAGGAACAGAAACAGGAGCAGGGTGCCACGCCGGAACAACAGGGCTCACCGCAAACAATATCCAGCCAGGCATATTTTCAGGCAGCGCTCAAAGGAGACTTTCAGAAAGTCAAACAGGGAATTGAAGGGGGTATTGACGTCAATGCAGCCAACCAGAACGGCAACACGGCACTGATGCTGGCCGCCTACAACGGACACTCAAAAATAGTGGACTATCTTTTGGAGTATGATGCCAATGTAAATAAAAAAGATGCAAACAGCCGCACTGCGCTTATTTATGCTGCCAGCGGAAACAACCCCCATACTGTGGAACTGCTGATTGATGCGGGTGCAGAGCTGGATCACTCCGATAACGGGGAGCATTTTACCGCACTGATGTTTGCAGCCAGTGAAGGCCAGACCGAAGTGGTTAAAAAATTACTGGAAGCAGGGGCTGACAAAACCATCAAAGATAAAGACGGGGAAACGGCCCTGGATTTTGCGCGTAACAACGGACACACCAAAATTGTGCAATTACTTGAAGAATAATGATGACCATTTAAACAACAACAGCCTTTGTGCATCTCTGATAAATATAGACTAAATGAATTATAGAAAGCGTTAATTTTATGATATAAAAAAATATTGGCTCATGAATATTATTGAAAAAAGAGATTTCATACACAACCATCTTTCCAAGGCTAATGAACAACTTATTGATGAATTGTTTGAAAAGATTCGGGCTGAAGTTGAAAAAGAAAATACCTTGAAATCCAAATTAAGCAACCGGGCTTTGAAGGCGGAGGAAGATATTAAAGCAAAAAAATTATTTTCAAAAAAAGAAATTAAAGACAATACTCAACACAACAGCCGATAATGCATGTTGTTTATACAGAACAGGCAATTAGAAGTCTTCAGGAAGCCTTGGATTTTATAGCTTCAGAAGTAACTGAAAAAAAATATAATGAAATAAGAGATAAAATATTAGATACAGCTGAAAGTTTAGCTTCTCAGCCTCATTTAGGACAGGAAGAACCTGTTTTGGAACATTTGGGATTAGGGCATAGAAGATTAATAGAAGGTAATTATAAAATAATTTACCGGATTACAAAGGAATGTATCTATATTACTGACATATTTGACACCCGTCAAGATCCTTCAAAGATGAAAGGTTAATTTCAGGCAATTAGAATTTCAATTTCACATTTCAAGAAGGGAGCCAACTTATAACCTTCTCATTAAAATATCCCTACGTGCTTCTGCAGAAAAACTGACCGGGTTGTTTTTATTTCCTGTTTTCTCTTTTGCGATTTCAGCCGCCTGTGATTTGGTCATGCCGTAACGGCCAAAGCGTTCCAGTCCAAAGGAATCGGTCATTTTATTTAGCCGCCAAATCAACTGATCCAGGTAATAATCATCGGATTGTTCCTGTAAGGTTTCACCGCTGAACAGCACCCCAACCTTTACATATTTATTTAATACCACACTTTTGGGATCATTCACCTGCAAAGCTTTTATGTTGCTTCCATGCACTGCAGCCATAAGTGTACCGCAAACCTGTCCGTGGGGCATATCAATTAATCCTCCTATGGATGAAGCAAATCCATGCACGAGGCCCAAACCGGCATTCGCCAGTACAATTCCGGATAGAAGCGCTGCAAGAGACATGTCAGTGCGGGCTTCCAGATCATTACCCTGGTAAACCGCCCTTTCCAGGGAACGGTGAACAGCTTTCAGACCTTCCCAGGCCCAGGCATCGGTTAAAACACTGGCTTTGGTGGACACGTAAGCTTCCAACAACTGGGTAAAGGCATCCATGCCGGAGGCAGCTGTTATCTCAGGCGGACAGGATAACACAAGCTCAGGATCGAGCAGGGCTAGATCCGGCACATAATTGTTATGCCGGAGGGATTTTTTAAAACCCTTCTCCCCTACTTCCGAAATGACGGCATTGTTTGTTGCTTCGCTACCAGTACCCGAGGTAGTAGGAATGGCTATAAAAGGTAGTTTTTTTCCCGTGGGTTTTCTGGAACCAACCTTTTCAAGGTATTGCTTTATCGGCTCATTCAGGGATAACATAGCCGATGCGGCCTTCCCGGTATCCAGCACACTACCCCCTCCTATAGCCACTACTAAATCGATGTTGTTCTGTACATTTTCCTGCACAATCCCATCGATTAAAGCCGGGGAGGGTTCATGGCCTACACTTGCTTTTGATAACCGGAAGCCATTGTCATCAAGGGAGGCGATAATCTCCTCTCCTTTTTTCGATTGGATGAAACTCCCGGAACCATGTATCAGGAGTACATTTTTTCCATATTTCCCGGCCTGAACCGGTAATTCTTTGATTTTACCCGGTCCGAAAATGATATTCGGCGTATTGATCAGTTGAAATGGATCTACCATGCCGATTTTTCTTTAGGTGCAACAATCTGGTGCCTGACTCCTTCTCTTGGTTTATCCATCCAGTCTGCCACTGTTTCTTTCCATTTTTTGTAGTGCTCGGTCTTTTTGTGTGCCGCCGCAGCTTCTTCCGATTCATATGCCTCATAAAGGGTAAATTTGGCGGGATTCTCATCGTCCTGCAAAACATCAAAACGGAGATTACCCGGCTCCTGAATCGAAGCCCGGTGGTTCTCAAGCGTAGCCTCGATAAACGGGTCGATATACTCCTCCTTTACATAAACATGAACAAGCGTTGCAATCATAACTGTCAGAATTTTATCTGTTTCTATTATTAAAAATTGGTCTTCTCCAGGATCTCAAGCCAAGTATCTGTCTCGGGTCTCGGGTCTCGGTTTGCCGGTAGCGAAAGTTTTCTTTCGTGCCAGGTAATGAGAAAAACCACGGCCTGTCTCTACAAATGATATCCCCCCAACTTTAAACCTCAAACTTTCAAACTTCAAACTCTTTATCTCATCCCGACGTCCCATCGCGCCGTCGTTCTTTTGCTCTGTCGTTTCTTCGTTCCATCGCTCTTCCCTTCCATCGTGCAGTCGTCCCCTCGTGCTTTCGTGCAGTCGTCCCCGAACCTTCGAGAAGCAAACATTCCGTCTCTACTTCTGAAGTAGTTACATTACTGCCTACTGCTTACTAATTACTGCCTACCCTCTTACTCCAGTTCCCCCATCTCCCTAAACAACTGCAAAGTCTCTTCAGCCTCCTTTTCACTAATTTTTTGGATGGCGAAGCCTGCATGCAGCAAGATATAATCACCTTCCTTCACATCATCCAGCATCTGCAATCCTGCCGTGTACTCGTTGCCACCAAATGAAACGCGTGCGGTTTCGCCTTCAATTCTAAGAATTTTTGCAGGTATACTCAAACACATATTACCTCCTTTTTTTGGCCGCGATGGCCAGTTGACCCAAGGCAATGCCCCCGTCATTTGCGGGGACCAATTTATTCTGATACACTTCAAAATTTAAATCACCAAGCCATCGGGCTGTGGTTTCACTAAGGTATTTGTTTTGAAAAGTCCCTCCGGAGAGCACTACTTTATTGATGCCTTTCTCATCCCTTACTCGTTGGGCTATGAATGTAACTACCCGCGCCACTGTATTATGAAATTTAGCAGCGATCATCCGGGTGGAATCTTTCATTTGCATATCTTCTATAATTTCTCTAAAGACAGGGTTAAAATTAATCTGATCCTGCCTCATTTCAAAATTGTATTCATCTTCAATTCGGGGATCAACAACAGATTCCAGCTTCATGGGCGCTTCGGCATCAAATCCGCTTTCGGTACAAAGATTCAGCAAAGCAGAAACAGCGTCAAACAACCTCCCGGCGCTGGATGTGAGCGGCGAATTGATGCCTTTTTTAATCATGGAAAGAATCATCTTAATATCTTCAGGCTGCCGTGTTTTTAGAAATTCAAGATAATATTGAGACACCTTTTCTCCAAATGACTGATATAAAAAAGCCAATGCCATCCGCCAGGGCTCTTGCACTGCTTTATCTCCACCGGGCATGGGAACATAACTAAAATGCGCATATCGGTTATACCCATCCAGGTCAGAAATCAGAAATTCACCTCCCCAGATCTTTCCATCTTCCCCGTATCCCGTTCCGTCAAGGGCCACACCCAGCACTTTCTCATCCAATTGGTGCTCTGCCATGCATGAAGCAATGTGGGCATGATGATGCTGTACCTGAATCCACTGAATTTTTCCGTTCCTTTGATTTTGCTTGTTTACTGACTTTCGGGCTACAAAATTCCTGGCGAATTTGGTCGAAAGATAGTCCGGATGCAGATCACTAACCACATAGGTGGGTTCTATCCTGAAAAGGTTCATGAACCTGTCTGCTGCCTCAGTGTAAAAATTATAAGTCTCATAATTTTTCAGATCCCCTATATGCTGACTCATGATGGCCTGTTTATCCTTTCCTGCACAGAAACAGTTTTTAAGTTCCGCTCCTGTCGCAAAAATGCCATCTACATCCAGGTCAAGCTGAAGGGGTTCTGGTACATATCCGCGGGAGCGCCTGATCAACCGTGCTTCTTCATCAATAATTCTGACCACCGAATCGTCCAGCCGGTTATGTATTTCCCTGTTATGAAACAAAAAGGCATCTACGAGGCCACCCAGGCGGGAAAAAGCAGTTTGATTATCCATAATCAGCGGCTCATCCGAAATATTCCCACTGGTAAGGACAACAGCAGGAAGGTCAATTTCATCAAAAAGCATATAATGAAGGGGCATATAAGGCAGCATGGCTCCAAGGGTATCCAGTCCGCTGTTAAGGGAAGGCGAAAGCTTTGTAAGCTCTTTCAGAAGCACTACGGGTCTTCGCCATGAAGTAAGGCTTTTTTCTTCCTTATCATCTACATTCGCATATTTTCTTATGGTTTCAACATTCCGAAACATGCACGCAAAAGGTTTCTGATCCCTGCTCTTGATCGAGCGAAGCCGCCTGACTGTTTGATCCATTGTTGCATCACACATCAGGTGAAAACCTCCGATTCCTTTTACAGCAACGATGCCCCCTTTATACAATACCTTCTTCAGTTCTCGAAGGATCTTTTCAATATCCCTTATAACCCTGCCCTGCTGATAATACTCATATTCCGGGCCGCAATGGTTACATGCAACGGGTTGCGCATGGAAACGACGATTGTTTATATCGGTATATTCTTCATAACAGACCTTGCACATCCTGAAGCGGTGCATGGTAGTATTGGGGCGGTCGTAAGGCAAATCCCTGATAATGGAAAACCGGGGCCCGCAATTGGTACAGTTGATAAAAGGATAATTCAGGCGATGCGACTGAAACTTCATGTCCTCCAGGCAATCGGAACAGACCGCGATATCGGGACTAATTTCGGTGATCTGTTCGGAATAATCATTGCTGCGGTGAATATAGAAATCATCCAGGTCTTCTCCCTCGCTGTTTAGTAACCGGATGGAACGGATGGAAGAGGCAACCGGTGCCCTGGCCCTGACAAGCGAGATGAATCGTTCCACTTCACTGTACTCAGCCTGAACCTTAATCATCACCCCATCGTTGCGATTTTCGACCCAGCCCTTTAAATTCTGTTCTGTAGCCAGCCGGTAAATAAAGGGCCGGAAACCAACCCCCTGGACAAGACCTTTTATATGTATTTTATATGCTCCAGCGAAACTCAATTTTTTCTTCTGATTTTATCCATATAAAACAACCATTAAACAAGAATATTGTCATTTCATTACTCCGGAGTGGTACATCAAACGCTCTAGTTCAACCATCAGATTGACATTGTTAACAAACACATCATCCGGCACCTTTAACAACACAGGCACCAGGTTGAGTATGCCCTTAATTCCGTTACGCACCAGCAGATCAGTTGTCTCCTGTGCTGATATTTCAGGAACAGCCAGTATAGCAAATGACACATGAAACGCCTCTAACACTTCCTTTAAATTATCTATTGGATAAACGGGAATATGATGCTTTTTGTTGATTTTTACAGGATCAATATCAAAACCAGCAACAAGATTCATATTATTCTCGTGAAATCCCTTGTAAAGTGAAAGGGCTTTACCTATATTCCCCATACCAACGATAATTACATTTTGTATGGTATCCTTACCAAATATATCTTCCAGGGAATTCAACAGATCATCGATTTCATATCCTCCCCTCCGGTTTCCTTTGATACCGAAATGTGAAAAATCTTTACGCACAAGCTCAGCACTAACACCGGCTTCATTGCCCAATGTATAAGAAAATACCTTTTCAAGACCCATTTTTTTCAGCCGGATCAGACCCATCCTGTATCTTAAAAGGCGTTTGGTTTGTGTGAATGTACTCATTTTTTATTGTGAAAATTTTCTCAATAACATTTCAGCAGTGAAATATATGACATTTTTTTCAAAATTACAATTTCCCATTAAAACTGGTATTTAGAGCTATTTAGAATTAGTCTCAATTTAAATAGCGTATTTTTTTGTGATATTGTTATAAAACATCTTGACTCAAATTCACATTTTTCATATTTTGTTTTGTGAAAATTATAACAAAATTATGAGCAACTATCACTCTCTATCCAAGCAATCATGGGAAAAAGCACTATCCCAAATGATGAAAAATTACCATATATATGCCCCCCTTGCATGGGGTGAAAGCCAGGATTACGAGCGTATAGACGAAGATTCCATCTCTGAGATCATTTACAACCATCCCAAACCGGCCAGTCCACTAAAAACCTTCTTCCTTCCAGTGAAAGAAAATGTAGTTAACATCGAAAAAAGCGATAAGAAAAAAATCATCATGGGAATTCCCTCGTGTGACCTCAGCGGAACCAACATTCTCGACGAGATGTATCTCGACAATGCATTTACAGATCCCACCTATAACAAAAACAGAGAGGAATCCATACTTATAGGAAGCGACTGTCATTCGCTGCAGGAACATTGCCACTGTACTACCTATGGCATCAAACCTTACCCTGAGGAAAATCATGATCTTACCCTTTCACGGATCAATGATACCATTTATCTCCAGGTCCATTCCAATAAAGGGGAACAACTAATTCGGGAGGTTAAGGAATTCACACCACTTACAGAACCTACTGAAAATGAAATACAAGGCATTCTTGACAAAAGAAAATCGGTTGAGGAAGAACTGAACAAAAGAAACAGTGATCTTCCAAACTACAGTGATACCGGTGATTTGATCAACTCGTCGGGAGATGAAATATGGAAAAAACATTCCGAAACCTGCGTATCTTGTGGAGCTTGTGCTACCATCTGCCCAACCTGTACGTGTTTTTTGTTGCTGGAAAAACCGGGATTCGAAAAAGTTCGGCACCTGGATGCCTGTCAATATCCGGGATTTGAAAAAGTTGCCGCAGGCGAGGATCCGCTGAATGAACTTTATAAAAGATTCCGGAACCGGTATATGTGCAAATATGTATGGAAGCCCGAAAAGTTCGAATCTATAGCCTGTACAGGTTGCGGGAGATGCATTGAAGCCTGTATCGGAAACATCAGCAAAAATGAGCTATTTCTTGAATTAAAAAACAAATAAACTGCTTTTTTAATGAAAGGAGACAATTTATATAAACCTATCAAAGCAAAAGTTCTTGAGGTGATTGAAGAATCTCCAACGATCAAAAGCTTTGTAATGAAGCCCGAAACGAAATTTTATTTTAAAACAGGGCAGTTCATAGAAGTGACCCTTGACGGAATTGGTGAAGCACCTTTCACCCCTTCCTCCTCTCCACTTGTTACCGATCAGCTGGAGGTCACCGTAATGAAAACCGGATATGTTACTGAAAGGATGCACCAAATGCAGGGCGGTGAGACCGTCGGCATCAGGGGCCCGTTTGGAAGAGGCTATCCACTGGAAAAACTATACGATAAGGAAGTCCTGGTAGTTGGTGGAGGATGCGGATTTGCACCATTGCGTTCTCTTCTTTATAACCTGGAAGCGGATAAGGATAAAATCAAGAAAGTTACCTTCTGCTATGGCTCCAAAAATCCCAAAGAATGCATATACGAGCCTTATATCCAAAGAATAAAAAAGATCAACAAATTCGAGGTAATGCGTACGGTGGATGAAGCCGATGAAACATGGACCGAGGAAGTTGGGGTGGCCACTGTCCTTCTGGATAAGGTTGATGTCAACATTGACGAATCCGTGGCAGTTGTAGTGGGACCACCCATCATGATGAAATTTAGCGTACAAAAACTCAAGGAAATGGGATACCCGGAGAATAAAATCTACCTGTCCATGGAAAAAAATATGTCATGCGGGCTTGGAAAGTGCGGACATTGCATGATGGGGGAATATTTTGTATGCAAAGACGGACCGGTTTTCCGGTACGACGAGATTAAAGATCAACCCGATATATGGAAATGAAAGAATATACCCATGAAAAATAAATTGATATTGATTGATCTGACCAGGTTAAGGGATCACAAGATAACAGGCAGGGGAGATAAACCCAGGCTGGATGGAATCATGACCACTCATCCGAATACCAACGGATTAAAGACCCTCCGTGAACTGGCAGTGTTCAGGTTCAGTTGCAGAAGATGTGAAGAAGCACCATGTATAGATGTTTGCCCTGCCGATGCCCTTGAAAAAGATGAAGAAGGTGTAATCATCAGGCATACCAACCTCTGTATAGCCTGTAAATCATGTGTTACCATCTGTCCCTTCGGAACCATGATGACTGATTTCTTCGAACATAAAAGAAATCCGGAGAATTACTTCGATCTGAACGATGAGCGTGAGCTGAAAAAATTCCTCGAATTCAATCCGGGGGGAGTGGTTAAACTGGTTGATCCAGAGGAAAAAGAAAAGGAAAATATATATCAGCTCAATGATAAGGTGCTTGTGAAAGAAATACCTTATGAAAAATTAAAAAATCAAAACCATGGCTGAACAGTTGTTTTACTTTTTTATCTATCCGGGATTAATATTTGCAGGTGTAATTGGAGGCCTCTTAGCATGGTTCGACAGGAAGATAACGGCTAAAGTACAGTTTCGCAAAGGACCGCCGGTTTTACAGCCGTTCTATGATTTTTTGAAATTGCTCCTGGTTAAGGAGACCATCCTTCCCGCACGCGGTTCCAGGATAACTTTCCTGATTGCCCCGATGTTTTCACTGATAGGTGCAACGCTGGCAGCAGTATTCATCCTGTTGCCCCTGATGAACATTAACATAGGTTTTCAGGGAGATCTATTGGTCATCTTCTATCTACTGACAATGCCTTCTTTATTCTATGTCATCGGAGCGATGGCTTCCGGCAATCCCCTGGCCTCTGTTGGAGCTTCCCGTGAAATAAAGCTAATCATCAGCTATGAATTGACCTTTCTGCTGGTTTTTGCTGCCATCATAATGAAGGCCGGAATGACCATCAACCTTCAGGAGATCATCCAGATGCAGGCCGGTGGAAGCGCATTTATCGGAAGCATTTCTGGTGTTTTGCTTTTCATCGCTGGTCTTTTCTGTGTGCAGGCAAAACTGGGCCTGGTACCCTTCGACATAGCCGAAGCGGAAACAGAGCTCTCCGAAGGCTCATTTATTGAATACAGCGGTACAGCCTATGCCCTCATTAAATACACCAAATACATCATGATTTTCATTCTTCCGGCTTTGCTGGTGGGTTTCTTTATGGCCGGATTTAACTGGGAAGGCATGGGTATCCTTTGGTCGATACTGAAACTGTTGCTCGTTGTACTGCTGCTAACGCTGATCAGGAACACCAATCCAAGGCTTAAGGTTAAACAAGCCATGCGGTTCTTTCTGGTGGGTATGAATATTTTGGTAGTTGTAGCCATTATACTGACATATTTTGGATTATAAACTGAATTCAATGGGACTCAAAAACTTTTGTCTGAAAAAATCACTCTGGTTGTTTCACTTCGCAGGTGCTTCCTGCAACAATTGTGACATCGAAATACTGGATGTGCTGACACCCCGCTACGATGTTGAGCGTTTTGGAATGCAGCTTATAGGTAGCCCCAGGCACGCTGACATTATACTGGTAAGCGGGTCGATCAACCAACGAGACAAACCTAGACTTCTGGAAATATATAACCAGGCATCAAAACCGGTTTTTGTGGTAGCTTTCGGAGCCTGCGGATGTACCGGTGGAATATTCGCCGAAGGCAACACATTCGCCGGCCCTGTCGACAAAATCATCCCGGTTGACGCCTATATACCCGGCTGTCCGCCTAAACCAGAAGCAATTCTGGCCGGCATTTCCAAACTGGTAAAAACAATTTAAACCATGGATAAGGAACAATTCATAGAACATATAAAAAACCACTTTCCTGACGACATTCTGGACACGCAGGTGCTCAAAAAAAATCGTGTTATGGTTGATATCAAACCCACTGCTATAATCAGAATGGCTGAGCATCTTTACAAAGAAATTAATTTCAGATTCATTATAGCTTCAGCTTTTCACACAAAAAAGGGTTTTGAAATCCTCTACCACTTCAGCGATGATTTGGAAGGGACCATCATCAACATTCACGTGGTGTTGCCTCAGGAGAAACCTGAAATAGAATCCCTGGCCAATATGTTTTCAGGCGCCAATTGGATTGAACGGGAAATGCATGAAATCCTGGGTATCACTTTCAGAAATCATCCTGAACCCGAAAAATTATTGTCGGATGGAAACTGGGCTGAAGGGGTGTATCCCTATAGAAAAAAATTTAAATAATTGAAACAAGATATGGCAAATCAGAAAATCATACCGGTCGGTCCTTATCATCCTTTACAGGAAGAACCCGAACTGTTCAAACTGTACTGTGAAGGCGAGACGGTAAAGGATATCAAGTGGGAAACGGGTTATAATCACCGGGGGATTGAAAAGCTTAGTGAATCAAAAACTTTCGAACAGGTCTTTTTCCTGGTGGAAAGAATTTGTGGAATATGTTCTACCTCCCATCCTTTTGCCTATGCCAACTGCATGGAAGAAATAGCAGACATAGAGGTACCGGACAGGGCAAAATACATCCGCTCCATCATTGGAGAGCTGGAAAGATTGCACAGCCACTATTTGTGGGTAGGTCTTGCAGGTCACTTCCTCGGATACAACACGGTGTTCATGTGGGCCTGGAAATACAGAGAACCTATACTGGACATGTTTGAAATAATCACCGGGAACAGGAACAGTTATGCCATGTTCAAGATCGGGGGAGTTCGGAGAGACGTTAACCAGGAGCAGATCAAACAACTAAGAAAGGTAATGAGCCAGATCAAGAAGAAAAATGATCTGCTGACAGGGGCTGTCATGGATGATCCGGTGATCCATGCGCGAACCAAGGGAGTTGGAGTACTTACCAAACAGGATGTTGTGGATTATGCAGCGGTCGGACCTACAGCAAGGGCCTCCGGATGGGAAATTGATGTGCGCAGGGATGATCCCTATGCAGCCTACGATATGGTTGACTGGAATGTTATAACCGCCACGGAAGGAGATGTTTTTGCCAAGGCCAAGGTAAGACTGCTGGAAAATTACGAATCCATAAAAATTATAGAACAGTGTCTTGACGGCCTTGAAAAGGAACCGGAAGGAGACATTGAGGTGAAGGTAAAAGAAATACCTGAAGGCATTGGAACCGGTCATGCAGAGGCTCCCCGGGGCGAAGTGTTCCATTTTGTAAAAACCGACGGATCCAATTCACCGGTACGGCACAAAATCCGCGCGCCTAGCTATGTAAACATAGCCACCTTTAAAAAATCCTGCGTGGGTCAAACCATTTCAGACGCTACCATCTCCCTGGCAGCGGTGGATCCGTGTTACTGCTGTACAGAAAGAATGGCTTTTGCCTATGATCACGATACTGGCAAGATGATCTACGATGGCAACCAGCTTGTAAAGCTGTCGCAAAAAAAGACTGAACAAATAAGGAAAAACTTATAAACAATAGATTATGGATGTTCTGTATTACATCATTTTTCTACCGATCGCCGCAGGAATCGTTTTGTTTGCATTCCCTGAAAAGCTGAAACGGCTGAAAGGATTGGTGACACTGGTTATCTCCGCTTTTATTTTGTATTTTGCTTATCAGGTGTATATAACTGAAGAGCAAACACTGACACTTGCCCTTTTCACTGAACAATTTACCACGGGCACGTTGCTCCACCAGATATTTGCCGGGATCAGCAAACACCTGGTGCTCAACATTGATGCACTGAGTAAAATGATTGTCCTGTTTACCGGTATTTTCGGTTTCCTCATCTCTGCATATTCCCTGGTATATGTTACCCGGCAAAAAGGAATCTATCATTATTATCCCTTTTACCTGATCACACTGGGATGTTCCATTGGTGCCATCCTGGCTGATGACCTGTTGCTTTTCATCTTCTTCTGGGGTGTATTAGGGTTCACCCTTTATAAACTAATAAAAGGATACGAGGAAGAAAGCGCTTCAGCTGCCAAAAAATCACTGATCATCATCGGCTCATCCGACGGGATCATGATCATGGGTATCGCCATTATCTGGAATTTGACAGGTACCTTAAACATGAGCGAGCTGAATATAGCCACAAATTCGGGCATAGCAACTACAGCCTTCGTCACATTGTTGATCGGGAGTTTCACCAAAGCGGGTGCCTTCCCGCTTCATACATGGCTGCCCGACTTCTCCAAAAATGCTCCAGCCTCAACAACAGCCTATCTTCCTGCTTCCCTTGATAAGTTGCTTGGCATCTATTTCCTTGCCAGGATTTGCGTTGACTTGTTTACGGTAAACCAAACGCTAACCCTGATATTGCTTATACTTGGTGTACTAACCATCATCATTGCGGTGATGATGGCACTGGTACAGCACAATTTCAAAAGGCTCCTGGGATTCCATGCCGTTTCACAGGTTGGCTACATGATCGTCGGCATAGCCATTGCAACTCCTCTGGGGATTGCTGCGGGCTTGTTTCATATGGTAAATAATGCCCTTTATAAAAGTGGATTGTTCTTATCGGCAGGAAGTGTAGAAAAACAAACCGGAAAATCCGATCTGGATGATGTGGGCGGATTGTCCAAAAACATGCCTTTTACCTTCTTCAGTGCACTCATATTCGCCCTCGCCATTTCAGGGATTCCACCTTTAAATGGATTTGCATCCAAATGGATGATCTATCAGGGCATCATCAACTTTGGACACACCGGAACAGGGATAGCGAGTCAACTATGGATTGTATGGCTGGCCCTGGCTGTTTTGGGATCAGCCCTGACCCTGGCAAGCTTCATCAAGTTCATCTCAGGTATATTCCTCGGCGGCAGCAGGCCGGAATTCAGTAAAATCAAAGAGGTAAATTTACTGATGTGGCTTCCCAAGTTGCTGCTTGCACTAATATGCATCGGTTTCGGCGTATTTGCAACCACCTGGGTAGTCCCACAGTTCTTTGAGCCTTATGTAGGAGAATTTAGTTTTGTAGGCATCTGGGAATCAACTGCTGTAATGATTTTCATCCTGCTTTCTATCATATTGGGTATCATCATTTACCTGGTGGGTGACATTAGAAATATGCGCACGGCAGAATCCTTTGTCGGAGGTGAATCTTTCAGGGAACAAACTGGTTATAAAGTCACAGAATTCTATAATACCGTCCGCGAATTGAAACCTCTAAATGCCATTTATAATAAGGCAGAAAAAGGCTGGTTCGATATTTATCAGTTGTTGAAACGGTTGTTTATCGAATTCAATAAGGCTTTCAGTTTAGCACACAACGGAATTTTGAATTCCTATGCTTTATGGATTATTGCAGGATTCGTGGTTATTGTGCTCTGTTTGATATAAAAAAGGCAGAGACTGGGGCTAAGAAAAAAGACAAAAAAATTAATATTCAATGATTTGAATGAACATAAATGCATCACAAAGAGAATAAACAACCATAAATGAAACATTAATATATGGAAACGTTATTATCCATCATACTCTTATTCATGATCATCGGAGCAATTTACGCGCTTCATGCAAGGGATTTGCTTTCTGCAGTAATTGCCCAGGGAATTGTCGGATATGGACTGGTCATTTGTTTTCTTCATCTCAAAGCACCGGATCTGGCAATAGTTCAAATTGTTGTAGAAACAATCACCCTGATCATTATGGTAGCTGTGGTTCTTGATAGCAGCCGCAAGGAAATCAAAGCAGGTTTTACCCGTGGCAACATCATCAATATGATTTCGGCCCTGGTATTTATTGTTTTTTTGGTTTACTTCTTCAGCCTGGCAATCGATTCGCTCCATACCTTTGGTGAGCATCCGCTGCGCATGGCAGAAACCTATGTAAAAGAAGGGGCTGAAAAAACGGGTGCAGCCAACCTGGTAGCAGGAATACTTTGGGATTTCAGAGGCTATGATACACTGGGTGAGGCAACCATCCTCTTTACGGCTGCCCTGGGTGTATTAACGGTACTAAGATTAAGAGGTAAAAAATAAAACCTATAGTATATGAGAGGCTTAACCCCTATAGTAAAAAAAGTGGCCCAGTTGATGAGTGGCATCATCTTTATGTACGGAATATACATAGTGGTCCATGGACACCTGACTCCCGGCGGGGCTTTTGCTGGTGGCATCATTCTGGCGGGTTCATTCATCTTGCTGATACTGGCATTTGGCAGTGAAGTAATCAAACTCAGAAAAGAGGAAACGGGCTCCTCATTTACAGAAAGCCTGGCCATTTTGATAACCATCATTCTGGCCACAGCAGGTTTTTTCGCCGGCAGCATGGTATTTTTTAATAACTATCTGCCCAAAGGCACTGTTGGTGAGCTGGTGAGCGCGGGAGCCATTCCCCTCTACAACATTTTTATCGGCGTAGAGGTCGCTGCAGCCATTGTCACCATATTCTTAGCATTGGTAATATTTAAAGAAGAAGAGGAACAACGATGACAGTCTATATCATGTGTTTCATACTATTCCTGGTGGGTCTGTACGGTGTTCTGACCCGACGCAACCTGATCAAAATTGTAATTGGTGTTACAATTATGGAGTTCAGCGTATTTCTGTTTCTGGTTCTGATCGGCTATATAGAAAACGGTCTCGCTCCGATTCTGACAGAGGATTTGAATAATCCGGTTTTTGTTGATCCATTGCCTCAGGCCATGGTTCTGACGGCCATTGTTATTGGACTCGCTACCTCTGCCATGCTTCTGGCCATAGCCATCAGACTTTACAAAAAATACGGAACATTTGATACACGGAAAATTAACAACTTAAAGGGATAAACTATGAGTGACCTTGTACCACTTTTTGTTATCTTGCCTTTAGCAACAGCCTTTCTGATCCCCATTTTCGGGCGTTTCATCAAAGGCTTTCAGAAAGCTCTGCTCTCTCTGGTGCTTTTATTTCTGACCATTCTGGCCATCAACTTCATTACAAAAGGACTCGGGCAACCCATCGCCTACCAGGTTGGGGGCTGGAGCCCTGAGAATGGAGTACCTATAGCCATCTATCTTGTAATGGACGGGTTAAGCGTATTGCTTTTGCTGATCATCAACCTGATCGGTTTTCTTTCAGCTTTTTACTCCATATCCTATATGAGAAAATTTACTTCCCAGAACAACTTCTATGCCTTGCTGGCACTGATGATAGCGGGAATGAACGGCGTAGTTCTCACCGGGGATATGTTCAACCTTTATGTATTCCTGGAAATAGCCGTCATAGCATCCTACGCCCTCGTGGCATTTGGCATAGAACGTACTGAACTGGAAGCCTCGTTCAAATACCAGGTTCTTGGCGGAGTGGCCTCTTTACTGATTCTTTTCGCAATCGGACTGCTATACTGGAGAACCCAAACCCTTAACATGGCTGATATTGCCAATGTTCTGAATGGAGGGTCAAACAGTTTCTTTTTAACTTTCACCCAGATACTGCTTGTTGCAGGCTTTGGTTTGAAGGCAGCCATGATTCCCTTCCATGCATGGCTTCCGGACGCCCACTCCTCTGCCCCCTCCCCCATTTCGGCCATGCTTTCAGGAGTTCTTATCAAGGCCATAGGCATTTATGCGATTTTACGTTTGTTCTTCAATATATTTACGATCAGTTATGAAATAAGCCTGGTCATCACAGTGATCGGAACCTTATCCATGATTATCGGGGGGTTGCTTGCATTCGGCCAGTGGGATATGAAACGTATGCTTGCATATTCGAGCATCAGCCAGATGGGGTATGTAGTAATAGGCGTGGGAATGGGGATGATGATCCTCTCAGGAAACGGTGATGAGTCTGTAGCTTCGCTTGCCATTGCAGGTGGTTTGTTCCATCTGGTCAATCATGCAACATTCAAAGGACTCTTATTTCTCAATGCCGGAGCCATTGAACACGAAACAGGCACCAGGAACATAAAGATGATGGGTGGATTGGCAAAACAAATGCCCATTACATCAACCACTTCGCTGGGAGCTTCTATGTCAATTTCTGGTATCCCCCCCTTTAACGGATTTTTCAGCAAACTGGTCATTATAATCGCCGCCATAAAAGGTGGATTTTATC